>Ga0209415_10014848_pt1 | contig 12689 bp, 14 predicted proteins | sample PeaSoiSIISIP2007_FD_187696 | JGI IMG/M metagenome (GOLD analysis project Ga0209415, IMG submission 187696) | Peat soil microbial communities from Weissenstadt, Germany - SII-SIP-2007 (SPAdes) (version 2) | ecosystem: Environmental > Terrestrial > Soil > Wetlands > Peat | place: Germany...
GATCCGATCCTCGACCTGTTCTACGGCTGCGGCTCGAGCCTCAACTGGGACCACTACTGCAACAAAGAAGTCGACGGAATGATCGAGCAGCAATCGCGGGAAGGCGATCCCGCACGCCGCAAGCAGATATTGTGGCGGATCGAGCGCAAACTTGCCGAGGACGATGCCCGGCCGATGATCTTCTACGCCGATCGCGGCACCTGCGTACGGTCCAATGTCAAGGGCGACCTCGTCAACGACAACAGCATCTTCAACGCGGCGCGCCGCGAGGATGTCTGGCTCGACCGGTAAGGGCGTCGGGTTGCCCAAGGAGTTGAGGGCCTATAGGTTGCCGTCGTGCGCTATCTGAGTACCCGCGACACTCGGGCCGAACCGGCCACCCATGCCTTCGAGCACGTGCTTCTGGCCGGTCTCGCCGAGGATGGCGGACTTTTCGTCCCCGAAACGCTCCCCGCGTTCGATCAAGGGACACTGCGCGGCCTCTGCGGCATGCGCTACGCCGAGCTGGCGGCGCGAGTTGTTGCGCGGTTCGCCGGTGACAGCTTTACCCTGACCGAACTGCGCCGGCTGAGCGCGGCGGCCTACGGCAATTTCGCCCATGAGGCGGTCGCGCCGCTTATCCAGCTCGACGAGCGGCTCTGGCTTTTGGAGCTGTTCCACGGTCCGACACTGGCCTTCAAGGACCTGGCGCTGCAGCTTCTCGGCCTCATGTTCGATGCGGTCTTGGGGCGGCGCGGCGAGCAGGTGACGATCGTCGGCGCGACCTCGGGCGATACCGGCTCGGCCGCGCTCGCCGCCTGCCGCGACAAGGCAGCGCTCGACATCTTCATGCTCTACCCGCAGGGCCGGATCTCCGAAGTACAGCGCCGGCAGATGACGACAATTGCTGCGGACAACGCCTATGCGCTGGGAATCGAGGGCACGTTCGACGACTGCCAGGACATCGTCAAAGCGCTGTTCGCCGACGAGGACCTGCGGCGCGATCTTCGCCTCTCGGCGGTCAATTCGATCAATTTCGCGCGGGTGGCGGCGCAGATCGTCTATTACTTCGCCGCCGGGCTCGCGCTCGGAGCGCCGGATCGGCCGGTTTCGTTCAGCGTGCCGACCGGCAATTTCGGCAATGTCTACGCCGCGCACCTCGCCCGCGGGCTGGGCCTCTCGATCGAACGGCTGGTCATCGGCACCAATGCCAACGACATCCTGGCACGCTATCTGGCCACCGGCGAGATGACGATCGCCCCGGTCGCGCCGAGCCTCAGCCCGAGCATGGACATCCAGGTGGCGGGCAATTTCGAGCGCCTGCTGTTCGAGTTGAAGGACCATAACGGCGCCGCCGTCACCGCGGCGCTGCACGAATTCCGGCGGACCGGCGCCTTGCCGGCGGACGAGCAGTCGTGGCGGCGCGCGCGTGGCCTCTTCGCCGGGCACCGGGTCGACGATGCGATGACGCTTGCGACGATGGCCGATACCTATCGCCGTTCGGGCATTCTGATCGATCCGCACACCGCGGTCGCGGTCGCCGCGGCTCGGGCCGGAGTCGAGCACGATGGCGGCGCGACCCCGATGGTGGCGCTTGCCACCGCGCACCCGGCAAAGTTTCCCGACGCCGTCGAACGCGCCACCGGCATCCGCCCGGTCGCGCCACCCGCGCTCGCCGAGATTATGGAGCGGCGCGAGCGGACCACCATTTTGCCCAACGATGCCGGCGCGGTGGCGCGGTTCGTGCGCGCGCACGCCCGGCGAACCCGACCAAACCTGGGAGCAGCATGACCACAGAGCTAGCGACACTCGCCAACGGCCTACGGATCGTCACCGACCGGATCGATACCGTGGACACCGCCTCAATCGGCCTCTGGGTCGATGTCGGCACCCGGCACGAGCCGCCGGCGATCAATGGCGCGGCGCATTTCCTCGAACACATGGCGTTCAAGGGCACCGAGCGGCGCAGCGCCCGCGTCATCGCCGAGGAGATCGAGGCGGTCGGGGGCCTCCTCAACGCCTATACCTCGCGCGAGAGCACCGCCTATTACGCCAAGGTGTTGAAGGAGGACGTGCCGCTCGCTCTCGATATCCTCGCCGACATCCTCATGCATTCGAGTTTCGATCCGGCCGAGTTCGAGCGCGAGCGCACCGTCATCCTGCAGGAGATCGGGCAGGCCAAAGACACCCCCGACGACATCATTTTCGATCATTTCCAGGAATGCGCGTTTCCCGACCAGGCGATGGGCCGGCCGGTGCTGGGCCGCCCGGAGGTCATCCGCCAGCTCTCGCGCGAATCGGTCATCGCCTATCTGCGCGACCATTACGGCGCCGCGCGCATGGTGCTGGCGGCCTCCGGCAATCTCGACCACGAGCGCATTGTCGCGCTCGCCGACGAGCTCTTCTCGTCGATGTCACCCAATGGCGCCGGCGACCACCCGCTCACCACCGAGCCGGCACGCTACACCGGCGGCGAGCATCGCGAGGGCCGCGATCTGGAACAGTTGCATCTCGTGCTCGGCTTCCCCGGTCTGACGCTCGCCGACCCGGATTATTACGCCGCCGCGGTGCTGTCGACGGCGTTTGGCGGCGGCATGTCGTCCCGGCTTTTTCAGGAGGTGCGCGAGAAGCGCGGTCTGGTCTACACGATCCACAGCTTCGCCCACAGCTACCACGACGGCGGGCTGTTCGGGATCTATGCCGGGACCGGTGAAGACGACGCGGGCGAACTGATGCCGGTGTTGTGCGAGGAGACGATGCGGCTCGCCGACGGGCTGACGGCGGTCGAGTTGGCCCGCGCCAAGGCGCAGATGAAGGCCGGGCTCTTGATGTCCTTGGAGAGCACGGGGGCGCGCTGCGAGCAGATGGCCCAGCACATGCTGATCCACGGCACCCCGTTCGACCCCGCCGACATGGTGCGCCGCATCGAGGCGGTCGACGATGCCGCGATCGCGCGCGTCGTCGCCGGGTGGCGAGCGGCGCCCCCGACCTTGGCCGCGGTCGGCCCGGTCGGGCAACTCGAAGGGTTCGAGCGGTTGCGCGCCCGGCTCGCGGCGTGAGGAGGCGGGACCCGCGATGGCGCCGCAGCGCAAGACCTTTCCCCGCCTCTTTCTTGCCCGCCCGGAGCCGTTTCGGCTGGCCGGCGAGCGGGTGTTCCTGCGCCCGCCGGAGCGCGCCGATTACGAGGAGTGGGCGAGCTTGCGCGCCCGCTCGCGCGACTTCCTGACGCCGTGGGAGCCGACCTGGCCGCCCGATGCGCTGAGCCGTCCCAATTTCCGCGCTCGGGTTTCCCGCTATACCGAGGATTGGCGCACCGACCAGGGTTACAACTTCTTTATTTTTCGCAACGATGAGGTGCTGGCGGGCGGCATCGGTCTGTCCAATATGCGCCGTGGCGTCGCCGAGACCGCGAGCCTTGGCTACTGGATCGGCGAGCCTTTTGCCCAGCAGCGCTACATGAGTGCGGCATTGCCGCTGGTGCTCGACTTCGCCTTCGACCGGCTGCACCTCTACCGGGTCGAGGCCGCGTGCCTGCCGACCAACGTGCCGAGCCGAGCGCTTCTCCTGCGCACCGGCTTTCAGCAGGAGGGCTACGCCCGCAATTACCTGCTGATCGACGGCAAGCGCCAGGACCACCTCTTATTCGCGATCCTGCGCGAGGATTGGCGGCGCTGAACTTTCGCCTCACCGGCCCTCAAATCCGGACGACCGGTCGGGTCACGCGTGCCCGGCGTCGGTCGATAGCGCGGTCAGGTCGACGCCAAGCTTGGCCAGCGCGCGCTGCCATTTGGCGTCGAAATCATCATCGAAGACGAGATCGGAATCGGCGGGGACCGAGAGCCAGCCATTGGCCTGCATCTCGGCGTCGAGCTGGCCCGGCGCCCAGCCGGCGTAGCCGAGCGCCAACAGTGAGCGGCGCGGGCCCTCGCCCTTGCCGATCGCGCGCAGGATGTCGAGCGTTGCCGTCATCGCGAATTCTCCGCCGACAATCAGCGTTGCGTCCTCGCGATAGTCGGCGCTGTGCAGCACAAATCCGCGCCCCGGCTCGACCGGCCCACCGAAATGCACCGGTCGGGCGCGGCCGATCGCGCTCGGCTCGAGCTTCAGATGGGTGAACAATTCCTCCATCGTCAGCGAGGCCACGAGCTTGTTGACCACCAGGCCCATCGCCCCCGCGCTCCCGCTATGCGCACAGATATAGACAACCGAACGGGCGAACCGCGGGTCGGTCATCTGCGGCATCGCGACGAGAAGTTGACCGGTTAGCGAGTCCATCGCCGCCTCCACCACCATTCCCCCAAAGATAAGCCCGCCCGAGCGATCATGGCGAAAAAAGAAGCGCTGGTTCGACAGCCGCCGCTCCCCGTTGCCGGCCCGCCACGGCGCGGCGTTTACGGCCGGCGCCCGGCTATGCTATCGGTGGCGCCCATGCCGCCGGCCGCATCGATGGCGTCCGGCGGCGGAATGAAATTCAAAAGGGACGGTCCAATGACGATCCAGGTTGGCGACAAGATACCGGCGGCCACCTTGAAATACGTGACCCCGGAAGGCCCCAAGGACATCACCACCGACGAATTGTTCGGCGGCAAGAAGGTGGTGCTGTTTGCCGTGCCCGGCGCCTTTACCCCGGCCTGCTCGCAGCGCCACCTGCCGGGCTATGTCGACAAGGCGGCCGAGCTGAAGAAGAAGGGAGTGGACACGATCGCCTGCATCGCGGTCAACGACCAGGCGGTGATGGGCGCCTGGGGCAAGGCGCAGAACGTCGGCGACAAGGTGATGATGCTGGCCGACGGCAGCGCCGACTTCGCCCGCGCGGTCGGGCTCGACATCGATCTCAGCCGGGCCGGTCTCGGCACCCGCTCAAAGCGCTATTCGATGCTCGTCGAGAACGGCACGGTGAAGGCGCTCAATGTCGAGCAGGTGCCGAGCCAGGTCGAGCTCTCCAGCGCCGACGCAATGCTGAAGGCGCTCTGACGACCGCTGCCGTCACAATTCGCGGCTGCGGCGGGCGAGGGCCTTCTCCCAAACCGTGCTGCGCTCGGCGTCGAAGACGAGGTCGGTTTCGGCCGGCGTGGTGAACCAGCCGCCGCGCGCGATCTCGCCTTCGAGCTGGCCGGCGCCCCACCCGGCATAGCCGAGCGCCAACAGGTATTTCGCGGGACCGCGGTGAGCGGCGATGTCGCGCAGCACCTCCGGGTTCGCGGTCATCGCCAGGTCGCTAGTGACGACGAGGGTTTGCGGGCGGCGGTATTCGGCGCTGTGGACGACAAAGCCCAATTCCGTCTGGACTGGCCCGCCGAGAAACACCCGGATCGTGCCGGCGAGGGTGCTGTCCTTATCATCCTTACCGTCCCCGCGGTCGGAATCCGACAGCACGGCGGCGAGCGGACGCTCGCCCAGCGGATGGTTGATGACGATGCCGAAGGCCCCCTTACTGTCGTGCCGCAGCAACAGGACCACCGCGTGGACGAAGCGCGGATCCTGGAGCTCCGCCGAGGCGATCAACAAGTCGCCGGCCGGCGGGTCGGCAGCGGGCGGGCTGACGGCAGGCGGGCTGACGGCGGGCGGGCTGACAGCCGGCGGGGCGTCTTGCGCGGCGTTCGCGATCGCCGCAAACAGCGCCGCCATGCAGAATAGGGTGGCCAGAGAGCGTGGCACCTTCCAGGGGATCGTCATTGTCATTGCCAGCGAACCGAAGCAATCTCGTGCCTATAGTGCCTCAATTCCTTTGCGATTGCTTCCTCGCCCTTTGGGCTCCTCGCTATGACAACGACGCACGACCTCCCCCTCGGCCGGCTCGCAGCGTGGCTGCGCCATCATGTCGAGGGGTTTCGCGGACCGCTTGCCGCCGACCGGTTCACCGGCGGGCAGTCGAACCCGACCTACAAGCTCGAGGCCGCCTCCGGCCCCTATGTCCTGCGCCGAAAGCCGCCCGGCGTGCTGTTGCCGAGCGCGCATGCGGTCGACCGCGAGTTCCGCGTCATGCGTGCCCTTGCGGCGACCCCGGTTCCGGTGCCGCGCGTTCATGCTTTGTGCGAGGACGACAGCGTCATCGGCAGCGCCTTTTATGTGATGGAATTTCTCGACGGCCGGATCTTCTGGGAGCAAAGCCTGCCCGAGGTAAGGCCGGCCGAGCGCGCGGCGATGTTCGATTCGATGAACGCGGTCATCGCTGCCCTCCACAGCGTCGACTACGAAGCGGTCGGGCTCGGTGATTTCGGGCGCCCGGGCAATTACATGGGCCGCCAGATCGCGCGCTGGAGCCGCCAATACCGTGCCTCGGAGACCGAGAAAATCGCGGCGATGGACGCCCTCATCAACTGGCTGCCGCAGCGTCTCCCAGAGGAGAGCGCTCCCCGAATCGTCCACGGCGACTATCGGATGGACAATCTGGTCTTCCACAAGACCGAGCCGCGCGTCATCGGCATCCTCGATTGGGAATTGTCGACGATTGGCGATCCCCTCGCCGATTTTGCCTATCACGCGATGACCTGGCGGGTGACGCCCGCATTGTTTCGCGGGCTCGCCGGCATCGATTTCGCAGCGTCCGGAATCCCCGACGAAGCCGCCTATGTGGCGGCCTATTGCCGGCGCACCGGGCGCGAGCAGGTCGCCTCCTGGGAGTTTTACATGGTCTATAGCCTCTTCCGCATCGCCGCGATCGTGCAGGGCATCGCCAAGCGCGCGATCGAGGGTACCGCGGCGAGCGAGGAAGCGCGCGAGGTCGGACGCCTGGCGCGCCCGTTCGCCGACCAGGCCTGGGCGCTCGCGCGCTCGCTCGGCGGTTGAGGCCGCGGCGCGATCCGCAGTCGAGGCACAAGGCGATGAACATCCTGCTCTTGAATTACGAATACACGTTGACCGGCTCGACACTCCTCCTCCTGCGCCTGGCCGAACATCTGCGGCGGTCCGGGCACCGGGTGACCGCATCGGCGGCCCTTCCAGCGCCCGGGCCAATCAGGGCGATGTACCAGGAGCGCGGGTTCACCGTGCTCGACCCGCCGTTTACCGCCTCATTCGACCTCGCCATCTGCAATACCGTGATGACCGCGCCCCAGCTCCTGACTTGCGCCGGCGTGATGAAGACGATCTGGTGGATTCACGAGGGGTCGGTCGGCCTCGAGTATCTGCTGTACAATCCGGCCCAATGCGAGGCCTTTGCCCGGGCCAGCGTGGTGGTCTTCCCGATCGATCATCTGCGCGACACGATCTATCGCTCGCTGATCTACACCTACGAGCAGAGCCGCTTTGTCACCATTCCCGGCGGCATTCCGCCGATCGCGCCGTCCGCTCAGCGCAGCGTCGCCGGCAGCGAACTCCGCGTGGTGTCGGTTGGCGCCATCTATCCGCGCAAACGGCACGAGGATCTGATCCGGGCGATGATGCTCTACGCGCATCCCGCGGCACGCTGCATCATCGCGGGCAAGCTCTACAGCCTGCCGGATGATTGCCTGCGGATCATCGAGGCGAACCCGCAAACCTTCGAGCTGGTCGGGGAGATCGACAACGCCGAAGCTCTTCGGCTGATCGGTTCCGCCGATGTCTTCTGCCTGCCGTCGGGTTCGGAGGTGCTGCCGATGACGATCCTCGAAGCGGCGATGCTGGAGCGGCCGATGGTGCTTTCGGATCTGTCGGTCTACGAGGGCCTATGGCGCCATGGCCGCAATTGCCTCCTCTACCCGGTCGGCGCCGTTGGCATGCTCGCCCAATCGATTGCGATGGTCGCCGGCAACGCCGATCTGCGCACCCGGCTCGGCGCCGCGGCGCGACAGACGGCGGCGCCCTATACCGAAACTGCGTTCTTCGCCCGCTTCGACGCCGTGCTCGACGGGCTCTAGCCCCCTCGCTACAGCAGCCGCACGAGCTGCTTGCGGCGGTGTACGGCCGGGGCCAGCACGCAGAGGATCTCGAACATCATCGTGGCGCCGACGAGCGCAGTGTTGCCGCTGGGATCGAACGGCGGGGCGACCTCGACGACATCGCCGCCGATGAGGTCGAGGCCTTCCAGACCGCGGATCATCTGCTGCGCCTCGGCGGTCGAGAAGCCGCCGATCTCGGGGGTGCCGGTGCCCGGCGCGTAGACCGGATCGAGCCCGTCGACATCGAAGGTGACATAGGCAGGGCCGTCGCCGACGATACGGCGTGCCTCGGCGATAACGGCTTCGGGGCCGAGCCGGAAGAATTCCTCGATATGGACGATGCGGATGCCGGCGCCGGTCGCCCAGTCCTTCTCGCCCGGGTCGTACATCGAGCCGCGCACGCCGATTTGGATCATCCGGTGCGGATCGATGAGGCCCTCCTCGATGGCGCGGCGAAACGGCGTGCCGTGGGTGTATTTCTCGCCCCCAAAATAGCTGTCGCTGGTGTCGGAATGGGCGTCGAAATGGATGACCCCGACCGGCTCCTCGCGGGCGATCGCGCGCAGGATCGGCAGGGTCACGAGATGGTCGCCCCCGGCTGACAGCGGCGCCGCGCCGGCCTTATGGAGCCGGGAATAGAACGCCTCGATCCGCTGCATCGCGTCGCTGAGGTCGATCGGGTTGACCGGCGCGTCGCCGTGGTCGCCGACCCGGCACAATTCATAGGGCGCAACAAGGCTGACATGATGCACCCGGCGCATCAGCGTCGACATGTTGCGGATCTCGCGCGGCCCGTGCCGCGCCCCCGGCCGGTTGGTGGTGCCGCCATCCCACGGCACGCCGACGATCGCGATGTCGAGCTTCGCAGCGTCGCGCTCGATCGGCAGCCGCATAAAGGTGGCGACCTCGCCAAAGCGCGGCATCACCATGCCGGAGAGCGGCTCGGGGAATTTGCCAGGGGACGTATCAGCCATGGCCTTAATATAGGCACGCGTCGCCCGCCGGCGAAGTGACCGATACGTGGCGGGCCAGCGGAGGCTGAGGGCGGAATGCTGACCAGGGAAATTTTCTACGGAATGAATATCCTGACCCTGGCGGGCTTCGCGGCGATGGGGATCGGCCTCGCCCTGAACCGCCAGGGACAGCTTGGCGCTCCCGGCGCCTACGCCCTGATGGGGGCGGGGACGGCGCTGGTATTTGTGGGTATCTATGTCGCGGTGCCCGCTGCACCGTGAGCCGGTAACGCCGCCTCGGTTGCAACGCCGGACGAAGCGCGGGATGCTGCACTCAACCCGCCCAACCGATTGCCCACCCAACATTAGGAGGATCCGGCCATGCCCACGCCGATCGGCGAGAATCTGGCGAAGAAGAAGCTCGCGGCCAATGAACTGGTGCTGTGCATGGGGGTCAACCAGCTGCGCACCCCGAATATCGCGATGATCGCGGCGGCCTGCGGGTTTGATGCGGTCTATATCGACCTCGAACACAACCCAACCTCGCTCGAAACCGCGGCCGGGGTGTGCGTCGCCGCGCTCGGCATGGGGATAACCCCGATCGCCCGGGTGACCTCGCACGACCCGCATGACGCGACCCGCATCCTCGATAGCGGCGCCCAGGGGGTCATGGTGCCGCATATCCAGAATGCCGCCGAAGCGAAGGCCATTGTCGACGCGTGCCTCTATGCGCCGCTCGGCCACCGCTCGGCCTTCGGCAGCGGGCCGCAACTCGGCTATGCCGCGATACCCCAAGCCGAAGTGTGCCAGATCATCAACCGCGAGACCCTGCTGATGGCGATGATCGAGACGCCCGAGGCGGTCGAGAACGCCGACTCGATCGCCGCCGTCCCCGGCATCCACGTCCTCCATATCGGCGCCAGCGACCTCTCGACCGAGATGGGCATCCCCGGGCAATACCAGCATGAGCGGATGCGGGCGGCGTTCGAGAGCGTCGCCAAGGCGGCCCGCGCCCACGGCAAGGCGATGGGGGTCGGCGGGGTGCGCCAGGATTTCGCGTTCCAGAGCTGGCTGATTTCGATCGGCATGCGCTATCTGACCGGCGGCTCCGATGTCGGCTACATCCTGTCGGCCGGCCGCGCCGACGTAAAGCAGCTGCGCGAATTGAAACTGTAGGGATGATCCGCCTAGCGACCCCTTCCGACATGACGCGCATTTTCGCGATCCGCGACGGCGTCCACGAAAACCCGCTTTCGACGCCCGCTTCGGTCACCGCAGCGGGCGTCGCCGAGCTCATCGCCGACCGCGCGCTGTGGGTGTGGCAGGAGGCGGACGGGCTCGTCACCGGGTTTTCCGCCGGTGATCCGCGTGACGGCTCGATCTGGGCCTTGCTGGTCGCGCCCGGACACGAGGGTAAGGGAATCGGCCGCGCCTTGTTGCAGGCGGCATGCGACGCGCTGCGCGAGGCCGGTCATCGTGCCGCCACGCTGCGAATTGAGCCCGGCACCCGGGCCGAGCGGCATTACCGCGCCGCCGGCTGGACTGTTACCGCCACCAATGCGAACGGCGAGCTCGTCTTCACCAAGCCGCTTTGAGGTCTTCGAAGATGGACCGCGGGCCTCTGGCCCGTATGCGGGCCAGAGGCCCGCGGTCCGGGCTATACGCTGCCCGGCGCGATGCCGTAAGCTCGCCCTCAATCCGCCGACCACCCACGCCCGAGGAGCCCCCGATGAAAGTCACTAACGCCATTGCCCATGTCCTGAAGACGGAGGGCGTCGAATTTCTGATCGGCTACCCGGTCAACCCGATCATCGAGGGCGCGGCGGAGGCCGACATCCGCACGATCATGGTGCGCCAGGAGCGCATTGGCCTCCATATGTGCGACGCGGTCGGCAAGCTCTCGTCGGGCGACCGGATCGGCGTTTTCGTGATGCAGCACGGCCCGGGCACCGAGAACGCTTTTGGCGGGGTCGCGCAGTCGTTTGGCGATTCCTGCCCGGTCGTCGTCCTGCCGGCGGGGTACGCGCGCAACATCAACCAGGTGCACCCGAACTTCAACGCGGCGCTCAATTTCCGCCACGTCACCAAATCGTCCGAGCAGGTCACCGTCGCCGACGCCACGATCGAGGCGCTGCGCCGCGCCTTCACGATGGTCCGCAACGGCCGGCCGGGCCCGGTCTTGGTCGAGTTCCCGACCGACATCCTGCGCGAGGAGGTTCCGGACGCGCTGGTCGCCGAATACAGACGAGCGCCGCGTCTGCGGAGCGGCCCCGACCCGCAATCGGTTTCGGCGATCGCCGAAGCGCTGGTCGCGGCGCAGCGGCCGGTGATTGTCGCCGGGCAGGGCGTGCATTACGGCAAGGCCTGGCCGCAGTTGAAGGCGCTCGCCGAACTCCTCGAAGCGCCGGTGATGACGACCTTGCCGGGCAAGAGCGCGTTCCCCGAAAACCATCCGCTGTCCTTGGGCTCGGGCGGCATCGGCATCGGCGAACATCTCTGGCATTCATTGCAGAACTGCGACTTCATCTTCGGGATCGGCTGCAGCTTTACCCGCACCAGCTTTGGCACGCCGATGCCGAAGGGCAAGAAGATCGCCCACGCGACATTGGATCCTTATGCCATCAACAAGGACGTGCCGGTCGATCTGGCCGCCGTCGGCGACGCCGGCCTGACGCTCGACGCCCTCCTCCTGGAGGTGAAGGACCGCCTGAAGGGTAAGCCCCGCGACCGCCTCGCCTCGGTCACCCGCGAGATCAAGAGCCACCGCGACGAATGGCTGGCGAAATGGAAGCACCGGCTGACCTCGGACGCCGCGCCGATCTCGCCCTACCGGGTGGTTTGGGATCTCCTCCACACGGTCGATGTCAAGAACACGATCATCACCCACGACGCCGGCAGCCCGCGCGACCAGATCTCGCCGTTCTGGGTCAGCGAGACGCCGCTTTCCTATATCGGCTGGGGCAAGACGACCCAGCTCGGCTACGGCCTCGGCCTCGCGATGGGGGCCAAGCTCGCCCACCCCGACAAGCTCTGCATCAACTTCTGGGGTGATGCCGCGATCGGCTTTACCGGCATGGATTTCGAGACCGCGGTCCGGGAACGCCTGCCGATCCTCTCGATCCTGTCCAACAATTTCTCGATGGCGATCGAACTCAAAGTGATGCCGGTCTCGACCGAGAAGTACCGCTCGACCGACATCAGCGGCAATTACGCCGATTTCGCCAAGGCCTTGGGTGGATACGGCGAGCGGGTGACGAGCCCGTCCGAAATCATCCCGGCGATCAAGCGCGGCATCGCGCAGACCCGCGAGGGCAAGCCCGCCCTCCTCGAATTCATCACCGAGAAGGCCACCGACGTCTCGCGCTACCCGTGATCCACGAGCCGCCATTTCCGAAGAGGCAAGGCACGAACAATGACCGAGGTACAAAGTCGAAGGAGTCTGCTGGACGATATTCGGGATTTCATTACAGAGAAATGGACGAAAGAGAGCGCCTGCGAGCTGTGCGGGACCGATCGCTGGATGGTCTATCCCGAACCGACCACACACGCCTACCTTCCAGTCGGCGATGAGACCGCTCCGCCGCGAGTATACCCGCAACCCATGGTGGCCTACTTGGCGGCGAGCTGCGTAAATTGCGGAAATCTCAGGCTTATCGACGCGAGGACATTTGAGAAATGGCGCATGGAGAGGGCTCCGGAGAGGACAAGGTAGTTCCCGGTCCTTGGCCACCGATCACAGCGAGTAGTCCTGGAGGACCCTCTGACGGCGATCCTTATTCTCCGGGAATCGATCTTGCGGCGCGGATGGGTCGATTGGAGGCAGTGGTAGAGGGTTTGCGGCACTCGCAGAACCTGACAATCGGCGCCACCGCTATGGTGGGCGGAATTCTCGCCGCGA
>Ga0209415_10014850_pt1 | contig 12689 bp, 13 predicted proteins | sample PeaSoiSIISIP2007_FD_187696 | JGI IMG/M metagenome (GOLD analysis project Ga0209415, IMG submission 187696) | Peat soil microbial communities from Weissenstadt, Germany - SII-SIP-2007 (SPAdes) (version 2) | ecosystem: Environmental > Terrestrial > Soil > Wetlands > Peat | place: Germany...
CCGATACTCCGCAAAAATATCTCGGCCTGTACAACGATCAGCGGCCGCAGGACTCCAAGACGGCGACGCTCCGCAATATGTTGATGGTCCGGCGCAACTATGACGCCCTCGTTTCCGGCGACGGCGCCTGCGCGGGCTGTGGCGAGAAGAGCGTCCTGCGGGCGATCGCCGCGGTGACCGAAGCCTACATGCGGCCCCTCTATCACGCGAAGGCCGACCGGCTTCAGGCGAAGGCTGCCGAACTCGACAAATCAGGCGTCGAGAAGTTGGCCGCGCTCAAAGCGAGAAATCAAGATGAATACGACCTGCTGCGGCACGCGGTAGCGCATTTGCTGATGGGGTTGGGCGGTGAGGATGAGAAAGACACCAAGGCCCGCATCGCGCGCAATGGACCGATCTCAGACCAGGAACTGATCAACGCGATCGTGGCCGTTCTGCTGCAAGAGGCTTTCAACCACAAAGGCTTGCAGGCAATCGACGGGCGCCTCGCCAACGGCATGTGCGTCATGGCGATGGGTGCGCACACCGGCTGCAACACCGTTTACGGGTCCACACCGCCCAACAACCCGCACCCCTATCCCTGGATGAACTCGCTCTTTCAGGACGGTGTTACGGTCGCTTGGCTCATGGGGGAAAGCTTCATTGTCGATCACGCCCGCCGCTCCGTAATTCCTGAGCGGCTTGCCGATGCGCTGCTCGGTCGCGAAAAAAATGTGATGACGCCGCGCGAGTACTACGAGCTTTCGCACTTCAGCGACGCGTTAATGACCGATCAGGAAGTTCTTGAGCTGCCGAAGGCGTGGGCGGTCGGTGGCGATGGCGGCATGGGCGACATCGGCTATCAGAACACGTCGAAAGTGGTTCTCCAGAATCGTCCCAACGTCAAAGTGCTCATGCTCGACACTCAGCTTTACTCCAACACGGGCGGGCAAAATTCCGATTCGACGCCGATGCTGGGTGGCAGCGATATGAACGTGTTCGGAGCCGCGACGCAGGGCAAAAGCGTCGAGAAGAAGACCGTTGCCGAGACATTCCTGGCTGGACACGGATCGCCCTTCGTCGCGCAGATCTCAATCGCCAACGCGCCCAAGTTCTACCGTGCCATTCTCGACGGCCTCGAATATCGTGGAACCGCGTTCCTGCAGTGCTTCACAACCTGTCAGCCCGAACATGGAGTGGCCGACGACATGGCCCTGGCTCAGGCCCAGCGCGTGCGCGATTCGCGGGGAGCGCCCGAGTTCGTTTACAATCCGCGACTTGGGGAGACGTATCAAGAGGCGCTCGATCTCAAGGGCAACCCGTCGCTCGAAATGGACTGGTACGAAACGAAATCGAAAGAGACCGGCGAGGTTAGGCGCTACACGGTGGCTCACTGGTGCGCCACCGAAGCCCGATTCCGCAACCATCTAAAGAAGATCAAAAAGGACGCGGCAGCAAAACTGATCCCGCTGGAGAATATGCTGGTCCGCATCACCCAGCAGGATGTCGTGTATCGCCGCTGCCTGATCCCTGAGCATCGTGCCTACGTCCCCGACTTCGGCGTCTATATCAAACTTCCGGGAACGAACGGCGACGCCGAGTACCACGCCATTTCGCGGCAGCTCGTGCTGTTCTGCGTCGAGCGCCGTAAAGCGTGGCGGATGCTGCAGAGCAAAGCGGGCATCGTAAACAAAGAGTACGCCGCCCAAAGATCGATCTTGGCCGAGGTCGATGCCGGCAAGATTCCCAAGGAGGAGCTGTTCGCACGCGGGGAGCAGTTGGTGAGGGATCGCCTGCAACCCGCCGGCGTGGCGAAGCCGGCTGAACCAAGGCCGGTTCCGGTTTTGGTCTCTTCCTAAACCGCGCTGTGCCCCGGTTCCCAATGACTTGCACGATTCGTGTGGGTCCCGGGCGGAATGCGCCGATGGCACGCCCTATCATGTCAGCGGCGAGTACGTGGAAGTCGATCCGCCGCGCCTCGTCTCTTACACCTGGGTTGCGAGCTGGTCGGGTCCGCTCAAAACCCTCGTCCATTCTTTCTTGGGCCGGCATTCCAGTCGACGATCCGAGACCTGGGGCACCCCTGGTTCTTCCTCGCCGAGGTTAACAACCGGTGCGCTATCTTACCGCCGAGATGCGTGCCACTCACCAATCCGTTAGTACCGCAGATAACCAATCCCCACTCGCATGTGGTGCAGCAGGCTGTCGGGCGTGGTGAGGGCAATGGTCAGTCCCAGCATCGCGTGGACGATCGCTAGGGAATAGATGCAGCGGTAGCGGCGGAACATTTCGCAGAAGAAAAGGGCGCCGATGAACGTCGCGGTCGTGAGGACGGGATTGGGCAGGTGGGCGGCACCAAAGAGCGTGGACGCCATCCAAACCGCGGCCGAGCTTCCGTACAGTTCTTCACAGCGATTGAAGAAAAACGATTGCAGCAGGAATTCCTGAAGCAGGGCCCAGATCACGTACCCCCATGCCGACTGCAAATTCGGAAACCAAGTCGGATTGGCGGGAATCTGGCCGCCTGCCCAGCTCACCAGAATCAGCACGGAAACGACCGTTGCTAAACCGATCCCCAGCACGACGCCGAAGCCCGACAGTTTCGGCAACCCGAGGCCGAGGCGCGCCAGCGATGGCCGGTCCATCAGCACGCCGATCAGAACGTTGACCAGCACCAGGACCAGAATCGTGATGGCGGCAATGGCGGCCCAGCGGTTCCGGATCTCCAGCGTCGGCGCCCAAAGCGCAAATTCCAGAAACAGAAACGCGATGATGATCTGAGCCCAAACGAAGTGACGGCTAAAGGCAGTCGGAGCCGCAGGAAGAATTTGCGACTCATCCGCGATTTTGCCCATTGCTTCAGATCCTCCGTTCCCTCGCTAAAACCAGAACGACCAGATGGCGTCCACGCTGGCGTGAGTGATCGCCGAGGCTGGCACTCGCCGTTGCTCGCGCCAGGCGCGACCGTAGAAAATGCCGGCGACGCTTGCCAGCACAACATAGCGCCAGTTGAAGTGCGCCGAACGTTTATTGAAATGGGAGAGCCCGAACAAGACCGCCGTAATCCCGAGCGCTGCTCGCCGTCCCACGCGCCGCTCCAGTAGATTCTGCACCCACGCGCGAAAGAAAAGTTCCTCCGGAACCGCAACGAAAATGAAGATGTAGATCCACGTCGGAATCATTGACAACCAATGCACGTTGCCATGCGGATGGAGAAAGTCCAGCGCCAACCCCATCCCCAGAACCAATGGCGCAAAGAAAACCAGTTCCCGCAGCCCAGTTTTCCAGTCGCTCCAGCGGAAGTGAAAGTCAAAGCCGGTGCCGCTGAGCCGCCGGATCGCGACGAATCCATACAACGCCGCATCGACGAGGAGCAGTTTTCCCCAGCCCGCAAGCCCGTTCGGCCACGCCCGCTCGAGCCAGCGCAAATCAACCGCCAGCCCCAGCGTTAGGAGAATGATCGCGTCTCGCCAATTGCCGCGTTGTTCGGGATCGGCGATTGCGGCCTGCCCCAGGAGCCACGCGATCGCCACGGGGAGGGCTGCGTAGAGCGCGCACCATTCCCAGGAGAACATCTGGTGCGAATAGGAAATCAGAACGTAAGGCAGCGCGCACAGCACCGGCAAGGCGGTTCGCAGCGTTGACGGCCAGCGAGCGCATACCTGCCCAACCCGCTCGCCTGCTAATCCAAACACGACTGCCGGTGCGAGTTCTAGCACTAGCACCGCAATGGCCGCGGGCGTTGCGTTTTGCATGGGGACTATTTTAATTCCGGAAAGGTCGGCATGATCCCGGAAGACCGCAGGAAGGCGGTGGCCTTGTGTCGCAGCCAACCCACCACCTCCAAGCTACTGCCGTAGGATGCGGCGCTTTCACTGGTTTATACTGAACCAATGTCGGAGAGCGGCGACAAGACGTTTTACCTGGAAACCTTTGGGTGCCAGATGAATGCGCACGACTCCGAAAAGGTGGTCGGAACGCTCTTGCAGCAGGGGTATCGGCAGGTTCCGACGGTGGAAGAGGCGGGGCTGGTGCTGTATAACACCTGTTCGATTCGCGACAAGGCCGAGCAGAAGGTCTTCAACCGGCTGGCGGATTACAAGAAGTTTCGGGCGCAGGGGAAACAGTTTGGCGTCCTGGGGTGCGTGGCGCAGCAGGAGGGCGAGAAGATTTTTGAGCGCGCGCCTTATGTGTCGCTGGTGTGCGGGTCGGCTTCTTACCGCAGTCTTCCGCAGATGCTGGTGCAGTTGGAGACCGGGCGGCAGCGCGTTAGCGGGCTCGACGATCGCGAGACCGACAAGTGCTTCGAGACCGAATACACGGCTCGCACTAATCCGCATCGCGGCTACATTACGATCATCGAGGGATGCGACAAGTTTTGCGCCTACTGCGTGGTGCCTTACACGCGCGGCAAGGAGCGGAGCCGGACTTCATCTTCTGTTCTGGAAGAGGCGCGGCAGCTGGTCGACCTCGGCTATACGGAGATTCAACTGCTCGGGCAAAACGTGAACTCTTACCGCGATCCTGATGGAAAGAAGAGCTTTGCCGAGCTGCTGGCTGCGGTCGCTTCGGTCTCGGGGATTCGGCGGGTACGCTTTACTACCTCTCACCCTCGCGATTTTGGACGCGATATTGTCGACGTCATGGACGCCGTGCCCACGCTCTGCGACCACGTGCATCTTCCTGTCCAGAGTGGATCTTCGCGCGTGCTTGATGCCATGCAACGGCTTTACACTCGCGAGCAGTACCTTGAGCGCATTGCCTGGATTCAGGCGGCGCAGCGTGATATATCGATCACCAGCGATCTGATCGTTGGATTTCCGGGGGAGACGGAACGGGAATTTGAAGAGACTTTGTCCTTGCTCAACGTCGTGGGCTACGACAGCGTGTTTACTTTCAAATACTCTCCGCGCCCGAATACGCCGGCCTTGCGGCTGGAGGATGCGATCCCCGATACGGAGAAGGCGCGCCGCCTGGCTGTGCTGAATGACAAGCAAAAGCAGATCGGGGTTGAGCGCAATCGGCGGCACGTTGGGCAAGTGCTCGAGGTCATGGTAGAAGGGAAGAACCCGGCCCGGGGACAGTGGATCGGGCGGACGTCGCAGATTAAGGTGATGAACTTTACTGTTCCCGAAGGCATCGAACTCAAGACCGGTAGCTACGTCCGGGTGCGCGTGACGGGAAGCTTCCCGAACAGCTTAGTCGGGGAGATGGCCAGTGGATAGCAATGGTCAGCCCTAAAGCCTTTTCCCAGCGCTGAAGCGCTGGGCTAAGGTAGGTCACCCCTCCGGGGCTGGATTCTCGAAGCCTGAGTTTTTCGGCAGCTTGCTTTTCGGCAGCTGGCTCGACTGGCATTTGGTAACCGGCAGCTGGCAACTGTTCTTAGAGGTTCTTATGGAAGTCGAAATGAAAATTCGCGGACTGATGATGGATCCGGTTTCGAACATGCCGATTGTGCTGCTCAAGGACGTCGCCAGCGATACGGTGCTTCCCATCTGGGTGGGCGTGTACGAGGCCAATGCTATCGCGCTCGAAATCGAAAAAGTCAACACGCCTCGGCCCATGACCCACGACTTGATCAAGAACGTTCTCACCGGCCTTGATGCGCTGGTTCACAAAGTGGTGGTCACCGAACTGAAAGACGATACCTTCTATGCGGTGATCTGGTTGGAAAGGGAAGGCCACGTCGTGAGTATCGACTCCCGTCCGTCAGACGCGCTGGCGCTGGCGCTGCGCGTGGATTGCCCGATCTTCGTTGAGGACGAGGTTCTGAAGAACTCGAAGCAAGCCACCAATCCGGTGCCCGCCGTTACCAGCGAGGAACTCCGCAAGTGGCTGGAGGACCTCGGCGATGACGACCTCGGCAAGTACAAGATGTAGGGGAGCAGCTCTCAGCTGTCAGCTCTCAGTTACGTAGACGTAGGCACGGGATGAGGTTGTTCTCAACTGGTTTGGTCGCGTTCCTTTTATTCGCCGGATTATCTGCGCAAATGTCGGTTGCGCAAATCAATTCGGCGGCGCCCTCCGCACCCGCGAAGATTCCGGTCGCGGGATCGAGCGTTGCTGGATCAACCATCGCGCTGCACGCCTCCTCCACCATGAACGTCGCCTCGGAAATGGGCGGAGCGTTCATGAGCGGCTCGAAGTGTGACGCCGAGGGCAATCTCTACATCCGCAAATACGCGGTAGACCGCCCGCTGCTTGGTCCGGTGGTCAAGATCGATCCAGATGGCAAGCGCACCGCGCTTTTTGACCCGGCCGCATTTTCTCAGCTTGCGCTCGACCGCGCCGACGCCTTCTCGCCCGCGTCGGACGGCGGCATGTATCAGATCGCCCAGAGTGGCATCTTGAAGCCGCGCATCTACGTGCTGCATTTTTCTTCCGACGGATCGCCTTCGTCACCGACACGTCTCGACGCCGATTTCGAGGTGTATACGTTCGCGGCGTTTGCAGATGGAAATTTCTTGCTCTCGGGCGTGAAGCGGGATGTGCAGGATAAGAACGATCGGGGCCGCAACTTCACCGCGGTCTTTTCCGCGGATGGAAGGGAACTGGCGCAACTTTCATTTCAGGAGCCGCAGGGACCGGCGAAAGCAGGAGCGAAATCAGATGCCGGCGGGCGTCAGCAGGGAGCCCAGAAGGACGCGCAGAAGGAGGTTGAGAAATCGGCGCCCACGCTCGATCTGGCGGATGCCGAAGTCGGAAGCGACGGCAACCTCTACGTCATGCGCGGTTCATCGCCGGCACTGGTCTATGTGATCGCACCGAGCGGCAAGATTTTGCATACGTTCAAAGTAGCCGCGCCGCCTGGCACCGTGCCCAGCTCGTTTCACGTTTCCGGAAATCGGCTGGCGATTTCGTTCTGGAATGAGGAAAGCCAGAGCCAGACGGTGGTAGTCGCGGACGCGCAAACTGGCCGGAAGATCGCCAGCTTTGCCGATCCCACTGGGCTGGGGACATCGTTTGCATGTTATGAGGCGAACGAAGGAGTTTTCACCTTTCTCAACCTGGGAGAGGGAAATGAGCTGGAAGTCATACGGGCCGAGGCGCACTGACGACGCGCAGCCCCTAAAGGGGCATCTGGATTTCGATTGACGTGCGGTATCGCTAAAGCGATACCCTGATACGAAGCCGGAGTTTCTCCGCTTCGTGTGAAAGCCGGATCCTTGGGCTTGCAAATTTCCAAATTGCAAACTACAAAATTACCAATTCTCCCCATGCCTGATTCCGCGGAACAGCTCCAGCGTCTCTACCTTGCGGGATTCGAACTCCAGACTTTTGAACGCTATCCCAAGTGCATCGGCGTGATGCGCGAGAACTGCGTTGCTTTGCTCGTTCCGGGCGTTGACGGCCTGCAAGTTCTGGGCACGCCCGGCTGGCGCATGGGCGAAGTGATGGGCGTGCTCACCGAAAGGGAAGGACGCAAAGTCTTCCAGGCGAAGAGCGAAATTGTGGAGGCCACGGCGGAGCGGCTGCTGGCATTGCAGAAATTCCGCGACGAGCTTGTAGGACTGCTGCATGCGCAGAGCTAACTCAGAGCGCATTGCTCCTTGACAGGGATATACCAATGTATATACTTAAAATCTAGAGGTAAATATGGTGATTGCCAAGGCGCAACTCGTGAAGTGGGGAAACAGTCAGGCAGTCCGCATCCCCAAAAGCATACTGGAACAGGCCAACCTGCGGGAAGGCGAGGAGCTCGAAATCCGGGTGGAAAATGGCTACATTTGGCTCGAGCCGTTGAGCCAGCAGCCCACACTAGAAGCGCTGGTCGAGAAGATCACTCCCGAAAATCGACATGGCGAGCAGGATTGGGGCAAGCCGGTTGGTAACGAGGCATGGTAGATCCTGCGTACGTTCCCGATAAGGCTCACATCATCAAGATCAATTTCGATCCTCAGGCGGGACATGAGCAGGCAGGCTGGCGTCCCGCGTTGGTTTTGTCGCCCGCGGCATATAACAAGCATGGCCTCGCCATCGTGGTGCCTATTACAAACCAGGTGAAGGGCTATCCCTTCGAGGTTCCGCTTCCGGCAGGTCTCGGGACCACGGGAGTGATTCTGTCCGATGCTATCAAGAGTGTGGACTGGAAAGCGAGGAAGGCCCGCTTCATTGAGATCATTCCACCCGGGGCTTTAAAGGCGGTTGAGGGCCACCTGAGGTTATTGCTCAGCTTCCCGAAGCCTTAGTCTAGTTTTAGAAGCCCTTAAAGTCGTACTTGAAGATGGCCGCGCCTTCAGCGAGATCCCTTGTCCGCCGCAACGACCGTTACGGTAAGGGCAGCGAGGTTCGCCGCCAGGCTGCCGATGTTCGTCAAGGCCGGCGCCGATAGGCCGCCGGCGCGCTGGTACAGAGCCCCTACAATTTCACCCAGTTTACTGCGCTCAATGTCTTACTTTTAACCCCTCATGCAGACCGGAGGCAGCGGGAACTGCATAATCCGGCACGGCCGCACGAAGGCGAGGTCGCTGCTTTGGCACGGGCCAGCAGTTCGATAGGGTGACGAGCGTTCCCGCTACAATTGCGATTGACGCGCCCCAGGGAATTACCGGCGAAATCCAGAACAGTTGCGGCGCAAGCCGGATACAGGCGATCCAGACCAGAAGCACGGCGCAGCTGCCGGCAAACGGGAGCATTCGCCGGGGATGGTGTAGGGGCACATCTCCCATGCAGAGGGACCAGACAGCCAAGGAGAAGGGAAAGGCAGCCACCAAGTCTACCAGGTAGTGCTCGCCGCCGCCTAGTGTGGCGAGCGCAATTCCGAAGGCGAAGGCCAGCGCGACCCACCGGCCAAGCTTCATGTCACGGCACGACCACCATATCAGTAGAGCCCATGCCATGTGCATCGACGGCATTGCATTACGCGGCCAGGAACCGTCAAGCTGTATAAGCGAAAGATCGGAAAAGGACACATTGGCGCAAGTGGTTGCTATTTCTCCGGTGTAACAAGGGGACCCGAGCAACCGGACGGGTCCGCAAGCGGGCAGCAATTTGTAACACAAAGGTCCCAAGATTCCTGGAAGCAGTAAAATCGCGAATACGCGCCCTGCCTTCCGCGAGGGGCCGATGTGAGCCGCGTAGCACAGGCCAAGGCAGAGGCAAAGGCTTTCATACACAATACTAATAAAGGGAAAGAGTCCGAATCGCTCGACGATTGCGTAGGTTGCGATACTTGGATGGAAACCAAAGGCGCGATCCACATACAGAAGGTAGTAATCATACGTCAATCCGGCCAACGAAAGTTGGCGGAATACCCAGCCACGATAGAAAACAAACAAGATCAGGGCAAACGCGGGCGCGAGCTGCCAAATCGACACTCTGTTTCTGTACCGGAACCAGGCTCCAAATATAGCGAGCGGGCCAATCAGGGCAAGTCCGTGGGCTCGCTGCAGCTCGCGAGGTGCTAGAAGAAGAACCAAAACAGAGGTTGACAAGAGTGCCGCGAGAACAACAAGCGGAATGCGTAACCGAGTAGAATTCATCTAAAGTGTCAGGCTCACATTCTGCCTTCGCGCTGTCGGTGACGTATCTCACAAGGCTGTGTGACGTGCGATTTCAAACAACCCTAACCCTAATCGCGGAGTAGATCCTTTGCCTCACTTGACCAAGTTTACATAATACCTGTTATCGGACCTGGGATCGGCAACGAGTTCGACAGGTCTTTCCCTTCACAACTCCCGCTCCGCGGTCATTAACGACCCCAGGTCGATCACTCCTATCCTGAAATGTTCCCCGCTCCTCCGGAAAGCACGAGTCCTCAGTGCTCAAGCCGAAAATCGAGCGGATCCTCAACTATCTCTCACGGGCGGAAGATCGCGAGTCGGACGCGTGGATGCGCGACGATTACCGGATCGCCTGGATCACGGTTCTCTATGCGACGCGCGGCTATCGCGAGCCCTCTGTGCTTGCAACCTATCGCGTTCTGGGGGTCCATCCAGACAAGCTAGTCGCGGCGATCGAAGCGCGGCGCCGAGCACTTCTCGGGCATCTTTACGACCGACAATTCTTGAAACTTCCGCCCAAAAAACCAGCAGTCTCAGAAAGAGAGAGGGGTGAATCATGCTCAAAAAACAAGGCCGGCCGAGCAAGTGGGACGGACCGTTCGCGGAGTGGATGGAAGACAACGGGATTCGCGCCGATGCCCTCGCCGATGAAGTCGGCGTCGACCTGTCGACCGTCTATAGCTGGCTTCGCGGGGACACCTTTCCCGCCCGTTCCAAGGCTTTACTGATCACGGAGATCGCGCGGAGATCCGGCTCACGCCGGAAACTCACGCTCGAGGACATTTTGAATCCGCGACCGAAAAAATCACTCGACGAGGAGCAAATCAATGCTGGAGTTCTTCCCAGGCCAACGTCGCAAGCTATCAATCGACGCATGGCAACCGCTACGAAATGAACAGGACGAGAGGCGGATCCGCTTCGATCTCCTGATGGAACTCACCGGGCAACCTTACCTCGCGATGCCGACGTTCATCGCGCCGTCTTACGAAAAAATGGAGTGTGAAGGTTCGGCCGTGAAGGACACGGATCTCCTCACTCAAATCGACGACGTGACGCTCGAACTGTACGCGACGGACATGAGCGGACCGCTCGAAGTCGATTGGGGGATCGGGCTCGACGAGGCCGAGGCCGAGGCGCGCGAGCGGAAACGGAAGTTACTCCTCACGCGATGCACGCTCCGGAACTTCAAGCTCGTCCGCATCAACCGCGGCGAGGCCGCGCTCGTCGCGGTCAAGTTCTCGGTCACAACTCGATCGACTCGCGGGCTCGCGGCATGGGCTCACGACTTCAACGGGAAGACGCTTTGGTGCGAGTTCTCAATCGATCCGTCTCCAGGTCAAACGAAGATCGACTCGCAAGAGAAGCTCCCGCTCGCCGGCGCCTCGATCCTTCCCGAACAAGCTCCCCCCGCGTCCTCCGTGCCTTTTGCCGAGCGTGATCGCTGTCCCTTCCACGCATGCGTCAAGAACGCAGAGCACGGCGGCGATCACGAGGACGCGTTCGGCGAGAAGCTCGGGACGCTTCAATGATCAAGAGATCCGAACCGCCTCGACTTACTCGTCCGATAGATAAGCTCCAGGTCATCGACGACGCGATCCGCAACCTCGACATTCTCAAGATCGACGAGGAGCGGTTCATCCTCCGCGACACTCAGCACCAATTCGGCGACGATAGCGTTTCAACGGCGAATATATGGCTCGATCGCGAACAGATGGCCGCTCTCAGCGATCGGATCGAGCAGATGCTCAGCGGCAAAGTCGGCAAGCTCTCGCCGAGGAGGACCGCATGAAAATCACTCTCGACATGCTTCGCGAGAAAAGGGCTTGCGGCGAAGGCTTGCGCTGGGTGACGAAAAACCTTCCTGACGGCGCCGAATATCGCGAGTTCATCGAAAAGCTTGAGACCGATGGCAAAGCCGGGTGGGCTGACTGGCTGATCGGGAATTTCGAAGTCTTGGTCCTCGCCGAGAAGTGGCGCATTGAATCGATCCTCGATGCTTGCAAAGCGGAAGCATCCAGCGGGGACTCCGCGAAGATCGGCTCCAGCGGGGACTTCGCGAAGATCGGCTCCAGCGGGAACGTCGCGAAGATCGGCTCCAGCGGGGACTTCGCGCAGATCGGGGCGACCGGGTACTCCGCGAAGATCGGCTCCAGCGGGGACTGCGCGCAGATCGGCTCCAGCGGGGACTCCGCGAAGATCGGCTCCAGCGGGGACTCCGCGAAGATCGGCTCCAGCGGGGACTTCGCGAAGATCGGCTCCAGCGGGGACGTCGCGAAGATCGGCTCCAGCGGGAACGTCGCGCAGATCGGCTCCAGCGGGGACTTCGCGCAGATCGGGGCGACCGGGTACTCCGCGCAGATCGGCTCCAGCGGGGACTCCGCGAAGATCGGGGCGACCGGGAAGAATTCAATCGTCGCTGCGGTAGGCGTCGGCAGCATAGCAAAAGCGGGCGAGAACGGCTGCATTGTTCTTGCATGGTGGGACGAAAAAGCGAAGCGTCCGCGTGTAACTGTCGGGTATATCGGAGAGGGCGGAGTCTATGCCGGCAAATGGTACCGGTCCGATGAAAGCGGAAAGCTCGTCGAGGCGACCGTATCAGCATGATAAACCGCGAATGGTTGGAAAGCAGACAACGCGGGCTCGGGGGTTCGGATGCCGCGGCCGTTCTCGGCATGGACGCCTGGCGGTCCGGGTTGGACGTGTGGCGGAGCAAGGTCGAGCCGATTCCAGAGGCGACTGACGACGAGAATTTTCTTTTCAAGCTCGGGCATCTCCTCGAGCCCGTGATCGCCGGTCTCTACTCCGAGCAGACGGGACGCGAGCTCTTCATCCCGGAACCGGAGATCATCACCCATCTCAAATATCCCGAGATCGTCGGTTCGCCTGATCGCCTCGCGCCGAAAGACGGGCGTGTGATTGAGCTCAAGAGCGAGCATCAGTTCGCCGACAAGTTTGGGGATCCTGGGAGCGATCAGGTCCCGGACCATTACGTGATCCAGGCGGCGCACTATATGGCCGTTGCGAACCTCGATCGATGCGACGTCGCCGTCCTTCACGGCGGATTCAAGTTCGCGATCTACCAACTCCGACGCGACCTGGAGATGGAGCGATCGATGATCGATCAGCTCCGGCATTGGTGGGACGCGTACGTTGTAAAGAAAATCGAACCTCCGCTCGATGCGTCCGAGGCGTGGGGAGACTACCTCG
>Ga0209415_10014852_pt1 | contig 12688 bp, 14 predicted proteins | sample PeaSoiSIISIP2007_FD_187696 | JGI IMG/M metagenome (GOLD analysis project Ga0209415, IMG submission 187696) | Peat soil microbial communities from Weissenstadt, Germany - SII-SIP-2007 (SPAdes) (version 2) | ecosystem: Environmental > Terrestrial > Soil > Wetlands > Peat | place: Germany...
CGACGCGGCGGGCGCTTTGCCGCTCTTCCGGCGCGCGCACGACAGCAGCGAGCGCGTGCTCGGCAACGAGCATCCCGCTACGCTCACCAGCGTGCACAATTTGGCGTATTGCATGGAGGCGCTGGGCGACGCGGCGGGGGCTTTGCCGCTCCACCGGCGCGCGCTCGACAGCCGCGAGCGCGTGCTCGGTCCGGAGCATCTCGACACGCTCGATAGCGTGGGCAATCTGGCCAAATGCACCTATGCACTGGGCGACGCGGCGGGGGCTTTGCCGCTCTTCCGCCGCGCGCTCGACAGCAGCGAGCGCGTGCTCGGCAAGGAGCATCCCGACACGCTCACCGGCGTGAACAATCTGGCCGCATGCTTGGCGGCGCTGGGCGACGCGGCGGGGGCGTTGCCGCTCTACCGGCGCGCGCTCGACAGCCGCGAGCGCGTGCTCGGTCCGGAGCATCCCGACACGCTCAATAGCGTGGGCAATCTGGCCAAATGCACCTATGCGCTGGGCGACGCGGCGGGAGCTTTGCCGCTCTTCCGCCGCGCGCTCGACAGCAGCGAGCGCGTGCTCGGCAAGGAGCATCCCGACACGCTCGGCAGCGTGGGTAATCTGGCGCAGTGTCTCGATACGCTCGGGCGGCCCGTCGAGGCCGAGGCGCTGCACCGGCGTGCGCTCGAAGGCCTGATCGGCAGAGTCGGCCCCGAACACCCCGACGTGCTGAGCGGCCAGAACAACCTTGCCCACAGCCTGCGCAAGGCCGGCCATCCGGATCTCGCCGAACCCTATGCGCGCCAGTGTGCCGAAGCCTCGGCGCGGGCGCTGGGCGAGGTGCATCCGCTTGCGCTGCACCGCCGCAACAACCTGGCCCTCACCCTGCTGATGCTGCGCCGCACCCCCGAGGCGCGGTCGCTGTTGGCGGTAAACTGGGCGGCACCCTGCCCACCCAGCACCCCCGTCACCCAAGCCATCGCCTTCCTCGCCGCCATCTTGGCGCTGCTGGATGGCACGGGCGCAACGGACCCGGTGGGCCGTCTGAAGACCCTGCTGCTCGGCCCCAAGCTGCAACAGGCGCCCGGCGTCGGCTATCCCTGGGACGCCGGCTACCTGCTGGAGTATTTGCGCAACGCCCTGCCGGCCGACAGCGTCGCATTCCTGCAAGCCGCACTGGCGGCGATCAACGATCCGGCCCAGGCGCCGGACCTCGATCGCTTCCCACTCTGGCGCGGCACGCCGGCAAAACCGCTGCATGCCCCTTGGCCGACCCCACCCACCTGACGGGCTCACCCTCCAGGCGTCGGAAGCGGGGCCACTACGCACGCGGCGTCAGCCGGCCGGCTCCGATGCGCCGCCATGCCGCGAACGCCGCGAGCACCCGGTCGAACAACCGAGGCGGCAGAAACCCGTAGTCGTAGCGATCGGTGCTGCCGATCCGGCGCAGATCATAGCCAGGCCACTCGAATTCATTCCCCTCGGCGACAACAATCCACGAGGGTGCATCGTCAAGCCCAAGGTGACGCTTGACCGCCATCGGGATATCAATCGCCGCCTTCGGCTCCGTCGGTGCGCTGTGCGTGACGGGCAGCACGGTGACGATCTTGCCCGGGTCCTGCTCTCGCGGGACCGCGAGCACGATCACAGCAGGACGGTCCTTGCGGCCTTCGTCCTGCCCTCTCAGGTGCTCATGGTGCCAAAGATACGAATACGCGATCACCAGGCCTGGTTCCGGCGTCGGGATCGCCATGCGCCGGCCGATCTATTCTTCGTCGATCAGCGCGTTCAGGTGATCGTGCCTCGCATCCATGCGAGAGGCGGTGATGGCGTCGGCGTCTGCCTCGGACAAATCGACGGTGGCGAAGCTTCGCCGGCTTCCCTTGAAGCGCTTGAATGCCTCGTACTCCGCCGCGGCGACGAAGTAGCCGGTGACGCGCCCGTGACTCGATACGGCCACGGCCTCGTGCTGGGCGAGCGTCTGATACCGCCCAAAGTTGCGGGTGAATTCCGAGGCCGGCACAACCCGTTCCGTGTCCATGCTCGCTCTCCGCGTTGATCCTTTGGCCTCGTGCTTCCGCTTCTCACGTATCGGGACCAACGCCTTGGCAGGACATACTATCCCTGCCCGGCGTTTTCCACCTGACCCTCCGTGGCGGCGCTCTCGAGCAAGCCGCCGGCCTCGTCGAGCCTGAGGATCACCATCCCCGGCCACGATGCTTCCTTGCGCGCCGCGCTGTCAAAGAGGTTGGCATCGAACACGAGCCTCATCGAGCACGCGGTTCGACTTCCTTCTACGCCTGCTTGATGAGACGGTCGATATCGTCATCCGACCACCCGGTCTCGACCACCTTCGGCCGCGCATACCGGCGCACTTCCGCCAGCCAATCATCCGGCTCGACAGTGATCGTCACATGCCGGTCCGGCGCGATCCCACGGCGCGCGAGCTCAGCCCCCACCTGTCCTGCGGTGCTTTCGATGAATTGTGGTTCGGCTGTCTTCGTCCTTCGATCCTCGCGCCTGTATGAGGCAGGCGATGGATGTAGAGCAAACGCCGCGTCACGGGAACGCTCTGATTTGCGCGGGCGATGCCTGCGCGGCCACGCAGTCGGACTTCATAACGGCCGCGCCTCGGCTTCGATATAGGGGCGGAAGAAGGGGCTGAGGCTGCGCGCCAGCAGCAAATCCACCCGGCGGTGCAACAGCGCCTCCAGTTCCTCGGCCAAGCCAAGATAGTCGCCGAACCCCCGTTCCGCATCCAGGTCGATCAGCAGGTCAACGTCGCTGTCCGGCCGCTCCTCGCCCCGCGCGACCGATCCGAACAGACGGTCGTTGCTCGCGCCGTGCCGGGCGGCGATCTGCAACACCGCGTCACGCTGCCGGTAGATTTCGTCGCGCACGGCCATGCGAGCACCTGATGTTTTAACCGCACACACCATACCGGCAACCCGCCGCTTCACGTCAAGGTTCGACGCACGGTTCAGCGCAAGGCGGTACTACGCAAATATCCTGGCAACCGGGATGAGCTCGCCCGGGATCGCCTTGATCGTCAGGCTGTCTGAACGACCGGCGCGCGTGACGGAAGCGTAGCTGTCGCCGACAGGTGATTGGTAGACCTCGACCTCCCCCGCCGCCAGGTTGACGATCCAGACTTCAGGAATGCCACTGCGGGCGTAGAGCGCCAACTTGACCTTACGATCGTAGTCCAGGCTGGTATTGGCCACCTCTACGGCGAGCATGGTGTCTTCCGGCCGTGGCAGCGTCCTTCTGTAGTCGTCGCGAGGTTTGAGTACCGCGAAATCCGGCTGCGGCTCGCTGTGGCGGGTCAGCCGGACCGGATTCCCGACGGAAACGATGCCGCGATCGCCAACGGCCAGCACCAGCAACCGGGTGAGTGCATTGGTAGCGGCGACATGCTCGCTGCCGGTCGGCGCCATCGCGACAAGTTCTCCTTCGATAAGCTCGACGCGATCGTCGTCGGTCAAGATGCCCGCCTCGCCCATCCGGTGGTACTCGTCGACCGTCAACAGACGGCGAGGCGTCGCCGGATAACGGGACAACAGGCGCAACTCCTCTCGATCCACGCCTTACCCCTCCTTTCGCCCATCGCGGCCAAGCTAGAGCGGGATGGCCGGATTTCCAAGCAGCGCCGGCCCGCGTTGCCAATTCCTTGTATCGGGCCGGCCACCCGCGCTCCGCACACCACTCAAGTCGGAGCACCATTGCCGCGTAAGCCTCCGCCATGCGCATATGGCCGCGACGATCCACCGCAGCGTCACTTCTCGCAACGACAGCAGGCTCGGCGCGCCTCACTCTCCACCGATCGCGGATACCAGGACGACGTGCACCCCCAGCCCCTCCTCATCTTCGACTGCGACGGCGTCCTGATCGACAGCGAATTGCTCGCCTGCCAGGCCGAGGCCGCCTGCCTCGCCGCGTTCGGCATCGCCATGACGGCGGAAGAAATAATCGACCGCTACCTCGGCATCAGCCTGCCGGCGATGCTCACCGACCTGGAAGCCCGCCTCGGCCGCACGTTGCCCGCCGGCCTCGCCGACCGGCTCCGTCCGGCGCTCGCAGCGGCCGTCGCGGCGGCGTTCGAGACTGAACTGCGGCCGATCCCCGGCATCGAAGCCGCCCTGCAGACGCTGCCGCATCCGCGCTGCGTCGCCTCGGGCAGCGCGCCGGAGCGGCTGCGGCAGTCGTTGCGGCTGACCGGTCTGCTCTCGCATTTCGATCCCCACATCTTCAGCGCGACTCAGGTTGCCCGCGGCAAGCCCGCCCCCGACCTGTTCCTGTTCGCCGCGCAGCGGATGCAGGTCCCGCCGGCGGCCTGCGTGGTGATCGAGGACAGCGTGCCCGGCGTGCAGGCAGCCGCGGCCGCCGGCATGCGCGTCATCGGCTTCACCGGCGGCAGCCATTGCCCGCCCGGCCACGGGGAACGGCTGCGCGCGGCCGGTGCGTCCGCGCTGTGCGGCGACATGCGGGGGCTGGCGAATTTGCTGTGAGCGGACGCGCCGGCCTGTGCATCCGGCCGGGACGTGGTAAAACCACCCTGCACCAAGGCAGATCAAAACAGGAGGAACGGCCATGGCACGCGTCGCACTGGTTACCGGTGGAACAAGGGGTATCGGTGCCGAGATCAGCCGCGCCCTGAAAGCACAGGGCCGCACTGTCGTCGCCATCTATGCCGGCAACGATAAGGCTGCGCACGAATTCCAGACCGAAACCGGGATCCGCACCTGGAAGTGCGACGTCGGTGATTTCGATGCCTGCAAGCAGGCGGTAGAGCAAATCACCGCCGAGATCGGACCGATCGAGATCCTGGTGAACAACGCCGGCATCACCCGCGACGCCACGTTGCAGCGCATGACGCGCGACATGTGGGAAGCGGTGATCGACACCAATCTCGGCTCCTGCTTCAACATGTGCAAGCTGACCTTTCCGGCAATGCGGGAGAGAAAATTCGGCCGCATCGTCAATGTCGGCAGCATCAACGGCCAAGCTGGTCAGTATGGCCAGGTGAACTATGCCGCGGCGAAGTCCGGCATCCACGGTTTCACCAAGGCGCTGGCGCAGGAGGGCGCGCGCTACGGCGTCACGGTCAACGCCATCGCGCCGGGCTATGTGGACACCGACATGGTGCGCGCGGTGCCAAGCGAGGTGCTGCAGAAGATCGTTTCGCGCATCCCGGTAGGGCGGCTGGGCCGTGCCGCGGACATCGCCCGCGGCGTGGCGTTCTTCACCGCGGACGATGCGGATTTCGTCACCGGCTCCACGCTGTCGATCAACGGCGGGCAGCATATGTACTGAGCGGCACGGCGGCAATACAAGGCGCCTCGGAAGGGGCGGGCGTCGAGCACTCGCCCGTCGACGCGTCAGCACGCTGGCACTTCGGGCATTAACTGTGCCAGCCGTACCAAATGGCCGCGATCTTGAGCAAGACCATTGCCATGGAAATAACTCTGACCTCCGACCAGGAAGCCTTCGTACTGCAGGCCATCAGGACCGGCTGCTTCCGGCGCCCCGAGGACGCCGTAGCAGACGCCTTGCTCCTGTGGGAGGAGCGCGAATTGCGGCGTTCTGAATTCCTGGCCAGCCTTGACGAGGCCGAGGCGTCGCTCGATCGGGAGGAGGGCATCCCCATCACACCGGAATCCATGCGGGCGCTGGCCGAGGACGTGAAGCGTCGTGGCCGCGAATGGCTCGCCGCACAGCGCCAGCCGTCAGGCTGATGGTGCATCGCCTTGCGGCACGAGCCTACGCGGATCTGGACGAGATTTGGACCTACATTGTCGGAGAGAGCGGCAGCGAGGCCATAGCCGATCGGCTGATTGATTCCATCACCAAGTTGCAAAAATAATTTCAGTTGCCACTTCGGGCCGCTCCGCCGCGCTTACCGGGGACGCAGCCTCGGCCCGAACCAAAACGGCAACTGCCCTGCTGACAGGCCGGATACGGATCGCCTATACAACAGCCAAGGGAAGGCCAAAACGTCAGGAGAAAGGGTGGAGCCGCTTCTCGCGATTCGTGACCTGCACACCGAGTTCCGCACCGGCGCGGGAGTCGTGCGCGCGGTTGACGGCGTTTCCTGGAGCGTCGATCCGGGCGAGACCGTCGCCATCGTCGGCGAAAGCGGCTCCGGCAAGTCGGTCACCGCGCTGTCCGTCCTGCGGCTGATCCCCGACCCGCCAGGCCGCATCACCGCCGGCGAAGTGTGGTTCGGCGGGCGCGATCTGATGCTGCTGTCGCACGAGGAAATGCGCGAGGTGCGCGGCGGCGCTATCGGCATGGTGTTCCAGGAACCGATGACCTCGCTGAACCCGGTGTTGACCATCGGCCGGCAGATCACCGAAACACTGGAGCAACATCGTGGGATGGATCGCGGCGCGGCGTATCAGCGCGCCGTGGAACTGCTGATGCTGGTCGGCATCGCCGACGCGGCGCGGCGACTGAAGCAGTACCCGCATCAGCTTTCCGGCGGCATGCGCCAGCGCGTGATGATCGCCATCGCGCTCGCCTGCGAACCGAAGCTGATCATCGCCGACGAGCCCACCACCGCGCTCGACGTCACCATCCAGGCGCAGATTCTCGAACTCATGAAGGCGCTGACGCGGCGGCTCGGCGTGGCGCTGGTGATCATCACGCATAATCTCGGCGTGGTGGCGCGCTACGCCAACCGGGTGAACGTGATGTATGCCGGACGCATCGTCGAAACCGGCACCGCGGCCGACATCTATCATCGGCCGCGCCATCCCTACACGATGGCGCTGCTACGCTCGGTGCCGCGGCTGGACCGGCCGCGCCAGGCGCGGCTCGATCCGGTGGAGGGGCAGCCGCCGGACCTCACGCGGCTCGATGCCGGCTGCGCGTTCCGGCCGCGTTGCCGGTTCGCCACCGAAGCCTGCGCCACGGCACGGCCATCGCTGCAAGCAGTCGTCGCGCCCAGCCACCTCGCGGCCTGTTTCCGCAGTGCCGACCTCAGCGCAACGGGAGCAGCGGCATGAGGTGCCCCGATGTCATTGCGAGGAGCGTGGCGACGCAGGTAATTGCGAGGAGCGCAGCGACGAAGCAATCCCCCGCCCGGCGAGCGACTGCTTGTCACGCGGGGGATTGCTTCGTCGCTGCGCTCCTCGCAATGACAGGAGGACGCCGGACGGATCGACGTTCGGTGGCCGGCACATGAGCGCCGTGATCGATCCACCCCCGCTCCTCGAAGTGCGTGGGCTGCGCATGCATTTCCCGGTCACCGAGGGCATCGTCACGCGCCGCAAGGTGGGCGAAGTGAAGGCGGTGGACGGCGTCGACTTCACGGTGCGGCGCGGCGAAACGCTCGGCCTGGTCGGCGAGAGCGGTTGCGGCAAGACCACCACGGGACGTTGCATCCTGCGCCTGGAGCGTCCGACCGAGGGCGCCATCATCTATGACGGCGTCGATATCGCCGGCCTGCGGCGCAAGGACCTGGTGGCGCTGCGGCGGCGCATCCAGGTGGTGTTCCAGGACCCGTACAGCTCATTGAACCCGCGCATGAAGGTGGGCGATATCATCGGCGAGCCGATGAAGGTGCACGGCATCGAACCCGACGCGGCGAAGCGTGCCGTCCGGGTGCGCGACCTGCTGGGCGTCTGCGGCCTGAACCCTCGGTTTGCCGACCGTTATCCGCACGAAATGTCGGGCGGCCAGCGCCAGCGCGTCGGCATCGCCCGTGCCCTGGCGCTGGAGCCGGAGTTCATCGTCTGCGACGAGGCGGTGTCGGCGCTCGACGTGTCGATCCAGGCGCAGGTCATCAACCTGCTGGAGGATCTGCGCGAACGCTTCGGCCTGACCTACCTGTTCATCGCCCACGACCTGTCGGTGGTGCGGCATATCTGCCAGCGCGTCGCGGTCATGTATCTCGGCCGCATCGTCGAACTGGCCGATGCCGACGAGCTGTTCGGCAATCCGTTGCATCCCTACACGCAGGCCTTGCTGGCGGCGGTGCCGGTGCCCGATCCCTCGGTGGAATCGGCCCGCAACTTTCGGCCGGTGCAGGGCGAGGTGCCGAGCCCGATCAATCCGCCATCCGGCTGTGTGTTCCATCCGCGTTGTCCGATGATGGTGGAGGGCTGCAGGAACGCGCGTCCGGAAACGCGCGAGCTGCGGCCGGGGCATTTCGTCGCCTGCAGCGAAGTTGGCTGAGCAATGACCATACTGTCATTGCGAGGCGGGCAGCGCCGAAGACTTGGTCCGCTTCGCGGCCCAAGCCCGCGGGGGATTGCTTCGGCGCTGCGCGCCTCGCAATGACGCTCTGAACAACACGAACCAAGGGAGGCAAAGCTAATGCGACCATTTCTGTTGGCAGCCGGTGCGCTATTCGCCGCCGGCCTTGCGGTGTCTGCACCGGCCAGGGCGGAGGCGCCGGAATACGGCGGTATCCTGACCTACATGATCCCAGCCGATGCGCCGCCCAGCCTGGATGGCCATCGCGAGGCCACCTATGCCGTTATGCATGCGATCGGGCCGTTCTACAGCGTGCTGATGCGGGTCAATCCGGAAAATCCGGCGGACACGACGCAATTCGTCTGCGATCTCTGCACGTCAATTCCGACACCCACTGATGACGGCAAGACCTACACGTTCAAGATTCTCACGGGGGTAAAATTCCACGACGGCTCGCCGCTGACCGCCGCCGACGTCGCGGCAAGCTGGCACGAGATCATCTTTCCCCGTCCGGGCGTGCTGAGCGCGCGACAGAATTGGTACGAGCTGGTGGATTCGGTCGAAGCGCCGGACGCCACCACCGTGGTGTTCAAGCTGAAATATGCCACCAGCACCTTCCTGCCGTCGCTCGCGGATCCCTATGGGTTCATCTATCCGAAGGCGATTCTCGACAAGGACCCGCACTGGTTCGAGCAACACGTGCTCGGCTCCGGCCCGTTCAAGTTTGTCAGCTATGACATCGGTCAGGAGATAAAGGGCGAGAAGAACCCCGACTACTACCACAAGGGGCTGCCCTATCTCGATGGCTTCATCGGCATCTTTGCCGACAAGCAGGCAGTGCGGGTGGACGCGATCCGCGCCGGCCGCGCGGCGATGGAGTTCCGCGGCCTGCCGCCCGCGGCGATCAACGACCTCAAGCAGTCGCTCGGCGATAAACTCAACGTGCAGACCAGCGACTGGAACTGCGGCAACCTGATCACGCCGAATTCGCGGCGCAAGCCGTTCGACGACGTGCGGGTACGCAAGGCACTGCTACTGGCGGTTGACCAGTGGCACGGTGCGCCGGCGCTGTCGAAGATCGCCAACGTGCGCACCGTCGGCGGCCTCGCGTTCCCCGGCTCGCCGCTGGCGGCCACCAAGGAGGAGCTCGAGAAGATGGCCGGCTTCTGGCCGGATATCGAGAAGTCGCGCGCCGAGGCACGACGCCTGCTGAAGGAGGCCGGGCAGGAGAACCTGCATTTCGAATTGCTCAACCGCAACGTCGACCAGCCATACAAGTACGTGGGCACCTGGCTGATCGACCAGTGGAGCAAGATCGGCGTCACCGCGACCCAGAAGGTCGTGCCGACCGGTCCGTGGTTCCAGGCGATGCGCGGCGCCGACTTCGACGTGGTGGTCGAGGCCAACTGCAACAGCATCGTGAATCCGGTGCTGGACACCCAGAAATATCTGCCGCACGATGTCTTCGTGGAAAACTACGGCGGCTACCACGACCCGACAGAGGTCGAAATCTACAACAAGATGCTACGTGAGACCGATCCCACCAGGCAACGGGCGCTGATGCGCGAATACGAGACGCGCATCGTCGATACCGAGGCATACGAGTTCCCGATGCTGTGGTGGTTCCGGGCGATTCCGGAGCGGTCCTACGTGCATGGCTGGAAGATCGGCCCCAGCCACTACATCAACCAGGACTTGTCCGACATCTGGCTGGACAAGTCAGCGCCCAAGTGATCCGGATGATAACCTCTCCCGCCTGCGGCGGGAGAGGTAAAGACGCGGAGCAGCGAGGGTGAGGGCGATCGGGTCGGCACGCGGCAGCCATACCCACGGCGCTTGCGCGCCTCGCGTCGATCCGCTTCGCGGCCTTGGTCCACTTCGCGGTCCAAGCCCGCATAGCGGGAGAGGTGTACTGACATGTATCGCTACATCGCCAAACGCGTCTTCCTGGTGATCCCCACGCTGCTCGGGGCGGCGGTGCTGGTGTTCGCACTGATGCGGCTGATCCCCGGCGACATTTGCGTCGTGCGCCTTGGCTCCGGCGGCGGCAGCTTCGACCCGCGTGCGATCGCGGCGTGCCACGCCGAGATCGGTCTCGACAAACCGCTCTACGTGCAGTTCTTCAACTTCGTCTGGGGCTTTTGCCACCTGGACTTCGGCATTTCGATGTGGTCCGGCAAGCCGGTCGCCACCGAGATCGTGGCGCGCCTGCCGATCTCGATGGAGATCGCGCTGCTTGCCACCGCCGTCGCCATCAGCATCGCCATTCCGCTCGGCACCATCTCGGCGCTGAAGCAGAACACCTGGATCGACTACGTGGTGCGGACCATCGCCATCGGCGGCATCGCCACGCCGTCGTTCTGGCTTGGCATCATCTCCATCCTGCTCGTGCTCGACGTCACCAGCGCCGTGTTCGGCCAGCCATGGATGCCACCGATCGACTACGTGCCGATCTGGCAGGACCCGGTGCGCAACCTGTCGATGGCGATCCTGCCGGCGGTCACCGTCGGCTACCGCTACGCCGCGGTCAGCATGCGCATGACGCGCTCGGCCATGTTGGAGGTGATGCGCGAGGACTATATCCGCACCGCCCGCGCCAAGGGGCTGATCGACAAGATCATCATCAACCGCCACGCCCTGAAGAACGCCCTGCTGCCCGTGGTGACCTTGCTCGGCATCGAATTCGCCTTCCTGATCGGCGGCCTGGTCGTCACGGAGCAGGTGTTCAACCTGAACGGGATCGGCCGGCTGTTCGTGCAGGCGGTGCAGAACCAGGACTATACACTGACCCAGGCACTGGTCATGCTGACCGTCACCGTCTTCGTGCTGTGCAACCTGGCCGTTGACCTTCTCTACGCCTGGCTCGATCCCCGCATCCGCTACGCCTGACGGGAGGCCGCATCATGTCCATCACCTTGCCCGGCGACGCGACAATTCCAGTCGCCCTCGCTGACGAACTCGGGCAAACCAGCCACTCCTTCCTGCACCTCACGCTCGACTTCTGTCGCCGGCAACCGTTCGGCGCGTTCGGCCTGCTGATCGTGCTGATCATGGCGGTCACCGGCCTCTCCGCCGAGTGGATCGCACCGTACAGCCCCACCGCCAACGATTTCGCTGCCATGACCGAGGCACCGAGTTGGCAGCACTGGCTCGGCACCGACCAGTTCGGCCGCGACATGCTGTCGCGCATCATCTTCGGCGCGCGCACCGCGCTGACCGTCGGCCTGTCCTCATCGTTCATCGGCGGCTTCTCCGGGTTGGTGCTCGGCGTGACCAGCGCCTATTTCGGCGGCCGGATTGACATGATCTTCAACCGCATCTTCGACGTGGTGATGGCGTTTCCGCTGATCATCATGGCGCTGGCCGTGGTGTCGATCTTCGGTACCGGCGTGCACAACGTCATCATCGCCATCACCATCCCGCTGATCCCGCGTTGCGCCCGTGTGGTGCGCTCCAGCGCGCTGCCGATTCGCGAGGTGGCCTATGTCGATGCGGCGCGCGCCTGCGGCTACAGCCACGCGCGCATCATCCTGCGCCACATGGTGCCGAACGTGATGGCGCCGTTCCTTATCATGCTGACGGCGTTCGTCGGCCAGGCGATCCTGGCGGAGGCATCGCTGTCCTATCTGGGCCTCGGCGTGCAGGAACCGGTGCCGGCCTGGGGCCTGATGCTGCAAGGCGGCGCCGAGGAATACGCCTCCACCGCGCCGTGGATCGCCATCTTCCCGGGCGTCGCGATCATGCTGATCGTGTTCGGCTTCAGCATCTTCGGCGACGCGTTGCGCGACGCGCTCGACCCCAAGCTGCGCGACCGTTAGCATCGCTTGAACGGAGCGCGCCGCCCCAACCCACCGTCATACGCCCCACTGCCATACGCCCAACTGCCATACGCCCCGCTGTCATTGCGAGGAGCGCAGCGACGAAGCAATCTCCCGCCTGACGAGCCGGCGCGGCTCGCCGAACGGGGAATCGTTTCGTCGCTGCGCTCCTCGCAATGACAACAGGCCGGAGGAGTCAAAAATGTCCCTGCCGCTCGGCAACCTGCCGGACTCGCGCTATCCCGATCCCCACATCGAGCGGCTGGATCCGCGCTTCACCTACCGGCAGGGCAACGCGGCGGTCGAACGCATCGCCACCGGCTTCCGCTGGGCCGAAGGACCGGTCTATTTCCGTGACGGCGGCTATCTGCTGTTCAGCGATATTCCGAACAACCGGATCATGCGCTGGCTGGAGGAAGACGGTCATCTCTCGGTGTTCCGCGCGCCGTCGAACTACAGCAACGGCAATACGCGCGACCGCGAGGGCCGCCTGGTCACCTGCGAGCATGATACACGCCGCGTCACCCGTACCGAACTGGACGGCAGTATCACGATTTTGCTCGACCGCTACGACAATAAGCCACTGAATGCGCCGAACGACGTGGTGGTGGCGCGCGATGGCGCGGTGTGGTTCACCGACCCCGGTTACGGCATCGACGGCTCTTACGAAGGCCACAAGGCGGACCAC
>Ga0209415_10014853_pt1 | contig 12688 bp, 10 predicted proteins | sample PeaSoiSIISIP2007_FD_187696 | JGI IMG/M metagenome (GOLD analysis project Ga0209415, IMG submission 187696) | Peat soil microbial communities from Weissenstadt, Germany - SII-SIP-2007 (SPAdes) (version 2) | ecosystem: Environmental > Terrestrial > Soil > Wetlands > Peat | place: Germany...
TTCAGCCCCGATCCTGATTTTGAGGCCAAGTTATTGGATATTGTCGGACTGTATCTGAACCCGCCGGAGAACGCCTTCGTGCTTTGTGTGGACGAGAAACCCAGCATTCAGGCGCTGGATCGGACGCAGCCGTTGTTGCCGTTGAGAGCCAGGAAACCTCGTTCCTGGACCAACGAATACGTCCGACATGGCACGCAGACGTTGTTGGCCGCCCTGGAGATCGCTACCGGCAAAGTGATCGCGCATGTCCGAGACCGCAGGACGACGGTGGACTTCTTAAGTTTCATGGATGAAGTTGTGAGATCCTACCCCGTTCGCGAGCTTCACGTGGTCCTTGACAACCTCAACATTCATAAAAACGAAGCGGCCAAACAGTGGCTGCTGCACCATCCACGCGTGCATTTCCACTACACTGCGACGCACGCCTCTTGGATGAACATGATCGAGTGCTTCTTCAGCATTCTCACCCGGCAGGCACTTACCCAAAGCGTCCAGCGTTCCAAAAGAGACCTGAAGGATTTTCTGGTTCGCTATCTGAAGAAATACAGCGAGAATCCGACGCCGTTCACCTGGACCAAAGGGCCGGAACACTTCCAGCGCATCATCGAAGCCACCCAGGAGTATCAAGCAGCCCACCCGAAGCAGCCAAGACAACGGAAGAGTAAAGCTAATACTAAAAAGGACTAACTGGACGATGTACTAGTTCTTCAAAAACTTGTACCGGTACGGGCCCTCCCAAAACCGAGGGAGGGCTAGCGAAGTCACGAATGGGAGCGGCGTCGCTTCTCAAGGCCTTCTTCCAGTGGTCGGGACTTGCCTTCGGAGACCTCCCGCTGGATCTCTTGGGCCAGCCGCTCACCTTTGCCGCCCGGGGCGAAATCCCGTTTCATTTCCTCGTCCCAGGCCACTTCCATCCCCTTAAACCAGCCGGCTAGCTTCCGCCGTTCCTCTTCCGGCAGATGCGTGATCGCTTCTTTGATGGCTTCGAGCGTCATACGTTCAACGTAGCATACGCCAACGATCTCGCCGACGATCAGCTGCATCGTATCTCCGCGAACTGCACGAGTAAATTGTCATAGGTCTCTCTTGAGCGTATCCTCACGGTGAGGAGAAGACATCGATACCTTCTGCTCTGCTGTTCCCGCTCGTCGCTTTGTTTTGGATCTTCATCATCGGGGTTCTCTGGAGCATCGCTCAATCCCTGAAAGGCATTGATTTGAGCACAAAGGAAATCGCGCAAAGCCTTCGGGATCGGAGCTGAGCATAGCTTAGCGCGAGGGCGATTCGTTCGCCTGCCTGGCAAAGTTGTTTATAATCGGAGTTCTTTGGAGTACCACTGGATTTTCAGAACTGTAGAGGATCGCAGATGATCGCGGGCTCCGGCTAATAGCTTTTCATGCAACAGCGTTTTCTCAATCCCTCCGTCCTCGCCGGCATCTCCGGCCTGGAGCTGGTCGCCAAGACCGTGGTCGATGGCTTCATTGCCGGTCTCCACCGCTCGCCCGACTTTGGTTTCAGCCAGGAGTTCGCCGAATACCGCGCCTATAATCCCGGCGACGATCTTCGCCACGTCGATTGGAACGTCTACGCTCGAACCGAGCGGATGTATCTGAAGCGCTATCGCGGCGAAACCAACAGCTCGTTGACGATCTTGCTCGACGCCAGCAACTCGATGCAGTTCGGCTCGCATGGCGTCAACAAAATGGATTACGCCCGCTTCCTCGCCGCGTCGCTCTTCTATCTCGCCATCCACGGCCAGCGCGATGCCGCCGGGTTGATTACCTTCGACGACGAGATTCGCAACTATGTCCGCCCCTCTACGCGTCAGGGTCAGTTGCACCGTTTGATGGCCGCTCTGGACCAAGCCGAAGCTCGCGCCCGCACCGACTTCGCCAAGCCCATGCGCTACTTCCAGGAGTTCCTGAAGCGCCGCGGGATCGTGCTGATCGTCTCCGATTTCTGGGAATCGCCCGAGAGCATCATTCGCTCTATCGAGCCGCTGCGCTACCGCGGCAACGAGGTGGTCTTGTTCCATGTCCTGGACCCTGAGGATGTGCGCCCCAAGTTGAACGGCCCTTCCATGCTGGTTGACCTGGAGACCAAGGCGGAGCTCGAGGTCACGCCCGATTACACGAAGAAGGAGTACCGCGAAAAAGTGGAGGCGCACCTTGCCGATCTGCGCAATCGTACGCGGGCCGCGGGCATGGGCTACTACTTGCTGATGACCGACCGCCCGCTCGATGAGGCCCTGCGCGAATACCTCACTCTCAGGGAAGGCCGCAATTAAAATGGGAGTCATATAAATGGGAGTCTTGGCCCCCTGGTTCCTGGCCGCTCTGGCGGGCCTCGCGTTGCCGCTCTACCTGCATTTGTTGAAGCGGCAAACCACCACGCCCAAGCCGGTGAGCTCGTTGATGCTTTTCGAGTCGCGCACACAAGCCTCCACCCGTCATCGGCGGCTCCGCTATTTCTTGCTGCTTTCGCTGCGGCTGCTGTGGCTGGTGCTGTTGATTCTCGCCTTCGCCAATCCCTTCATCAACCGCAACGCGGCTGCTGCCGCCAGCAACCGGCTGGTGCTGCTGGTGGTGGACAACTCCTTCAGCATGCGTGCGGGCACACGGCTGGCCGACGCCAAAGACGCCGCCATCACAGTGCTAGCGGGAAAGGGCGCCGCGCGTGCCCAGGTGGCGGCGTTCGGTTCGCAGCTGCGGTTCATGACGCAAGTCATCACGGATCAGTCTGCGTTGCGCGCTGCTGTGCAGGCCATTCAGGCCGGCGATGGCCACGGAAACTTCGGCGAACTGGCGCGGGCCGTGCGTGCCCTGGCCGATTCGGTCCATACGCCCATCGAGCTTCATTTGTTCAGCGACATGCAACGGCCACAGTTGGCCGCTACCTTCTCCGACATGGCGCTGCCCGCCAACGTCACCATGGTGACGCATGCGGTAGTCACCAAGGCCCAACCCAACTGGACGGTGGAATCGGTGGATGCTCCGGGACAGGTCTGGGGCAAAGACGCCAAGCCGGTTCACGTACAAGCCGTGATCGCCGGCTATGGCACTCCCGCCGCCCAACGCACCGTGTCGCTGGTGGTGAACGGCAAGACCACGGCCACCAAAACCGTCGCAGTCCCCGCCAACGGACGGGCTACCGTCGACTTCCCCTCGCTCGAAGTGCCCTACGGCTTCAGCCGTTGCGAGGTCAAGATCGATGCTGCCGACGCGCTCCCGGCTGACGATCTCCGCCGCTTTGCTGTTGCGCGTTCCGACCCGCAGAAGGCATTGCTGGTCCATAACTACGGAGACAACCGTTCGCCGCTCTACGTGGGCGCGGCGCTCTCCGCGGCTGCGCAATCGGCCTTTACGCTGGAATCGATCAACGTCAACGAGGCTGCCGACCGCCGGCCGTCCAATTACGCGTTCATCGTTCTCTCCGATCTCAATACGCTGCCCTCGCTTCTGGAAAATGCGCTCACTGAGTACGTGCGCTCCGGCGGAAGTCTCCTCATCGCCGCGGGCACTTCAGCCGGCGGCCGCTCGCAGATTCCCATTTTCGGCGCGCACATCATCGAGACCCGCGACTATACGCGCGTTCCGGATCATTACATGGCGGTCGGCTCCAGCGACTCCTCGTACCCCGCCGTTGCCAAGGCCGGCGGCTGGCCGGGTGTGAAGTTTTTCTACGCTCTCGATATCGATCCCGGTGTCGGTCCGAGTGCCGCGCGCGTGATCGTTCGCTTAGCCGACCAGACGCCACTGTTGCTGGAGAAGCGCATCGGCGAGGGCCGCGTGGTGCTGCTCACCTCCGGGCTCGACAACCTCACCAACGATTTCCCGCTGAATCCGGCCTTCGTTCCCTTCATCGAGCAGACCGCGCGCTATCTCGCGGGTAGCGAGCGTCAGGGCGGCGCGCGCCTGGTGGATGCCTTCCTCGATCTCCGCAATTCCAACGAGCAAGCCCGCGAACACGCAGGGGCACAAAGCCAGGCGGTCGAGGTCACCGACCCCGAGGGAAAGCGTCCGCTCACCTTGAGCGAGGCCGCATCCGCCCAGACGTTCCAACTCGTTGAGGCTGGCTATTACCAGCTTCGCCTCGCCAATGGCCGCCAGGACGAAGTCGGCGTCAACCCCGATCCCAAGGAATCGAACCTGGACGTGATCCCCGACGATGTGTTGGCCTTGTGGCGTGGCAAGGGCAACGAGTCTACGCAAAACGCATCGGCGCCGGGCGCGGCAACGCCCCAAAATACATCGCAAAACAAGACGCCGCAAAGCTTTTGGTGGTACGTCATGCTGCTCGTGCTCGCCGCCGCCGTTGCCGAATCGGCCCTGGCCAGCCGGTACCTGGGCACGCAGCGCGAGGAAGAGTAACCCGCGGACATAGGAGGCTGATCGGGACGCTAACCTTCCAGCCCGGCGGCGCGAACGTAAGATAGGTCAAGGAATAGGGAGCCGTGACCACGCGTCAACAACAAGTTCACACTCAACTCGGCCGAGCCGCGGTCCGGATCTTTGCCGCAAATGATCGCATGAACCAGGCTCTCATCGAAAGTCTTGACCCTGCCGCCTGGAGAGCCAAACCGCCCGGCAAGACCCGCACCATTGCGGCGATCTTCACGCACATACACAATGTCCGCTCCAAGTGGGTCAGGCTAACAGCTCCGCACCTGAGGGTTCCCCCGCAGCTCAGTCGCGCACACTGCACGCCGCAGCAGGCCCGCGCGGGATTGGCTGAGAGCGCCGATCGCTGCGCGGAGATGCTCGCTGAAGCGCTCGGCGGTGGTGGGGGCCGCGTCGAGAAGTTTCGCAGAGACGGCTGGGCTCGACCGTGGCCGGTTGGCGTGGAAATGTTGTGCTACATGCTTTCTCACGAGGCCCACCATCGCGGGCAGGTGTGTATGCTGGCGCATCAGCTCGGATTCCTGTTGCCGAACGAGGCGGCGAACGGGATCTGGAATTGGGAAAAGCTGTGGAAGGAGTGCGGGTGGTCTGACGGCCCGGGCTACGATTCTTAGGGAATCGATCCAGGGCACAGGCCACCCGGGGATGGGCTGCGATGGCGCTGCCTCAGCGTTCACGCCACTTCCCTCATCGATCTTCCCCTCCAACCTAACAACATCGCCCATCCGGCCCTCCAAAGCTCTATTCTCATGCGCCTCCGCAAACTTGCTCCGGCTCATCCAAGGCGGCTCCTCTGATTCGATCCAAAGCCAAAGGCGCACAGCGCCTTCGTTAGACGTTAGTAACTATATTATTATTCAATAATTTACATCCCAACATTTGTTGAAGGCCGCAAAATTATAGGCCCGGTATAAAATTTGGCCTTGCATGTTTTTTGGCCTTGCTAATATGGGCTCAGACGTTGGGCCTAAGCCCTACAGCACGTTTCGAATGGAGAAAAAACTCAATGACCACTGTGATCGATGAAGTGAGAGTCCAGAGTTCAAAAGGAGAGAAAAAGGTGCTCAAGAAAACGAAGCGAGTCTCCGTCCAGGAGCAATATACCAATATGCAGCAAGCGTGCCGCGATGTCGTGTTGCACCTGAGGCAGAAAGGTATCGATATTCCGGAGACCGCTATCAAGACGGTTGGCGAGGGTCTGCCAGATTCGAAAACAGGTGCCTTGGTTGTGAACGCTCTGGTATCCGTCGTATTCCTTTTGACCCGCTTCTCAGGGCTGGCACACTGGTTCCAGCGCAAGACTTTTCACCACACGCACGACCCGATCTATCAGCGGCTGATTGTGGCCATTTTGAAGGGTTATTATGTGCCACCGCTGCGCGTAGCAGCGGTGACCGACCAGGGCATCGTCGAAGATCCGGAGCTCGCCACCGACTGGACGCTGATCGACGGTTTGCAGCGCGCCACCTGTTTCATCATCGCCGTGTTGATGGCCGCTCTGCGCGAGGACTTAGTCGAAATGGGCTGCATAGACGAGAGCATCTGGAAGGAAACGTTCCGCGACCACGCTGAAGCATGCGATATCGACGAACTTCTCAACCGCCAGCAGCAGATGGAGGTCTTTTACAAAATAGACCTCGCGGGCGTGCTGCATTTCATGCTTCTACTCAATAGTGCACAGCGCCCGATGACCGCAAAGATTCAACTAGAACTGATGAACATCCCGCTCATCAAGTTGCTGGAACAGCAAGGTATCCAACTCGTCAAGGAACAGGAAAAGGCGGCAGATCACAAGCTGGAGAAAGCGAGCTTCAAAGGCTCAAACCTCATAGTCGGCGTTCAGGGGTACATGCAAAAAAATCCGCACGTCATGACCGCCGGGGAAAAAGAATCCTTCCTCGCCGACGAAGGCGAGTACCTTGCCCCGGTGGAGGACATGGGCGACGTTATCAAAGTACTTCAGATCGTGACAGGTCCGCTCCACAAGGCGGTCTTAAATCTACAGGACAGTACCGTCCTGTCTGAGGGCGAGGTTTTCACCACGGCTCTCATGGCGGCCGCCGGGAAGTTCGCCGATATGACCAACTTCGATCAGCTCCTGGCGGCTCTCAAACGGCTGGTGGCTGATGTCGAAACTGGTAAAGACCCCCTGGACCTCGATACCTATTGGAGCGTTTACGGTAACCTAAAATCTGGCAAGGGTCGGAAGATCCGCTCTATCATCTGTGCGGCTTTTTTGGAATACTTCCGCGGAAACTGCAAGCAGTTGAAGTGGGAGGAAAACGCCCGCGTTTACGAATAGCGTGGTACGCTCATGAAACCGAATTCCATACCAACCGGCGTATTCCCTGAGCATGTTGACGATTGGGACGAGTATTTTCTCTGGATAGCGGAGGCCGTCGCGATTAAGTCGAAGGATCCCAAATGCCGTGTGGGCGCCGTTATTGTTTCAGACGACAACGTCCTACTCTCCACAGGGTTCAATGGACTTGCTCGCAGAATATACGACGACGAAAAGCTGTTGGCCGATGCCGAAGAAAAGCTTAAGGTTATCTGCCATGCGGAGGCTAACGCCGTCTTTAACGCGGCGAGATTGGGTGTAGCGTTGCACGGCTCGTCAATTTTTGTAACCAAGTTCCCCTGTCTTTCATGCTGCAACGCAATCGTCCAGGCAGGTATCACTCGAGTCTACACTCATGACAATCGGTTTTGGGACGACGATCCGCTGGATTCTGATCACCACCACAAACGGGCCGTCCTTAAACAGGCTGGCATTCGTGTAGACGCACCGTTCCACCCTGAGTACGTCCCCAGTGAGCCCATTGCGCTTAAGCAGCCACGAAAAGGTCCTTCTCGATCTACGGAAGTGTTGAGGCCCGACGAAGTTGAGATGGTCGAACCCGTGCAGGACGAGCGTTCAGGCATTGCCTGATATATTCACCGGAATTTGTTCTCCGTGGTACGCCGTCGTAGATGTTACAACGCTGATACACTTGGATTCCCCGGGATTTCGCGCTGGGAACCCATCTTCCCTTTGAAGAGATAGCTAAGGAGGCGGCATGAAGATCCATGATGATCATATGTATCACGGCGCTGCGCTGACGCAGATTGCCGAACATCCGCAGTTCACCGCAATCAACGGCTTCTTGGTCAACGGCAGCCTTTCTCGGAGTTCTTTTCGGATTAACAACGATGTCGGTGTCTATCTGAAATATGCTGCGAAGCCATTCGGTAGGTATAAGGAATACCGTTTTACGTTCACCAGTGATAATCTCGAGGAACTTACAGCCTTGGCCAAGAAAACCGACCGAGTTTTCGCTGCGCTAGTGTGCATCAAGCATCGCGAGGTTTGCTGCCTGCCTTACACGGAGCTCTTGAAATTGCGCGAAAAGCGGCGCGAGGAGAAAGGTACCTCGGAGGACCAGTACGTCGTGCTCGTCAACCTCGAAAAGAACCAAAGCTTTCGAGTGTACATAAATGCTCCTGGCGTAAAGGGTAAGTTGCTCGGAAAGCCCGTCATCATCCCCCGCAACGATTTTCCAAACGCTCTGTTTAGCTCGCGGTCGGCATCCGTAGCAGTCGGTTGAGCCAAACGTTCGACCGACTGCGCTCGTTTTGGACATTTCTTAGACCGCACGCCGATTGGCATCCCGCCGCCGCGCCACTGCGATATGCTTTATCTATCGGCGTTGGCCGCGCCGATGGAGGCTCGCCATTGGAGGTGCAATGACCGCCCGCGAACAACTTCACGCATACATTGCGCAACTGGAACAACGTCTGCGCTGGAGCACGTTGCTGCGCGGCTTCGCCATACTCACGGGCGGCGCTTTGGTGGCCACGCTGGTGCTGGTCACGATCGCCAACGCACTCGCATTTTCGCAGGGAAGCGTCACCGCCGCCCGGTTTACGTTGATCCTGATTTTGGCCATCGCCGCCGGCGCCGGATTAGCGCTGCCGTTACGCCGATTGACCCGCCGCCGCGCCATCGGTACCGCCGAAGCCGCCTTCCCACAATTCCAGCAGCGCCTGACCACCTTCACGGAGCGCGACGGCCGAGATCCCTTTATCGAACTTCTAGCGGGTGATACGCTCGGCATCGCCAAAACCGCCGAACCCACGCAACTGGTCACCGATTTCCGTCTTTGGAGCTCGCTGGGCACTGGGGTCGGCGCCTTCGCCATCTTAATCTGGATGATCGCAGCCGGCCCAGGCTTTCTCGGGTTTGGCGCCTCGCTGCTGTGGACCGGTCCGCACCGCGACAAACCCGCGCTGTACGACCTGCGCGTCACTCCCGGCGACGCCGTTGTGCGCCGCCACGCCGACCAGATGGTTTCGGCGCTGCCCATCGGACTACAGTCGCCCAGCGTCAAGGTGCATGCCCGCTATCAGAACTCCTCTAAGTGGGAAGAAATTGCGATGCAGTCCAAGGCGTTCGGCAGTTTCGCCGGCGGCTATGAATTTCTGTTTGCCGGTTTGCCCGAGAACGTGGAATATTACGTCACCGCCGGAGCGATGACGTCGAAGCACTTTCATATTCGCGTCACCGATCTGCCCGCGGTGAAGCAGATTCGCGTCACCTACCATTACCCCACCTGGACCGGCATGCCGCCCGATGTGGAGGAGCGCGGCGGCGATCTGCGCGCCGTCACCGGCACGCAGGCCGAACTCGAGATCTCAACCGACCGTCCGCTTCCCGGCGGCCAAATCCAACTCGACAACGGACCCCAGATCCAACTCACTGCGGGCCAAAACAACGTCTATCACGGCACGGTCAGGATGGATCGGGATGGCGTCTATCACGTCGCCGGCCTTGAGCAGGGCCAGCCCGTGCGCGTCAGCGAAGATTTTTTCATCGAGGCGCGCAAAGCCAACCCGCCTCAGATTTCGTTGGCGCGTCCCGGCCATGACTACCACGCGCTCCCCATCGAAGAGGTAACTCTTGCCGCTAAAGCCACGGACGAATACGGCCTCCACGACCTGGCGCTGCATTATTCGGTGAACGGAGGCCCCGAAACCACGGTCGATCTGCTGCATAAAAAGGGCGAAAAACAAGCCAACGGCTCGTCCACACTTGCGCTCGAGAATTTCAAGCTGGTCCCGGGCGATCTGGTGAGCGTCTACGCCACCGCCAAGGATGGGAACTCCGAAGCTCACACCGATATGGTGTTCATCCAGGCCGACCCGTACGAGCGCGAGTTTTCGCAATCGCAAGTGGGCGGCGGGGGAGGCGGAGGTGGTGGCGGTGGCGGGGGTGGCGATCCGTCCGCTGAGATCTCACAGCGCGAGAAAGAGATCATTTCCCAGACTTTCAAACAGCAGGGAGATAAGAACTCCACGCAACAGCAGGCCACCGACATCGCGAAACTGTTGTCACAATCCCAAGCCACGTTGCACGATCAGGCCGTCACGCTTTCCGGCCGCTTGCAGGCCCGCGAGCTGACCGATGCGGTGAAAGCCATCAGCGATTTCCAAAAGGATATGCTCGCCGCGTCGGAGGCGATGGCGCCGGCCGCACAGCAATTGCAGCAGCAGAAGTGGAAAGACGCGATCCCGAACGAGCAGAAGGCGCTGCAATTTCTGCTCCGCGCCGAAGCCACCTTCCGGCAAATTCAGGTTGCGTTTGGAGCCGGTGGAGGTGGAGGCGGTGGTGGAGGCGGCGCGGCGCGCGATTTGGCCCAGCTCTTCGAGCTCGAACTCGATACGCAGAAAAATCAATACGAAACCCCGCAACGCGCGGCCAGCAGCGAAGAACAAAAGGCGCGAGACATCGACGACGCTTTGAAGAAGTTGGACGAGCTGGCCAAGCGCGAGGAGGATCTAGCCCAGCAGCAACGGAATGGCCAGCAGACCGCGGAGCAAAAGTGGCAACAGGAGATGTTGCAGCGCGAGGCGGAGCAGCTCCAGCGACAGATGGAGCAACAGCTTGCTCAAAATGGCCAGCAAGGCCAACAGAGCGGCCAGAGTAGTCAAAGCGGCCAGAGTAGTCAAAGTGGCCAGAGTAGCCAAAGCGGCCAGAGTGGTTCAGCGTCCGGGCAATCCAGCGGAAAGCCGGGCCAACAACGCAGCGGTCAACCGGACAGTCAATCCCAACAGTCCGCCCTGCAGTCTGGTGACCAAGCCGCCGACGGCCGGCAGCAGGCCGCGCAACAGGCGCTCGACCGTTTGCGGCAGGCCAACGAGGATATGAGGCGCGCCGTGTCTCAGAATGCCGGCGGTGCAGATGCCCGCCGCGCCGCCGACCGTTTGCGTCAAGCTACCGACCTGCTTGGCGGTTTGCAGCAGCAGGACGCCTCCGGTCGCCTCGGCTCGATGGCCCAAACCGCCGATCAGTTGGCGGCACGGCAAAAGCAGCAGGCCGATCACGTGCGCGACTTGATGGCGCAGCAGAATGCCGCTCGCACTTCCGGCAAGCCACAGAACTATCCTTCGCCTCAGGAAATCGACAAGATGGTCAACGATCGCCAACGGGTGAGCGATGACTTGTCGCGCCTCACCCAGCAATTGCGCGATGCGGCGCGCGAGCTTGCGCCTACACAACCGGCGGCTTCCACCAAATTGCGGAGCGCGCTGGAGGGCATGGACGAAAACGATCTGGGCACTCGCATGCAGCGCAGTTCGGATCAATTGCGCAGCGGCCAGTTCTCCGATTCTTCCGAAACCGCTCTCACCGGCGACTTGCAAAAGCTCGGACAACAGGTCGGCGATGCGGCTCGCGCCCTGGGCAGAGGTCAGGAGGTTTCCGAGGACGCCGCTCTCAACCGCGCCATGGACGATCTATCCCGTCTGCGCGACCAACTCGCGGGCCTCGGTGGACGTCAACCCGGCCGCTCCGGCCAACCCTCGGATCAACCGGGCGGTCAACAGTTCCAACCCGGCCAGCTCAGCCGTAACGGGCAATCCGGTCAGGCCGGGCAACAGTCCGGTCAATCCGGTCAGCAGCAAGGGCAAAACGGACAAAACGGCGGCCAGTCCGGGCAACAGGGAGGTCAAGCCGGCGGAGGAGGCCAAGTCGGCAACCGCCTCGCTGGTCCAGTCGGCAATACAGCCGGTGGCGGCGGCAATCGCGAAAGCAACGCATACGGCAACATTGACACCGGCAACACTCGAATTTCCGGTCGCGCCGTGGCGCCTCAACAAGGTCCCAACCCCGCCGATGCGCAGCGCGACATCGACCAGGGATTGAATCTTCTCAACGGGGTTCGTGCCGTAGTGCAGGATAGTCCCGAAGCGCGGCGCGAGTTGCAGGCCCTGATCGATCAAATGCGCAATCTGGATCCGAGCCGTTTTCCTGGGAATCCTGGGCTGGTTGAGCAAATGCACCAGCAGCTCGTCAGCGGCGTGGACGCGCTGGAATTGCAACTGCGGCGCCAGCTGGATGAAAAACAGGGCGGCACCATCCGCAATACCGATCCGACGAAGGTTCCAGCGGGCTATCAGGACTCGGTCGCCGAGTATTTCCGCAAGCTCTCAAATACGCATTGACGCGAAGAGCCAGAGGCTGGTGCGCCGCCAAGGGGGGTGACGCCACTGATTATTTGTGGTAGGGTGCCGTCTGAGGTGCTAATAATGTGGAATTGGCTGGCTAGTCTATTACACAAGCTTGATCGGTGGCTGCACCGAAGTAAAATCCCGAATACTTACCAGCAGCGTTCGAACCTTCATGGCCGTCATCGCTAGGGCCGAGTCTTAGAAGCAGATTTACCAGTAGCCGATCATGCGGCCGGCGGTGATTGCGGTAAGCCAGCAGAAGAGCGATATTCCGCCAAACACCGCCAACTTCGATCGTTCGCGGGAGGTAAGCTCGCGAATCCTGTGTTGTTTCCAAGCCGACAGAGAACTGAGCGCAACTACATTCAGAATTCCTAAGCCAATTGCGGGAAATTTAATGTAAAGGAATGGATTGCCGATATATTCCGTCGCTTTGGTCGCAAGCAGGCCGACGCCGCTGATCGCCGCAATGACGAAACCGGTGGCCGCGACCGGCACGGTCGGCCGGCTGATTGACGCGAGCGCGACGTTTCGCCAAACCCCCAACAACCGCAGGTCGAGGACCAGAACAGCACCGAAAAGTGAAGCCACGCCGAGAATATGGACGAGGTTGACCACGCCGTACGTCCATACACCCGATTCGCGCATCGCGTGGCCGATTGCCGAGGCTTGCAGCCACGCCATGAATTGGTACAGAGGGTCCTCCGCTAGGCTTCTGAGGAACTCGCGCACAACGGACTCGCCTCAGGGTCGGCCATTGCGGAAGTTCCTCTTTTGTTTAGCGCCGCCGCTCGGCGGCC
>Ga0209415_10014855_pt1 | contig 12687 bp, 13 predicted proteins | sample PeaSoiSIISIP2007_FD_187696 | JGI IMG/M metagenome (GOLD analysis project Ga0209415, IMG submission 187696) | Peat soil microbial communities from Weissenstadt, Germany - SII-SIP-2007 (SPAdes) (version 2) | ecosystem: Environmental > Terrestrial > Soil > Wetlands > Peat | place: Germany...
CTTCTGCCTCGCAAACCTAAAACTCGCAGAAGTCCAAACCGTAATCCGCCAAACTTCTGAATCACAACACTAGAGCATGTTCCGATTAAGTCGAATCGGAACATGCTCTAGATTCTTTGGTTTGGTCGCATTTTCTGCGCCGAACCGGCATCCACTTCGGCGGAAAATGCTCTAGCCCTTCAGCATGTCCGCGATGCGGACAGGCCGCCCGCTCGCGGCGGACTCCTTGATCGCCATGGTAGCCGCGAGCGTGCGGGCGCCCTCGGCGCCGCTGACGACCGGCGCGGCCTCGCCGCGGATCACGGCGGCGAAATTGCGCATTTGCTCGACGTAGGGATCGGCAGGCGTCACCGGGATTCGCCGGCGCGTGAGCGGATCGCCCCAGCCTTGGCCGGCCTCGTGCCACCAGTGATCGAGGGAGGGGACCGCGAGCGAGCCCTTGGTCCCCGCGATCAAGAAACAGTCCTGCCACTCCCGGGGATAAAACGGGTTCTCGCCGGAGGTCCACTCCCAGCTCCAGGGCGCGGAGACCGCATCGGAGACGGTGAGCGTGCCGAGCGCCCCGCTCTCGAAGCGGATCACCGCGGCGGCGGTGTCCTCGACCGCGAAGCCGCGCGCGAAACCAGAGGTCGCGGCCTGAACGCTCTCGATCTCGCCGCAGAACATGCGAAGGCAATCGATGTCGTGGATGGCGTTGATCAACACGGGCCCGCCGCCCGCCTCGCGCCGCCAAGCGACCTTGAAATAATCGTCCGGCTTGCGGCTGAGCCAGACGCCGGTTACCGCCGTCACCGCCCCGACGCCGCCGGCGCCGATCAACTCCGCCGCCTTGCGCATGATGGGATTATGCCGCCGATGATGCCCGACGAGCACCGGCACCCGCGCCCTCTCGGCCGCCGCGACCAGCTCGAGCGCAGCCGTGACGGAGTCCGCGATCGGCTTTTCCACCAGCACCGGCAGCTTGCGCTCGATCGCGGCTAATGCCGCGGGCACATGGAGTTGGTTGGGCGTGGCCACGATGACGCCATCGAGGCGCGCTTCCACCAGCATGCGGCGATAGTCAGCGTAGTAGGGCCAGTCATGCTGCCGGGCCAGATCCGCTGCCGCGGGCGCGGGATCGGCGATGCCGCCGACCGTATAGGCTTCGTCGCTCAGCAAAACCGTAAGATGCCGGCGGCCGATCAGCCCGGCGCCGATCACTCCGATCCGAAGCGGTGCCATGTCATCTCCTTACGCGCTGAAGCACTCTGACGGCATGATCGCGGGATCGCGCGGCAGCAGCGGCGCGAAATCCATGCGCTCCAGCACGTCCCGCCGGAGGTCCACGCCGGGTGCGATCTCCTCGAGCAAGATGCCGTCCGGAGTCAGGCGGAACACCGCGCGCTCGGTCACGTAGATCGCCTGCTGACCGCGCCGGAGGGCCTCGGTGCCGGAGAAGGTGATCTGCTCCACGGCGCGCACGAGCTTCTTGACCTCGCCCTGGCGGAGCACCGCGAGCTTGCCGTCCCCGGTCTTGATCTCCGTGCCCTTGGTATCGAAGGTGCCGCAGAACACCACCTTGCGGGCGTTCTGCGCGATATCGATGAAGCCGCCGGGCCCGATCGGGAGGCCGCCGAGTTTCGAGACATTGACGTGTCCCTTGGCGTCGACCTCGCCGAAACCGAGAAAGGCGATATCGAGGCCGCCGCCCGAGTAGAAGTCGAACTGCGAGGGCGCGTCGATCATCGCGCTGGGATTGCGCGCGAAGCCGAAGAGCGTGCCGTCGAGCAGCGTGCCGCCGTAGGTGCCGTGCTCGATAGTCTGGCAGTAGCGGTCGAGCTCGCCGCGCGCGGCCACCAGCTTGGCGACGGCATCGGGAATACCGAAGCCGTAGTTGATGACGGCTCCATCGGCGAGCTCCATCGCGGCCCGGCGCGCGATCGCCTGTCGGACGGTGAAGGGCTGCGGCGGCTCCAGCGGCACCGGAGCGCGGCGCTCGCCCGAAAGCGAGGGATCGTGGACGATGTCGTAGGTCATGCGCTGCTCGGGATCGACCACGACGGCATCGACGAGGACGCCGGGCACCCGCACCGCGCGCGCGGGCAGGCTGCCGACGTCGACTGCGTTGCGCACCTGCGCGATCACCGTGCCGCCGGAATTGTGCGCGGCGAGCGCCGCCGCGTAGATGTCGAGGTTGGCCGGCTCCTGCTCGAGCGAGATGTTGCCGTGCGCGTCTGCGGCCGAGCCGCGGATCAACGCCACATTCACCGGGAACGGCTTGTAGCGCAGGAACTCCCGGCCCGCGACCTCCACGACCTCGACCAAGTCTTCCCGCGCGCGCTTGTTGAGGCGGCCCCCTTCGAGGCGCGGATCCACGAACGTGCCGAGACCCACATGGGTAAAGAGCCCCGGCCGCCCCGCGCCGATCTCGCGGAAGAGCTGCATGGTGACGCCGCCCGGCAGCACGTAAGCCTCGATCTTCTCGTCGCGCGCCAGCGCCTGCATGCGGGGCGACCACACCCAATGCCCGCCGATCACGCGACGTACCATGCCCTCATGGGCAAAGCAGTTCATGCCGCGGGTCTTGCGGTCGCCGATGCCGAGCGCGTGCACGACAAAGAGATCGCGGGGATGGCCGGTGGTGAGGAATCGCTTTTCGACAGCGGTAAATAGGCACGATGCCTCGACAAGGCCGCCGCCGCCGCCGATCAGCGCCACGGTGTCGCCGTCGCGGATCAGAGCGACCGCGTTATCGGCTGACGTGAATTTATTGAGCGGCATACGTCGCACGTTCAGTCGCGGTGTTTCTGCAGATACTGCGACTCCAGGCCCTTCACGATGCCGATGAGTGTATCGAGAGTGGGCGTGGGGACATTGTGCTCCCGGCCGAGCCTGGCAACGGAGCCGTAGATGTAGTCGACCTCGGTCGGACGGCGATTGGCGAGATCGGCGCGCAGCGAAGACTTGCTGGTGCCCGTACCGCCGCCGGCGGGGTTCGTGAGCTTCAGCAGGACCTCGCGCGCCTCGGCGACGTCGAGATCGATGCCGAACGCGCGCGCCACCGCCGCGGCCTCATCCACCGCGCGGAGCACCACGGTGCGCAGCTCCGGCACCGCCATGATGTCGACCGAGCGCAGGTCGGTGGCGCCGGAAATCGCGCTCAGTCCCACATTGCCGAGGAGCTTCTTCCATTTGTCGCGCATGATGTCGGCGCTGGCATGGGTCGGCAGGCCGTGCCGGGAGAAGGCGTCGGCGATCGCCTGCGCGCGCTCCGAGAGCCCGCCCTTGAGCTCGCCCACATAGGTCGGAAGGTCGCCGAAATTCCGCACCACGCCCGGCGCCTCCACCAGCCCGGCCTGGGCCGTGAGCCCGCCCAGCACCCGCTCCGCGCCCAGGATGCCCGCCAGCACTTGCTCATTGCCGAGGCCATTCTGGAAGCTGACCGCCACGGCCGGCCCCTCGAAGAGATGCCTCACGCTCCGCGCCGCCGTCTCGTTGGCGAAGGCCTTGCACTGGAACAGCACGACGTCGGCGTTGTCGATCGTCCCCGCATCGGTCGTGGCCTTGAGCTTGACTGTGCGATCGCCGCCGTAACCAACGATTCGCAAACCGCGCTCCGCGATCGCCGCCACATGCTCGCGCCAGACGTCGAGCAGCGTCACGTCGAGGCCGTTCTCTGCCAGCAACCCGCCGAACAGCCCGCCCATCGCGCCGCCGCCGACGATCAGCACGTGCGGACGCTCGAATCCCGTCATCAGGAGGCCCTCAGAAATGCACGAACCTCGGTGTCGTCCATCTCCTTGCCCAGATAGGCCTCGATCACGCGGTGGTCGTCCTTCACCTGGGCCGGCGGTCCCTCCGCGATCTTCTCGCCGTGATCGAGCACGGTAACGATGTCGCAGCTCTCCATCACCAGCTTGAGCACGTGCTCGATGATGATGACGGTGAGTCCAAAACGCTCCTTGAGCGAGAGCACGGTGGACAGGAGCTTGTCGACATTGACGGGCGAGAGCCCTGCCGCGGGCTCATCGAGCATCAGCAGCTTGGGTCGCATCGCCATGGCGCGGCCGAGCGCCAGCAGCCGGCGCTGTCCGATGGACATGTCTCCGGCGGGCATCTCGGCGTAGTCGACAAGGCCGATGAAGGCGAGCAGCTCCATCATCTCCTGCCGGAGCCGGCGCTCCTCCGCCCGCACGCCGCCGAGGCCCATGAGCGCGGCAGCCGTGCCGTAGCCGATGTGCGCGTGCGTGCCCACGAGCAGGTTCTCGATCACCGACATGTCCGCGAAGATTCGCAACAACTGGAACGTGCGTGCGACACCGCGCCGGGCGATCTCATGCGGCTCGCGGTTGGTGACATCCTCGCCCGCGAAAGAGATGCGGCCGCCCGGATCGATCTTGTAGACGCCCGAGATCAGGTTGAAGAGCGTGCTCTTTCCGGACCCGTTCGGCCCGATCACGCCGCGGATCTCGCCGGCGCTCACCGCCATCGAGACATGCGAGACGGCCACCAAGCCGCCGAAGCTCTTGCTGACATCGTCGATCTCGAGGATCGCCGTCACTGCCCTTTGGCCCTGCGAAGCGCCACGAAGCGCCGGGACGCGAAATAGCGATCGATGTAGCCGCCGATCCCCCGCGGCATGTACATTACGGTGAACACGACGATCAAGCCGAAAATGATGAGCTCGTACTGGTAATAGGCGCGGGTCCAATTGTAGATGATGGTGATCAGCACCGCGCCGATGACGCCGCCCCAGACATGGCCAAGGCCGCCGAACACCACCATCAGGATGATGGTGACCATCTGCGTGATGTTGTAGTCGTCGGGGTGGATGTAACCCGGCGTCATGTGCGCGGCGAGGCTGCCGGCGCAGCCCGCGTAGAGTGCGCTGACGACGAAGGCAAGCGCCTTGTACTTGCGTACATTGATGCCGCTCGCCGCCGCCGCGAGGGAATCCTCCCGCAGCGCCATGAACGCGCGTCCCACGTCCGAGCGCAGGATGCAGAAGGAGATGTAGATGCCGAGCACCGCGATCGGCATCACGATGTAATAGTAGGTTGAGTAGGTGTCGAAGGAATAGCCGGCGATACTGGGCGGCGGGATGTCGCCGTAGCCGATGGAGCCGCCGAGATAATCGGTGACGGCGATGAAGATGCGCACGGATTCCGCGAGCCCCAGCGTCGCCAACGCGAGATAGGCGCCTTCGAGTTGAAACGACGGCACGCCCACCAGAGCTCCCACCGCACCCGCTACCAGCATGGCCGCCGGGAGCGCCAGCCAGAACGAGAAGCCGAACTTGGTGCTGAGCACGGCCGACGTGTAGGCACCGATGGCGGCAAGCGCGAGGTGACCGACATTCACCTGACCCGCGAAGCCCTTCACGATGTTGAGGCCGACCGCCAGGATGATGTTGATCATGATGAGGTTCAGCAAATACTGCTGATACCCGTTCAGCACCAGGAACGGCAGCGCGAGCAGCACCGCGAAGCCGGCCGCCCACGGCAAGGCGGGATGCGCGGCGAGAACGCGCTTTGCGAACCCGACAGGGATCGGCACGCCGCCGGTTGCTTGCTCGCTCAGGGCTTCGTCTCCACCGCGATGAACTCTTAGGTCCCTCTCCGCGCGAAGCGAGGCGAGAGAGGGGCCCAGCGCGTCAGCGCTGGGAGGGTGAGGTGCGCTTCCGCGGCACGGCTGCGGACGCCATCGGGATCCACCTCACCCGCTCGCTGCGCTAGCGACCACTCCGCCCGCTAGCGGACGGAGAGGCGTTTTATCGACCGTACTTACCAACTAAGAAGCCCCCGTCACTTCTTCAAACCGAAATCCGGCTCGAACGACACGGCAGCAAGCACCTTCATATCGTAGTCCTTACCGCCCTTGGTGTACTGCACCAGGATGGGGCTGCGATTGCCGTCGCGGCACTGCGGCGTGGGATCGGCGCAGAAATTGATCTTGCCGGGCACCACGCCCTGGTAATCACGAATGCTGGCGAGCGCGTCGCGGATCGCCGTACGGTCCTCGGCGAGAGAGGCATCGGTGAGCTTCAGCTTCGCCTTGGAAAGCGCGAGCTTCACGATCTCGACGGTCTCGTAGCCCTGGGCCCAGTCGTGATCGGGGCAGCGGGTCTGGAACTTTTCCTGCGCCATCTTGACGAAGGCCTGGGCCTCGGGACGCGGATCCGTGCAGACGAAGGCGGCCGCGAAGATGAGGCCGGTGATCGCGTCACCCGCTGTCTCCGGCACCGGCGCGTTGGAGGCGGCCGAGGCGGAAACGCGCGCGACCTTCGAGGGAAGGCCGACCTCGACTGCCTGCGCGACGATGCGGGATATCGCATCCGACTGGCCCCCGATCGCGAGCACGTCGGGAGCGAGCGACTTGATCTTCAGGAGGTTCGAGCGGAAATCGAGGTCGGTCTCCTGCTGTTGCGCCATGAACAGCGGCTCGACCTGATAGGTGCTCTTCATGAAATCCTTGTACTCGTTCACGAAGGAGATCCCGGCGCCGTCCGTCGTATAGAGGTAGGCGACCTTCTTGCCAGCGTTCTCGGCGAGATATTTGCCGTGCACCGCGGCGTAGAAGCGCTCGGAGACCGAGGTGCGGAACACCCAGGCGCTGCCCTTCTCGGTGATGGATTCCGCGGTCGAGGACGGGATGATCTGCGGGACCTGCGCCTTGGCGGTGAGGTCCACCATCGGCAGCGACACCGAGCTGCAGACCGAGCCGATGATCAGGTGAACTTTCTCCTGCTCGATGAAGCGCGTCGTGTTGGCGACACCCTTCTGCGCGTTGCACTCGTCGTCGAGCAGCGTGATCTCGACTTTGTGGCCGTTGATGCCGCCGGCCGCATTGACCGCGGCCAAGTCGTCGCGGGCGAGCTGGCCGTACTTGAGCCCGTTCTCCACGATCATGCGCAGCGTCATGCCGATGCGGATGACGCCGTCTTCCGCGCGTGCCGGTGCGCCGAGGCCGAGCAAGGCGGCCATGAGCAGGGCAAAGCCCGCCCGGATTAAGATCTGCCTCACGAATTTCCTCCCTTTATCCTATTTTGTACCGTTCATCGGTGATAAGCGGGTTTATCCCCGATTTTGCATTTCTACCAACAAAACTGTTAACGTGATGGACGACATCAGGCAAGTCGTTTCTAATTCTAAGCCTGATCCCATTGGGAAATCGACCGGAGTCTGGGGCGCACGGCACCAATGCTCGAGTTGGACAAGATCGAGGCCGGTTACGGCAGCGTCCAGATCCTGAACGGCGTCTCGCTGAAGGTCGCGCGCGGCCAGATCGTGGCCCTCCTCGGCGGCAACGGCACCGGAAAATCGACGCTGCTGAAGACGATCTCGGGGCTGGTGAAGCCGTGGCGCGGCAGCGTCCGTTTCGACGGCGAGCCGATCGATGGGCTGCGCCCCGACCGCATCGTGCGGCGCGGCCTGGTTCAGGTGACCCAGGGCAAAGAGGCCTATCCCGCCATGACCGTGGAGGAGAACCTGCGGCTCGGCGGCTTTGCGCGCAACGACCGCGCGGCGCTCAAGCGGATGCTGGAGCGGGTCTACGAGTATTTTCCGGCACTGAGAGAGCGCCGGCATCAGCACGCGGCGGTGCTCTCGGGCGGCCAGCTGCAAATGCTCTGCATCGGCCGCGGCCTCATGTCGGAGCCGAAGATGATGCTGCTGGACGAGCCCAGCGCCGCGCTCGCGCCCCAGGTCGTGCTCGACATCTTTCGGATCATCGCGCGGATCTGCCGCGAAGGCATGACGCTGTTGCTGGTGGAGCAGAACGTGCGCATGGCGCTCTTGCTGGCGCAGTACGCCTATGTCATTCGCGACGGCGTCATCCATATCGAGGGTCCTGCCGAGAGCCTCATCGACGATGACAATGTCCGGCTCTCCTATCTCGGCGGCACCGTGGCCGACCGCGGGGAGAGCCTGACCGCGCATCGCTGATCGAGCACGCTCGCGCCGATCGGGCAAGAGGGAGGGAGCTTGGAGTACTTCACCGATCTCGTCATCGTGGGCCTCTCGCTCGGCATGGTCTATGGCCTGGTCGCGCTCGGCATCTCCTTCATCTATTCCGGGCTCGATATCGTGCATTTCGCTCATGGCGAGATCTACATGCTGGGCGCGTTCATCGGCGTCACCGTGCTCAAGTACACCGGGCTCAGCTATCCGCTGCTGATCCTGGTTTCTATGGTGCTGACGGGTCTGATCGGGGTCGCCATAGAGCGCCTGTTCTACCGGCGGCTCACGCGGCAGGGCGGCGGCATCTCCTTCGCGGGCATGGGCATCATCATCGCGGGCTTCGGCATCTCCATGGTCTTGCAGAACATCGCGTTCCTGATCTGGAGCGCGCGCGCCGTGCCGCTGCCGGTTTCCTTCGGCATGCCGATCGAGCTCGGCAACATCACCTTGCCGAAATCCTATCTCTGGATCGTGGGGATCACGCTCATCCTGATGCTCGGGCTGCATCAATTCCTGCGCCGCACCCGGCTCGGGCTCGCGGTGCGCGCGGTCGCCTACAACAAGGACATCGCCTACCTCATGGGCATCAACGTGCCGCTGATGATCTCGGTGCTGTTCGGCATCGGCTGCGCGCTCGCCGCCGCCGCGGGTGTTCTGATCGGGCCCATCAATTACGTCGAGGTCCTGATGGGGACCGGGATCCTCATCAAGGCATTCGCCGCCGCCGTAGTGGGTGGCTTCGGCAACTTGCCCGGCGCGGTGCTGGGCGGACTCCTGGTCGGCGTGACCGAGAGCCTCGGTGCCGGCTATCTCTCGGGCAACTACAAGGACATCTACGCCTTCTTCCTGCTGATTGCCGTCCTGATGGTGCGGCCCTCCGGCATCTTAGGCGTCAACATTCGCGTCAAGGCGTGATGGCGCGGTTTATTCGAGGGTCACGCGGATCGTCGCGAGATTGCCGAACCGCGCGACCAAAGTCTGTCCGCGCGCGATCGGCGTGGGCATGGTGAGCGAGCCCGTCGAGACATAATCGCCCGCCGATAGCCCGATGCTGCGGGCAGCGAGATCGTGTGCGGTCTCCGTCACGATGACGACCGGGTCCCTGCGGTAGTCGCCGGTATAGACCTCGATCGGCGCGCCTCCATCGATCGTGGCGACGATCGGTATCGCGCCGAAGGAAAGGCCGTGCCAATCGAGTATGGCAGGACCGAATACAAACCCGCCTCCCGCGCCGTTGTCCGCGATCGCATCGTGGGTGCGCGGCTTGCGGCCGCCGGTCCCGAACCTATACCGCGAGCCCGACAGCTCGACCGCGGGATGAAACACGAGGCCATCCGCGATTTCCTCGGGGGTATAAGGGCGGCCTCGGACCGGCAAGTCCCGGCTGACGCGGAAGGCGAACTCGCATTCGACCTTGTGTCCGCGGAATCGCGTCGCGGAGACCGTTGCCGGGCTATCGAACACGCGCGGGGCGAAGAGACGGCCCGGAATCGGCCCGTCATGGCCCTCGAGGCGCTGCACGGCCGGGACCGTGGCGCCGACTTTCCAACCGACCACGCGCTCGCCGAGAAGCTCGGCCATTCGGTCCTGGACGGCGAAGGCCTCCGCGCGAGACGTCGGCGCCTCAACTTCGCTCGGCAAGCCGATGGTGGTATCGGCGCGCCAAGCCTCGGCGAGCGCGGCAGCCAAACGTTCGATCTTCGGCGTCATTCAGATCTCATTTCCCCTTCAGACTGCGGTCTGGTAACGCTCGCGGATGACGCGGATGACCTCGTCGGCATCGCGTTTCCACCAATTGCGCGCGGAGAAGATTTCGACTTCGCGTTGGCCGGTGTAGCCGGCGGCTTCCACCATGCGGCGGATCGCAGGGATGTCGATTACGCCGTCGCCCATCATGCCGCGGTCGAGACGCAGGTCCTGCGTGTCGGGGAGCCAGTCGCTGACGTGGAAGGCGCAGATCCGCTTGCCCGCCCGCGCGATGCCGGCCTCGAGCTCCGGGTCCCACCAGACCGCATAGGTGTCGACGGCGATGCCGACGGCATCCTCCGCGGCGAGCGCGTCGCACCACTCGTTCGCGAGCTTGATGGTGGAGAGCACCGAGCGCGTGGCGCAGATCATGGGGTGCAGCGGCTCGAGCCCGAGCCGCACGCCGGCGGCGCGGGCATGCGGCACCAGCGATGCGAGCCCATCGAGCGCGCGGCCTCGGGCCGACCGTATATCCTTGTCCCGGGGATCGACGCCGCCCGCGACGAAGACCAGGCAGCGGGCTTTGAGCGCCGCGGCCTCGTCGATGGCGCGGCGCACCTCGTCCCGCGCCTTCGCGGCCTCGGCTCGGTCGGGCGAGGTGATCAAGCCCGCGAAGCAGAGGCCCGACACGGTCATGCCATAATCGCCGACGAGGCGCACGGCCTCTTCAAGCGGCATCTCGTGAAGCTTGTCGCGCCAAATACTGATGCCGCGGAGCCCGTGTCGGGTCAGGCCTTCGATCGCCTGGCGCAGCGACCACTGCTGCATCAAGGTTACCTGATTGATGGAGAGCAGAGCTTCGTCGAGCATGGAGTGTCCCCGCTGTCAGTAGGTGGCCCGGCCGCCGGAGAGATCGAACACCGCGCCGGTAGTGAAGCTGCATTCGGGACCGGCGATCCAGGCCACCATCGCCGCGATCTCGTCGATCTGCAGGAAGCGGCCCATGGGAATGAGGCTCCGGCAATAGTCGATGTGCGCCTGGGTCATTTCCTTGAAGAGGTCGGTCTCGGTCATCACCGGCGCGATGCAATTCACCAGCACGCCCGAGCCGATCAGCTCCTTCGCCAGCGACTTGGAAAAGCCGATCACGCCCGCCTTGGAGGCGGCATAGGCGGAGATGTTGGGGTTACCCTCCTTGCCCGCGATCGAGGCGACGGTGACGATCCGGCCGTAGCCGCGCTCCCTCATGTGGGGCACCGCCGTGCGGCAGCAATAGAACACGCCGGTCAAGTTGACCGCGAGCACGCGGTCCCAGGCATCCGGCGGATAGTCCCAGGCTTTGGTGACAGGGCCATTGACCCCCGCATTGTTGACGAGAATCTGGACGTCGCCGGCCGCCTCGCGCGTCGCCTGGAACGCGCGTTCGACCGACTCGAGTTTGGTCACGTCCACCGCCTGGACAAAGGCGGGTTTGAAGCGAGGTTCGGATTCGAGCGGTGTGACATCGCGGTCCCAGACGACAACCCGGCAGCCCTCTTCCGCCAGCCGCTCGGCGATGCCGCGCCCGATGCCGCGGGCGGCGCCCGTCACGATGGCGGTCTGTCCGGCGATTTTCCTCACTTTCATCCGTGAATTTCCCTTTTCCGCATTTGTGCGTGAACTCATCAGCGGCCGCGCCAGTTCGGCTTGCGCTTCTCGATGAAGGCGCGCTGGCCCTCGCGGGCGTCCTCGCTCGCGAGCATGCGTTCGGCCGCGGGGTAGCGGGCATTGATTGCGGCGGCGAGATCGGGCTCGGCCAGGCCGCGCAGCATCGCCTGCTTCGACGCCTCGAGCGAAAGCGGCGCACAGGCGAGCAGCTCATCGGCGAGCGCGCGGACGCGGGACTTCAGCGCGGCGGCAGGCACGATCTCGTTGACGAGCCTTATTCGGTACGCTTCCTCGGCGCCAATCCGCTTTCCCGTAAGCACCAGGCCCATCGCAGCCTTGAGCGGCAGCTGGCGCGCCAAGCGGTGGAGCGCGCCGCCACCCAGCGCCGCGAGGCCGACGCGCGGCTCCGGCAGGCCGAATTCCGCGTGCTCGGCGGCGATCGCGAGATCGCAGGCGATCACGGTCTCGAGCCCGCCGCCGAGGGCGAGGCCATTCACCGCGGCGATCACGGGCTTCCAGAGGTCGAAGCGCGTGGTGATCCCGGCGAAGCCGCTGGGAGGAAACTCGTCCCGCCCGAGCTCGGACCGCGCCTTGAGGTCGCTGCCGACGCAGAAGGCACGCTCGCCCGCGCCGGTGAGGATGGCAACCCGTAGATCGGGGTCGCCCGCGTAGAGGTCGAAGGCGCGCGCGAGCTCCGCGTGGGCCGGTGGATGCAGCGCATTCAGGACATGCGGCCGGTCGATGGTGATCGTCAGCACCACGCCGTCCCGCTCCACGCGACAAAACTGAAACTCGGCCATGGCGCCTCGCCGGGATTGCGACCCAGCTTGTACAACGACGCGCGCGCAATCCATAGTCTTCCCGCGCATCGGCGCCGTTCATGAGGGGAGTTTCCATGCCTGAGTTCCACGTCGCGGTCGGCGATCGCGCGTCGTTCACCAAGACCGTGGGCGAGACCGACGTCTATCTGTTTGCCGGCATCACCGGCGACTTCTCGCCGAACCATGTCGACAAGTCCTATATGGAGCGATCGAGCTACGGCCGGCTGCAGGCGCACGGCGCGCTGCTGGTCGGCTTCATGTCGACGGCCTCGACCCTCGCCATCGCCAAGACCCGCGCCGGCGCCGAGGAAACGCCGGTCTCGCTAGGCTACGACCGCGTGCGATTCCTGGCGCCGGTCTTCTTCGGCGACACCATCACCGTCGATTACACCATCGGCAGCATCGACATCGAGCGTCGGCGCTCCACGGGAGACATCACCGTCAAGAACCAGGATGGCACTCTGGTCGCGGTCGCGACCCATATCCTGAAGTGGGTGAAGAACAAGTAGCCGGCGGACACCCTAGGTCACCGACTCATAAATCGCATCCAGATGCGGGCTGAAGCAAGTTTGACGAGTGCGAGATAATTCTGGTCG
>Ga0209415_10014857_pt1 | contig 12685 bp, 7 predicted proteins | sample PeaSoiSIISIP2007_FD_187696 | JGI IMG/M metagenome (GOLD analysis project Ga0209415, IMG submission 187696) | Peat soil microbial communities from Weissenstadt, Germany - SII-SIP-2007 (SPAdes) (version 2) | ecosystem: Environmental > Terrestrial > Soil > Wetlands > Peat | place: Germany...
AGGATCAGGGTCGGGATGCCGTGGACGCCGTATTTCATCGGCGTCTGCGGGTTCTCGTCGATGTTGATCTTGGCGACCGTCACCTTGCCGGTCATCTCGGTCGCGAGGTCCTCGAGGAAGGGTCCGATCATCTTGCACGGCCCGCACCATTCGGCCCAGAAATCCACCAGCACCGGCCCGGGCGCTTTCAGGACGGAGGCCTCGAACGAGGAATCGGTGACCTTGGTGGTGCTGCTCATGGAATTCTCCTGCAAGCGACGATCGAATCTAGGAACGGGCCGGGCGAGCGTCAATGGGCGCCCAGAAGCCGATCGCTCACCCACATCAGGCGCGGCCCGTCGGTCCACAGCAGGCCGCAGCGCACCGCCTTGCCGGGATAGACCAGCGCGACAGCCATGCGGTAGGCGCCAAGCTGATCGAGATAGATCGCCGGGATCGCATCCTCGCTCTCGGGCGCCGGGCGCAGCGTCTTGAAGTCGACGATGGTGACGCCGTCGGCATCCACCACCAGCCGGTCGATGCGGCCGGAGATGGCGCGCCCGCCGACCAGGCCTACCACCGGCACCTCGGCGAGCGAGTCCGGGCCGAACAGCGCGGCGGCGGCGGGATCGTCCAGCACCGCCAGGGTCTCGGCCAGGATATCCTCCTGCGCCGCCTGATTTAGCCCATGCACCGGCCGCGCCAGGAATTTTCGCCCGGCCTCGGCGCGCTTGCCCGGCACAAGCTGCGGCAGGCTTTGCAACAGGCGGTGGATGAGAAGCCCGCGGCGGAACCCCGCGCCGCCATCGCCCCCCAGGGGCGAGCGCGGCGCCGGCTCGAATCCTGCGGGCCGCGACGGCGCCAGCGGCCGCGGCGGCACCGGCTCGGGCGGGGGCGGCCGGCCAATCCAAGCCGGCGAGCGGCCGGCGGCGGCGGCAGTCGGCGGCGGGCGGTCGCTGCGCGGCGCTGCCGATTGCGGCGACACCAGCCGCAGGCCCGGGCCGGACCAGCCGTCGGCACCGAGCGCGGCTGGCGCCGCGTAATCGAACCGCTCGACCCCGGCGGCCTCGCCCAGCCCGGCGGCGACCAGATCGTACCAGTTGCCGGCGGTGGCGGTGCGGCCGGTTTGCCAGCCGCAGACGTAAAGCCGATCCTCGGCACGGGTCATGGCGACGTAAAGAAGGCGCCGGTACTCGTCGCCGCGGCGCCGGTCGGCATCGGCGCGCGCGATCTCCAGCGCCGGCGCTGCGCAGCCCGCGTGCGCCTGCCACAGCGGCAGCCCGTCGCCGGTCCAGTCGATGCCGGCGCGCCGCATCGGCACTTGCACCGTATCGGGCAGGAACACGATCGGCGCTTGCAGGCCCTTGGCGCCATGGACGGTCCTGATCCGCACCTCGTCGCGGCCGCGCTGCTCGAAGTCGCGCTTGACCTCGATGTCGCCGGCGGCAAGCCACTGGAGGAAGCCCTGGAGCGAGGGGCCGTGGCGGCGCTCGAAGGCAAGCGCCGCGGCCATCAGCTCGTCGAGCGGGTCGGCGGCGTCGCGGCCGAGCCGGGCGATCATGTGGCGCCGGCCGCCGCGCGCGCCCAGGATCTCGGCCATGAGTTCATAGGGCGGCGCGAAATCGGCGCGGCCCATCAGTCCGCCGAGCAGTTCGGCGGCGCGAGCGAAATCGGGATGCTCGCCCGCGCGCCGCCGCAACTCGTGCCACAGCACCCTCTCACGCCGGTCATGCGCAAGATCGAACAGCCGATCCTCGTCGAAGCCGACGAGCGGCCCCTTTAGCACCGTCGCCAGCGTCAGATCATCCTCCGGCAGCAGCACGAACTGCAGCACCGCCATCATGTCCTCGATCGCGAGCTGGTCGGTGAGGCGCATCCGATCGGCGCCGGCCACCTCGACGCCGCGGTCCTTGAGCGCGCGCACCATCTCCGGCACGAACTGCGCCCGCCGCCGCACCAACACCATCACGTCGCCGGCCTGGATGCGGCGGTCGCGCGCTTCGAGCCGTTCGCCGCGCTCGAGCCAGCCGGCGATGGTCGCGGCGATGGCGCGGGCAAGCCGCGCCGGCGGCGCGCGCAGGCGATGCTGCTCGACCGGCGGCTCCCACGGCGCGGCCGCCGGCGCCTCGAGCGGCTCGACCGGCGGCCACAACTCGACCAGCCCGCCCGCTCCCGCGCGCGCTACCTCATGGCGAATTGGCACGCCGTCGGGCTCCAACCCAGCGCGCGCCGGGGCCTGCACGAACACGGCATCGACCGCTTCGAGCACCGCCGACACCGAACGATAGGAGACATTGAGCGGAACGTCGTGCCAGCCCGCGCCCGCGTCCTGCGCGCGTTGGCGGAAATGGCCGCGCATGCGCGCGAACGCCGCCGGATCGGCGCGCTGAAAGCTGAAGATCGACTGTTTGGCGTCGCCGACCGCGAACACCGTGCGCAGCAGCGGCCGGGCGGAAAATCCTACGAAGAATTCCTCGGCGAGCGCCGCCACCACGTCCCATTGCTCCTGATTGGTGTCCTGCGCCTCGTCGATGAGAATGTGGTCGAGTCCGCCATCGAGCTTGAACAGCACCCAGGGTGCAACGCCCGGACGGCGCAGCAGACCGCCGGCGAGCAGCACCAGATCGTCGTAATCGAGCAGCGCGCGCTGTTCCTTGTAGCGCGCATAGCGGCCGAGCATCCGCGCGCCGAGCGTCGCGAGCGCCAGCGTCGCCTCCTTGAGCGACGCCGCCGCGCGGGGCCGCAACACGCCGCGCAGCCGCGCCGCTTCCTCGCGCAGCGCGGTTTCCGACTCCGGCGACGCTTTGGCGATGGCGCGCGTGGCGATGCGCTGCCGCTCCTCGCCCTTCTGGGTAAGAAAAACGCCGCAATAATCATCGAACAGCGAAGGGCGATCGGACGCGATGAGGAAGTTCGAAATCGTCTCGCTGCGCGCGCGGTCGTCCTTCGATTCGCTTTCCGCCATCAGCCGCGCCGCCTCGACGACGTTGAAATCGCTGCCATCGCAGGCGGCGGCGACGATGCCCCCGGGGGTCACTTCGGGCGCCACGGCGAGGGCGCGGCACAGACGCTCGCGAAAATCATCGGCGCCGGCATTGAGCGCGCGGGCGAGGCGCGCGCGCTCGGCGATGAGCGCCGCCATCAACGCGTCGAACCGCGCCTCGCCGGCATAACGCGCGACCGCCGCCAGCGCCGGATCGCCGTCGCGCCGCGCTTGCGTCAGCGTCGCGTCGCGCGCCGCCGCGAGCGCGTCTCCGGTGTTGCGCTCGTCCATCACCTCGAAATGCGGCGCGATCTGCGCCTCGAGCGGAAAGCGGCGCAACAGCGATTGGCAGAAGGCGTGGATGGTCTCGATCTTCATCCCGCCGGGCACGTCGAGGACGCAAGCGAAGAGGCGGCGCGCGGTGTCGATGTCGTCCGCATCGGGCAGCCGCCCGAGCAGCGCTTCCAATTCCTGGGTGAGCCGGCCATCGGCTGCGGTCGCCCAGTGCGACAGCCGTTCGTTGAGGCGGATCGCCATTTCCGCCGCGGCGGCGCGGGTGAAGGTGAGGCAGAGAATGCGTCCGGGATCGCATTTGCCGAGCAGCAGTGCGAGCACCCGGTCGGTGAGTATCTTGGTTTTGCCGGTGCCGGCGGAAGCGCCGACCCAGACCGATGACGCGGGGTCGGCCGCTGGTTGCGGCGCGCCGGCGGGGCGGGGCGATCTCATTCACCGTCTCCGCCCGCGACGGACCATTCCTTGATCCGCGCGAGATGAGCGTAATCGCTGAAACGCGGCGCCGCGTCCGGCCGCGGCACCGACAGGTAAGGCGTCGCCGGATCGTCGAAGCGCGCGATCAGCGCTTGGAGCCCGGACCGCGCCTCGTCGATGAGCGCGCGGAGATCGGTCGGCGCAATGGGACGTTCGGCGCCCGCCGGGTCGCCGCCGCTCAATTGCCAAAACGCCATCGCCGCCACCGGCATCGCCGGAACGCCAGGGAAACCGCCGGCCTCGGCGATCGCCGCCTCGAGCGCAAGCTGCGGCGCAAAGCCGAGCGCGACCTCGGCGTTGGTCGGGAGCGTGCCGGTCTTGTAATCGACGATCGCGAGCCCGCCGCTCTCGAGCCGATCGATGCGATCGGCGATAGCCGTGAGATCGAACCGCCCGCCCGGCCCGTTCAGCGAAAGCAGGCCGCGGCATTCGCTGGCGAGTCTCCGCGCGCTGCGCCGCCGCGTCGCTTCGAATGCCACGTACCATTTGGCGATGCGTTCGAACCGCGGCCACCAGAACGCGGCGACGCCCGGCCGCTCCAGCGCCGCGCCGAAGCTCGCGCGGCCGAAGTCGAGCAGCCGCGCCTCCGCATCCTCAGGCAGAGCCTGCGGAAATGCGCGCAGGAATCGGTCGAGCGCCGCATGGATGAAGCTGCCGCGTTCGGCCGCGCCGGGATCGGCGTCGATCGGCTCCAAGGCGCGCAGCCGCAAGACGTGGCGCGCATAGATCGCGTAGGGATCGCGTCGCCAAGTCTCGATCTGCGTCACCGACAGCGTGCGCGGCCGCGCCGCCACCGGCGGGCACGGCGCTGGCGGGCGCGGCTGAATCCGCCGGGCGTCGTCGAGCCGCGCCTGCCAGACGAGCGGTTCGGCATCCTGCTGCAACGCACCCTCGCGCCCGGCTGCGCGCAGCACCGTATCGAGCCGCAGCAGCCAGCGCGACGGCACTGTCGGCGTGCCCTCGACCCGCGCGGCGCGGGTGAGAACGACCTCGGGCGCGCCGAGCGCATGCGTGAAATCATGTGCGGCGGCGCCGACGCGGCGCTCGGGCGGCGGCAGGCCGAACGACGCGCGCATTGGCCGCGACAGCCAGGGGTCGCTGTCGCTCGCCGGCGGCCATCCGCCCTCGTTGAGGCCGCCCAGCACGACCCGGTCGGCGCGCTGCAACCGCGCCTCGAGCAGGCCCCAGATGAAGAGCCTGGGATGGCTGCCATAGGGCGGCCGCACCACCCGGCCGCCCAGCAGCGCCTCGAACAAGGCGGGATAGTCGCCGCCATCGAGCGGCGGCGCGTCGCCGGCGGCGTCGAGCAGGTCGTTCATCGTCTGCGCCGCCTGCTCGCCCGCGGCCTCGCGCCACAAACGCGCCGCGCCCGGCTCGGCATTGCTTGCCGCCAGCGCTTCGGCCGCCGCGACGTGCGCCGCCGCCAGCTCGACGAGGCTGGTGTCACGCGCTGCCAGCACCGCCGCAAGCGGCGCCAACGCGCGATCGAGCGCCGCGACCAGGCCGCCGAGCGCCTCGTCGAGGCCGCGCACGGCGGCGGCAAGTCCAGGCAATCCCGGCGCCGGCCGAGGGCCGCGCAGCACGTCACGGTCGAGCTGCCGCGCCAGCGCCCGGAAATTCTCCGGCGCCATGCCGCACGCGGCCAGCGGGTGCTTGAGCAGCGCCAGCAGCGGCACCGGCGCCAGCCCCTCGGCGAGCGCCGCCAGCACCAGGCGCAGGAACACCCCTGGCGGGGTGCGGTTCAGCGGCACGCCGGCGGAATCGTCGATCGCGATGTCCCAGCGCCGCAGCTCAGCCGCGACGCGGCGCGCGAGATCGCGGTCGGGCGTGACCAGCGCCCCGGTCTTGCCCGGCGTCTCCAGCGTCTCGCGCAACATCAGCGCGATCACCACCGCCTCGTCCTGCGGGCCGGCGCAATCGAACCGGCGCACTTTGTCGATCGCATCCGGCGCAAGCGGCGCTAGTTCGCGCCATCGCTCGCTCGACGCTGCCGGCCGCATCGCCTCGCCCACCACCATGGCGCGCGCGCGCAAGACGCCGGACGCCGGCGGCGCGGGCCAGTCGGGAATCGCGGCTTCCTCCAACCCCAAGCGGTCGAGCAGCCGCGCCAACAAATGCTGCGGGTGCGCGGGATCGGTGCGAATCTCGGTCCAGGTTTCGGGATCGAGGCCGCGCGCGAGGCCCGGCAGCACGACGATGCCGTGCTCCAGCGATGCCACCGCGGCGACGAGATCGCCGACCGCCGGCACGCCGCCGGTGATGCCGGCGGCGATCACCGGCGCGCCCGGCGGCGCGCACCGCCAATGGTCGATTTGCGCCGCCAGCAAGCGATTGCGGCGATCGGCGGGATCGAGGCAGCCCTCGGCTGCGAGGATCGCCGGCCAGTGCTCGGTGACGATCGCCAGAAATTTCAGCACCAGTTGCCAGTGCTCGGCATGCTCCTCAGGTGCGAGGCGCGCGAGGCCGGCGAGATCGCAGCGCTCGGCCTGGGTCTCGTCAAGAAAGCGCGCCAGCTCGGCCGCGAGCGGCGCCGCCTGCCCCGGCGAGAGCGGCCCGGTTCCCTGCTCCTGCCCCCACCGCAGCACCAGCCGCATCAGCAGCAGCCGCCGGCGCAGGTCGGGCACCGCAGGCGGGATGTCGAGCTCGCCTTCCGCGGCGCCCTCATCGCCGAGCAGCGCCAACTCGTCGGCGTCGAGATCGCCCACCGGCAACAGCCGCGGCAGCAGCCGCGCCGCGCCGTTGCGCGTGCGCAGGAACGCCTCGCCCAGCGCCCGCACCGCGCGCCGCGTCGGCAGCAGCACGGTCATGCGCGCGAGCGCCAGCGGATCGCCGCCGGCCCGATCCTCGAGCCCGGCGACCAGCGTATCGAGGAACGGCAGATCGGACGCGATATTGAAGATGCCGGCCACGCTCAGCGCTCGATCCCGTGCGCGGCGAAGCGCTGCTCGGTGCGGGCGAGGCCGGCCGGCGAGCCGACATGGAACCACTCGCCGTCATGCGCCAGCCCGATGAGGCGCCCGGCCGCGATCGCCTTGTCCCACAGCAGGTTGATCGAGAATGCGCCGGCCGGCGCGCCGTCGAACAGGCGGCCGGTGAGAAGCTGCAGCCCGGCATAAAGATGCGGCGCGACCTCGCGCTCGCCGCGGCGGCGCAAGCCCCCGACTTCATCGAGCATGAAGTCGCCGCTGCCGGCATAGCCGATCGCCTGCGCCGTGCGCTGCAGCAGCAGCACGCCGTCATGGTCCGCGGGCACGAAGATTCGGGCGAGCCGTTCGAGCGCCGCAACCTTGCCGTCGAGCCAGAGCACGTCGCTGTTGACGACGTAAAAGCGATCGCCGAGCAGCGGCAGCGCCTGAGCGACCCCGCCGCCGGTATCGAGCAGCGTCTCTTCCGGCGAGAACCGGATCTCGACGTCGCCGCGCGCCGCGAGATGCTGCTCGATCATCGCCGCCTTGTAATGGAGATTGACGACGACGCGGCGCACGCCGACCTCGGCGAGCCGGTCGATGACGTGATCGATGAGCGTGCGGCCGGCGAGCGTGACCAGCGGCTTCGGCACCGTATCGGTGAGCGGCCGCAGCCGCGTGCCGAGCCCGGCGGCGAGCACCATCGCGGTGTCGGGAATTTGCGTCATGCGGCGGGCCGGCGGCGCTGCGCCGGCGGGACATGGCGATCGAGCCATCGCGCCAGCGGGCCGAGCGCGGGATGGCACAGGTCGGACTCGAGGAGGCGCCAGACCCGCGGGATGTGGGCGAGATAACCCGGCTTGCCGTCGCGCGCCGACAACCGCGTGAAGATGCCGACGATCTTGCAATTGCGCTGCGCCGCCAGAATGGCGCAGGAGCGCGCGAACGCGGCGCGGTCGATGTCGGGAAATGCGGCGAGAAACCGCGCCGTCATGGCGCGCGCGAGATCGGCCGGCACGTCGCGCCGCGCGTCCTCCAGAAGCGACACCAGATCGTAGCTCGCCGGGCCCAGCACCGCGTCCTGGAAATCGAGCAGGCCGCAAGCGGCGATGCCGGCACGGCCGTCGAGCCGCATCAAGTTGTCGACGTGATAGTCGCGCAGCACCAGCGTCTCGGGCACGCCACGCGCGAGCGGCAGCAGCGCTCGCCACTGCTCGAGATAGTCCGCGCGCAGGCTCGGGTCGGTCGGCACGCCGGTGACCGCCGGCAGATACCAATCAACCAGCAACGCCGCCTCGGCGAGAAGTCGTGCCTCGTCATAAGGCAGCAGCGCCGGCGCCATCGCGGCGGCGAAGCGCCGGTTGAGCGCCACCAGCACATCGACCGCGAGGGCGTAGAGCGGCTCCTCGGCCGCGCCCGCCGCGAGCAGCCGCGTGTAGGTGTCATCGCCAAAATCTTCGAGCAGCAGCAGCCCTGCCGCCTCGTCTGCGGCGAGGATGCGGGGCGCGCTCAAGCCGAGCCGCTCGAGCAGGCGCGCCACGGCGAGGAACGGGCGCACATCCTCCTGCGGCGGCGGCGCGTCCATCATCATCGCCCGTCCGCCGGCGCCGACGAGCCTGACATAGCGGCGGAACGAGGCGTCGCCGGGCAGCGGATGGCGCTCGGCGTCGCCCCAGCCGGCGGCGGCGAGGAACGCGGCGAGACCGGCGTTGCGCTCAGCCACCGCTCAGCCCTTCGAGCCGCGCCAGCCACGACGCGGACGGCGACAGCATCGCCACCCGCGACCTCGCCGACCGGCCGAAATCGAGGGTGATCGCCAAGTGGCCCGCGGGCATCAGCGTGCCCAGCCGTTCCGGCCATTCGATCAGGCTGATGCCCTCGGCGAAAGCGTCCTCGATGCCGAGTTCCCATGCCTCGCCCGGCGCCGCGATCCGGAACAGGTCGAAATGCCAGATGGTCGGCCCGTCACCGTCATAAAGCTCGACCAGCGTGAAGGTCGGGCTCGGCACGTCGTAGCGGCCGGGGAAGCGGGCGCGGATGAAGGCGCGGGCGAAGGTCGTCTTGCCGCTGCCGAGCGGCCCGGCCAGCGCGATCACGTCGCCCTGCCGCGCCACCGCCGCCAGCCGCGCCGCCAGCGCCTCGGTGGCGCGCAGGTCAGGGAGGGACAGGGGAAAGGCGGGTCGGTCGCTCACCGCGTGTTTCTAGGACTTCGCGGCCGGCGCCCGCAAGCAGCCGCGAGCGGATTGCACCCTCCCGGGCGAGACGCCATCCTGGCGGCGATGACGGACGAACGCACGGACGTGGCAATCATCGGCGCGGGACCGGTCGGTCTGTTCGCGGTATTCGAGTGCGGCATGCTCGGCATGCGCTGCCACGTCATCGACGCGCTCGACCAGGCCGGCGGCCAATGCGCGGCGCTCTATCCGGAAAAGCCGATCTACGACATCCCCGGCCATCCGCGACTCGAGGCGGCAGCGTTGATCGACCGGTTGACCGAGCAGGCCGCGCCCTTCGCGCCGGCTTATCGACTGGGCCGGCCGGTCGAGCGGATGGAGCCGCTGCCAGGAGGCGGCTTTCGGGTGGCAACTGCGGCGGGCGCAGTCACGGCCGGCGCCGTGATCATCGCCGCGGGCGTGGGCGCCTTCGGCCCCAACCGGCCGCCGCTCGCCGGCATCGAATCGTTCGAGGGCAGCAGCGTGTTCTACCTGGTGACGCGTCGCGACTCGTTCCGCGGCAAACGGGTGGTGATCGCCGGCGGCGGCGATTCGGCAGTGGACTGGGCGCTGTCGCTGGCCGAGGTGGCCGACCGGGTCATGGTGGTGCATCGCCGCGCCAAGTTCCGCGCCGCGCCCGACTCAGCGGCGCGGCTGGAGCGGCTCGCCGCCGCCGGCGCGATCGAGCTCGTCATTCCCTATCAGCTTCATGCCCTCGACGGCGCAGACGGGCGGCTTGAGGCGGTGATCGTCGCCGACCTCGCCGGCGGGACCAGGCGGCTCGAGGCGGACGTGCTGCTGCCGTTCTTCGGCCTGGCGCAGGATCTGGGGCCGGTCGCCTCGTGGGGGCTCGCGCTCGAGCGCCAGCGCGTGACGGTCGATCCCGCCACCTGCATGACCTCGACGCCCGGCATTTTCGCCATCGGCGACGTCGCGGCATATCCCGGCAAGCTGAAGCTGATCCTCACGGGCTTCGCCGAGGCGGCGCTGGCCGCGCATGCGATCCACCCGCTGCTGCACCCGGGCGAGCCGCTGCATTTCGAATATTCGACGACAAAGGGCGTGCCAGGACGTTAGGGCCGTCACTCCCCGGCCGAGCGCAGCGCCGCCGCCTCGGCGCGGTCGTTGAGATAGCAGGTGACGGTGGTGCCGCTGCCGGGCCGCGAATCGAGCTCGACCCGGCCGCCATGCAGCTCGATGAAGCTTTTGACCAGTGAGAGACCCAGTCCCGGTCCAGACTGGCGGGCATGCGGATTGCCGCGCTCGAACTTCTCGAAGATGCGCGCCTGGTCCTCGCGCCGTACGCCGACGCCGGTATCCGCCACAACCAGCGCCACGCGGTCGCGCTCGCGCCTGGCCGCAAGCGTCACCGTGCCGCCCTGGGGCGTGAATTTGAGCGCGTTCGAGACCAGGTTGAACAACGCCTGCTTGAGGCGCCGCTCGTCGGCGAGAATGGTGCCGATATTGGTCGGGCAGTCGAATTGCAGCCGCAGTCCCTGGTCGCGCGCGCGCTCGCGCGAGTAGGTGAGCACGCTCGACATCAGCGCGTGAATGTCGACCTCGTGGGTGTCGAGCTGCATGTAGCCGGCCTCGACCGTGGCGAGGTCGAGAATGTCGTTGATCAGCGTCAAGAGCCGGTTGGAGCTGTCGAGAATGCCGCGGCTGTAATCGAGCTGGCGCGGGTTGAGTTCGCCGAAATACTGGTTAGTCAGGATCTCGGCGAAACCGATGATCGCGTTCAACGGCGTGCGCAGCTCATAGGACACGTTGGCGATGAACTCGCTCTTGAGCCGGCCGGCGGTCTCCAACGCCTCGTTGCGCTCCCTGAGCGCCGTCTCGACGCGGGTGGTGTCGCTTACGTCGAGATAGCTCAGCAGGATGTTGCCGTCGGGAAGCGGCACCGTCACCGCCTGCAGCACCGAGCCGTCCTGGCGCTCCAATCGGGTGGTGGCGCCTTGCTGGGCGGTGATGCGCGCGATGATGCGGCGCTTCAGCTCGGGCCAGTCGCCGCCGTCGTCGTAGAAGGCGCGGGTCTTGTCGATGATGGCGGCGACGTGCGGCTCGCCGACGACATCCTCGGGCGCGAGCTTCCAGATTTGCGCGTAAGCGGGGTTCCACAGTTTGAGGCGCCCGTCGCTGCCATAGACTGCGATCGCTTCGTAGAGATTGTCGAGGGTTTCGCGCTGCACCTCGATCATGGTGTTGTACGAGCGTTCGAGCGCGAGGCGGTCGGTCACGTCCTCATAGGCGAAAATGAGGCCGCCGAAGGGATGCGGATTGACGACGAGGCGCAGCGTGCGCTCGTCCGGCAGATGCAGCAGCTCCTCGCGCGCGTCGATGAGCGAGGTGAAGAGTGCGCGCTGCTGGTTCTTGAAGGAGCGGTAGTCGGCCTGCTCCGGCAGGCGCCGGCGCTCGCGCAGACGCTCCAGCACCTCGTCGAGCGTCGGACCCGTGGCGAGCCAATCCTCCTCGAGCTGCCAGAGATGGGCAAAGGCGGCGTTGAAGAACGTGAGCCGCGTGTCGGGGCCGTAGATCGCGATCGCCACCGCGATGTTCTCGAGCACCTCGCCATGGGCGGCGACGTGACGCTCGAGTTCGGACCCCTTGCTTTCGAGGTCGGTCAGATCGCGCAGCCAGCCGACGATGTCGCCGCCGGGCGCGAGCGGCGCCTCGGTGATCTCAACCAGGCGGCGCGAGCCGGCGATGACGATGTGGCAGCGCGTGCTCTGGGCGGCGCCGCTTTGCCGCACCTTGAGGGCCAGGGCATGGCCGCGCTCGGCGATGACGCCTGCCCCCAGCTCGCGCCCCTCGGCAATGACGGTCTTAAGCGGCGCGTCGACGGCGGCGGCATAGGCAGCATTGCAGTCGACGATGGCGAGATCGTCGGCGCGGCGGCGCCACATCGGCCGCGGCACGGCATCGACGAGCTGGCGCAGCCGGTCGCGCTCGGCAAGCGCCGCGGCGCGCGGCGCGCCATCGCCTGCCCAGACCAGATCGGTCGGCGCGGCGGCGGCGCCCAGGCGCTGGCCGCGCAGCTCCAGCGCGTCGCCCGCGGCGAGTCGCACATTGAGGACGAAGCCCTCGCCATAGCGCCGCAGCCGCGCCAGCGCGGCCTCGACCGCGGCGCGATCGCCGGGAGAGAGGGCGTCGAGCAGGTCGGCGAAGCGGTCGCCGGCGAGACGCGCGGCGAACGGGCCGGGGCTCTGCCGGACACCGTCCTCGCCGTCGCGCCAGCGATAGACCGAGGCCGGCGACGCCGCGAGCAAGGATCGGCTTTCGGCCAGCGAACGCCGCGTCCGGTCGAGATCGGCCTCGACCAGGCCGACCCGGCGGCGCACCCGGGAAAAGACGTAGGCAGCGGTCACCAGCGCGACCACGAGGACCAGGATCGGCGGCGCCAGCGTGACAGCGGGATCGAAGGCATAGGCCGGCGCCGGGACCAAGGCCCATGCCGCGCCGATCCCGAACCAGCCGAACGAGCGCAAGTGCTTTCCCTCTCCTGCAACGAAAACGCCGCCGATTATGACAAGCGGCCGTGCCGCGGCGCAGGAAAAAATGCGGCCCCGTCAGGCGAGCGCGTTGTAATCGTCGACCAGCGCCGCGATCCGGGCGTCGTCGAGCTGGTCCATGATGGCGCGGGCGCGGTGGGCGGCCGAGACCATGTCGAGGCGGCGGATGCGTTCCTTGACCCGGGCGAGATTGGACGGCGCCATCGACAGATCGCGGATGCCGAGGCCGAGCAGCAGCGCGGTATAGCGGGGATCGCCCGCCATCTCGCCGCACAGGCTCACCGGCTTGCGCGCGCGCAGCGCCGCCTCGACCGCGAACTGGATGAG
>Ga0209415_10014858_pt1 | contig 12684 bp, 11 predicted proteins | sample PeaSoiSIISIP2007_FD_187696 | JGI IMG/M metagenome (GOLD analysis project Ga0209415, IMG submission 187696) | Peat soil microbial communities from Weissenstadt, Germany - SII-SIP-2007 (SPAdes) (version 2) | ecosystem: Environmental > Terrestrial > Soil > Wetlands > Peat | place: Germany...
ACGTGCCGAAGGAGATGTTCGCGTACTGGAAGGAGCGCGATCCGATCGCGCGCTTCGAGCGGCACCTCGACGAGCAGAGTTTGTGGGACGCGCGCACGAAAAAAGCGCTCGATGCGCGCGTGGAGCGCGAGCTCGCGGAAGACTTGGCATTCGCGGAGAGCTCGCCGTTTCCGGCGCCGGATTCGGCGGAGCAGGGAGTGTATTGCGAAGGCTGCCACGAGATTGCGCCCGTCTGGCAGCGGCCGGTGGAGGAGTTGCTGCCGCCGAAGTCGAGCGTGCGGGCGGAGTGGCCTGCGGTGGCGGGCGCAATCCCGCTGGCGGCGATGAACGGAAGCGGCGCGCGCGCCAGCAGCGCAAAACCGGCGCCGAAGCGGAATGCGGCGGGGCGCGGGGCGGCGGCGAAGCAGAAGCCGCAAGCGAAGCCTCGCGCGAAATCGCGGCGGAAGGCGGGACGCTAGCCGTGGCGGAGGTCACCTATCTCGAAGCGATCCGCCAGGCGCTCGATGAGGAGATGGCGCGCGATCCGTCGGTGGTGCTGATCGGGGAGGACATCGGTGTGTACGGTGGCGCGTTCAAGGCCACGGAGGGATTGCTCGCGCGCTATGGATGGGAGCGCGTGATCGACACGCCCATCAGCGAAACGGCGATCATCGGCGCGGCCGTGGGCATGAGTTACCTGGGCTTGCGGCCGGTGGCCGAGATGCAGTTCATGGATTTCATCGCCTGCTGCTTCAACCAGGTTACGAATTTCGCCGCGAAGTCGCACTTTCGCTGGGGCGCGCCGGCGCCGATCGTGGTGCGCGGGCCTTCGGGCGGCGGGGTGCATGGCGGGCCGTTTCATTCGGCCAATCCGGAGATGCCTTTCGTCCACACGCCGGGGCTTAAGGTGGTCTGCCCGGCGACGGCGCACGACGCCAAGGGACTTTTGAAATCGGCGATACGCGACAACAACCCGGTGCTATTCTTCGAGCATAAGTTTCTGTACCGGCGGATCAAGGAAGAGTTGCCGGGCGAGGAGTACAGCGTTCCCATCGGAAAGGCGGCGGTGCGGCGCGAAGGGCGCGACCTTTCCATCGTGAGTTACGGCGCGATGATGTACCCGGCGCTGGACGCGGCCGCGGAGCTCGAGAAGGAAGGCATCGAGAGCGACGTGATCGATTTGCGGACGCTCTTGCCGCTCGACCGGGAGACGATTCTCGCTTCGGTGCGGAAAACGAACAAGCTGCTCGTGGTGCACGAGGATACGCGCACGGGCGGGATGGCCGGGGAGATCGCGGCCGTCGTTTGCGACGAAGCTTTCGGGGATCTCGACGGGCCGATTGTGCGGGTGACGTCGCCCGATACGCCGGTGCCGTATTCGCCGCCGCTCGAAGCACATTTTTTGCCGAACGCCGCGGGCATCGTCGATGCCGCGCGCCGTCTGGCGCACTATTAGCCGACATAGGAGAAAACCATGGCCGTGGAAGTCATCATGCCCCAGATGGGCGAGAGTATTTTCGAGGGAACCGTCACCAAGTGGCTGAAGAAGCCGGGCGACAAGATCGAGCGCGACGAGCCGCTCTTTGAAATCTCCACGGACAAAGTGGACGCGGAGATTCCGTCGCCCGTGGCGGGTGTGCTCAAGGAGATCAAGGTTACGGAGGGGCAGACCGTGCCCATCCAGACGGTGGTCGCCGTGATTGACGCGGCAGGCGCGCCGGCAGCGGCTGCGCCTCCCGCTCCGGCTTCGGCGAAATCCGAAGCGGCGCCGGCGCCGGCCGCGCCGAAGTCGGAAGCGAAACCCGCCCCGAGCGCTGCACCCGCGCCAGTTGCACCAGCGGCAGCGGCTCCCGCGAGTCCTCGCGGCAACGGTCAGCGGATTCACAGTTCGCCGCTCGTGCGGCGCCTCGCAAAAGAGAACAACATCGAGCTCGCGAACCTTGCAGGCCGGGGCACCGGAGCGGGCGGACGAATCAGCAAGAAAGACATTCTCGCCGTGATCGCTTCCGGCGGCGAGGGCGGCGGCGGTGTTCCGACTCCGATGAGGGCTGGGGCTGCCGGCGGCCTGCTCGAGAACGCCGTGCCGCGCGAGCGGATCTATTTCGGCTCCTACCAGGTTCAGCCGATGACCGCGATGCGGCAAAAAATCGCCGAGCACATGGTCGTGTCGAAGCGCGTTTCGCCGCACGTTTATTCCGTGGATGAGGCGGACATGACGCGCATCGCGCAGCTACGCGCGCGCACGAAAGACGAATTCGAGAAGCGCAACGGAACCAAGCTCACCTTCACGCCGTTCTTCCTGCGCGCCTGCGTGCACGCGCTGCGGGCATTTCCCACGGTGAACGCCTCAGCGGACGGCGCGAACGTGGTGCTGCACAAGGAGATCAATCTCGGATTCGCGGTGGCGCTCGATTGGGGTTTGATCGTGCCGGTGGTGAAGAACGCGGACGAGAAGAATTTTCTCGGCCTGCAACGCGGCGTCAACGATCTCGCCGAGCGCGCTCGAACGAAGAAGCTCAAGCCGGAAGAGGTGCAGGAGTCCACGTTCTCGGTCACCAATCCCGGCACGTACGGCGGGCTGATGGGCCTGCCCGTGATCAACCAGCCGAATGTGGCGATACTGGGGATCGGCGCGATTCAGAAGCGGGCGGTGGTGATCGACGATGCGATCGCCATCCGTTCGATGGTGTATCTGACGCTTTCCTACGACCACCGCGTGGTGGACGGCGCGATCGCCCACCAATTCATGGGCAAGGTCAAGGCGTCGCTCGAGGAGTGGAACGAAGAAATCCTGTAACTCTCGTTCCGCCGGCCAAGTTCGCCAGGTTCGATTTCAGCTTGCGCGCAAGGTGGGCGCCAGATCGTGCGCCCATCCGCGCAGCGCCCGCAGCGGCACGATCGAGATTTTCTTTTCCTCCAGCAGCCCCGCCAAAAACCGGTGCCGCGCGTTTTCCCGCTCCGGATCGATTTCGGTGATCGCCGTGAATTCCGTGTGGTCCGCGCGCGCGCGAATGGCGTCCGCGGTGAAAGCCAGCAGCTTGGCCTGGCTGGGGTCGCGGCCCAGCGCCACGGATTGAATGTAGCCGCGCGTGCCGTTACGCCGGTAGGAAAAATCGAGCCGCATCGGATCGCCCGGATAGGTGAAAGAGTCCACGCGCACCCCGGCCTGCATGCGGTTCAAGATTCCTTCCAGTCGAAAATAATCTCTGGCCCGGGCGCGAATCTCGCTGCGCGAGTTCAGTTCGCGCGCTTCGGCCCGCGAAGGCCGTAACGGCTCGACCTGCTCTCGATAGATGCGGTCCAGCTCGGCGTCGAAATCCTCGGCGCGCAGTCCCCGCCGCGGGCTGAGCTGCACGGCGTTGGACAGGATCTCTTCGAGCTTGGCGAGCCAGGCCGCGCCGTCGGGCCGGGCCCCGTTGGGCGGGGCGTCGAAGACGGCGCCGAGATTGCGCAACAGGTTTTCGTCAGCCTCGGGGTGCAGCCTGCGGATGCGGGCGAACTCCGCGGCTTCCTGCACCAGGCGGGCGCGCACGTTTCCCGTGGAGGGTTCGAACAGGACGACGCCGACATTGACCCACTCGTCGCGAATCAGATTCGGCGCGTAGCGGACAATGTGATAGGCGCAATCGCGCAATTCGGTTTCAGGCATATTCACTTCCAATTGGGAAATGGTTGCCGGCTCGAATCGCGAGCCGAAACGATCAGTTCCCGGATGCGTTCGCGGCGCTGGTAAAGTCTTTCGGCCATGGCCTCCAGGGCGTCGAGATCGGAATGGTACCACTCGGGCGGGATCTGTTCGATTGCCTCGCCCAGGGTGTCCCGCGTCATGCGGTGTTCCACGCGGCCGAGATACGGCTGAAAGGAATCGAGTCCGGAAACGGGCGCGTATACCCGTTGGCGCACGTACAGCCCGCGCAGCGGCGCGTCCGGAAAATTCCAGTCGCCGGCGTTGAAGCAGAATCCCTGGTCGATCATCCAGGCGTGAAAGCCCGATTGGCCGGGTTCGCGAAGGAAGACCACCTGCCGGCCGTTCGTGTTGCACGTCCACTTATCAAACACCAGAATCCCCGCGAACTCGGCGAGATTGTCCACCTGCCCCAACTGCTCGTCGGGAAGAAAGTCGTACGCCGTGACCTCCGCGGGGTGCGCCGGAAACTGCGAGCCAAATTGTTTTCCCGGTTTGCACGGGATTCTGCCCGCGCCCAGCTGGATCACCAGGTCCACCGTGTTTTCCACCAGTTCGCGGGACACCTCGACGACGTTGCAGATCGGCGCAGGCAGGCCCAACCGCCTGGCCAGATATGTCCCCAGCATTTCATTCGCCAAAACTCGCAGATGCTGTGGGTTGTTTTGAAACTTCACCACGTAGTATGCGCCGTCATCGCAGCGGAACAGGTGCGATTGCGCTCCGCCTCGCATTCTCCGGATATATTCCACCGCTCGCACCATCGGCGCGTATGCTAGCGACCGGGCAACAGGTCGGCAAGTGAATTGTATGCCAATGCCGGACCCGGTTTTTTTCTTGCCCGATCCGGCATTCCGGCGCCCGAGCCGGGAGTCGCGGCGCGAGGCCGCCGCGCTCGCTTGACTCGAGGCGAAGACAGGATTGTAGCGGTTAGCTGGCCGTTATATGCTCCGGGCATGGGATTCTCCGCTCTTTCGGAAGCGCTGCGGCGGGAAGTGTCGCGCCGGATCGAAGCGGGCGAATTGACCGGCACCGAGCTGGCGCGGCGAGTCGGCTTCACCCAGGCGCACGTCTCCAATTTTCTCAATCGCAAGCGCGGCTTGAAACTTGCCGCGCTGGACCGCACGCTGCGCGCCCTCGATCTCACCATTTACGATCTTCTCGATCCCGTCGAAGCCGCCCGGCACGCGGCCGTTCCGGAATCGCCGGCGGGCGATTGGGTGGAGGTTCCGCTGGTGGGCGCGGAGGCCATGGCCAGCGCGGCGATCGTGGAGGGCCAAGTGCGGGAGCGCGTGAAGTACCGCCGGGCGGCGCTCGATCGAATTCAGCCGGATTCTTCCGCGGCGAGAAAAACGTGGACGCGCTTTGTCGTCGTGCAGGCCGGTGCCGCCGACGCCGCGGCCATGTGGCCCCGCGTTACCGCAGGGGCGCTCTTGCTCACCGACCGTCATTGGACTTCCTTGCGTTCGTATCAGAAGGAGCAGCGAAATCTTTACGTCGTGCGCAGGAAGGAAACGGTCGTCGTGCGGTACGTGGAAGCGGCGGGCGATCGATTGATTTTGCGCCCGCACAATCCGGAGTCCTCGGCGGAACTTTTGCCCGCGGGCGATTCGAGTTTACGCGAACTGATCGCCGGCCGCGTGGCGTGCATCACGCTCGAGCCTTGAACGAGGGTCGCGCCAAAACGAAAAGGCCCAGACCGTTTTCTGGCCGGGCCTTTTTCCTGCGGAAAGGTGTCAGCGCTTCTTGCGTTTCTTCGATGATTTCGCCGCGCGCTTCTTCGCGCGCTTGGCGGCCTTTTTCTTTGCGGGCGCTTTCTTCCTTGCAGCGCTCTTGGCTTTCGTTTTCGGTTTAGCTTTGCGTGCCGGGGCTTTCACACCCGCAGGCGGCGGAGCCGGGGGAGTGATCGTCTCCTCAATCACCAACTCCTCCTCGGTCTCTTCCTCCATGGCATCGTCGCGTTCGGTTTCCACTTCTTCTTCTTCCTCGAACTGGGAGAATTCGTTCTCGTCGCCGTTCCCGTTTCGATCGTAAATCATCCCATGCCTCCAGGAGTTCTCGCACGCGGCGAAGTATCGCGGCTTTGGCCCACGCGGGCTTATAAACGGAGTGCGGCGGTCTTGTCAAGACTGGTTAATCGAATGCGACGTTGCAAAAAAGTGGACGCGGGAAGGCTGCCGGGGCCGCCGGCAGGTTTGTGTGCATAACCCCATGCGATTCAGTAGTTTACGCAGAAACGATACCGGCTAGCGGTCCGGCAGGATGTTGAGCACGTCGCCCGCTTCCAGGGGACGGGTCAGAAGGTAGCGATTGCCTTGGCGGATGGCTTCCACCGTAGTTTGAAAAGCCTTCGCGATCGACCAAAGCGTTTCGCCCGGCTTCACTTGATAGTGAATCGGACCGGCGGGCGGCGCGGCGTGCGCCGTCACGGAAGCGTTCGCCGTAGCAGCCGTGCTGCCGGAACTTGCCGGAGCGTGCCGCCGTGAGGATGCGGACACAGCCGGAGGCGGAGCCATGCCGCCCGGGTACACTCTGAGCCGCATGCCGCGCGCCACGCGATCGCTGCGCAGGTGATTCCAGTGGCGCAATTCGTCCGTGCTGACGTCGAAGGAATCCGCGATCGATGCCAACGTGTCGCCGCGGCGCACGCGATAAGTCGTCAATCGGCCCATGGCCGGATCGGAGCGCGCCTCGACGGGGATAATCAATTTCGTTCCGGTCTCGAGCGGGGCGTGCGGATCGAGATTGTTGGCTTCGGCGACGGCCGCCACGCTGACGCGATACTGTTGCGCGACGCTCGACAGCGTCTCGCCCCCTTCGACGCGATGCTGCCGCCAACTCACCCACTTGTCCGGAGGGATGGCCGCGATCTCCGCGTAGAAGCGTTCGGCTGTTCCCATCGGAAGATGCAGCACAAATTCGGGATCGCCCGGCGTCACCGACCGAAGCAGTTCGGGATTGAGCGTGCGTAATGTGTCGACGTCGGAATCGATCGTTTCCGCCACCAGGCGCAGGTCGATCGGATGGCCGGGCTTGACGTCGTCGGGCGTGTCCGCCGATTCGGGATCCACTTGCACGCCGTAGCGCGCGGGATCTTTTGAGATCAGCGTCAGCGCCAAAATAATCGGCACGTAATTCCGCGTCTCTTTCGGCAGCACGTTCCGCTTATACAGCTCCCAGAAATCGGCGTAACCGGTGCGTTCCACGGCGCGCTGGATCGTCAGCGGCCCGGCATTGTACGCCGCCATCGCCAGATACCAGTCGCCGAACATCGAGTAGAGATCGCGCAGGTGCCGCGCGGCCGCCCGGGTCGCTTTCTCGGGGTCCTCGCGATCGTCCACCCACCAGGTCTTTTCCAGGCCGTAGATCCGGCCGCTCGACGGGATGAATTGCCACAGGCCGCGAGCGCCCGCCCTGGATAAGGCCTGCGGCTGGAACGCGCTTTCCGCCTGCGCCAGATAAATCAAGTCTTCCGGCAATCCCTCTTCCCGCAGAACGCGAGAAATCATGTCCCGATAACGGCCCGCCCGGCGCAGCCCGGTTTCGACGATGGCGCGGCCGTGCGGCGTCTGGAAATAATTCAGATAGGTCAGCACGGAGTCGTTCACTGTCAACGGCAAGTCGTGCTCGACCGATTGGATCTCGCCTTCCGCGCTTCCGCGCAGCCGGGGATCGACGGGGAGGTCCGCGGGGAGATTCAAATCCGGGAATTGATCGAGCGGCGAAGGCTGGCTGGAGGTCTCCGTAAAGCCGTCGCCCTGTTGGAAGGCGGCGATCTCGTCGGTATGCACCGTCTCCACGATGTGATCGTAGAGCGCGTGAAGGCGCGGGTCCTGCGTGAGGTCGAAGCCGCTGGAGAGCAGCACGTCGAGCGACGCGTCGAATTCCTTGCGTGCCTCGCTCAGGTGGCCGGCGCTGAAATCGCGCTGTCCTTGTTCAAATAAGGCCTCGGCCTGCGCGCTCAGGATCTCGACTTCGTCCGGAGGCTGGAGCGATAGACTCACCGCACCCGGCCGCGGCGGCAGCGGGAGATTGGCGACCGACACTTGCGGGGCGGGCGGAGCGATCGCAGGCGGGTGGCCGGCGACGACATGGTGCGTCGAATCGTCGCAGCCACAAAGACCCGCGCACACGGCTAGCCCCGCCACAAAAATAGCCCAGCTTGAACCAACCCGCCGATTGGCATGTTTCATTATTATTGTTTTCAGTTCAACTCGCCGGAGACGAGCAAACCCTGCGGCCTCAATACCTTTGATGCAATTTCCCCGGTTCGTGAAGGCGCTGAACAGATGCTAACGATCTAAAGCAAGACGGGTCAATCCTTATCCGAAGTGAGGTTGGCCTACTGCAAACAGTTGAGCTGGGCCTGGCGATGAGGTGCAAGTCTACGCGGGAGATGACCCGTAACATGCCCAGAGCGAAACCGTTGCGTCTTTGCCTAGCTTTCCGATTTGAGATCTAGAGGCGGCCTCGCTACCGTTCCGGGCGGCGCCGCCCGCAGATATTGCACCGGCCAAGTTACGGGCTGCTTCAGCTCGCGCGCGGCCCGCAGAGGCCAATACGGATCGCGCAAGAATTCGCGCGCCATGAACACCAGATCGGCTTCACCTTTGGCGAGGATTTCCGCCACCTGTTCTTTGGTCTCGATCAATCCGACGGCGCTCGTCTTCACTCCCGCTTCGCGCCGAATCCGCGCCGCAAAAGGCACCTGAAACCCGGGCCCCGCCACAACCTTCTGATCGTGCACCAGCCCGGCGGAGGAGCAGTCGATCAAGTCCACGCCGAGCGGCGCGAGCTGCCGCGCGAGCTCCACCGCCTGCTCCACGTCCCAACCGCCTTCTTTCCAATCCGTGGCCGAGATACGAATGAAGAGCGGCATCCAATCGGGGATTAGTTTGCGCAACGCGGTTACAACTTCGCGCGCGATGCGCGTCCGATTCTCGAACGAGCCGCCGTACTCGTCATCCCGAAAATTGCTGAGCGGAGAAAAAAACTCGTGCAGCAAATACCCGTGGGCGGCGTGAATCTCCAGCACCTGGAAGCCGGCCGCGAGCGCGCGCCGCGCCGCCGCGGCAAACGCCTCCACCACGCCGCCGATACCGTCCTTCGTCAGGGCCTGCGGCTGCGCGTACTCCTCCGAGTACGCAACGGCGCTCGGCGCCAGCGGCACCCAGCCGCCATCCGACGGTGAGACCGCGCCGTAACCCGACCACGGCCGGTAGGTGCTGCCTTTGCGCCCGGCATGAGCGAGTTGCATGGAGGGCACTGTCCCCTGGCTCGCAAGAAACCGCACGATGCGCTCCAGAAATTCGATGTGCGCGTCGCTCCAAATCCCCAAATCCTCCAGACTGATCCGCCCTTCGGGGGAAACGGCCGTAGCCTCGGTAAAGACCAGGCCCGCGCCTCCCACGGCCCGGCTGCCGAGATGGACAAGGTGCCAGTCGTTCGCAAATCCGTCCTGGCTTGAGTATTCGCACATCGGCGAAACAACAATGCGATTCGGCAACGTGACGCCGCGAATGCGCAGAGGATCGAAGAGCGTGGTCATGGTTTCCTTCTTGGCGGGTGCGGGCGGTACTTACAGCCCGCCAATTACAGGTGCGGACTGTGCTGAAAGCCCGCGCATGAATTGATATCCCGCGTGAGACTCCATTCTATCCGGGATTGGCGCCTCTGCCACGGTGCCCGCACTTTGACCCTGCACACTCTCCCCTCTATACTGCAACCGTTCCTACGCCCAAGGAAGCAAGCGGAATAAGGAGCACAGCAATGGACCCACTCACCGGCGTAATGCTGTTTCTCGGTTTCGTCGTACTTCTCTTCGTCTTGGCCATCGTTTTTGGCTCGTTCTTCACCGTGCAAACGGCGCAAGTGGCCATCGTCCAGCGGCTCGGCAAGTTTGCGCGCGTCGCCGGCCCCGGCTTGAATTGGAAGACGCCGCTCATCGAAACCGTCGTTCACCGCATGAGCATGAAAGTCTTGCAATTCGACGTGCAGGTGGAAACGAAGACGCAGGACAACGTCTTCGTGCAGATCCCCGTCTCGATTCAGTACAAAGTCATGCCGGACGGCGTCGAGTCCGCGTTCTACAAGTTGTCGGACCCGGTGAAGCAGATCGAGTCCATGGTGTACAACGTCGTCCTCGGGCACGTCCCGAAAATGAAGCTGGACGACACGTTTCTGAATCAGGCCGACATCGCCAACGACTTGCGCGACAATCTCGACGGCTCCATGCGGGAGTACGGCTACTCGATCGTCAAGGTGCTCATCTCCGACATTGTGCCCGATCAAAAGGTGAAGGCCGCGATGAACGACATCAACGCCGCGCAGCGCGAGCGCGAAGCCACTGTCTCCCGCGCCGAAACGAACAAACTGCTTCTGGTCAAGCAAGCCGAGGCTGAAGCCGAATCGAAACGCCTGCAAGGCGAAGGCATCGCCAACCAGCGCAAGGCGATCATTTCCGGCCTGAAGGATTCCGTGGAAGACTTCGCCAAAGCCGTTCAGGGCTCCACGCCGCAGGATGTGATGCAGCTCGTTTTGATGACGCAGTACTTCGACACCCTAAAAGACATCGCCGCCAACGATCACACCAACGCGATCCTGATTCCGCACACGCCCAACACCCTGACCGATCTCTTCGGACAGATTCGCAACGCTTTGATCACCGGCACAGAACTATCGAAGACCCCGGTAATGTCCCCGCCGTCGGCAAACCCGCGAGGGTGACGATGCGTGGAATGGAATTCCCAGCTAAATTCTGACTAAGGAGAGACTCATGCACATGAAACTAGCGATCAGCGCGGGGGCCGCACTCTTGCTCCTCGGGGCCATTGCACCTGTGTACGCGCAGGATAACCACCAGGGCGATGACCACAACAAATCTCAACAGGGGCAGCAACAAGGGCAGCAACATCAGCAGGCGCCACCCGCTCAGCAACAACATCAGCAGGCCCCGCCGCAGCATCAGCAGCCGGCCAGCAGGCCCACACCAAAGCCCCAAGAACACTATGGCGGCGCCTATCACGGCGGCGTGCAACCCACCGAACCCACTCATGGCGGCGTCCACCCGAGCGGCGTCCCGCAGCACTCCGGTCAGGTGCACGACGGTTTCCAACAGTCCCGCTCGCATTCGTGGAATACCGAACACCGCGGTTGGGGACAGCGCGGCGGCTACAATGGCTACCGAATTCCCGATGATCGCTTCCGGCAGTATTTCGGCGGGGGCCACTTCTTCCGCATCAGCCGCCTTCCGATGCTCTTCGTTGGGGGGTATCCGCGGTTCCAGTATGACGGCTACTGGGTCACATTCATGGATCCCTGGCCGGAATCGTGGGCCGACGACTGGTACGCGACCGACGACTGCTATCTCGATTGGGCTGGCGACGGATATTACCTCTACGATTCGAGATATCCCGGCATGGCGATCGCAGTGACCATCTCGTTCTAACGAGATGGCAGGCGGCTGCGCGGACCTCATTCTGAATTTCGAGTGGGAACGAGGCGAGCCGCGCAATCATTCAAGTTGAATTTGCGGGCGTCCGGCCCTTCTCGAGCGAGGGGCCGGATGTCCTCGAATCAAAGGGGCTTGGGTGCCCGGCTGGATTTATCTGGATCGAAGCCCGCCCGTTGCACACCGTGCCGCGCCGCGCGCAGCGATTCGACGGGATCCTCGGTCGGGTAAAATTCCATCGCGATGTACTTGTCGTACTTCAACTCGGCCAGCTTTCGATAGATATTGTCGTAGTCGATCTCGCCCGTTCCGGGTTCGTGTCGACCCGGCACGTCCGCCACGTGAACCAATCCAACCCATTCGATGTTCTGTTCCAGTTTCTCGATCAAATTCCCGTAACCGCGCTGCTCGTGATAAATGTCGTAGAGCACTTTGATTTCCGGATTTCCCACCGCGCGCACGATCTCAAATCCCTCGCTGACCGTCGTCAGATAGGTGGTGGGATTCTCCAGCGCATCGATCGGCTCGATCACGATGTCCATATCGTCCTTGGAAATGGCATCGCCGGCGCGCTTCAGATTTTCAATCGCGGTCTGGTGCTGCGTCGCCGGGCTCACCCCCTCCAGGCGCTTGCCGGACATGAGAATAATCTTGGGACACTCCAGCTCCTTCGCCGCGCTCACTTGCGCCGCGAGTTGCGTCAAAAAATCGGCGGACTGGCCGGGATCGGCGAACCCCGCTGGCATTCCAGCCATCGCATCGAACACCAGCCCCAGCGAACGCATCCGCCCCATGATGCGGGCGGTTTCTTCCCGCGACCAGCTCTGGTGCTCGCGAACCAGCTCCACGCCCTGGTAGCCCGCCTCCGCCACCATTTCGATGCAGTGATCGAATGACGCCTGCGTATCCATGGTCCACAACATGAACGACAGTCGAATCGCACCGGAAGAATCCGCGGGCGATGGTGCCGCGGGAGGCGCCGCTTGGCCGACGCCGCGCAAAAAACTTCCTCCCAGCGCCGCTCCAATCGTCAATTGATGGAACTCGCGACGATTCATATTTCTCCTCGCGCCGGTAAAATCTCCGGCGACTGCTTCAACCGCCGATCTCGTTTCCCCTCTTGTTAGCTCACATTTCCGCCGCCGGGACCGCCCGGCACCCCGCACTCTTTCCACAGCTTTTCCCAATTCCAGATCCCGGACGTCACCGCGATCGGCAACGGATATCCGAGTTGATGCGCGAGCATGCACACCTGCCCGCGATGGTGGGCTTCGTGAGAAATCATGTAGCACAGCATCTCGGGCCCGGCCGGCCACGGCTTGGCCCAGCCGTCTCTGAGAAACTTCGGGACGCGACCGCCGTTGCCGCCGAGCGCTTCGGCGAGCATCTCCGCACAGCGAACGGCGCTCTCGGCCAATCCCGCGCGGGCCTGCCGCGGCGTGCAGTGCGCATGGTGGAGTTGCTTGGGAACTCTTAAGTGCGGAGCCGAAAGCCTCATCCACTTGGTGCGGACGTTGTGCATGTGCGTGAAGATCGCCGCGATGCTGCGCGTCTTCCCGGGCGGCTTGGC
>Ga0209415_10014860_pt1 | contig 12681 bp, 8 predicted proteins | sample PeaSoiSIISIP2007_FD_187696 | JGI IMG/M metagenome (GOLD analysis project Ga0209415, IMG submission 187696) | Peat soil microbial communities from Weissenstadt, Germany - SII-SIP-2007 (SPAdes) (version 2) | ecosystem: Environmental > Terrestrial > Soil > Wetlands > Peat | place: Germany...
AGAGACCACGATGGCTCCTTTCGCCTGTTCGGCTGACGGCCCGACCCTGGGTCCTATCCGACCCTGGCATAGGACCCTGAAACAGGGGACTGAATTCCAGTCCATGAAACGGTAGGAATATTACGTCCTGGTCGGCTGCCCCGCACTGGCAGCATGCCCCCCAGACGTCCACCGGTGAGGTTCCTACCTTTCCTCTCCTGGCGCCGTGCTTATACCGTACCGAATTAGTCCTGTCAAGAATTCTGACCTAATCGACGATCGCAAGGGCTGGCAGGGCGGGCGGGAGGCGGGGCAATTGGGCGCTCACGGGCGACCGGCGGTGGCTGGATCGGTCTCCTCCAGCGTCGCCAGGAGGGAGGCGAAATCGGCCGGAACCGGCGTCTCGAACGACAAATCCTTGCCGCTGCGCGGATGGCGGAAGCCCAGTCGGGCGGCGTGCAGCGCCTGGCGCGGGAAATCGAGCAGACGTGACCGCGCCGGCTCCGCCACCAGCCGCGCCGACCCCGGGACGCGGCGCAGATAGACCGGGTCGCCGACCACCGGATGGCCGCTCGCGGCGAGGTGAACGCGGATCTGATGCGTCCGCCCGGTGGCCAGCCGGCATTCCAGCAGCGAGACCCCGCCATGCCACACACGCATCGTCGTGTAGCGCGTCAACGCTGCCTTGCCGCCCTGCGCGCGCACCGCCATCCGCTTGCGATCGCGCCTGTCGCGCCCGATCGCCCCCTCGATCTCGCCGGCGAGCGGGGCGGGCACACCCCAAACCAACGCCCAATAGGCGCGATCCAGGTCACGCGTGGCGAAGGTATTGGTCAGTGCCACCATGGCCGCCTGGGTCTTCGCCACCACCATCACGCCCGAGGTGTCCTTGTCGAGCCGATGCACGATGCCGGGCCGCCGCTCCCCGCCGATCCCGGGCAGCGTCGCGCCACAGTGGGCCAGCAGCGCGTTGACCAGCGTGCCGTCCTCGTTGCCCGGCGCCGGGTGCACCACCAGCCCGGCCGGCTTGTCCAGCACGATCAGGTCGTCGTCCTCGTACAGGATGGTGAACGGAATCGCCTGCGGCTTCGGCCGCGCCGGCACCGGCACCGGCACCGTCAAGGTATAGACCGCACCCGGCCGCACCGGCTCGGCCGGCTCGGCCAGCACGGTCCCATCGCGGCGTGCCTGCCCCGCCTCGATCAGCGACTTGACGCGGGAGCGCGAGATCGTGCCGAAGGCGTCGGCGAGGAAACGATCGACTCGCTCGCCGCGCGCCTGCGGACCGGCGACGATCCGCATCGGTCGGTCCGGCGCGTCGGTCGATGGCGTCCCGGCGATCATGCTACCGGCGGATAGCGCGGATTGGCGCCCGGCGGGAGTGCCGATCTTGACTTGCGTCCCGGGGAGACCAGCGAGACGCCGGGCACGGTGCCAGGGGATCGTCGAAAATCCAGTAGGTTATTCCTGGCGCGTCTGTGCTGGCACGTTAAGGCGCTCCTCCAGCGCGGTGCGACGCTCAGTCAAAAGCTCGTCCAATGTGAATGGACATGTCGCCGGCCACTGGCGTGGGGCAATGTCGTCATAATCGACGCCCTCAAGCTGCCGCAACGCTCGCGCGTAGAGCAGATCGAGATCGATTCTCTGCCGCATTGACGGGGTGAACCGTTGCGCCGCTTCGGCCTGGAACGCAGCAATCTCCTCTCGCCAATGCCGCACCGACGCATGGCCCGGCCAGCCGTGCACCTTGAGAAGGTGCACAAGCATGTGCCGCAGGTGGCTCTGGACGGCATTGAGTTCGGACAGACCCACGTCCTCGATCTCCTCAACGACGTGTTCCCAGTCGACACCATTCACCCGCTGCCCACGCGCAACCCTGCGCAGCAGGTCGGCCTGGTATTCCGACCAGGCGAGAGCATCGCGGTCATAGAGTTCGTCCGGCATGAGCTGGGTCATAGCAGATCGACCAGGGTCGATGCCAGCGGACAGCCCTATTGACCCCTCCCGCCGTTCCCCAAAACCGCCCGTCGGAGGGCCCGCCCATGGCCGATCTCGCCACCTTCCGCGCCGGAACCCGTGCAGGCTGGAAGCCAACTGCCCGCCCGCGTAGACAGGGGTTGAGTAGCCGGGGCACGAGTAGGCAGGGTCGGCTTGAGCAGACAGAGAAGGACAGGGGTCATGGGCGTGGTCAAGGTGCTCGCGGTGCTGATGGGGGTGCTGATCATTATCGGCAGCACCGTGGTGGTGGTTACCATCATCAAGCGTTCCACCGCCGAGCAGAATGACGCAAGTGTGGCGGTGGTGCTGGACGAACCGGCGGGAACGCGGATCGGCGGCATCGCCGCCCTTTCGGGCCGGTTGGCGGTGCTGCTGCAGGGCGGCGCCGGACCCGACCGCATCGTGCTGGTCGATCCGCGCACCGGCACGGAGGCCGGCACGATCGCGTTGGCGCGCTGAGCCGGCCGCGGCTTTCGATCCAGTTGCATACAAGAGGGAGACACCCATGTCGTCCACGCTTCTCCGACCGAAAGCCCCCTCCTGGCTCGGCGAGTTCCGCGCCTTCATCATGCGCGGCAGCGTTGTCGATCTCGCGGTCGGCATCATCATCGGCGCCGCCTTCACCGGCGTGGTCAACAGCCTGGTGAAGGACATCTTCAATCCGCTGCTGAGCCTGCTGATCGGCGGCATCGACTTCACCAACATGTTCGTCGCGCTGAACGGGGCGCACTACGCCACGCTGGAGGCTGCCAGGCAGGCCGGCGCGCCGACGGTGAATTTCGGGCTGTTCATCAACGCCATCATCCAGTTCGTGATCGTCGGCTTCGCGATCTTCTGGACCGTCAAGGCACTGATGAAGATGCGGCTGCACCAGGAGGCCGCCGCGGCGCCCAAGGCCGAAGAGCTGCTGACGGAGATTCGCGATCTGCTGAAGGCGAAGAACGCGAGCGGTCCCAGCGCGGCCTGACCAGGCGGTGCGGGGCGGTGCCAGGCGGGCAGGGTTCACCACGAAGACACGAAGGCGACGAAGCCGGCAATCGATACGCTGCGCGCGAATCGTCCTCGAGTCCCTACCCAAGTCCCGATCTTCGGGGTCTTCGTGTCTTCGTGGTGAGTTTTCCTTGCCGTAGAGCGAGCGCCCGGAACCCATCATCGAGGCGCTGCGACCGCGCCGCCGCATGCCACCGATTCCGCTCAGCGACGTTAATTTGACCGCCGCCCCATCGTCTCCAACCCGAAACCAGGCGTAGTCTGGCCGCCGGATCGGAGGGAGAACCGGGCCATGCGTCGACTCGCGCTGGTGATCGCCGCGCTGCTGGCCCTGGCCTGCGGCACCGCCTGGGCGGATGACTTCACCCTGCCCGGCCTGGCCGCCGATGCCGACGCCTACGCCGCCCTGCTGACCAAGCGTTTCCCCGCCGGCGGCACGCCGCAGGCCCGCCGCCAGGCCGAGGCGCAGGCCGACGCGGCGATCCGCAGGAACGACTGGGCCGCTGCCGCCGCCGCGCTGGAAACCCGCGTCGGACTGGGTGACCCCGGGGGCGAGGCCGGCGCACAATTCTGGATCGCCCTCGCCCAGGCGCAGATGCACCGCACCCCGCCCGAGGCCAACCGTGCCCTGCAGGCCGCCTGGCGCAATTTTAGCGCGGTCGAGGCCGGCCCGAACGAGATCCCCGCCCTGCTGCTGATGGCCGACGCACTGCACGTGCTGAACCGGCCGGCGCAGGCCATCCAGGCGCTGGAGGCGGCCACCCAGAGCGCGCCCGACGACGCGAAGCTGCGCCAGGTGCTGGCCGACGCCCGCCGCGCCGCCGGCCTGCTGGTCCGCCGCGTCCGCGCCGAGCCCGAGGCCGAGCCGCCGCGTGCATGCATCGACTTCACCTCTCCGCCGACCCGGCGCGACGACTTCCACCCGGAGGACTGGGTACGGCTCGAGCCGGCGGTGCCGGGCGCGGCGGTGACGCGGGAGGGCGATCAGATCTGCGTCTCCGGCCTGCCCTCCGGCGCCACCACCCGCATCGTGCTGCGCGCCGGCCTGCCCGGCGAGGACGACCTCAGCCTGGTGAAGCCGGCGGCGTTCAACGTCGCCGTCGCCAACCGGCGTCCGCGCATCGACTTCGATACCCGCATGTTCGTGCTGCCGCGGGGGCAGGCGCCGACGATCAGCCTGAGCACGGTCAACCTGTCCGCGGTGAAGCTGACGCTGGCGCGCCTGACCGAGCGCAACATCGTCGCCTTCGTGCGCGAGAACCGGCTCGGCCAGCCGGTCGAGACCTGGAGCGCCAACAACATCGGCGAGCAGACCGGGCGGATCGTCTGGCAGGGCAGCGCCGCGGTCCCAAGCTGGGAGCCGAACAAGGCCGCACGCACCGCGCTGCCGCTGCCCGATGCGCTGGCCACGGCGGGTCCCGGCCTCTACGCGCTGACCGCGCAGGCCGGCGACGGCACGCCCAACGCGGCGGGCGCGGTGCAGATGATCCTGCGCACCGACCTGGCCCCCACGGTGTGGCGCGGCGCCGATGGGCTGACCGTGCAGGTGCGCGGCTTCTCCGATGCGATGCCGCGCGCCGGCGTCCGGCTGCACCTGATCGCGGCGAACAACGACATTCTGGCCGAGGCGGCAACCGACGCCGACGGCATCGCCCGCTTCGCCGCGCCGCTGCTGCACGGCGAGGGCCCGCTGGCGCCGCGGGCGATCCACGCGTTCGGCGCGGACGACGATTTCACCATGCTCGAGCTCGACAGCGCCGCGTTCAACCTGGCCGATCGCGGCGTCGCCGGCATGCCGGACCCGGGACCGCTCGATGCCTTCGTCTGGCTCGATCGCGGCATCTATCGTCCGGGCGAGACCGTGCAGGTGATGGCGCTGCTGCGCGACGATTCCGGCAAGTCGGCCGACCTGCCGGCCCACCTCACCATCCGCCGGCCCAACGGCCAGGTGTTCCAGGAGACCACGCCGGCACGCGGCCCGGATGCCTCGGTCTATCTGCCGGTGAAGCTCTCCGCCGGCGCACCGGTCGGCACCTGGAGCGTGGAGGTGCGGGCCGACCCCACGGCGCCGCCAATCGGGCGGGCGGAGTTCCGCGTCGACGCGTTTGTGCCGGATCGCATGGCGGTCACGCTCGGGCCGGCGGCCGGCCCAACCGCTTCCGGCGCACCCGCGTCCGGCACACCCGCGTCCGGCTCACTCGCGTCCGGCCCACCCACTGTTGGCCCAATCGTGCCCGGCCATCCCTACGCCCTGGCGGTCGCCGCACGCTTCCTCTACGGCGCACCCGGTGCCGGGCTGACCGGCAAGGCCACGCTGCGCCTGGTGCAGGACGACGCGCCATTCCCGGCACTGGACGGCTACCGCGTCGGGCTGGAGAACGAGACCTACGCGCCCGACGCCAAGGACACCGACCTGCCGGACACCGACGCGCAGGGTCGTACCACCTATACGATCTCGATCCCGCGCGCGCCGGACACCTCCTTCGCGCTGAAGGCGGCGATCGACGTGGTGATCAACGACCCGTCGGGCCATGGCTCGCGCGCGCAGACCGAGATCAAGCTGCGCCCCGCCGGGCGGCTGATCGGCATCAAGCCGTTGTTCAAGGGCCGTGCCGTGGACGCCGGGACCGAGGCGGGGTTCGACATCGCTGCGGTCGATCCGGACGGCAGGCGCGTGGCGATGGCGGCGAAGCTGCGGCTGGTGCGGGAGCGGCCGGACTGGCGGCTGGTGATGCGCGGCAACCTGGCGCGCTACGAGACGGTCTGGCGCGACGAGCCGCTCAGCACGCTCGATGTGCAGATTCCCGCCGACGCGCCGCTGCACGTGGCGCAGAAACTCGACTTCGGCCGCTATCGCATTGAAATTCTGGAATCCGGCGGCCTCGCCGCCACCTCGCTGCGGTTCCGCGCCGGCTGGGTCTCCTCGGACAGTCCGGACGTGCCGGACCAGGTGGACGTCTCCGCCGACCGCGCGATCTACCCGCCCGACGGCACCGCGCGCATCCACATCACGCCCCCCTTCGCCGGGCAGGCGACGGTGCTGGCGCTGACCGATCGTGTGCGGGTACTGCGGACCCTGGCGGTGCCCGAGGGCGGCGCCGAGGTCGAGATCCCGGTCTCGCCCGATTGGGGCCCGGGCGCCTATGTGACCGTCCACCTGTTCCGCCCGGCCGCGGACGCGCGCGAAAGGCCGCGCCGGGCGATCGGGCTGACCTGGGTGGGCCTGGACCCGGCCGCGCGAAAACTCGACGTCGCCATCGACGCGCCGGAGAAGCTTGCGCCGCGCGCCCGGGCGCTGATCCCGATCCGCACCGCGCCCGGCGCCTGGGTCAGCCTGGCCGCGGTGGACGAGGGCATCCTGCGGCTGACCGGCTTCGCCTCGCCCGATCCGGCGGCGCACTATCTGGGCCGGCGGACGCTCGGCGTCGACATCCGCGACGACTGGGGTCGGCTGATCGCCCCGGGCGAGGGCACCGCAACCGCGCTGCGCCAGGGTGGCGACGAGGGTAGTTTCGTGCTGCCCGACATCCCGCAGAAGACGGTGACGCTGTTCACCCCGCCGGTGCAGGCGGGCCCCGATGGAACTCTCTCCATCCCCTTGGACTTACCTGATTTTGCCGGTCAGGTGCGGCTGATGGCGGTAGCCTGGAATGGCACCCGCATCGGCGCTGGCGCGCAGGATGTGCGGGTGGTCGATCCGCTGGTGGCCGAGCCGCTGCTGCCCCGCTTCCTGGCACCGGGCGACCAGGCACGGCTGACCGTGCTGTTGCAGAACCTCGACCTGCCGGCCGGCGAGGACGTAGCGACGGTCTCCGTGGAAGGGCCGCTGTCGCTGGCCGGTCCGGCCCGGCTGGCCGCCACCCTGGCGCCCACCGCGCAGGCGACGCCGTTCACGCTGCTGACGGCGACTGGCGCCGGGCGTGGCGTGGTGAAGCTGGACGTCACCGGCCCCGGCGGCTTCCAGGTGCACCGCGAGGCGGCAATCACCATCCGGCCGGCGCGCGGGGTCGCCACCTCGACTGCGGGCGGCGAGCTTGCCCCCGGCGCGGAGGTGGCGCTGCAGCCGCCAACCGGCAGCTATCTGCCGGGCACCTGGCGTGCCTCGGCCAGTTTCGGCGGGGCGGTGCGCTACGATGTCGCCGGGCTGGTGCAGGCGCTGGACACCTATCCGCTCAACTGCATCGAGCAGGCGACCAGCCGCGGCCTGCCGCTCGCGCTGCTGCCGGACGGCCCGCTGGCTGGTCCGGACCGGGCGGGACGCCTGCAGCGTGCCGTCGGGTTCGTGCTGGATCGGCAGCGCTTCGACGGCGGCTTCGGCCTGTGGTCGGCCGAGGGCGACGCCGAGCCGTGGCTGTCGGCCTACGCCACCGAGTTCCTGCTGCGCGCCCGCGATGCCGGCGCCGCGGTGCCAGCGCAGGCGCTGAAGGACGCGACGAAGTTCATCGCCGATGCCGCTGATAACACGGGAGATCGGCCGGAGGACCTCGCGGACCAAGCCTATCGCCTGTATGTGTTGGCGCTGGCCGGGCAAGGCCGGCCAGGTGCGGCGCGGGTGCTGACGGAGCGGATCGGTCGGTTGCCGACGCCACTTGCCAAGGCTCAAATCGGCGCCGCGCTGGCCCTGGCGCACGATCCGGACCGCGCCGATGCCGCCTTCGCCGCCGCGCTGGGCGCCCCGGCGCGCAACTGGTGGCGCGCGGATTACGGCACCGCGCTGCGCGACCAGGTGGCGATCGCGGTGCTGCTGAAGCAGAGCGGCCTGGCGCCGGAGCGGTTGCAACGCCTGCTGGCGGCGATGCCGGGCGCCAACCTCGATCCCGCCACGCTCAGCACCCAGGAGCAAGCCTGGGCGGCGGCGGCGGGCGCGGTGCTGGGACGCGACGGCCATCCGGCCCGGATCGCGCTGGACGGCAAGGACCTGGCCACGGCGCCAGTGGTCACCGTGGCGCTCAGCGGGCCGGCGGCGGCGCGCAATCTGGACGACCGGCCGGTCTGGCAGAGCGTCTCGGTGACCGGGGTGCCGGCCATGCCGCTGCCGGCGGCGCGCTCGGGCATGCGGATCACCCGCCAGTTCTTCAATCTGGATGGCAGTCCGCTCGACCTGGAGCATTTGAAGCAGAACACCGTGTTCGTGCTGCTGCTGGAGGGCCGCGCCGAGGACGGCCAGCCGCACCAGGCCATGGTGCAGCACGGACTGCCGGCGGGCTGGGAGCTGGCCGGGCGGTTCGGCGGCGGCGAGGCGCCGGGCCTGTCCTGGCTGGGCAAGCTGAGCGACCCACAGGCGCAGCCCGCGGCGGATGATCGCTATGCCGCGGTGGTCGAGCTGACACCGCAAAAACCCGATTTCCGCCTGGCGGTGCGTGTCCGCGCGGTCACCCCAGGCATCTTCGAGCTGCCCGGCGCCGAGGTCGTCGACATGTACCGCCCCGGCGTGTTCGCCCGCCAAGCCGCCGGGAAGATCACCATCCAGGGGGTGGAGTGATCCTGCTTCGTCCGCTCGCGCCGCTGGTCTCGGCACTGTGGCTGCTCGCGGCGGTCGGGGCATGGTTGGACTGGATGTGGCCGCCTGATTTGTCGCGGCTCGCCGCGGTGGGAACCGAGGTCGATGACCGGACCGGTCGGCCGCTGGCGCTGTTGCCGGCGCCGGGCGGCGTCTGGAGGTTCCGCACCTCGGCGGATGAGGTATCGCCGGCGCTGCTGGACCTGCTGATCGCGGTGGAGGATCGGCGGTTCTGGGTGCATCCGGGGATCGATCCGGTCGCCCTGCTGCGTGCCACCGGCCAGATGCTGCTGGCGGGGCGGGTGGTTTCCGGTGGTTCCACCCTGGCGATGCAGGCGGCGCGGTTGCTGCATCCGCGCCCGCGCACCGTGCGGTCCAAGCTGATCGAGATGGCGCGCGCGCTGCAACTGGAGATGCATTACGGGCGGGCAGGGGTGCTGGACATCTGGCTGACCCTGGCCCCGTTCGGCGGCAATCTGGAGGGTGTGCGGGCCGGGTCGATGGCCTGGTTCGGCGTGCCGCCCAGCGCGCTGGAGCCGGCCCAGGCGGCGCTGCTGGTGGCGATCCCCCGCCGCCCCGAGGCGCTGCGCCCCGATCGCCACCCCAACGCCGCGCGCGCGGTCATGGCCCGCGTCCTGCACACCACGTTGGGCGGTGCGCCGGACGGGTCTGCGCCGGGTGATCCGATGCCCGGTGATCCGGGCCTGGGCGATCCGGTCCGGGGCGATCCGGTCCGGGGCGATCCAATCCCGGGCGGCCCGTTGCAGCGTGACCCAATCCAGGATGACCGCGTGGGGCAGGGGGGATTGAAGCGGCTGGCACTGCCGCTGCACGCGCCACAGATCGTCGCGGCACTGCCCCGCCAGCCGGTCATCCGGACCACGCTCGACCTGCCGCTGCAGACCGCGCTGGAACGCCTGGCGCGGCAGCGGCTGCAGACGCTGCCGCCGCGCGTCTCGCTCGCCATCCTGATCGCCGACGCCGAGACCCGCGAGGTGCGCGCGGCCTTTGCCGGCGCCTGGCGCGACGAGGCCCGCGCCGGCGCGCTGGATCTGACCCGCGCCGTCCGCTCGCCGGGCTCCGCGCTGAAGCCGTTCATCTATGCCATGGCCTTCGCCGACGGCATCGCCGGGCCGGAGACCAGGCTCGCCGACCTGCCGCACCGCTACGGCGGCTATGCGCCGGAGAACTTCGACCGCGGCTTTGCCGGCAGCGTCACCGCGGCCGAGGCACTGCGTCGCTCGCTCAACCTGCCCGCGGTCGCGCTGCTCGATCAGGTCGGGGCGCTGCGCTTCGCCGCCACGCTGCAACAGGCCGGCGCCACGCTGCGCCTGCCGCCGGGCGCCGACCCGTCGCTGCCGCTGGCGCTGGGCGGGGAGGGGATCACGCTGCGCGAGGCGGTCGGCCTCTATTGCGCGCTTGCCACTGACGGCACCGGCGGGGCGCTGCGCCTGCTGGCCGGCGATCCGCGCCCCACCGATCCACGCCCCGCCGATCCACGTCCAACCGATCCACGAAACGCCATGCCCTTCCTGCCGCCGCAGGTTGCCCGTATCGTCGCCGATGTGCTGACCCACCGGTTCCCGAATGATGGCCCCGCCGGCGTCGCCTGGAAGACCGGCACGAGCTGGGGTGGGCGGGATGCCTGGGCCTTCGGCTTCGACCGACGCCAGGTCGTCGGCGTCTGGCTCGGACGGCCGGACGGCACGCCGATGCCGGCGGCCACCGGCGCCACGCTGGCGTTGCCGCTGCTGGCGCATGTCTTCGACCTGTTGCCGAAAGCACCCCGCGTGGTCGCGCCGCCGCCTGGGACCTCCCCCGCGCACCCCGCACAGGCGGCGACCGACGCGCTGCGGCTGCTGTTCCCGCCGCCGGACGCGGTGCTGTCGGCGGATGGCCCGGTGACGATCCGCGCGATGGGCGGACGCCGGCCGCTGAGCTTTCTGGTGGACGGCGTGCCGCTGGGGGCCGAGCCGGCGCGGCGCGAGGCGGCATGGCGCCCACTTGGTCCCGGCTTCTATCGGCTCACGGTGCTGGACGCGGATGGCGAGGCCGCGCATGCCGGCGTGCGGGTCCGCACCACTCCATGACGCGACTGCTCGGCCGCTGCCTGCTGTTCGCGGCGTTGCTGCTCGCCGGCTGCGCTGAGTCGCCGGAGGGCGCCTGCAAGCTGGTCTGGCGCGCCGACCTGCCGATCGAGCCGCGCGACAACCTCATCTTCGTCGGCGTGATGTTCAACGACCATCCCGCGACGATGGTGATGGACACCGGCGCCGAGCGCACCACGCTGACCGAGACCGCGGTGACACGCCTGCGCTTGCGCCGCGACCTGCACCACCCGACCAACACCGTCGGCATCGGCGGGACCAGCGCCAGCTACGAGGCGTTGGTGGACGATTTCGCGGTCGGCGTGTTTCGCCTGCCCGTCGAGCGCGTCGCGGTCGGCACCTTCCCGCTGCCCGAGATCGGCGGCGTCCAGCCGGACGGGCTGTTGGGCGCCGACATCCTGCTGGCGTTCGACCTTGATATCGATCTGCCGGCGCGCCGCCTGACCATCTATCGCGCGCGCCCCTGCGCGGACTCGCGGCCGCCCTGGACGGTACCGTACTTTTCGGTCGAGGGCGTGGCGATGCGGCGCGACCGGCTGGTGGTGCCGCTCGCGGTCAACGGCGCCGACGGGCGCGCGGTGCTGGACACCGGGGCGCAGCGTAGCGTGATCGGGCTCGAGTTCGCCGCGCGCGGCGGCGTGACCCAGGCAATGCTCGATGCGGATTCCAGCAATCTGATGCGCGGCGCCTCGCGCGAGCAGGCGTCGTTCCGGCTGCATCGCTTCGACACGATCCGCATCGGCACCGAAACAGCGCATGGCGCGCGCCTGCCGGTTACGCGGTTGCCCAGCGGCGGCGAGGACGCGCTGATCGGCGGGGATTTCCTGCATGGGCGGCGGATCTGGCTGTCGGCCGCCTCGCGCCAGATGTTCTTCACCGCGCCGCAGCCGTGATGGCCGGTGCTGCACCTCTCCCGCTCTTCGCGGGAGAGGTGAAGATACGTGCCTTTAGCTGTTCGGGCCGCGCTCCATCGAGACCGGCTGCCAGCGGCGCAGGTCCGACTTCATCAGCACCGCCGGGTTGACGCAGCTCATCGGCCACTTGCCGCTCAGCACCAGGGCCAGCTCGCGCCCGACATGACGTTTCCGAGCCGGATCGAACCGGGCCGACGCCGACGCGGTGTGCGCGCTCAGCGTCACGTTCCCCATGCCCAGGATCGGGTTGTTGTTGCCCGGCGGCTCGATCTCCAGCACGTCGAGGCCGGCATGGGCGATCCAGCCCTCGGCCAGCGCCTTGATCAGTCCGGATTCCTGCACCGTCGGGCCGCGGCCGGTGTTGATGAAGATGGCGGTCTTCTTCATCAGCCGGAAGTGCTTCTCCGTGAGCATGCCCTCGGCTTCCGGCGTCGCGGGTGCGTGCATGGAGACGAAGTCGGACTGGGTCAGCACCTCCTCGAGCGTGGCGGGCTGCACGCCGTGCTCGATCATGACAAGTTCCTCGATGAACGGGTCGTAGGCCATCACGCGCAGGCCGAACGGCTTGGCGCGCTTGGCCACTGCGCGGGCGACGTGGCCGAAGGCGATCAGGCCGAGCGTCTGGCCGAGCAGGCGGGGGATTTGCAGCAGCGCCGGGCGCCCCTCGCGCCAGCGGCCCTCGCGCACCATGCGGTCCTGCTCGAGCGTGCGGCGGAAGCTGGCGAGCAGCAGCATCATCGCGTGGTCGGCGACCTCGTCGATGAAGGTGTCGGGGCAGTTGGTCACCGGGATGCCACGCGCGGTGGCGGCCAGGACATCGACGCTGTCGACGCCGACACTGCCCAACACGATGGCGCGGCACTTCGCGGGAAGCCCGTCCACCACCTTCCTGGTAAAGCGCATGCCCTTGGCGTAGATCGCGTCGGCATCCTGGGCGAAGGCGATGAAGCCGTCCTCGTCGGTGGGCCCCTCGACGATCTCGGCGTCGAGGCCCGCAAGGTCTTCCATCTCGTATTCGTAACCGCCGCCCGCGACGGTAAAGCTCGCCCCGGCGGGCGTCGCGATCTTGAATTTGGCCAAAGTCAGTCTCCTTGGTTGTAGCGCTGCAACAGGTGGTGGGTGGGTTGGCATCGGGTGTCACTACTCCCCCTCCCCTTGCGGGAGGGGGAGTATCATAAACGTTACGTCTTCG
>Ga0209415_10014861_pt1 | contig 12681 bp, 11 predicted proteins | sample PeaSoiSIISIP2007_FD_187696 | JGI IMG/M metagenome (GOLD analysis project Ga0209415, IMG submission 187696) | Peat soil microbial communities from Weissenstadt, Germany - SII-SIP-2007 (SPAdes) (version 2) | ecosystem: Environmental > Terrestrial > Soil > Wetlands > Peat | place: Germany...
CGCATGCCGGTCGCCGTCGCCATCGGCGGTGATCCCGCGCTCACGTATGCGGCCAGCGCACCCCTGCCCTCGGGTCTGGACGAGATGCTGCTCGCCGGTTTCTTGCGAGGCCGCGCAGTGCCGATGGTCGCATGCAAGACCGTCGACCTCCGCGTGCCCGCCGATGCCGATTTCGTGCTCGAGGGCTACGTCGACAACGATGAGCTGCGCCGCGAGGGACCGTTCGGCGATCATACCGGCGTGTACTCGCTGGCAGAGGAGTATCCGGTCTTCCACGTCACATGCATGACGCGCAGGCGCGATCCCATCTATCTGACCACCATCGTCGGCAAACCGCCCATGGAAGACGCGTGGCTCGGCAAAGCGACCGAGCGGCTGTTCTTGCCGATCCTCAAACAGATGCTGCCGGAAGTCGTCGACTACAACTTGCCAGTCGAGGGCGGTTTCCAGAATCTCGTGATCGTGTCGATCCGCAAGCGCTATCCCGGCCAAGCCAAGAAGGTGATGTACGCCTTTTGGGGGCTCGGTCATATGATGATGCTGACGCGCAACATCATCGTCGTCGACGCCGACGTCGACGTCCAGAACGTCCGCGACGTCGCGTGGGTGACCCTGAACAACGTCGACGCCGGACGCGATCTCGTCTTCGCGCCGGGACCGGTGGATGCGCTCGACCACGCCGCGCCGCTGCCGTCGCTGGGCACCAAGCTGGGCATCGACGCAACGCGCAAAGGCGCCGACGAAGGCTACATGCGCGAATGGCCGCCCGACATCGTGATGTCCGACGACGTGAAAGCGCTCGTCGACCGGCGCTGGGCCGAGTACGGGCTGACTGGCACGTCCGGTTCGCCGCCGCGCGCATGAACGGACTGCGCGCCTTCGTGCGCGACATCAAACCCGAACACACGCTGTTCGCGCTGCCCTTCGCATATGCGGGTGCGCTGTTGGCCCAAGGCGGCATCCCGTCGCTGCGCACGCTCGCGTGGATCACCGTTGCCGTATTGGGCGCGCGCACCGCGGCGATGGCGGCGAACCGGCTGCTCGACGCGCGCATCGACGCCCGCAACCCTCGCACCGCAGCCCGCCCGCTGGCGACCGGCGAGCTGCGCCCAGCCGTCATGGTGTGGGCGACAGTCGTCGGCGTCGCCTTGCTGACCCTCGCCGCCTGGCAGCTCAATCCGCTTTGCCTGTCGCTGGTACCGTTGGGCGCCCTGGGGCTCGTCGTGTATCCGCTGGTCAAGCGATTCTCGTGGGGTGTCCATTTCTTGCTGGGCGCCGTCGACGCGCTCGCCCCCCTCGGCGCCTGGCTTGCCGTGACCGGACGATTCCAGTGGCCCGCGTTGATCCTGTTCTTGGCGGTCACGCTCTGGGTCGCCGGCTTCGATATCCTGTACGCGCTGATGGACTACGATTTCGACGTGCGCGAAGGCATCCGATCGATACCCGCGCGCTTCGGCACGCAGGCGGGGCGCCGCTTGCCGCTCATCTTGCACGGCATCATGCTCGCGCTGCTCGCTTGGCTGGGCCTGGCGGTGAACGCGCACCCGCTGTACTGGTGCGGGCTGGCCGCCGGAATCGTGCTGGTGGGCTACGAAGTATTCCTCATCAGCCGGCGCGGCGGCGACGTGTTCGCCCTCAACGCGGCGGTCTTCAACGCCAACATGACCTTCTCGGTCATCTTCCTGGTGACGACGCTCGCGTCGCTCGTGCTCGCGCAGCTGCCGCCGGGTTCCTCGTGATAGAAAAGGATCAGATGCGCCACGTCTCCCGCCGGCGGATCGCCGCCGCAGCCCTTGCCGCGTTCGCCGCCTGCATGATCGTCCAACCGGTGCGCGCGGATTTCCCGGCGTACGTCAGAGTCATCGGCATCGCGCTCGTCGCGCCGCTATCGGGCGACCAGAAAGCCTATGGACTGCAGCTCTCCAACGGCATGAACCTCGCGATCGATGATTACAACGAGAGGCGCAACCTGGCCGACTTCGGCTACGTCTTCCACTCGTTCGATGACCAGGGCGACCCCGGCGTCGCGCAGCAGCAAGCCGACTTCTCGATGGTCGATCCCCAGACCGCGGTCGTGGTGGGCCACGTCGGCGCGGAAGAAACGTATGTGGCGTTGCCCGTCTATCGCGAAAAGGGGATGCCGCTCATCATCCCCACGTCACCGCTCGCGCAGCTCACGCGCACCGGCGACGACAACGTCTTCCGCCTCTGCCCGACCGACATCACCGAAGGCCAGCAGGCCGCGCGCTACGCCGAGCGCACGCTCCACGCCAAGAAAGCAGCGGTGGTCTTCGAGCAGACCGACTACGGCGTCGACGCGGGCGGCGGCTTCGTCGACTTCGCATCGGCGGGCAAGCAGATGGACGCCAAGGATTTCTCCGTCCAAGCGGATCTGAAGAACGTCAAGGAGATCGTCGCAAGCGTGGTCGCCTACGGGCCCGACGTCGTCTACCTATCCGGTAACGGCGCCGACATGGGCGGCGTCCTTGCCGCGTTGCGCGCCGCCGGCGTGACCGCTCCCATGATGGGAACCCAGGCGCTCTACGACGACCGCGCCGTCAAGGCCGCAGGTCCGGCCTCAGACTCGCTCATCGTCAGCTCGTGCGTGCCGCCGATTCAGTTCGTGCCGAGCGCGACGCTGTTCATGCACGAATACCAGGCCCACTACGGCCGCGTCACGTCGTTCGCGCTGATGGGCTACGTGGCGGCGCAGATCGCCATCGCAGCGAGCCAACAGGCGCACAGCGGCGACAAATTTGCGATCGCGCGCCAATTGCAGATCGGATCGTTCCAGACGATCCTCGGCAGCTACAGCTTCGTCCGTGGGGGCGACGTCGCCAACCCGATCCTGTACTTCTATCAGTACGCGTATCAGGGAGGGTCAGGCGACTTCAAGTATCTCGGGTCGTCGTATCCCAACCCGCTGGTGACGCGCTAGGTCTTCTTACCGACGACCTTGCGCAGGCCCGGCGCACTGCCCGGCGCTAGCGTGACGACTTCGAAGCGCGCCGATTCGAGCAGATCGCGGATGCCCGCTTCCGTGTAGTACTGGCGGCAGCGCGTGTATTCGCGCGTGCGCCCATCGGTGGGCACGACGTAGGCGCGTTCGATCTGCGCCGAAGTGGCCGGGTCATAGAACCGCTCGTCGAGCTGCAGATGTGGCACGTCTAAGAACAGCGAGGCGTCGGCCTGCACGAATTGCCAGCCGCGCGACTCGCCGCGCCGCTGCGCCTCGGGCTCGCAGAACTCGCCGACGAACATGCCGCCGGGCACCAGCGCCCGTTCGGTGAGCTGCAAGATGACGCGCGCGTCAGCCGGGCTGAAATCGGAGATGCCGGCACATGTCAGATACGCTCCGTCGAACGTCTCCTCGAACGAGATGTGCAGCACATCGAGCTGGCGGAAGTCGATGCCGAGTCCCAGATTGCGCGCGGTGTCGCGCGCGAGCGCGACCGCCCCCGGACCGAGATCGATGCCGGTCATCTTGTAACCGCGCAGCGCCATCGCAATCGCGTGTCGACCGTTGCCCGCGCACAAGTCGAGCAGCCGTGCCTTGGCGGGCGGCCGCAGCGCATTGATGATCTCTTCGACTTCGTCGCCGGTCTCTTGCATGCCGTATAGCGCCTGATAGTTGGCGCGCCGGACATAGCGAGACGAGAAATCTTCTTCGGCCCACGGATACGACGCGGCGTCTATCCACGGGCGCGGCTGCTCGCGCCGGTCGCCGACGGCGCGGATGAGTTCGTCGAATGCGTTCGGCGGTGCGGCGATGGGCTGGACGTCAACGGCCATGGGAGGCTCCTCGAACTGACGAGCGTGATGTGCGTCGCGCGGACGAACGGTATTGGCTATCGGGCGTGCGTTCGACTGCCGCGCCCGCGAATCGGCGGTACGCACGTATGTTCGGTCCTGGGCGTTCCGCCTTAGCGTCCGCGCCTTCGTGCCGCACGCTCGACCGCCGTGACGAGCCCTTTTGCGGTCGCATCGCGCGCGATCGTGTCGACCCGAAGCCCCAGTCCGCGCGCCACGCGCGCGGTCACGGGACCAATGCATACCAGCGCTTTGCCGCGCGACAGCGGATCGACGGTGCCGGCCAGCCCGGCCGCTAGAGAGCGCGCGCCTGACCCCGAGGTGAGCACGATGATGTCCGCATTCGCCACGCGCTGCACAAGGTCGGCCGGCACCACTTCGCGCGTCGTGTACGCGGCGGTCACCTGCACGCGCACGCCGGCCTCGAGCAGCCGCGAGCGCAATGTCGGGCGCGCGTCCTGCGCCGCGAAGACCGCGATGCTCGCGCCTTTGCTCGCGCGTGCGACGATCGCATCGGCGAGCTCTCGCGCCTCGAAGCGCGCGGGAACGATGTCCGGCGCGCGATCCAATGACGACGCCAACGCGCGCGCGGTCGCTGCGCCGACGGCGGCGATGCGTGTCGCGGTCCCCAGCGGCGTGCGCCGGCGGCGCGCGAATGCTTCGACGCCGTTGACGCTGGTGAAGACGATCCAGTCCGCGGTGTCAGCCTCATCGACCGCGGCTTGCAGAGCTTGCGCATCGGGCGGCGGCCCGATTTCGATGAGCGGCGTCCAGTCGACGTTCGCACCGGCGGCGCCCAGCGCCGCAGCGAGCTCGTCGGATGCGCGAGCCGGACGGGTGACCATGACGCGGATGCCCGCGAGCGGGCGCTCCATCGGAGCGCTAGCGGTCGCTGGCGTGCGGCGCGGGGGGACGCAGCGCGTCCGCCAATTGCGCCTCGAGCTGTTCGCCAAGCCCCGCGAGGTCGGCGAGGCGAGCGGCAAAATCGGAGTCAGAGACGTGCTCGCCCTCCGCCGCAGTCTCGCGCAGTTTGGTCACCGGCGCGTGCAGCAGGCGGTTGAGGATAGAGACGCTCATCCCGGCGATCAGCTGGCGCTGCCGTTCGTCGAGCTCAGGCAGGCGCGAGAACAATCGCTCGATCTCGGTGCGCCGGATCGTCTCAGCCTTGGTGCGCAGCGTTGCGATCAGCGGTGCCGCGGCGCGCGACTGATACCAGCGCATGTAGCCGCGCGCGCGCTCTGCGACGATCGCCTCGACCGCGGGGATCTCGTGACGCCGCTCGTCCAGCGTTTCGTCGACGACGTGGCGCAGATCGCCGATCTCGTAGAGCGTCACGCCGGGCAGCGCGGCGACATTGGGCTCGACGTCGCATGGAACGGCGATATCGACGAACAGCAGCGGCGTGCGCGGCGGCACCGTCGCGGCGCGAACCATCGGCGCCGTGATGACGTGCGTGCCGCCGCCGGTCGCCGTGATCACGAGATCTGCGTCTGACAACAGGCGGGCGAGCGCATCCGGGGCCGCGGCGATGGCGCCGACGGAGCGCGCGAGACGCTCGGCGCGCGCGGGCGTGCGGTTGACGATGGTGAGGTGCGCGACTCCGCGCGCATGCAGATGCTTGGCGACGATCGTGCCCATCTTGCCCGCGCCGACGACGACGGCGCGCGCGTGCGCGATGGAGCAATGGCGCGCCGCCAGCTCGACCGCGGCGGCGCCGAGCGACACGACGTCGCGCCCGATACCGGTCTCGCTGCGCGCACGTTTACCGGCCTCCAGCGCGGTGCGGAAGAGTTTGTGCAGATGCGCCCCAGCTGAGCCGGCGCGCTGCGCGACCGTGAGCGCATCCTTGACTTGGCCGACGATCTGCTCCTCGCCCACCAGCATCGAGTCGAGGCCGCACGCGACGCGCAGCAGCTGCTCGACCGCTTGCGCGCCCAGCAGTGTGTAGAGGTACTTGTCGAAATCGTCGACCCGCATGCTGCGGTAGGTCGTCAAGAAGTCCTTGATCTGCTCGACGCCGATCTCGTAGTCGGCGACATCGGCATAGATCTCGAGGCGGTTGCAGGTCGACACGATGGCCGCTTCGCGCACCGCGCTATAATCGCGCAACGCGGAGAGCGCCTGGCCGATGCGTTCGGCTGGGAACGCGTGGCGGTTGCGCACCTCATCCGGCGCGGTCTTGTGGCTTAATCCGATGACGACGATCGGCACGTGACCTCGCTTTTCGTCCGGCGACGGGCTTCCCTGGCGCCCAAGACGGGGCGTTCGAGACTTTCACCCACAGCGTAACCTGTGTGGCGGAGCCTGCTATGAAGAAGCCGTGAAGGCCACCTGCCTACCGCCGTTCGATGGCGCGGTGGAACGCGGCGCTCACATAGAGAGCGATCGGCAGGCCGAAAAACAGCGTGTGCGAGGTGACGCTATTGAGCAACTGCAGGCCCGATGGAAAGGCACCCACGTGCCTGACGATCAGAATCGACGTCATGCAGAGCATCACCACTACGCCGTAGAGCACGCCCCACAGCCACGGGTTCTTCCACAGCGCGGCCCAGCGTTGCGCCAGCAGCGTGTAGATCAGCGCCCACACGATGCTGATGCTGTAGTGGACGAGGCCGCCCAGCCAGGTGTAGTTCGGCGCCGCGTCGCGCCCCACGAGCGTCGAGGCGACGAACTGCCAGTGCCCCAGCAGCGTGTAGTGCATGAAGATGAAGAGATAGACCTCGATCAAGATGCCGCCGATGATCCCGGCGACGATCGCGGTCGCCCAGATGTCGACGCTGCGCGTCTCCCTCACACGCGTTGCCATAAGGTCACATCCTTCCGAGGTGATGGGTGAGGATCGACAGCTCTGATGCCAGGTCGATCGAGCGGACCGCGACGCGCGGCGGCAGCCGCAGCGTCGTCGGCGCGAAGTTGAGGATCGCACCAAGCCCGCAGCGCACGAGCCGCTGGGCGACCGTCTGCGCCTCGGCCGCCGGCACGGTGACGATGCCGATCCCGCAGTCCAGCACCGGCAGCACCTTTTCGAGATCGTCGACGTGGCTGATGCGCACGCCGTGCCAGCGCGTGCCGACGAGCACCTTGGCGACGTCGAAGATGGCAGCGATGTGGAACTTCTCTTCCCGGTATTCCAAGAACGTGGCGAGCGCGTGTCCGAGATAGCCGAAGCCGACGATCGCGATGCGCCAATCGCGGTCCAGCCCGAGCACGCGCGCGAGTTTCTTCACGAGCATGACGACGTCGTAGCCTTGGCCGCGCCGCCCGAACGTGCCCAGATACGAGAGGTCTTTGCGGATCTGCGCGGACGAGATATCGCGTCCGACCCGCACCGCAAGGTCGTCGGAGGTGACGACTGACGTGCCTTCGCGCAGCGCGTCTTCGAGCGCGCGATGATACAGGAATAGGCGCGGCAGCGACAGCGCCTGCGAGTTCTTCGGTCTAGGCCGCCGCGGCATCGAGCGATTCACGCGCAGCGGCGACCGTCTGCTCGATGTCGGCCTTGCTATGCGCCAGGCTGATGAACGCGGCTTCGAATTGCGACGGCGGCAGATAGATGCCCCGTTCGAGCATGGCGTGGAAGAAGCGCGCATACGCGGCCGTATCGGACAGCTTGGCGCTGTCCAAGTCGACGACCGGGTCGCGGGTGAAGAACAGCGTCCACATCGATCCGACGCGCGCGATGCGCGCCGCGACGCCGCCCTCTGCGAGGGTGCGCGACAGGCCTGTTTCGAGCGCGACGCCGCTGCTCTCAAGCCGATCGTAGACGTCGCTGCCTTTGAGCGCGCGCAGCTGCGCGATTCCGGCAGACATCGCCAGCGGATTGCCCGACAGCGTGCCCGCCTGGTACACCTCGCCGGCCGGCGCGAGATGCTGCATGACGTCGGCGCGTCCGCCGAACGCTCCGACCGGCAGGCCTCCGCCGATGATCTTGCCCAAGCACGTGAGGTCCGGCTGGATGTCGTAGCGCGCCTGCGCGCCTCCGTAGCCGACGCGAAAACCGGTCATCACCTCGTCGAAGATCAGCAGCGCGCCGTGGCGCGTGGTGAGGTCTCGCGCGGCGCCGAGGAATCCCGGCAGCGGCGAGACCACGCCCATATTGCCCGCGACGGGCTCGACGATCACGGCTGCGATGTCCTCGGCATCATCGAACGCCTTCTCGAGGGCGATCGGATGGTTGTAGGGCACGACGATCGTGTCGGCCGCCACCGACGCCGGCACGCCGGGCGAATCCGGCACCCCGAGCGTCAGCGCGCCGGAGCCTGCCGAGACAAGCATGCTGTCCGCGTGGCCGTGATAGCAGCCCGAACACTTGACGATCTTGTCGCGCCTGGTGAATGCGCGTGCGAGGCGCAGCGCGCTCATGCACGCTTCGGTGCCCGAATTGACGAAACGCACTTGCTCGATCGAGGGGATCGCTTCGACGATCAGCTCGGCAAGCTCGATCTCCAGCGCGGTCGATGCGCCGAACGACGTGCCCATGCGCGCGGCGCGTTCGATCGCCGCGACGACCGGCGGGAAGGCGTGTCCGAAGATAAGCGGGCCCCACGAGCCCACGTAGTCGATGAACTCGTGCCCGTCGGCGTCGAAGATCCGCGAGCCTTCGCCGCGAGCGATGAACAGCGGTGTGCCGCCGACCGAGCGGAACGCACGCACGGGCGAGTTGACGCCCCCGGGGATGACGCGTGACGCGGCCTCGTACAGCGCCTGCGAACGTTTGAGATTCACGACGCCGCGCTCGTCCGCCGCAGCGTTTCGAAATCTGCCGGCGTGTTGACGTTGAGCAGCGTGCACGCGTCGTGCGCTTCGACCCGATAGCCGAGCACGCGCAGGCCGTCGAGGGCCGCTGTGACTTTGCGCTTGCCCGCAGCGAGCGCGGCCTCCGCGCCCCCCACGAACGCCTCGCGTTCGTACAGCGCAGCGAGCGGCTCGACATGCCCATCATCCCAGGTCGGCAGCACCGCGTTGGGCTTGGGCGCCGGCGCTGCGTCATATGCAGCGACCAGCGCGCGCGCGAAGTCCGCCGTGAGATTCGGCAAGTCGGCGGCCGCGGCGAAGAACAGCGGCGTGCGCACCGCGCGCGCCGCGCTGCACAATCCCGCCAGCGGGCCCCCGTCAGCGATCTCATCGAGCGCGACCTCGGGATCGCGCAGCGCGCGGGCCAGCGCCGGCGCGAGCGGAGTCCGCGCGGAGATCACGCATGGCCATCCGCTCGCCGTCAAGCGCCGATACGAACGGACGAGCATCGGCTCGCCCTCGACGTCGAGCGCGAGCTTGCCGGGCAGACGCGTCGCCGGACCGCCGGCGAGCAAAACTGTGGTGGTGCGCGCGCTCGCGCTCAAGAACCGGACCGGGCGGGGCGTGCGGACATGCGCCCGGCGGCCGAGCGCGCGAAATAGGTGACGATGAAGTCGGCGCCCGCGCGCTTGCACGAGACCAGCAGCTCGTCGACCGCGCGCGCTTCGTCCAACCAGCCGGCCGCTGCGCCCGCTTTGACCATCGAATATTCGGCGCTGGTGTTGTAGACGGCCAGCGGCACGTTGACCGCCTCGCGCACGCGCGCGACGACGTCGAGGTAGCTGAGCGCGGGCTTGACCATCACCGCGTCGGCGCCTTCGGCGACGTCGAGCAACGCTTCTCGCACGGCCTCGCGCGCGTTGGGCGGATCCATCTGATGGGTGCGGCGATCGCCGAACGCGGGCGTGGAGCACGCCGCTTCGCGGAACGGACCGTAGAACGCGGACGCGTACTTGACGGCGTATGACAGGATCGCCGTATTGGTGAGCCCTTGTCCGTCGAGCGCGTGACGGATGGCGCGTACGCGGCCGTCCATCATGTCGGAAGGTGCGATGATGTCAACCCCGGCACGCCCATACGTGAGCGCGCCCGCGGCGAGCAATCCTAACGTGCTGTCGTTGTCGATCTCGCCGGCGGCGTCAAGCAGTCCGCAATGCCCGTGATCGGTGTACTCGCACGCGCACAGATCGGCGATGACGAGCAGGTCGGGCAGCGCGCGTTTGAGCGCGGCGATCGCGAGCGGCACCGGGCCGCGCGGATCGGTCAATCCAGAGGCGGCATTATCTTTGTGAGCAGGTATGCCGAACAGGATGACCGCGGGGATGCCGAGCGCGTGGGCGGCTTTGGCATCCTCGACCAGCATATCCACCGACTGATGGAACACGCCGGGCATCGTCACGATCTCGCTGCGCACGCCGTTGCCGGGCACGACGAACATCGGCTCGACCAGGTCTTCCACGCGCAGCGCATGTTCTGCCACGAGCCCGCGAAGCGCGGCGTTGCGTCGCAACCGGCGCGGACGTTCCACCGGAGTCGGACCCGCCGCCTGCGGAGTCGGGGTCGGCACGACCTGGCGCATAGCGTCCCTCATCTCTTGTACTGCGCGATCACCCAGCGCGCTCCCGATTCGAGCATCTCATCGGCGATGTCTTCGACGGCCGCGGTCGCATCGGCTTCATCGCGCGCGATGCCCTCCGCGTCGCGCCGCATGGCGTGTTTGCCGTCGACGCTGCCGACGAAGGCGTGGAACAGCCAGCGATCGCCGAACACGCTCGCGTTCGCCCCCGCCGGCACCGCGCAGCCGCCGCCCATCCGTTTGAGAAATGCGCGCTCGATCGCGACGCCCATCGAGCTGAGCGGCTCAGCCAGCGGCGCGAGCAGCTCTTGCGTCGCGGTGTCGGCTTCGCGGCATTGCACGAACAGCGCACCTTGGCCGACGGCTGGCACCATCTCGTCGATCGGGATCGGCGAGCCCTCGCCCACTTCGGGCGGCAGACCAAGACGTTGCACGCCCGCCAACGCGAGGATGATGGCGTCGTAGTGGCCGTCGAGCAGTTTTTTGATGCGCGTGTCGATGTTGCCGCGCAGGTCTTTGACCTCGACAAGCGGTTTGATCGCGTGCACTTGCGCCTCGCGGCGCAGCGAGCTAGTCCCGACGATGGCTTTGTTGGGAAGTGCAAAAATCGTCTTGTGCTGGTTGTCGCGCGAGAGCAGCACGTCGCGCGCATCCTCGCGCATCGGGACGATGCCGGCGCGTACGCCGGCGGGCAGCTCGGTCGGCAAGTCCTTCATCGAATGCACGGCGATATCGGCCCGGTTGGACAGCAGCGCGGATTCGAGCTCTTTGACGAAGATGCCGTCGCCGCCGATCGCCGCGAGCGAACGGTCCTGATCGTCATCGCCGCGCGTGCTTATCTTCACGATGTCGAAAGTGAGATCGCCGTGCTGTCGGGTGAGCATGTCCATCACGGCCTGTGCCTGTTTGAGCGCGAGCGCGCTTGGGCGTGTGGCGACGCGCACCGTCGTAACAGTAGGCATGAGCGTCAGCGGCTTCAAGGCGTCAAAAAGGGCCTCCTTTGGGAGGCCCGCCGGAACCGGGAAAGGAGAAGATGGCGGCGCGCGCCGCAACCTGTCGCAGAGATGATGAAGTCGCAGCCGCGCGATGCGGCTCTAGCCATCGCGAGCATCCGCGCGGGCGCATTGGCGCTGGTCGCAGCGTTGTATTTCCTCGGGTTGGGCAACGGCAGCCTCTGGGATAACAGCGAACCGACCTACGGCGAAGTGGTCAAGGAGATGTTCCTCACGCGCGATTGGCTGTCGCTGCATTACAACTTCGCGCCCTGGTATATCCATCCGCCGCTCTGGTTTTGGACGGCCGGCGCCGCTGCGATCGCGTTCGGCCTCAACGAGTTCGCGGTGCGGCTGCCCAGCGCGCTATTCGGTGTGTTCGGCGCGGTCGCGGCATATTTCGCCGGGCGCCGCCTCTACGGCGAGACCGCCGGTGTCGTGAGCGGCCTGGCGCTCGGCACGAGTCTCGAATACATCGTGCTCGCGCGCCTTGCGATCCTCGACACGATGCTCATCTTCTTCATCGCGGTCGCGACGCTGTGGGGCTACTTCGCGTTGCGCGACGGCGACCGCAGAGCGTTTTGGATCGCCGTCGTCGCCATGGCGTTGGGCACGATGACCAAGGGGCCCGTAGCAGTCGTACTGCCGCTGATCTCGCTCGGCGCGTGGTATCTGATCGAATGGTGGCGGCACCGCGCGGGCCCCGGCGTGCCTGCGGATGGGTTCGATGCCTCGCGCGTCACGCGATTGCCGTGGCTTGGCGGCGTCGTGGTCTTCGTGGTCCTCGGCGGCTCCTGGTTCGTGTCGCAAGCGGTGCTCCACGGCGCGCCGTTCGTCGACGAATACATCGGGCGCTCGACCTTCGGCCGTTATCTCGCGCCGTTCGAAAACCAGCCGGGGCCGATCTACTATTATGTACCGTTGCTGCTGCTCGGCTTTTTCCCGTACGTCGCCTTCCTGCCCAAGGCGATCAAGGAGGCATGGCTGCAGCACAGTCGTGACGACGTCTTCTTGCTGTGCGCGGCCGGCATGCCGTTCGTGTTCTTCTCGTTGGCGCAGACAAAACTGCCCAATTATATAGCCATCATCTTCCCCGCGCTTGCGATTCTCGTCGGCGGGCTCGTCGGGCGCGCCATAGAGCGCAACGACCTGCGCAGTTTGCGCGGCGCGCTGCTGATGTTACCGCTCGCTCTCGTCCTGCTCGCGGTCGCCATCGTGCTCTACGTGCAGACGCAGCGCCTCGGACAGACCGCGCAGCTGGTGGCTCCGCTGACGCTGCTCGGCTGGATCGTCGTGCCGTCGGCGATCGCCACGTTTGGGCTGACACTCGCGCTGCGCCGCGCCTGGATCGCACCGCTCGGGCTGTCGCTGATGATGGGCGGCGTGGTGGCGGCACTCGTGCTGGGCATTCTGCCGGGGCTCGAGGCGCGTAAGCCGATGAAGGGCATGGCGACGTACATCCAGTCGCTGTGGCGGCCGGGTGATACGATCGCGATCACCGGCGTGCAT
>Ga0209415_10014862_pt1 | contig 12680 bp, 13 predicted proteins | sample PeaSoiSIISIP2007_FD_187696 | JGI IMG/M metagenome (GOLD analysis project Ga0209415, IMG submission 187696) | Peat soil microbial communities from Weissenstadt, Germany - SII-SIP-2007 (SPAdes) (version 2) | ecosystem: Environmental > Terrestrial > Soil > Wetlands > Peat | place: Germany...
GCTCTTCACAAAGCCTACCAGGCCGCCGCGAAGATCCGTTTTGACGGTATGCACTACCGCAATGACATCGGCAGGCACCCTCTACAAAGCACGGCTGCGGGAGACTGACGCCTTTGGCTAAGATCCTGCACCTTTTCCGGGCGCCAAAACGCCACATGCCCATGGAAGAACTCGCCACCGCCCATGCCGTCGAGAATTCGGGACTGGAAGGCTGTGCGCACGCGCGTCCGGGCGGCAAGCGCCAGGTGCTGCTGGTGGATGCGGAAACGTTCGGAAGCTTGCAATTGGCGCCGGGAATTATTCGCGAAAACATCACCACAGAGGGTCCGGACGTGAACGCCTTGCAGGTGGGGCAGAGACTGCGCATAGGCAGCGTGCTTCTGGAGGTCAGCGCCGTCTGCGAACCTTGCGAGCAGATGGAAGCGATCCGCCCCGGCTTGCAGCAAGAACTGCAGGGGCGGCGCGGCATGCTGTGCCGAGTCTTGAGTGGTGGCACGTTGAAGCGTGGGGATGCGATCGTTTTGCAAGCACCGCCAAGCGCACGGCAATCGGATTTGGAATCTTAAGGCGTCGGCTTGCGCCGCAGTGTAGGCGCCTCTGGGGGACGATTTTTGTCCTCGGCTTGCTTTTCCTTCTCGATCGGCTCCTCCGGCGGAACGATCCACTCGAATCGGCTGTTCTCGCCCATGGTTCCCTCGAAGAAGTCAGCTCCGCCTGCCAGGAGCGGCAAAACCGCCCGCATGAAATCAGCGGCATCCTTGCTGTCGGCCTTTTGCGTCTGGCCACGCTCGATCAACTCGATCAATTTCGCAAAACGCGGCTCGGCGGACTTCAAACGCGCGATGCGGGGATCGTTCTGCTGGATTAACCCCAAGAGAGGCACATCCTGGGAATCGTTCGGAAAACGCACTTCGACCAGTGTGTGTGCTTCGTGCTTTTCGGGTGGATAGAGTTGTGTAAAGCGCGGGCGTAACGGGCGCGTCTGCAGGTAATCGGCTTGAGAGCCGATCGATTCCTGTTCTACGCGATATTCAATCAGCCAGACTTCCGGACCGTACTGCTTTGGCGCGTAGCCAATCAACACGATTTCCAGGAGCGGTTCGTCGGGTTTCAAATCGATTTTGTGGTGGAGCTGAGAAACGAGCGGCCGCAGCTTTTCGAGAAAGATCACCCCAAGTTGTTCCAGATCGGTTTCGCTTTCGGTGGGCCGCTGGTAGTGCGAGTCAGGCCGGGCCACACTCTCGATGTCGTGATCCAGGCGAATGGGCCGCGGCTGGGCGGGCACCTGCCACTCCTCGGCGCCGAAGAGAATACCGATGTGCCCAGAGTCAATCGTGGCCACGCGCGGCGGCACGCCTTTGGCTTCCAACGGGCCATTGATCGCGCCAAAGATGATGGAGTCGCGCGCCACGTGGACAATGACGCGCCCGCCGGACAGGTCGGCGACAATCTCGTCCTCCTGAGCCCAAGCGGGTGCAGTGGCCAGAAGTACTCCTCCAATGAGCAACAATCCTCGCATCGCCTTCCTTTCGATGGCAGCCCGGTGCCTGCTGCCCCTAGCATACTCCGCGGCCCGGTTGAGCGTTCAAGCAAACCTGGCCGCCTGCGCATCAGCGTTTACCGCCCGGCGTTCCTTCCAGTAAGATAGGAGAATACACACAAGGCAAGAAAAGAAAACGACCTATGGGACTTCGGAAGCTAAAAAGCATTCGGCATAACGGTAAAACCGTGGCGGTCATCCTGGAGGCGCACGAACTCTTCTGCAGTGGGAAAGAAGGCGGAGCGCGGGCCGATCTTACCGGTGCGGACCTTTCCCGCGCGAATTTTACAAAGATCAATCTCGCGGGGGCCATTCTGCGTAATGCCAATTTCGAGGGCAGCGACCTTCGCGGCGCGCGGCTGCCGGGAGCGGATCTCAGCGGGGCGCGGCTGCGCAAAGCCGATTTGCGCAACACGGACATGACCGAGGCGGTGCTTCCGGGCGCGGACCTGAGCGAAGCCCAAGCCAGCGGCGTGGAGTTCTTCCGCTGCGATCTGACCGCCGCTAATTTCCAGAAGGCCTTGCTGCGCAACGCCAACTTCCGCGATGCGCGCGTGGATGGCGCGAAGTTTTCCGGTGCGGATTTGGGCATCACCATCCTCCGCGAAACGGATTTAAGCAATGTGGATTTGACTGGCGTCGATCTGTCCACGGCGCTGCTGCCCCCGGGGTACGCGGCGAAGTCACGCGGGGCATAATAGAAAAGCCCCGGGCCCCTTAAACTCGTTCTGTTCCGCTGGCGGAATCGGCAGGGATGGAAAACCGCTGGAGTGCGTGTTAGCCTCTCGCGGAGCCCACAACTCAGGGGAACCTTTGGCGACAAGTCCCACACAACTGGACCTGCCGGGCGTGCGTGAGCGCGTGCTGCAGGTGGTGCGCGCGCTCCTTGAAGAACTCGGCAGCCACGGGGCCGTTGCAGAACTCTCCATCACCTCCAATCTCGATCGCGATTTGGGACTGGGCAGCCTGGAGCGCGTGGAACTCCTTACGCGACTCGAGAACGCCTTCGACGTGCGGCTTCCTGACGCGCTCGCGGCGGAAGCGAGCACGCCTGAAGAACTCGTTCGCGCTATCCTCACGACTCCAGGCACGCCTGCGAGCGAGGAAGAGGAGACCTCCGCGTTGCGCACTTCCGTGGCGGCTGAGCAATTACATGAGGGAGCCGCGGAATCGGTCGTCGAGAAGGCGGAGACCCTGATCGATGTGATCCGCTACCGCGGAATTCACGACGCCGATCGCGCGCACTTGCTGATCACGGAGGACGACGAGCAGGGCGAACATCACTTCACGCTGACATTCGGCGAACTCTACATTGCCGCGCAAAAGTGCGCTGAGGAGCTGGCGCGGCGCGGGGTCCCCGCAGGGGGGCGCGTGTCCTTGATGTTGCCCACTTCGCGTCAGTTTTTCATTTGTTATGCCGGCATTTTGTTGGCGGGCGCCATTCCTGTGCCCATCTACCCGCCTTTCCGCGCGGACCGCATCGAGGAGTATGCGCAACGCCAGTCGGCTATCCTGAACAACGCGCGCGTGTGCCTGCTACTGACGTTTCGCCGCGCGGAAGCCGTCGCCAAACTGCTGAGGCCGCGCGTGAAATCACTTCTGGGAGTTGTGGACGCGCGGAAATTGCTGGAAGCCGCCGAAAAAGAGCCGCCGCCGGCACCCGGTGCTTTGCCAGCGTTCCTGTCGGGAAGTCGCATGCGCAAGGGCAGTGACATTGCGCTTTTGCAGTACACCTCGGGCTCCACGGGCAACCCCAAGGGCGTGGTGCTGACGCACGCGAATCTTCTGGCGAATATGCGCGCTCTTGCGGAAGCTGTGCGGATGGGGCCGGGAGACGTTGCCGTAAGCTGGCTGCCGCTGTATCACGACATGGGACTCATTGGCGCGTGGCTCACGCTGTATTTGTATGGTGTTCCACTCGTGGTGATGTCGCCGCTCGCTTTTCTGACGCGCCCGGAGCGCTGGCTGCAGGCATTCAACAAACATAGAGGTACGATCGCCGCCGCGCCGAATTTTGCCTACGAATTATGCGTGCGCAAGATTGCTGATAGGGCGATGGAAGGGGTTGACCTCAGCTCCTGGCGCGCGGCGCTGAATGGCGCGGAGCCCGTAAACCCGGAAACGCTCGAGCGTTTTGTCCAGCGTTTCGGGAAGTACGGCTTCCGGCGGGAATCGCTGTTGCCGGTTTACGGACTCGCGGAGTCGTCTTTGGGCGTAACGGTGCCGCCGCTGGATCGCGGGCCGCTGGTGGATTGCGTGGAGCGCGATGCTTTCACAATGCAGGGACGCGCCGTTCCCACGTCATCAGACGGTGAGGGAAGCATTTCCTTCGTTTCGTCAGGGAAGCCGCTGGCGGGCCATGATGTGCTCATCGTGGACGCCGATGGAAACGAACTGCCCGACCGCATGGAAGGCTCTCTCTGGTTCCGCGGACCTTCGGCAACGAGCGGCTATTACCGTAATCCGGAAGCGACGGCAAAGCTCTTTCCGCGCGGACCGGCATCGGCTCCGGACGAATATCCTTGGCTGAATTCCGGCGACCGCGCCTATCGCGCGGCTGGCGAGATCTACGTCACCGGCCGCGTGAAAGACATCATCATCAAAGCTGGACGGAATCTTTACCCGCACGAAGTGGAAGAGCTGGCGTCAAAGGTCGAGGGAATCCGCAAAGGCTGTGTGGTGGCGTTTGGGTTGAAGGATGAGGACGGCGGGACCGAGAAGTTGGTGATCGTTGCGGAATCGCGCGAGACGCAAACGCCCGGCCGCACCGCGATTGCCGCGAAGATTTCGGATCAGGTTTCGCGCGGTCTGGGCCTTCCGCCCGATCGCGTGGAGTTGATTCCGCCAGGCAGCATTCCCAAGACGTCGAGCGGCAAATTGCGCCGCGATGAGACCAAGCAACTCTACTTGGCAGGCACGCTAACGGCGGCAAAACCGCCGGCATGGCTGCAGATCGCGCGTCTTGGCCTGGGTTCTTCCGTGAGAGGGGCGTTGCGCGCCCTTGGAGGCGGGCTGCGCGTGGCATTTGAGAAGGTCTATGGCGTCTATTTTATTGTCGTGTTTATTCTGTGGATTGTGCCGGCGTGGCTGATGGTAAGGCAATTCAAGGATCACAAGGCGGCGGGGCGCTTCACTTCGGCGGCGCTGAAGGTCCTGTTTGCGCTGGTGGGTATTCGCGTGAAAGTCGTCGGGAGAGAACACATGGACACGCCGGGGCCAAAGGTCTACGCCTCCAACCACGCCAGTTATTTTGACGTGCTGCCGTTGATGATGGGCCTGGGCGTGTCATACCGTTTCGTCGCCAAGGGCGAAGTGAATGCAATGCCGCTCATCGGGACCTTTCTCAACAAGATGGGGCATCTTTCCTTCAATCGCCATGATGCGGGTTCGCGGCTGCGCCAAGTGCACGAAATCGAGCACTACTTGCGGCAAGGCGACTCTGTGTTCGTATTTCCCGAGGGCACGTTTGTGCCGGAAGAAGGCGTGCGGCCATTTCAGCTCGGAGCGTTTCGCGGGGCCGTGGCCACAGGTGCGCCGGTCGTGCCGGTATCGCTGGCCGGCACGCGGAGGTTTCTGCGCGACCGGACGTTTCTGCCGCGTCCTACAAGCGTCACCATCACGCTTTCACCGCCGATTTATCCTTCGGCCGCGATGCCCAGTGGTGGCCCGCGCCATTTGCCGGAGATTGTCCGGCTACGCGATCTTTCCCGCGAAGCGATCGCGCGCCACTCTGGCGAGCCAATTACTTAGTCCGCGTTTCCACGCGATCCTGCCCCGCCATTGAAGCCGGCCAAACTCCAACCCGAGTCCCACTCCTATTTGAATGAAACTCGGGCTGACGATGAATTGCCGATTCTCGCTACACAGGGTTGCGAGCAATGGCGCTCAGCGATTCAACGTATAGATCACGCTGATTTGCGTGTCCACCTCGACGGCTTGCCCATCCAACTTGGTGGGCTGGTAACGCCACTCGCGAACCGCGGCGAGCGCCGAAGCATAGAACAGCGGATCGCCGGATACGACTTCAAGCTCTTGGATCGAGCCATCCGTTGCGATGATGGCGTGGAGTTCCACGCGGCCTTCGCGGTGCATCTGCAAGGGCAGCGGCGGATAAACCGGCTCCACGCGATGAAGCAACATGGCCGATTCAATGTGGCCACAGCTAATGCGCAGTGCCTTTACGGGGGTCGGCGGCTCTCGCGGCGGCACAGGGACGCTGTCCGGCCTTGTGATGGGCGGGGCGCCCGGAATATACGGTCCTGGCGGCACACCTGGAATATACGGGCCCGAGGGCTCGTTTGGGTCAGTCGTCGGGCTTCCAGGAACAAGAGGCACGGTTGGCGCTGGGATACTGGGAGGCTTGCAGATTGTGCAGGCCGGCGAAGTCTTCCCCGAGGGCGTGTCGTTACCCTTCAAGGGTGTGGACCCTTCGGGATAAGAGTAGGGCGGAAGGGGAGTAAAGACGGTGGCTGCGAGGCGTTCGCCATGGCCCAGCAGCGGGTACATGACCAGCGTAGCGAGTACGAGTATCTGTACGATGATGGACGCAATCAGTGCCCGGCGGCGAGATTTGCGTGCGCCTTTCTCCTCGTCCGCGTTGCCTTCCATCAGGCAACTTCGCAGGGAACCCAGATCTTCTGTGGAGACACTCGTTCGGTCTTGACTCATCACACACCTCCGTAGACTGGCCCGCGAGCGGCGGGGATGTTCTGCGGCACCAGCCTCCTGTGGTTGTCTACAGGAGGCCAGCGCCGCGCTCGCAGGGATGTGAGGTGCGCGCGTCCTCTATTCCATTGGACACCATGGCGCGACACAAGTTCCCCGGGGAAAACAGGTCCTTCGCTGCTTTTTGCCGGGGGCCACTTTCGCGGGCGCATAATCCTCAAACGATTCGCCCGCCAGTCGGATGTTGCAAGGTGCATCTAGCCTTGCTCCTAATGCATCTAAAGACTTGGACGTGGATCTGAGGAGAGTCCCCATGGACAGGCGTATTCCAGAGGTCGTCGGTCTGCGCCGCACCGGCTGGGCGGCTCTGGACCGCGATCCGCAGTTGGACGTTATTGAATTCACGTGTCCTCATTGCGGCGCGGAAAGCCGGAAGAAGGCGCGGCGCGAGCGCACCGAGTATCGCTTCACGGATGGTTTCATGCAGGATCTGCATGGCGAAGGAGTGCAGTGCCACCACTGCCGGCAGTCCCTGCGGATCGTGCCGGTGGTGATGCTGCACGATCAGGAAGAGGTCAAACGTTTTGAGGCCATGCGCGCGGAAGAGCACGTGCCAGTGGAATAATTCGCTATGAGAAGAAATGGGCGCTCCGGTCAGATCGGGGCGCCCTTTTTGTTTTTCCCCGCAAATATCAATGCTCACGCCTGCAAGTGTGACGGCCTGGCGGCGATCTCTATTGCGGTCCTCAGGGCCGCCAGGGTCACGCTAATGTCAGCGCCAATCATGGCGCAGACGCTCGCAACGCTCCGTTGCTGCGTAGCGTTCATGCGCCCAATGGCGCGCCTGAGTGCTGTACGGCCCGTAATGGGCGACCGCCTGGCGGTAGCGCATTTCGGTATACGCAGCGCGGCGATTGCAGTCGTCCCACGCATTGGCCTTGGCACCGGGCGCTCCGGCGAATAGCAGGAAGCCGCCCAGTACTGCCGATGCCAGCGCGGCCTTGCGGAAAAGGGACTTGGAAAACAGAGCTAGAAGTTTCATGAGATCCTCCAGGAGCGTGGCCCGGGCTGGTCTCGGGAAGTTGTCCTGGGAAATCAAACCCGCGCTTGTCGGAGAGGTTGCGCGGGATGAGGAATCAATAGGCCTGCAAAACAGGGTCTACCTGCAAGCCGAACTTTTCCAGGCGCTCGCGAACCGTTTTAAACGCCTCGTCAACGGTATCGGCGAAGCTCAACTGGCCAAATTCTTCCCGGTTGATCGTGCCCCAGCGCACCATGGCCTTCAGGTTCAACACGTCGTTCCAGTATTTGCGCCCGTAGATCAGGATCAACGTGTTCTTGTTCATTTTTCCCGTTTGCGAAAGCGTCATCATCTCCCACATTTCGTCCATGGTGCCAAAGCCGCCGGGAAAAACGATAAGGGCTTTGGCGGTCTGCGCGAACCACAATTTGCGCATGAAAAAATAATGGAAATTCATGCTCAATTCGGGGCTGATGTAGGGATTGGCGAACTGCTCGTGGGGGAGCTCGATTGATAGTCCGATGGATTTTCCACCGGCTTCGTAGGCCCCGCGATTCGCCGCTTCCATGATGCCCGGGCCGCCGCCGGAGCAAATCACAAAGCGCCGCGGCCTGGGCCCCAGGGAAAGCGCCCAGGTGGTGATTCTGTGCGACAGTTGGCGCGCTTCTTCGTAATAGCGGGACATCTCCAGGGCGCTCTTGGCGTCGCGCAAAGCTGCGCGGTGTTGCTTCAATCTAGTTACGCTGAACTTGCCCGTCTTCTCCTTCTTCAGGCGTGTGTAGCGCGCCGCCGCGGTTTCGTGCGATTCGATGCGCGCCGAGCCGAACATCACGATGGTGTCGCCGATGCCTTCCTTCTTAAGCTGCGCCAGGGGATGAATGTATTCCGCGAGGATGCGGATGGGCCGCGCGGGCGTGCTGGCCATGAACTGGTGATCTTCGTGCGGGGCTTTAGGGGCGTGCAGGGGCTTCAGGCGTTTTCCGTCGGGCATGAGCGGTTCTCCAATTCGGACGAACTTTGATTGTAGGCAGCGCGCCACCCCTGCGGCAACGTCTTTGGCTCTGGGTGCGTCGAAACAAGTACGCGGTGCATCCCGGAGGCAATCTGTCTGCATGCGGGTTTTCCGCACCGAATGTGCTAGCTTCGATCCGTAACATGGAAAAACCACACCACGCGCTGAGACTTTCACTCATTGCCGCGCTGGGCTGCTGCGCCGCGACGCTCCATGCCCAGGCGCCCGAGGGCCCCATGAACCCGCAACCGGGCGTCGTCATCCAACTGGCCCCGCCGCAGCCGAAATTCAAGCTGCGAACCATTCTGGTGAGCGTTCCGGTGACGGTTCGCAACGCGGGCGGTGAAATGGTACATGACCTGGAAAGTAAGGACTTTCGCGTCACCGACAACGGAGCCGAACAACGAATCACACATTTTGAGTTGGGTGGCGAACCCATTTCGCTGGTAGTGGTGGTGGAAACGAGCTCGCGAATCTCGCCTCTTTTGCCGCAGATTCGCAAGATGGGAATCCTGGTGTCGCAGCAGGTGACCGGGCCGACGGGAGAGACGGCCATCGTGGGTTTTGACGACACGGTGCAGAAGTTGCTGGACTTCACGAACAACGCAGACGACGTGGAACGCACCATGACTCGGTTGCAGGAGGGATCTTCCGGAGCGAAGTTGTTTGACGCGATGTCCAAAGGCGTGGAACTCCTAACGAGCCGCGCATCGCTGAAAGCGGGTGAGCCGGGGGGCCGGCGTGTGATGCTGGTGCTGGCGGAAGCGCACGACGCGGGGAGTGAGGAAAAACTCGGCGAGGTGTTGCGCCGCGCACAACTCGCAAACGTTACGATTTACACGGTGGGGCTGTCGTCCACGCGCGCCGATTTACAGAGAAAACCCGACTACCATCCCCTGCCGAGCGCAACTCCCGAGGGCACATTTGGCATGCCGCCGGCTCCCGGGACGGTGCAGACGCCTACTACGGATATGCAGAGCAGGGAGGGCGTTGACTTGCTCGGGCTGGCTGCGTGGGCCGTGCAGCACGCGAAGGATCAGGTTACGTCGCACGAACTGGAGATTGCGGCAGCGGCTACGGGTGGCGCGTACTCAAGTACGTGGAAAGACCGCACCATCGAAAAAGTGATTGACGAAATCGGCGGGGAGCTGCATTCACAGTATTCCCTGTCGTACACACCAAGCGACACGGAAACTGGCGGCTATCACGAAATCAAAGTGGATGTGGATCGCGCGGGCTTGAAGGTGCGCGCCCGCCCGGGATATTACCTAGCCGGCCCGGAGAGTTGAGAGATCCTATTAAGACTCCGGGGCACAACAAAGAGTTTCCTGAGGGGCTGAAGCCCAATTGATTGCTAGCCATATGTCGGAGCTAAAGCTCCGACCCCCAAATACGGATTGAGAACAAAAGTTTAGGCGATCTGCTGCCAGAAGGTGACTTCGCGGGCAATCAGAAGCGCATCTTTGCGGGCGTTCCAGCGGAGAAAATGCGGCGTTCTCGTGTGCGCGGTGTGGTGCTCGCGCGTCTCCCACACTTCATGCAGGAAAAACTGGCCCGCCAGTTCCGTCGAGCGGTGCAAATCGTATTGCAGGCAGCCTTCTTCCCGGCGGGTCGGCGCAACCAGCGCGCGCAACTCCGCTTCCAGAAGCAGCTCCTGGCCCTCCTTGGCGCGGACAATCACGGCAAGCGTCACCGCGTGCTTGGGAAGTTTGGCGACCCTCGCGCCTCTGGGCCTTCTGCGGGTGGCCCGGGGCCGCGCGTTTTTCTTCGCTTTTCGTTTGGCCATATCGGCGGGGATTGTACTCCATCTGGGCCCAAGAGCAACTGGGATTTGTGAGTCGAATTGCAGGGGTACATCGTTAGACCCTTAGGGCGGTTGAGATGCGCCCGGGCTTGCCTAAAGCTGTTCTCTTCTCAGCAAAGGCGGTCTCGGCTCTCTTCCCATCGATGCCTGTGCCCGCAATTCACGCTGCAAGACACCGCTCAGTCCATGGCTCCCCGGCCCTTCAGAATTGCCTTCAGGAATTCCGTCTCCTCCACCTTGTACGGCTTCCCGTCCGTCTGAAAGATGTCGTGGTGCCACTGCGCGGGCGCGTGATCCGTGTACGGCTTCTGCCAGGAATCCCATGGGAAATACGTTTGAGTCTTCCCGGCCACCAGTCCCCAGTTGTACGCCGCCACATGGTATTTCTTCGCCAGCGGCAGTATCCCCTGGAACGTGCTCCCATTCCCCCGCGCCATGTACTCCGTGCAGAGAATTGGCCGGTGATACTGCTGCAGCCACATTGCTCGCTTCTCGAACTCCTCCGGCTTGTCGTAATTGTGGAAGGAGATCACGTCTGAGAGTTCCAGTTGAATCTTCGTCATGGGTCCCAGCTTGTCTGGCTCTGACCAGTTTCCCTCCCAAAGCCCGCTGGTAAGCGGCTGCGTGGCCCCCGCCTCCCGCGCCCATGCAAAAGCCTTGGGCAGCAGCGCCGCAACCAGATCCTTCTTGTTCGCTGGGTCGCCCTTGTCGTAGCTGCCTTCGTTCGTGTTGCTCGGCTCGTTCCACACATCCCAGCCAAGCACGCGTTCATCCCTGGCAAACGCTCCAACCACGCCCTTCACGTAGGCTTCCAGCCGTGGGTATTGCGCGGCGTCCTTCAGCGCCGCCGCCCCCGGACTCTGTACCCAGCCCGAATTGTGCACGCCGGGCGTCGGTTCATGTTGCTTGCCCAGCCTCGGGTTTGGATCCCAGCACGAATCGAACAGCACGAAGAGCGGCCGGATATGGTGTTTCTTCGCGATGGTCAGGAATGTATCCATCCGCTTCTTGAAGCCGTCGGGATCCTGCTGCCACAACAGATCGTGGAGGAACACGCGCATGGTATTGAATCCCAGCGACTCCGCCCAGCCCAACTCCAGATCGATGCGCTGCGGATCAAACGTTTCCGCCTGCCACATTTCCAGCTCGTTGATCGACGTCGCGGGAATGTAATTGCTGCCCACCAGCCACGGCTGATTCGCGTACCACTCGTGGGCCTTGTCTTGGCTCCATCGCGTCGTCTGCGCGGCGCACCCCAGCGCCCACAGCAATACAACTGCGCCAATTCCTATCCTCCGCATCGGCTCTCCTTTCCCGGAGCTAATACCTCGCCAATTCTTTCGCCGTCGCAAACACCTTCTGCGCGTTCGGCAAGAAAGCTTCTTCCAACGTCGGCGCGTACGGCACCGGCGAATCCAGAGAAGTCACCCGCAATACCGGCCCATCCAGCTCCTGAAACGCCTTTTCGCAAAGCAGCGCGGTAATTTCCCCCGCAATCCCTCCCGTTTTCGTGTCCTCGTGCACCACCAGGCACTTGTTCGTCTTTTTCACCGACTGCAGAATCGTCTCCTCGTCCAGCGGCAACAGCGTCCGCAAGTCGATCACTTCCGCCTCGATCCCTTCTTTCGCCAGCGCCTCCGCGGCTTCCAGCGACGTGTGCATCATCGCCGCGTAGGAAAGAATCGTCAGGTGCCTGCCCTCGCGCCGCACCACGGCCTTCCCGAGCGACACCGTGTAATCCCCCGCGGGAATCTCTTCCTTGAGACGGCGGTATAGAAATTTATGCTCGAAGAACAGCACCGGATTGTTGTCGCGGATGCTCGCCTTCAGCAACCCCTTCGCATCATATGGCGTCGAGGGATACACCACCTTCAGCCCCGGCGTGTGCACGAAGTACATCTCCGGATTCGCCGAATGAAACGGTCCGCCATGCACGCCGCCGCCCGACGGGCCGCGAATCACCATCGGCGCCGGCGCGTTCCACAGATAATGCCCTTTGGCCACGAAATTCGTGATCTGGTTGAACGCGCACACAATAAAGTCGATGAATTGCATCTCTGCGATCGGCCGCAGCCCCAAGTAACTCATCCCGCAAGCCGCGCCAATAATCGCGCTTTCGCTGATCGGCGTATCGATCACGCGCTCCCAGCCGAATTTCTCCAGCAATCCTTCGCTGGTTTTGAACGCCCCGCCGTAAACCCCGACATCTTCCCCGATTAGCACCACGCTGGGGTCCGCGGCCATCTCTTCAAACATGGCCTGCTTGATCGCTTCCAGAAATGTAATCGCGGCCATGGTCAGCGCCCGCCTTTCTTTGCGCTCTTCGCTGCGGGCTTCTTGTCGGACTTCTTTACGGCCCGCACCTTAGGCTCCTGTGTCTTATGCTCCGGTTGCACATCGCCAAAATGAATCGGCGCATTCTTGCCGGACGAACTTCTCCCCTGCCCAAATCCTTCCACCGTCCACACGGGTTCGACGCTGCTCTTTGGCGGCATCACCTCCGCAATCGGACGCTCCCACTTCGGGCGAATCTTGTGGCAATCATTCCCGCTGCAATAAACCCCACCAAAGACAGTCTCTTCCGGCGGCATCGGCGAGTTTTCCGCGAACTCACGCTCCTTTTCCAGCAGGCTTGCCA
>Ga0209415_10014863_pt1 | contig 12680 bp, 9 predicted proteins | sample PeaSoiSIISIP2007_FD_187696 | JGI IMG/M metagenome (GOLD analysis project Ga0209415, IMG submission 187696) | Peat soil microbial communities from Weissenstadt, Germany - SII-SIP-2007 (SPAdes) (version 2) | ecosystem: Environmental > Terrestrial > Soil > Wetlands > Peat | place: Germany...
GGGCGATCCTCGTGATCGCCTTACGCGGCGCTGCAAACCAACGCGAAACAGGGCGAATACAAGATTCGCCCCTACGAGTTGAACGAGTTGCTTCGGTCGCCACCTCACGTCCGACTTACGGATCACCAGCCGGATCCGCTGCGTCTTCAAGAACGTTCGCCCGGTGGCTTTCGTCCCCAATTGGTGTCGACGCAGAAGCGCATGATGTTGTGAAAGTACTGCTTCACCGATGGCGCCTCGATGCCGGCCGCCGTCAAATCGGCGCGCGCCGTCGTCGTGTCGAACGATCCGCGGTAGGAAAAATAGGGGAAGTACAGCTCGCCGGTCCGCAGCAGCGCGCGGCGCTTGCCCCAAAAGACGCCGTACAGCAGCGGCCTGACGATACGGTAGGAGATTTGCGGCGGGATCATCCACGGGTGGCGTACGCCGAAGAACCCGGCCCCCATCTCCAACAATTCACCGATGGAGCTCTGCCGCTCCGGACCGGCAGCCAAGTGGTAGCATTTGCCCACGGACCGTTCGTTTCGGCTGAGAGCCTCGAATGCCTCCACCACGTAGTCGATCGGGACGACGTCCACGACCCCCTGCCGGTCGGCCGGAACCACCACCACCAGGCCGCTCGCCAGAACCTTCAGCGGCCAGTAGAGCACGCGGAAATTGGAGGTGTAGCCGCTCTTCGAATCGCCGACGATGATGCTCGGCCGGTAAATCGTAATCGGTAGTCGTCGTTGCGCATCGCGGACGAGCTGCTCGGCCTCCCACTTCGTTTGTTCGTACGTATTGTTGAACCGCGTGGTCTCCAGACGATCCTCGAAAATAAGGTTGCGAGTATTGCCTGCGACGAATGCGGTGCTGAAATAGTCGACGCGCCGCAGGCGCCCTCTTGCCTGCAACTCGTCGGCAAGCCCGAGCACATGGTGCGTGCCGTCCACGTTGATGCGCCGCGCTTCCTGCAGGGCGGTGTCGAATTTGACGGTGGCCGCGCAGTGAATGATGCGGTCGACCTCGCACAGGAGTCGCTCGCGCGTCGCCGCCTCGATGAGCAGGTCCGGGGCGACGATGTCGCCGGCAACGGCATGGCAGCGTTCCCGGGATCCGGGAGGCAGCGGTTCGCCCTCCGGCGTCAGGAGTGACTGGAGACGACCCTCGACTCCGCCGTCGTCCTCGGGGCGCAGCAGACAGTACACTCTGGTCTCCCTGTCCGTCCGCCGCAGCAGATTCCAGAGGACGTGGCGTCCGAGAAAACCGGTGACGCCGGTCAACAGGATCGTCTCAGAGGAGGACATTGGCAGACCCTACACATCATCGCATGGGCGCACCGCTTGTGAATCGTGAACGACACTATACCACTGGCCTTGGCCCTACGCGCGGTACGCTTCGTCAATGTGAGCGGGGCACGTCAGAAATCATATTCGATCCGCGTGCCGAGCCGGTCTTCGTGACGGATGCTGTTGAAATACGAAAGCTTGTTGTTCTCGTATGACGACCGGCTGGCATCGATGATCTCGCCCAGCAATGCCACGCGCAGCGTTTGCCAGAGGCGATACGAGACCTCCGGCTCTACGAGAAGGAATTCACCGGTCGCGTCGTAGCCGCCGCGCAATTGCCCCCGCAGCCGCCCGCCCGCATCGTAGCGCACTTCACCGAAAATGAAGCTCTGAAAGAAGCGGCGTTCGCCCTTGTTGGTGACTTCTTCGGGAGCCGCGACGGTCTGATCGTCGCGCAGGTAGTTGATCACGATACGCCAGTCGTCGAGCGCATACTCGGCGCCGGCCACGCTGTGCAGAAAATCGTCACGATTCCGGTCGGGGCTGTTGTAGTAGACGGCCTCGGCGCGCAGCAGCAGTCGATCCCCGAGCGGGTAGGACGCGGTCACGCCGCCGGCGCGCATCCGCGGGTACGTGTCGATGATCTGCGCTTTGAATTTCGGCACACCGTTCACGATCCCCAGGAAGACGAGCGGGCCGGGAACGAAAATGGCCTCGGTGTCGCGCCCCACGTAGCCGACCAGGCTGGTCTCGACGGCGCCCAGGTGCGCTCCCACACGTGCGCCGGCTTGGGTTTCGTTGAGGCGCACCGGTGGCAGATCCTGCGGCCGTACACATCCGCCTCCGGCCCCGCACAGAGCCTCGCCGCTGGTGATGTCCCAACGTCCCTGGGGCAGACGCGAAGGCCGAAACGCCAGCGGCACGACGACGAGCTCCGCGAATGCGTCGCCCATACTGTAGTGGGCAGAGACCGCGTCGACTCCTTGTTCGACCCGTCGGAAGCCGTCGGACTCGTCGTGCGAGGTCATCACGTTCGCCGGCTGCAATCCGTCGAAGATGCTCCAGTTGGCGATCTGCCTGCCGACACTGATGCGCAGGTCGGGTGCCGGCCGGTAGTCGAGGAGCCCGGTGATCAGGGACAAGTATGGCCGGCGGCGAGTGGCGTTCCGCAGCGAATAGGCTCCGGCGGTGAAGTCGGCGTCGTCGGCTACCGCGCTTCCTTCGAACTGCCACGAGAGCGTCGAGCTGAATTGCCCGTTGCCGCGTACCGTGGCGGTAAAGAAGTTTTCCCACCGCGCCCCGTTCGTCTCCGCATCGGGATAGCCGAACGTCTCATACTGCACGTGACCGGTGAGCGCCGGCGCGGCCGCAACGACGGCCACGGCACGAAGCAAAATCAGCCCCACAGCCAGAACAAGGACAGAGGCTCGCGCTGACCTTCCGGCATCCACGTCGCGCCCGCCTTCGACGTGTCGTGTGATCACTGCCCGACCGGTTGGCCGCCGATCGTGCCGCTGACCAGTTCGTGCCGGTACGTCTGACCGCTGAACACCTGTAGACGGAGAATGGCGCCGACGCCCGGCGCCAGGTAGATCTCGTCGGCCTCCAAAGAACCACCGCTGTTGGTGGTACCGCTGATGTGCACGACCGAATCGAACGTGCCCGCCGCCACGCTGAGGCTGTCGACGACCTCCTGCGGCGCGAATGAGTCCGTGCGATCGATGGTTCCAACCTCTACGCCGTTACTGGTGAACTTGACATCACAGTGGCTCGTCGTGGAGTACATCTGTCCGGCAATGACCGGCACCAGTAGCTGCAGCAGGGCGGGGGCGCATGTGGTGACCGTAGCGATCGCCGGAACGGTCACGTCCGTCCCACCGGTCGCCACCAGCTGACTGACCATGTCGATGTAGAAATACGTCTGGTGGACGATGACCTGCTGGCCGTTGACCCTGAGGTCGTCGAGGACAAAGGCCCCTCCCGGGTCCGAGCTGGTCACCGTGGTGGTTTCGGTGGTCACGTTCCCCAAGGGGTCGGTGACGCGATACACCAACTGGTCCCCCTTGGTGTGCGGTGCCAGGTCCGCCACGGTGCCGGCGAAGAGCAGGCGGTCGAGCAAGAGAACGTCGGCAACGGTCAGGGCACCGTCTTGGTTCGCGTCCACGCCCTCGGAAGCCGGCAAGTCGCCGAAGAGCGCCTGAATGAACGTGTCCTGACTCGACGCCGCCTCCGCGCCGCGCACAGCAGAGGTCATCGTGAACAGGCACACGAGCGTGAGCATCGGCGTGACGACACGTACGGAGAAAGCCTTCTGCAATCGACTCGACACAGCCTCACACCTCGGCGGCGCTGTTCTCTTCCGACACAGTTTAGTGCGACGCAAAGTTGAACAGTGTGGCCACATCGCCGACCACCATTTGGTCGATTGCCGGGGCACTCAGGACGAGCCGGCCGACGCTGTTGTCCTGCCACTGTTGGCACGAGAAGTTCTCGCCTTGGACTTGGAAGCTCAACGTTTGCCCGAGCATATTGTCGGCGTCGAGGATTACCGATTGGGAAAAGCCGCTCGTCAGTGCGAACGGCGAAGGCATGCCTGGACCCTCGTCGCCGCACGGCAACGCAGCCTCAAACCCCAGCTCGACGGGGAGTCCGTTGAGTTGCACCATCGGATCGGGATCGGGCACGATGAGCAGCGACCCCGGTCCGGAGTCACCGGGTCCCATGCCGGGGACCAACGGACCATTGCACACGCCGGGGTGCGGCATGCCGCATTGACCGGAGTTCGTCTTGGTCGCGCAGTCCGCCGCCGTCTGGCACGCGGCGCCGACGTTGCCGCTAGTGCAGTGTGCGGGGAATTGCGTGCATACAGCGTCGCCGGCACCCGTTGTCGTGTCGCAGTCGGCGTCCACGTCACACATCGCATTCACGGTGCCGGCGCTGCAGGCTGCGTACGGCACCTCAACGTGTCCCTGCTGCGCGGTGCACTGCGCCGCGGTGAAGCCGTTGATCCCCACTTGGCCGATATGGTGGTCCTGCGTCAGTGAAATCGTGCTGTTCAGTCCTCCGTTACACGCCAGCAGGCCCGCCGCCGTCACCGGCACGAGCGGCTTAATGCAGATGACAAAGCCGGCCAAGCGGGTCGCGTCGGCAAAGATGAAATCCGAGGCACCGATAATGTCGACCTTGGTGAATCCGTTGGCATCCGGCTGCCCGGCCTGGAAATCCAAAAATGCGCTCTCGGTCTTGCCGTTGGACTGCCCTTGGAGGTGCCCTACGGTGATCTTCACCCCCCCTGAGATCTTTACTTGAAGGAGGCTCGGGGTTGGATCGATGACGAAGTGACGGATTCCGAGGACTCCGAACGTGGGTGTGATCGTCGGGGTCGCGGTAATCGTCGGCGTGAGCGTGATGGTCGGCGTGAGCGTGACGGTTGCAGTCGGCGTCGCGGTTGGCGTCGGCGAGGGCGTAGGCGTATCCGTCGGCGTGTGCGTCGCCGTCGGCGTGAATGACGGAGTCGGCGTCGGCGTCACCGTGTTGGAAGGCGTGACGGTGGGCGTGCGGGTGCTCGTTGGCGTGGGCGTGAGAGTCGGTGTGGGCGTCACCGTGCTCGACGGCGTCGCGGTGACCGTCGGCGTGGGGCTTGGGGTGGGTGACGGCGTCAACGTCGGGGTCTCCGTGCGCGTTGCGGTTGCGCTCGGCGTCGCCGTGCTGGTCGGCGTCGGCGGCGCGCTTCCATTGCTTCCACATCCGCTGCCCACGATGCATGCCGTTACGGCCCAGGCGACAACTGCCAGCTGTGTGATTCGATTCATCGACCCATCTCCGTTGGCCCGCGTTTCGGCGCCATGTCACGCACCCGCGGCGAAATGCGCACTCGGGCGGGTCTCGCGCAAGATACGCCCGTCACCGAGCTCTACTATTCGGTGACCGCAGGCGGCGGCAACCGGGCTGTGCGTCACCAGCACGATGCTGAGGTGCTGCTCGCCGTTGAGCACCTGCAAGAGGTCGAGGATCGACTGGCCGGTGCGGGAATCCAGGTTGCCGGTGGGCTCGTCCGCCACCAGCAGGCGTGGTTTGGTCACCAGCGCCCGCGCGATGGCGACACGTTGTTGCTCGCCCCCCGACAGCTGCGCCGGACGGCGGCGGCGCGCGCCGTCATCGAGACCGACCTCCGCCAACGCCGCATCGGCGCGTTGGCGCGCCTCGCGCCAGTGCACGCCGAGAAACTCGAGCGGCCAGGTCACGTTCTCTTCGGCGGTGAACGTCGGAAACAGATTGAAGCTCTGGAACACGAACCCGATGTGCCGCAAGCGCAGGTCGCTACGCGCGTCGTCCGAAAGCTGCGCGAGGTCGTGCCCGGCGACCCAGACGCGCCCGCTCGTCGGGGTGTCGATGCCGGCGATCAAATTGAGCATCGTGCTCTTGCCGCAGCCGCTCGGCCCCATGATCGAGAGGAATTCCTCGGGATCGACACGCAGGCTCACATCATTCAGCGCTTCAACGGCTTGGGGGCCGTTGCCGTAGCGCTTGTGGACTCCTTCGAGAACGACGGCGGCAGAGCTCGGCATCACTGGTCACTCGTATCGCAGCGCCACCGCTGGCTCAAGTGACGCGGCCCGCCGCGCCGGCGCCAGCGCGGCCACTATACAGACGACCACCGTGAGTATCGCCACGATGCCCGCTTGCGTGTAGGGCACATGCGGCTGCAGCACCCAACCGAGCAGCGCCGGGAAGGTGACATCGACCCACAACGTGCCCAGTGCCAACCCCGATACGGCAGCGACCGCCAGTCCGATCAACCCGAGGACGACGCCCTCCATCAGCACCATCCGCCGCACGTAGCGCCGTTGCACACCGACGACGCGAATCGCGCCGATCTCGCGTGTCCGCTCGATCACGCCCGCCGCCAGCGTATCCGCCATGCCGACCAGCACGACCGACAGCACCAAGAGGGCGAGGATGTACACGCCCGCAAAGCCGCGCCGCACCTGCGATGCGAAGTACTCGACGATCTCGGCCGCCGACAGGATCCGCAGGTTGTAGGTGCGGCCCAATTGCCGGGCGATGGCGGCGCGCACGGTGGCGAGGTCCGTTTGCGGCGCACTGCGCACAAACGCACGCGTCACCTTGGCGTCGTGCCAGTAACGCTTGTAGACATCTCGGCTCATCTCGACGGTGCCGCGCGGCGACGCGAAGTGCGTCACCACACCCACCACCCGCAACGCCACCGGGCCGCCGGGGCTGTCGAGCGTGATCGTGTCGCCGACTTTGACGTGCAGGTTGAGCGCGAAGTTGCTCGACACGACGGCGCCGTCGCCGCGGGCGACCGCCTCCCAGAGGTCCGGAAATCCGCGACCGGTCAGCGGCCACTGGCCGAAATCGGCGCTGACGAAGTACGGCGGGTCGTACGCATCGATGGAAATCGGGCCGCCGCCGTATTGCCAGTCCGCGGTGCGCTCACCAACGACGTTGGCCACGCCGGGGATGCGCGCGACCTCGTCGACCAGACTGTCCGCGACCGGCGCTTCGAGAAAGCCCGATTCGATGTGCGACGAGCTGACGACCAGATCGGCGCGCATGGCGCCGCTCACAGCATCGACGACGGAGGCTTGGAAGCTGTGCGCAACCATCCATAGCCAGAAGACACATGCGAGGCCGACGGCCAGCATGGCGACGGTCAACGCGGCGCGCCGCGGGTTCTGCGTGATGTTCTTGATGGCCAGCTCGCCCGTCGGACCCGCGAGCAACCGAAAGCCGTTCAAGAGCGGCCGGCGGATCAGGTCGAGCAACGGTCGCGCCGACAACGCCGTGCCCACCGCGATCAAGCCGGTCGCCGCCAATCCCCACGACGGGACGCCGGTCGCCGACTGCAAGAACACCGTAACGCCGATGCCGGCGGCCACCGCGGCACGGATCGCCCAGCGCGAGCCGCTGGTGATGCCGAGTTGTTCCACACCGCGCGCGCGCATCGTCTGCGCCATGCCCATGCGCGTGGCGCGCCAGGCCGGCAGCGCCGCAGCAAGCAGCGCCGCGCCGAGACCCATGCCTCCGGCGAGCAGCAGCGACGCGGCGTGGACGCTCAGCTGAGCGTCCGGCGTGGCGACCTTCGAGTTCAAAGCAGCGGCCGTGGTGATCATGGGCAGAAGCACTTTACCGAGGCCGATACCGAGCGGGAGGCCAACCACGACGCCGGCGGCACCCAACAACGCGCTCTCCTTCAACAGCTCCTGCCACATGACGCGTGGCCGCACACCCACGGCCCGCAGCACACCCATTTGCCATGCACGGCCTTCGAACAATGTCGCCAGGCTGTTGAACGCGATCAGGAAGGACCCAATCAGTCCGAGTATGCCCAAGGCCAACAGCAGGATGCGAAACGACCGCATGACCGTTTGCAAGTCCGCTTTGCGTTGGCTCGGCGGCTCGACGTGCAATCCCGTCGGCAGCACGGCCGCGATAGCGGTGGCGACGCGTTGCACATCGCCATCACGGTCCACCACCACGTCGACCCGGTTGACGAAGCCGGCGCGTCCGAACATGTCCTGCGCGTTTCCCAGGTCCATGAGGAGCAGATTGCCGCCGTAGATCCGCGCCAGGCCTTGGGGATCGAGCATGCCGCGCACGGTGACGTGCTGCTGGCCGCGCGGTGTATCAATGGTGATGCCGTCGCCGACCTTCAAGCCGCGGCGATCGGCAAAGGCGTGCGGGATGACGATCGCGTCGGGAAGAAACAGTTTGGGATCATCCAGCCCGCGCTCCTCATCGCGCAGCTCGTACACGGCCGTGGCCTTCTGGTCGGCGATGTCCATACCCTGGACCGTGAGCAGCTCGCCGCTGCCGTCTGCCATGAACGCCGTGCTGCTCACCACGGGGACGGTGAGCTCGACTCCCGGCACCTGGGCGATGCTTGCGGCGACGTCCTCGGGGAACAGTGCGCCCTCCCCTGCGCTCACTTGCAACGCCGCGCGCCCGGCCACGGTGTCGATGATCTCTACGAACGCCCGCAGCGTCTCCCGACCGGTCAGGTCGTCTGCAGCGACCTGCGCCACACCACACGCCAGCGCCAGTACGGTGAGGGTGAGGCGCGCATAGCTTCCACGCAGGAAGCGGCGCGGCATCCGAAAGGTATCGGTGATCACAAAGACGGTCTCTCAGGAAGTCGGCGGATCAATCGGCGCCCGGATGCACGAGGTAGTCCTCGGTAAACACCTGCGCAGGAATCTCGACGCCGACGCTCCGCTTGGTCACCAAGAGGAGTGTGCATTCGTTCTCCTGGACATCGCGCATCTCGCCCAGATCGGCACGGTGCACACCGGAAGCCACCTCGCGGACCTCGGTGTTGTGCAGCACCTTCCACAACTTTCCCGCCGGATCGTAGAACTCGACCTTGAGCGGAAAGACCCACTCCTTGTCGACCCAGACCTTGCGGCTGCTGTATGCACTCACGGTGTCGGCCTTCGGAGTTGCACTGACCACGTCGGTGGCACGGCCGTCAATCGATTCAGCCCCAATCGTCTTATAGGTGAACCGATCGGTCCGCTCGCCGGCCAACTCGCGCACATCTTCATACAAGAGGTCCGTTCCCGCCAACCGCTGCTTGCTACTCACCGGGATGCGGCGCACGGCACGGTAGCCCGGCATGAACAGCCACATGTCATCTTGGGCGTTGTCGGTCTGACGCCAGACGAGCATCCCCAGCCCCGCGTCATCCACCGGCAACGAGAACAGCAGATGAATTTTGTCGTGTCCGTCGGGAGCGTAGAGCACGTGGCGCACAGCGCGCTTGTGGATCACGCCGGATCGTCCGTCGCGCGCCATGGCTTCGGCATCGGCGCGTGAATAGCCGGCCGCCAGCGGCGCGCTGACGATGAGAATCTCGCTTTCCTCTCTTTCGGATTTTACGCTGCGGTAGCGCGTCCACGTGTCGGTGATGAGCGTCAAGGCGTCGGACTCGGCGTGCGCCACTGCGCCGGCACACCACGAGAGCACGGCAAATGTGAAAACGAGATGGCGGAGGCGTACCATGATGAAGGGCTTGCGAGTTCGGGTCCCGACTTTCAGCTTGCGGCTGCGAATACAAGGTTAGCTTGACGGCGTCAATGGTCCGAAGAACGGAGTACCTCGCTTTGGCCGTCATCTCGCCGGATGCCGGCGCGCTCCGCGACGCGCGCCACATCGGTGGGATCGATCCCCGGTACGAGGTCGGCGAACCACAGGCAGAAGTCGAGCAAATCCTGATCGATTTCCTCCTCCGGCGGCCGCGGCTCCCACCGCGTCCACAGCCCATAGACCGTGGCGGACGAAGGCCGGCCGCGCCCCAGGTCAGCCAGTTCGAGCGCGTACAGGTGGCCGTGCGCGGTGCGCCAGTAGACACGCCCGGCACGCCTGCCGGTGGCCCGCTCCAGCGCGGCGGCGACCTCGGGGCGGACGTCGAGCTCCTGCTCGACGAGCAGCGGATCGGCGCAGCACGCTTCGACTTCTGCGGATGGCACGCTGCAGAGCTCCAGTTTCCAATGCGCAGCGCGCGGGCGCCGCGGGACGTGACGCGGTGGCGCGGGCGTCGCCGGTGCCGCCGGACCGACGGTGCGCTGGAGAAATGCAACGATCGCTGCCGCCACCTCCGGGCCGCGATCGTCTTGCAGGAAGTGATCGGCGCCTGCGATCGCGGTCGGACCCTCGGCATACGGCAGCAGCTCCTTCAAACGCTCCGCGTACGGCTTCCCGAACACACTGTCCTGTGTGGCATAGAGCAGCAGCGTGGGTGTGGCCGCGAGCTCCGGTAGACGGCGCTCGATCGCCGTCATGTCGGCCCACCCGCGGTCGCCGGGACGGATGGGAATGCTGCGCGGCCAGGTGAGCACCACGTGGTCCGAATCGGGTTCATCGAAGACGTGGTGGTAGGCGCGGGCTTCCGTGGCGGACATGCCGCGCTTACTGATCGCGCTTGGCCCGGCGTGCGACAGTACCTTGCGTCGCTTCATCAAGAGTTGCCCAATCAGCGGCGCATGCCACGTCGTCCAGGGCCGCGGTGACGAATGGAAGCGTCCAACCCGGCCGGTAAACAGCCACGTGCTCATCAGCACCAGGGCCGCCAGCCGGTCCAACCGTTGCAGCGCTGCACCGACGCCTTGCGGTCCACCCCAGTCCTGCCCGACGACGACGAAGCCGCACAGATCGAGCTGATCGACGAAGGCCACCAGATCGGCGATGTGATGCGCGAAGGTGAGCGCCGCATCGACCCGCGGATGATCGGAATAGCCGCAGCCGATCCAGTCGGGCGCAATCGCCCGGTAGCCGGCGGCGGTGAGCGGCGTAACGAAGTCCCGGTACAGAAACCCCCAGGTGGGATTGCCGGAGAGCAGCACGACGGGACGGCCCTGCGTCGGCCCTTCGTCGATGTACGCCATTCGTCGGCCATTGACGGTGACGGTACGCTGTTTCCACGGAAACAGCGGCCTGAGCCAGTCGGGTTTCTGCATCACGGCATTCCTCTCGCTCGGCCAGAGTGTGACATTGGGACCTGGTCGTCAACATGGCGCGTGGCCGCGCCGGTGCGACCACGTCGCGCTCCAATGGGTGCGGCTAGACTGCTTACTGAGCCTCGCAGAATATATGTATCGCGCCCAAACTGATCGAAGGCGACGGTTTCGACCGAATGGAGATTCCCGGGCAAACCAACATCCGGCATGTTCAAACTTGCACCACCATCGGTGCTCCTGAAGATGGTATTGCGATCGACATGGAAGCCGATCCCACCGATGCGACGCTTGCTGCAGCGGCGCGCCGCGTGGCGTTGCGCGGATTGTGCGTGGGTGGAACTGCCTCACCGAAAAGGGGAAGGCCTACGAGCGTCAACGCGCCGCGTCTCGGCTGCCTGGATAAGTGTCAATTTGTACCGTGGACGGCTGAGAGCCTCGGATCCAGTGGTTCCAGTGTGCGCCACCGCTCATATTGCTCAAGGTCTGCCACTTTGCTTTCGTCAAGGAAAGCCAGCGCCAGGGCCTTGGCATACTCAAACTCCTCCTTCGGCAGGGTTGTTTCCGCTTGCTGAAGCATGAGGTCAAAGCTCCACCAAACCCGCCCGAACTTTTGCTGGAGGAGGAACTTGTAACGGCGTTCCCAACCTTCGGCGTTGTTTCCCTGCATCCGTGAAACGAGCCAGAGTGAAAAGCAAACCTCGGCAAGATCGCGCCATCTCCTTCCGGATCGAATACGCTCAAAAGCCGAAAGGAGAACCTTTTCTCCATCCGATAGCCGAGCAAGGCCAACGAGAAACTGCCCGTAGTTGGCGAGGGGGCTGACGAAATCCGGGGCGACCTCAATTGCCCGCTTGAAATAGGCCTCGGCGGCGTCCTTATCGCCGCGTTCACGCTCCAGGAAGACGGCGTAGACGTCGAGCGAGCGGACGTCCCGCGGGGCGGCCTCAATTGCCCGCTTGAAATAGGCCTCGGCACCGTCTTTGTCGCCGCGCCCACGCATGAGAAAAAACGCGTAGCCGGTGAGGGTGCCTGCGTCCCCCGGGGCAGCCTCAATCGCCCGCTTGAAATAGGCCTCGGCACCGTCTTTGTCGCCGCGCACATCCATGAGAAAAAACGCGTAGTGGGTGAGGGTGTCGGCATCCCGCGGGGCGGCCTCAATCGCCCGCTTGAGATAGGCCTCGGCGCCGTCTTTGTCGCCGCGCTCACTGTCCAGAAAGACCGCGTAGCTGCAGAGTTCCTCGGCATCCGTTGGCGCGGCACGAACCATTCGCTGATAGAGCCTATCAGCTAAATCGGGGGCCAATTCGGTAAGCCGCGCGCGCAATATTCTGGTTCGCCAGTCCCTTTCCTCTAAGGGAAGGTTATCCACGACAAACTCGACCACATGCCGCCCAGCTTGATCACTGAGGATCTTGTCCAGCGTGGCTTTCTCCTCGGTAAGTTTGCCCCCTGGTTTGCCTGGTACAGATGGCTCGTCATCGGTTGACAACTTGGAGGTAAGCTCAACCAGCGTCGACCTTCCTCCGTCCAGCCGAACCATGTGCCGAAGGTCGCGCAAAACTGCCGGATAGTCCTTTTGTTGAAGCTTTTCCTCGACCGTTCTCATGAGGCTCCGCGCATCATGACCCAGCGCTCTGAGCATGCGCCGCTCGATGGCGCGGTAGGCCTGGAACAGGTATCCACGGCGACGTCTGAAGATATGCGGTTCCTCGGTAAGGGCGAGTTGCGGATGGTAGGGGATTTGCAGCGAGAGATCGATCTCGGAACCCCACGCTTCTTCAAAAGATGTCTTCGCGACATTCTCCCGCTCGTCGACGAGCGCGTCCTCGCCATTGGGCACGGGACTGAGAATGATTTGGAACCTCGCTTCCTTTCCCTCGGTCGCCAGGCGCAGCGCCTTTAGGAATTCGCAGGTGCCTTCAACATTCTGGCG
>Ga0209415_10014864_pt1 | contig 12680 bp, 9 predicted proteins | sample PeaSoiSIISIP2007_FD_187696 | JGI IMG/M metagenome (GOLD analysis project Ga0209415, IMG submission 187696) | Peat soil microbial communities from Weissenstadt, Germany - SII-SIP-2007 (SPAdes) (version 2) | ecosystem: Environmental > Terrestrial > Soil > Wetlands > Peat | place: Germany...
GTCCGCGATGATCGCGTTGACCGTGCCGTCGTCGAGTGCCTTGTTCATCGGTTCTTTCCAGTAATGGGCCGTGCTCGCGATCAGGCCGAAGAAATCGGCGCTGCCGAGACGCCGGCGCGCTTCGAAGAAGCCATACTTCCTGAACTCTTCCTCCGCCTCGCGATATACGCCGTAGGTTTCCGGATATCTGGTGAATTGCCGGCGGTTGGCCTCGAAGCAGATGAACGACGGCGCAATCACCTCGTCATCGGGCGCGCTGATGCGCCTTAAGGCCTCGCTCAAGGCATGGACCTCGCCGCGATCGATATAGCCGAATCCGTAGACGCCCCCGCGCATCCAGTTCTCGTTCAGCAGCGGCGCAAGCCACAGGATCGATACGGCAATCAACCCGAGACTCGCGGCGGTGATGCGCCACTCGCTCGCCCGGTAAGCCGTCCAGATGCGTTCGAGGCCGATCGCCGCGATAATCGCGATGTACGGCAGAAAGTCCAGGTAGTTATGCCCCCACGAGGTCGGGCTGAGCAAGCCAAAAAACGCGTAGTTGAAAGCCACCAGGATCAGCACCAGCCCCAGCGCCGGCGAGATGCGACGCTCGGCGGCGATCCGGACGCATCCGATCACGAACAGGGGCGCCAACAGGTCGAGGATCGCGCGCGGGTAGTCCGCAACCTCGAGCCACGGCAGCCGCCCCTTCATGAAATGAAAGATGAAGGTCTGGAAGACGAACTCGAAGCCGTACCATCGGTAGAGGATCGCCGAGAAGGCCCCGAGCCCGGCGGCGATTCCCGCCGCGGCCAGGATCGCTTCCCGCCGGCGCCGCCGGCCGAAGGCGAGGAAGCACAGAATCGCCGCGGCTGGAACGATCGCCGTCAGCTTGATCGCGCATGCGATTACGAACAGCGCCGTCTGGATCGCACCCTGCCACATCCAATCCAGGTCCTCGCGAATCGCGATCAGCGCCGCCGCAGCGACGGCCACCCCGAGGAAGCACTCGCGCTCGTAGACGTGATAGCGAAAGACGAGCGCGGCAAAAGCATATAGAATCGCCGCGCAGATCGCCGTCCGCCGCCCGGCGGCTTTGTACGCCAGCGCACAGGTCATCACGCTGGTCGCGTAGATGGCAATCTGATTGAGCACTTCGATCGAAAAAAGGCTGGCGCCGAACAGCCTGAGGTAGCCGGCGGTGAACCATTCGAGCAGGGGCATGTGCGGATGGACGAAATCCAGATACGGACGCATCCCGATACTCACCAGGTAAGCGTCCTCCAGGTAGAAGTCGTCCTCGATCCACACCTGGGGATAGAGCAGGCGGACGATACGCGGCACAGCAAGCAACAGAAGCATCCAGCCGGCCAGCGCCACCTGCGCCGTTTTACGATCGTTGCCGGAACGCTTTGAAGATGCCCGCGCCATCCAGAAAATCCGCCGCCGCAGCCGTTTCAACCGCGCCGCGGCTACATCGCCTCGCGCCGCGCGACGCGGTGATACTCGCGATGGTGCTCGGGTTGGCGATCCTGCTGATGGCGCAGAGCGGGTTCAAGCGCGCGGTGGAACTGATGCCGTGGCCCGACGGCCTCGAGTATGCCGCCGCCGCGCTGAATCTCGACTCGGGCAAAGGCGCCACGCTTCATTTCGGAGGGTATTCTTACCCGTCGCGCTATACCGAAGGATACCCCCTGATCCTGGCCGCGGCTTGGCCGATCCTCGGCCATGACGTAGCGAATCTCGGCTACGCGACCGTCGCGCTTGGGATGCTGGCCATAATCGGGCTCTATGTGCTGACGATCGATCTGTTCGGCCGCGCCGCCGCGATCGTCGCGAGCGTCCTGCTCGCTTGCTCGCCGATCTTCATCACCTACTCGACGCTGGTCCTGAGCGACGTGCCAACTCTCGCGATTACGATTCTGGCGGCGCTCGCGTTGCTGCGCGCGACCCGCGCCGAGGAAGCTCCGCCGGCAGTGCGCGATGCGGCCCTGGCCTACTGGACGATCTTCGGATTTCTGGCCGGCTTCACCGTGATGATCAGACCGACGAACCTGGCGATCATGGCCGGAGTTGCCGCTGCACTCATGGCCGCGCCGCCGATCGCGCTAAGCCCGCGGCGAATGCTCGCAACGCTGTGCGCGTTCGCGATCGGTTTCGCGCCGATGCCCGCCTGGCAAGCGCACGAGAACCTCGCGCAGTTCGGGAGCATGCTCGCGAGCGGCTACGCTTGGTGGGTGCCCGAGGTCTACGCGAGCTTCTCGCGCACCTTCAACGCGGCGTATGCCTTCGGCCCCACGATGCCGCGCAATCCGTGGGGAAATCTTCCGGTTTATCTGTTGTCGCTGTGCGGGCTGGACGGATTAATGAACGCAGCCGGCGCGCCGCGCTTCTATCTCTATCCGTTCAGCGCGGCAGTGTTTGCGGCTCTGGGCATGGTCTCCGCAATTCGATCGAGCGGGAATCGCTCCGCGAGACGGATCGTGTTCTTCGGCGTTTTCTTTCTGGGCGCGCTGCTGGCGGTTTACGCTTTTTACGTGTTCACCGAGATCGCATTCATACTGCCGGGGTGCTTCATTCTTTTCGCGGCCGCCGGCTACGGCGCCGCGATCGCAAACCGCACGCTCGCCGCGCTGTGGTCGAAACGGCGCCGATCGATCGGCGAGCACTCGATCGTCGCAGCCGTTGCGATTCTGGATCTCCTGCTCGCGATCGCGCTCGCGGGCGAAGTCGCCGATCGGATTGCCGTGCCGCCGCGCCAGTCGGAAATCGTGCCCGCGATGCGCGCGCTCGATCGAAGCATCGAACCCGGCGCGGAGATCGTCAGCAACATCTCGCTTCAATTCCTGGAGCTGTACGTCCCGGGCCGCAGCCGCAGCTTTGCCGGCCTGCATTCGTTCGATCCGGGCGGCGAATTTACCGACTATCACCTGAGCCGGCTGTTCGTGAAAAAGTCGCAGGGCTGGACCGGACCGATTCCGCCAGTGCTCTTCGACGCCGCCGGAATCGACGCCACCACGGCCGCCTTGCTCGCCTCGCAGGCGCACTCAGGCCGACCGATCTATTTGTTGCTCTGGAGCGCCGGCGATCCTGACTACGCGCAAGTCCTCAAGGAGGAGCTCGATCGGCTGAACGATCGGTTCACGCTCGAGGAGACATCGCGCGCGGGTCCGCTGATTCTCTACCGCCTGCGCCCGCGGTGATCCACACCGATCGCGGTGCCATCAGGCGACCCTCGCTCCTGGATGTCATCCTGAGCGAGCGTTGCGCGAGTCGAAGGAAGCCGGAGCCGGGGTCCCTCGGCTCGCAGACTCGCTCGGGATGACAGAAAAGCAACCGCGGAATTAGCGGCAGGTTTGCGCCACCCCACGCTCTGTTATAACATTTATTATTACTGTGATTTGGAGACTATGACATGGGATCCGAATCTCTCAAACTTCGCCGAATCGGCAACTCGCTGGGACTCATACTCCCTCGCAAGATTATAGCTGAGCTGGGCGTCGGCGAAGGCGACCAACTGTTCGCGGTACGAACCGCGGAGGGGTTGCGACTCACTCCCTACGATCCGCACTTTGCGGCCGCGATCGAGAGCGGGCGGCGCTATATGCGCCGATATCGCAACGCCATGCGCGATCTCGCGAAGTGATAGATGAAGCCTGCGTGGCTGACGAAGGATGAGTTGATCGCACTCCACGATGAAGCCCTGGCGGAATTCGGCGGCAGAGCCGGAATACGCGATGCCGGCCTTTTGGAGAGCGCTCTGGCCAGACCGCGCAACCTGGCCGCGTATGGCGATGATCCATCGATCTTCGATCTCGCTGCCGCCTATTCAGTCGGGATCGCGAGGAATCATCCCTTCGTGGACGGCAACAAGCGCATGGCATTCCTCGCCGCGGCCGTATTCCTCGACCTGAACGGCTACGAGCTAACGCCGACCGAAGTCGAAGTCGTCGATACGATGATCCGGTTGGCCAAGGGGGCACTCGACCAGAAGCGTCTCTCGATCTGGATCAAGAACGTCGCGAGCAGGAAGTAGCTACCAGCGCCGCGCACCGTGAGAAGAACCGGCACGGAGGCCGGCGCTACGGAAAAAAGATTTGCGTGCGGTACATACTCGACTCCCCTTTCTTCCGTAGCGCCGGCCGGAGCCTTGCCCTGAGGCTGCTCGAAGGGCGCCGGTTCTTCTCTGCCCCATCAATACGCTCTCAAGTCTGCGGGCCGCCGTAGCGGCGTTTGAGGAATGCAAACACCGGCCATCCCGCGAGCGCGATCGCCACCGCCGCGATGAAGCCTTGCGTGGCATTCTCCGCTCCCAGCGCGAGTCCAAAGGTCGCGATCCAGGTCAGCATCGGGGCCAGCACCATCGCGTATAGCGCCGGCCGGCTGCGCCCGATCACCAGGCGCCCGTCGCCGCCTGGATGCGTCCGCCGGAACCTCAGCAACGCGCCCAACTCAAGCGCGAGTGCGCTCATGTAGAAGAAGACGTCCATCACGACCAGCGCCACGAATCCAAGCGGCAGCAGCATCGAGTAGACCGCGCAGCAAACCAGGATCGATTTCCACGGCGTCGCGGTCGAGGCCGTCAGATCGGAAAGGGCGTGCGGGAGGTACCGCTCGCGCGCCAGTACCGACGGCATCCGCGAAACCCACAGCATCCCCGCCTCGAAAATCGCGAACGCGGACACGCCGCCGCCGATCGCGACCGCGGCCCCCAGGTAGCGGCCGCCGATCGCGGCGCCGACCTGCGAAAACGATCCGGTTCGCCAGTCGGTCAGGGCGTTGGGACCCGACACGGCAACCATCAGGGGCAGCAGGTATCCCAGCGCCACCAGCGGCAGCGTGATTGCGATCGCGCGCAGGTAGTTGCGGCCCGGATTTTCGAGCTCGCCGGCGACCACGCTCAGGTTCTCCCATCCGCAGAAGTTCCAGATCACGACCGTCAATCCCGCGCCTAGCGCGCTTAACAAATGCGCCCCGGCCAGATGCTCGGGCGGCGGATTCCAGTGGATCAGCCGGGGCATGCCGAGCACGACCATCGCCACGAACGGTGCCAGCAGGATCGCGGTGAGAAGTATCGAGGTGTTGCCGACCGGCCGGACTCCCATCAGGTTCAGAATTCCCGACATCCAGACCAGCGCGAGGCCCAGCGCGGCCTCGCCCGCGAAACCGATCGGGAAGATGAACCCCAGGTAGGCCCCGAACAGAACCGGATAGATCGCCATGTCGACCGCGGTATAGAGCAGGGTGAGGTAAGCTTCCATGAAGCCGGCAAACGGTCCGAAGGCCTCTTTGACCCAGAAATAGAAGCCCCCTTCGATCGGCATCAGCGCCGTCAGTTCCGACGCCATCAGCGAAGTCGGCAGGCTGAGCGTGACCGGCACGATGAGGCAGAGCAGAATCGTCAGCCGGGGCCCGGCGATCCGGACCGCGTCTTCCGTCCCGTAGGCGCCGCCGCTGACCACCAGATACATCAGGGCGACGAGCGGGATCAGCGCGAGTCTGCGCGTGGCGGCGCCGGGCGGCGAGCTGGCCGCGTGGAAACCGAACTCACCCTTTGGCGTCTTTTCCAGTGGCGTCTTTTCGACCCTTGCGCGCACTCCGGCCTCCCGCTCTACCCGACGAAGCGCAGGGGCGCAAGCATCGGCAAGCATCGGCAAGCATCGGATTGACCCGGCAAGGGACTGGGCTGGACGGCACGACCGTACGGAGGATACGACCGTGCATAAGTTGTCGCATCGGGCTCGCGCAATCTCTACAATGGTTTCAGGATAGTGTCGGAGTGTGTTTGCGTTGACGATCCAAAAGCACCGTGTTAATCGTATTGGTTGGTCGAATTCCGTTAGTAGCGCCTTTCCCCGAATGAGAATGCCTGTGCGACGCGTGCTTGCAGTGCTTGCCGCGCTTCCGATCCTGCTCGCCGGTTGCTCGATGCTCCGCCGCGCAAGCTCGAAGCCGGCACCGGCCGCGGCCGCTTCGAGCGCGCTTCCCTTTGACGGCCTCGAGCCGGTGCCGATTCCGCCCGACGCGCACGCGATGGGTGCGTTCCTGAAGGCCGAGGTCGCCACCAACGAGGGCGATCGCGGGGAAGCGCTCAAGGAATACGAGCAGGCCGTCCGTTACGATCCCGACAACGCTGAGCTGCTGGTGAGGCTTGCGACGCTCTATGTCCGCGACGGCAGGCTGAAGGACGCGCTGGTGCAGGTCAAGCGCGCGGCGGCGATCGCGCCCGATTCGATCGACGCGCACCTGCTCGCCGCCGGCGTCAGCTCGGCGCTGGGCGACGACGGCTACTCGGAGCAGCAGTATCGGGAGACGCTGAAGCTCGACCCGCACAATCAGGAAGCCTACCTGTACCTCGGCACGCTCTACGCCAAGCGCGGCAACTACGACGAGGCGCTCAAGACCTTTCAGCGCCTGATCAGCCTCGATCCGAGCTCGTTCCTCGGTTACTACTACGCGGGCCGCGTGATGGCTGCGGCCAAGGACTATCCGCGCGCCGAGAGTTACTACCGCAAGGCGTTGAAGCTGAACCCGCAATCGGAGCTGGTGCTGCTCGATCTGGGCGTGCTGCGCGAGGCCCAGGGCAAGCAGCCGGACGCGATCGCGCTCTACCAGAAGATCCTTCAGATCAATCCGAACAACGAGATGGTGCGAAAGCACGTCGCCGAGCTCTATCTGGGCCAGAAGAATTACGACGAGGCGCTGAAGGAATTTCAGCGGGTCGAGCAGAGCAGCACCTCGCCGACCGACACCCGGATCAAGATCGGCCTGCTCTACTTCCAGCGCGAGGACTACGATCGCGCCGCCACCGAGTTCAACCTCGTGCTGGGTTCCGAACCGGACAATTATCGCGTCTGTTACTACCTGGGTACCGCGTACTCGGAGCTCAACGAAAACGACAAGGCGCTCGCCGAGTTTCAGAAAGTACCGCCCGGCGCCGAGCATTACGTCGAGGCGCGATTGCAGCTCGCCTATCTTTACGACAAAGCCGAGAACTACGACGACGCTATCGCGGCGTTGAATGACGCGCTCAAGCAGCGCCCCAGCGACAGCGAGATCATGAGCTACCTGGTGGGCGTCTATCGCGAGAAGAAGGACATGATTTCCGCGATCGAGCTGGCCCAAAAGATGGTGAGTCTCGACCCCCGCAGCGACAAGGTCCACTTCACGCTCGGCTCGCTCTACGACGAGAACCACCAGATGCCCGACAGCATCGCGGAGATGCGCAAGGCGATCGAGCTCAACCCCGGCAACGCCCCGGCGCTGAACTATCTTGCCTACAGCTACGCCGAGCAGGGAAATCACCTCGACGAGGCCGAAAAGCTGATCAAGCACGCGCTCGATATCGAACCTGAAGACGGCTTTTACGTGGACAGCCTGGGATGGGTGTACTTTCAGAAGGGCCAGTACAAGAAAGCGGTCGAGCAGCTCGAACGGGCGGTGATGCTCACCGGCGACGACCCCACTATCGTCGAGCATCTCGGCGACGCCTACGCAAAGATCGGCAAGATCAAAGAGGCTCGCCACGAATATCAGGACGCGTTGAAGAAGGCCCAGGAGACGGACCTCAAGGCCCACGAACCTGACCAGATCGACCAGATCGAGCGGCTGAAGACCAAGCTTCAGGGCCTCCAGAATGTGGGGAGCGCCGCGCAGTAGGCGGCGGATCGCATCACACCGGTGGCCGCGGTCGGCATCCGTTGTTTTGATCGCCGCCGCAGTCCAGCTTTCCAATTGTTCCCTCATCGAGCCCAATCCACCGCTCGGCATCAGGGCACCGCACGAAGATACCTCTCTGCCCGCCAGGCTGGCCGCCGCGCTGGCCGAGCGCGGTCGCGGCCTCGATTCGATGCAGACCCCGGCCGTGATGGAGTACACGAATCCACACCATCACCTGAAGGTCCGCGAGCAGATCACGATTCGGCGGCCGCAAGACCTCAGGATCGAGGCGATGTCGCCGTTCGGCGTAGCGATGGTGCTGGCGGCCAGGGACTCGCGGCTTGCGGTTTTCCGCTCCTCCGACAACACCCTGATGCGCGGTGCGGCGACCGCCGACACGCTCGATCGATTCGCGCAGGTGCCGCTCGCGCCCAAGCCCGCGGTAGATTTGTTGATGGGGCTCTCGCCCGACGACGCGATCCTCTCGGCCGCCCCCGCGTCGGTTCATGCCGGCGATGGCCTGCTGGTCCTGTCCTATGTATCTTCCGGCGGCGGCACGATCGAGCTTGGTTTCTCGCAAGATCAGCTTGTGCAAGATCAGCTCGTGATGGTCCGGCAGAGGCTTGCCGGCGGCCGAGTGAGCTACGAGGTGCACTACAGCGATTTCCAGGACATCGGCGGAATCATGATGGCGTACCAAATCGAGGCTGACTTCCCGCTGGCGCAGAGCAAGGTCAAGTTCAGCCTGCAGCGTCCGATCGTGAACGGCGCAATCGCCGATTCGATGTTCGTGTTGTCGCCGGGACCCTCGACCAGGGAGATCGATCTTGATCACGAGACTCTGTCTTCGGCTGGCGCGCTCGATGGGTAGGCGCTCGCGCATGAGCAGGCGCACGATCCTGCTGCCGGCCTTGATCGCGCTTGCGTTGGGCGCCGGATGCCGCGTCAACCGCACGGCGCCCGATCATGCCAAGGATCAAGTTCTCTACGAGGCGACAATCAGCGACCCGCGGACTTTCAATCCCCTGCTGGTTACGGACAACGCGTCGGGTCAGGCGCTGAACGGGATCTTCGAAGGGCTGGTCAGGACCAATCCGGTCACAAACTTGCCCGAGCCGGGGCTCGCGTCGAGTTGGGACTTGAGCGACGGCGGCAAGACCATCACCTTTCATCTGCGCCGCAAGGTCAAATGGTTCGACGGCCAGCCGCTGACCGCGCGCGACGTAATCTTTACCCTGCGCGCGATCTACGACCCCAACGTGCCCAACAGCCTGCGCCCGATTCTCACCATCGACGGCCAACCGATCAAGGCGACGGCGCCCGACGACTACACCGTGGTGATGACGATGCCGCGGCCGTTCGCGCCGATTCTTTACTCGATCGGATTCGAGATTCTGCCCGAGCACCTGCTGAAAGCTGCGCTCGATTCCGGGAGTTTCAATCGCACCTGGGGCATCGACACGCCGCCCGAAAAGATCGTCGGCGACGGCCAGTTCCGGATGACGCGCTACGTCCCGGCACAGTTCGTGGCCTACCAGCGCAATCCCGACTACTGGATGCGCGACGAGCATGGCGCGCCCCTGCCAAGACTACACGGCGAGACGCTGCTGATCGTGCAGGACCAGAACGCGTCCTATTTGAAATTTCTCTCGGGTCAGACTGACGTTTACACTCCGCGTCCCGAGGAAGTGCTCGATCTCAAGGGCAAGGCGAAGGCGCTGGGAATCACGGTCGCAGATACGGGAATCGATACCGGCGAACTGTTTTTCTCCTTCAATCGCAACCCGCATCACTATGTCCACGACGGCAAGACCGATCCGAAGCTCACCTGGTTCACCGATCCGGCCTTCCTGCACGCGATCGCGCACTCGATCGACAAACGCGCGATGGTCAACCTCTGCTTCCACGGACTCGGCGAGCCGGCGGTCGCCGAAATCTCGCCCGCCAACAAGATTTTCTACGACCCCAACCTCAAGGATTATGATTACGATCCCGGGCTGGCGGCGCAGTCGCTGGAATCCGCCGGCTATCACCTGGTGAAGCCGGGTGTCCGGGTCGATCCTCACGGCGTGCCGCTCGAGTTCAACCTGACGACCAACACCGGCGTCGCCGTGCGCGATCAGATGTGCGCGATCTTCAAGCAGGATCTCGCCGCCCTCGGAATCCGCGTGAACTATCGGCCGCTGGAGTTCACCACGCTGGTCGAGAAGCTCGATACGACCTTCGACTGGGACTGCATCCTGATCGGCTTCGGCGGCGGCGGAGTCGAGCCCAACAACGGCGCAAACTTTTACCGTTCGTCAGGCAACCTGCACATATGGAACCCCGACCAGAAAACTCCGGCCACGCCGTGGGAGGCCGAGATCGATCGGCTGCTCGAACAGGGCTCGGCCGAGATGGACACCCAAAAGCGCGCGCCCTACTACTGGCGCATCCAGGAAATCTTCCACGAGCAGTTGCCGATTATCGAGACCGTCCGCCAACTGACCTACAGCGCGTACAAGAACCAACTCGAGGACTACGACCCGACGGTGTGGGGACTCTACAAGCCTGAATGGATCCAGTTCCGCGCGGATTGAGCTGAGCGCACCGAACCCTCGTATCGCCCTGATGCTCCGCTTCATCGTAAAGCGCATGCTCAACATGATCCCGCTCATTGTCGGGATCACGTTCCTGTCCTTTCTCGTAATGTCGCTCGTGCCGGGCGATTTTCTCTCCAGCCTCAAGCTCAATCCATCGATCTCTCCCGACGTGATCCGCCAGATGGAGGCCGAGTTCGGCCTCGATAAGCCCCTGCTCGTGCGCTACCTCAGATGGCTCTGGAGCGCGATTCACCTCGACTTCGGCATCTCGCTGGCTTATCGCGTCAGCGTCGTCGATCTGATCTCCTCGCGCGCGCTGAACACCGTGATCCTCGCGGTCAGCAGCATGCTGTTCTCGTGGCTGCTCGCGATTCCGATCGGGATCGTGGTCGCCGTCAAACAGGACACGATCCTCGATCGGGTGCTGTCGTTCCTCGCCTTCTTCGGGATGTCGCTGCCGAGCTTCTTCTTCGCGTTCCTCGCGATGTACTTCGCGCTGCGGACCGGATGGTTCCCCGTGGGCGGCACGGTCTCGGTCGACTACGTAACGCTGGATTTCTGGGGCAAGCTCGCCGACCGCGTGAACCATCTGGTGCTGCCGGTGATCGTGCTGGGCACCTCGGGGATGGCGGGCCTGATGCGCCTGATGCGCTCGCAGATCCTGGAAATCAAGAATGCCGAGTTCGTCCGCACCGCACGCGCCAAGGGACTCTCCGAGCGCGTCGTGATCTACAAGCACGTCCTGCGCAACGCGCTCAATCCGTTCGTTACGATGGCGGGTTACGGCCTCGCTGATTTGCTGAGCGGCGCGGCGCTGGTCGAGGCGGTGATGAACCTGCAAGGGCTCGGGCTCTTGCTGCTCGACGCGGTCCGCTCGCTCGATATCTACCTGGTGATGGGATCGGTCCTGATGGGCGCCGCGATGCTTCTGCTCGGCAATCTGCTCGCCGACATCGCGCTGGTGGCCGTCGACCCGCGGGTCGATTTCTCCTCGCGCTCATGACCGCGCCGGCTATCGCGATCGATCCCGCATCGGCAGGCGGCGATTCAGGCGCACGCCTTTCGCGCTTGCGCGCTGATCTGGCACGCGAATGGCGATGGGCCTCGTGGCCGGTTCGTGCCTCCGCGCTCTGCCTGATTTTCTTCTACCTGCTGGCCGCCGCGTCCCCATTTTTCGCGCCCTACGATCCGACCCTTCAGTATCGCGAGCTGCCGGATTGCCCGCCGATGCAGCTTCATCTGAGCGAGCCGGCGAATTGGGCGCAGGGCCTGCTCTACACCTACCCGATGCGGATGGCGGACCCGGAGGAGCGCAAGTTCGCGGCCGATCGCAGCCGCAGGATCTACGTGCATCTTCTGGCGCGGGGACATCTGTTCGCCACCGGCGCGGGCGACCCGCCGTACTTCGCGATGGGTAGCGACGGGCTTGGGCGCGACCTGCTCTCACGAATCATTTACGGCTCGCGGGTCAGCATGTGCGTCGGCCTGGTCGGCGTGCTGATCACATTTTCGCTCGGGATCACGGTGGGCGCGTTCTCCGGCTACATGGGCGGATTAACCGACAACCTGATCATGCGATGGTCGGAAATCGAGATGTCGCTGCCGTCGTTCTATTTCCTGCTCGCGCTCGCGGCCGTGATTCCGGCCGGGATGGGCACCGTGCAGACCTTCTTCATGATCGTCGCGATCATGAGCTTCATCAGTTGGGCGGGCTTCGCACGGATCATCCGCGGGATGGCGGCGTCAGTGCGCTCGCGTCCGTACGTCGAGGCGGCGCGCGCGCTGGGTGCCTCCGGGATGCGCGTGCTGGTGCTCCATGTGGTCCCGTCGGTGATTGGCTACGCGGTGGTGGCAGCGACGCTCTCGATCCCAGGCTTCATCCTGGGCGAGAGCGCGCTGTCGCTGCTCGGACTCGGTATCCAGGAGCCGGCCGCGAGCTGGGGTAATCTGCTGGCGCAGGCGCAGGACGTTCAGAACCTCGCGCGCTACCCGTGGATTCTGATCCCGGGCGGGTTCATCTTTCTGGCCGTCATGTCGTTCAACTTCCTGGGCGACCATCTGCGCGACCGGCTCGATCCCGCCACCGCCGCCGCCCTATCCCGCCGCAGCGCCCTGCGAATGTTGCCCGCCATCCGAAATCGTAAGACCTGAGCCTTGACCAGCAACGCCAAGAAAGCCTATTCGCTCAGGATGGAGCTGTTGCTTCGCTCTGAGGCCGTGAGCTTCGGCTCCGCCGCGGGCGATGCGAAGCGACTCACCTCTCCCGCTCAGTTGCGGGAGAGGTCGCCTGGCGCGCAGGTTGAGATGTCTGAGTTCAACCTGCGTGCCAGGCGGGTGAGGGTGCTGGCGCCGGATTCGCCTCTCCCGCGCCTGCGGACTGTCCGCTTCGCTCGAAGGCTGCGAGCGATGAGTTCAGCCTCTCCCGCGCCTGCGGATTGTCCGCAGGCGCAAGCCGGG
>Ga0209415_10014867_pt1 | contig 12677 bp, 13 predicted proteins | sample PeaSoiSIISIP2007_FD_187696 | JGI IMG/M metagenome (GOLD analysis project Ga0209415, IMG submission 187696) | Peat soil microbial communities from Weissenstadt, Germany - SII-SIP-2007 (SPAdes) (version 2) | ecosystem: Environmental > Terrestrial > Soil > Wetlands > Peat | place: Germany...
CGATGGCCTGGTCGACGACCCGTTCCGCTCGCTCGCGGGCGAGCTGCGTCTCGCGGGCGGTTTCGCCAAGGACACGACGCCTTTCAGCGAGTTCCTCTGGGGGGATTTCCTGCGTCGCCGGCTCAAGCGCAAGATGATCGAGAAGGATTTCGACGGAGCGCTGAAAAAGGCGCTGAAGCTCGCCAAGAGTGAAGAGGCCAACTATCTGCCGGGCTGGTGCGGGCCCGTCACACGGTGAGGGGCGCCAGTCGTGAGGTGCGAGAGACTGTGGCTGCGCTTGGCTCGGGCCGCTATCCTACTGGCGTCGCCTTCGAGGCCCACAAGAGAAAGTCAATGGGAGGAGATGCCATGAAGCGCCGGGCTCTACTGAAGGGAAGTCTCGCGGGTGCGGCCGCGCTCGCCATGCCCTATCTCGCGCGGGCGCAAAGCGGGAAGAAGCTCAGCTTCCTCACCTGGAACATCGCCGACCAGGAGCAGCTCTTCAAAGAGGAGTTCGCCGATTTCCAGAAGACGCATCCGGGCGTCGAGATCGAGTGGCTCGACAAGAAGGGACCGGATGTTCCGGCCTTCTACCAAACGCAGCTCGTCGCGGGCACCGCGCCCGACGTCGTCGATCTCCAAGGCGCGCTCTGGGTCGAGTATGCGGCGGGCGGCGCGCTCTTGGACCTTTCTCCCTACCTCGCGAAAGAGCCCGAGGTCGCCAAGCTCTACAACGCCGACTACCTCGCGAGCTGGCGCTACGACGGCAAGACCTACATGCTGCCGTTCTATATCGCGAAGACGCTGCTCTTTTACAACAAGACCATGTTCAAGGAGGCGGGTCTCGACGCACCGCCCGCGAGCTTCGACGATCTCCTCGCTTTCGCCAAGCGCATGGCGAAAGGTGAGAAGACGGGGTTCATGACGTTGAACTTCGATTGGCTCTACTGGCCGCTCTTCAAGATGAACGGCGTCGATCTCTTGACGCCCGACATGAAGAAGCCGGCCTTCAATACGCCGAAGGCGGCCGAGGTCCTGACCAAGCTCGCCGAGGGCACCGACAGCGGCGCCATCAACAAGATCTCCTGGACCGGCCGCTGGGTCGAGCCGAATGGCGCCTTCGCCGGCAACACCGTCGGCATGTTCCATGCGCATTCCTCCGCCTATTTCTTCGTGAAGGGGCAGGGCGCCTGGATCAACCCCGACACGCTCGGCGTGGGAGAACTGCCGGGCTATTGGGCGACGCCGACCAACCACGGATTCGGCATCTCCAAGACCAGCAAGAACCCGGACCTCGCCTGGGAATTCATCAAGCACCTGACCAGCAACAAGTGGGCGACGGAGTTCGCGCTCCGGCGCAAGCTGGTGACCGGCACCATCGTCGCGGACCAGCAGAGCCTCGAGACGATCGGCAAGGAGGATCCGCTGGGCCGCCAGGTGCTGCAGACGCAGCTCGAGCACACCGACAAATTCACGGGCAACTGGCCGCTGCCCTTCGACGCCGAGCTCAAGGACGCGTTCTATCCGGAAATCCAGAACGCCGTGCTGGGCCGCAAGACCGCCGCGGCGGCGCTCACCGATGCCGAGCGCGCGGTCGAGCGCGTGCTGCGCCGGCATAGCTGAGACACCGTCGCACGGCCATCGCGGTGGCGCGCGCGGGTCGCCGGAATCGCTGGCGGCGGATGGCGCAGGTCTGGTGCCTGCTGGCGCCGTCGCTCGCGATCTTCCTGCTCTATCGCATCCTGCCGCTGCTCTGGAACGGCGTCCTCTCGTTCGAGGACTGGTCGCCGCTCAAGCCCGCGCACTGGATCGGCTTCGAGAATTACAACGAGATGCTGTTCGACGACGATGTGTTCTGGCAAGCGCTCTGGAACACGCTCATCTTCATGGCGAGCGCGCCGATCGGCATCGTGATCGCGCTCGGTCTCGCGCTACTGGTCAACGCGGAGATTCGCGGCCGCGACGTCTACCGCACCATCATCTTTCTTTCTTATCCCATGATGACCGTCGCGGTGGCGATCATCTGGCGCTGGATGTTCGACGAGCGGGTCGGACTCATCAACTACGTCGCGCGGTCGCTGGGCCTGGTCGATCGGCCGATCGAGTTTCTGAACTCTTTCAACTGGGCGCTGCCCTCGGTCATCGCCGCCAATACCTGGCAGATGCTCGGCTTCTACATGATTATTCTGCTGACGGGCCTGCAGAGCATCCCCGGGGAGCTGCACGAGGCGGCGGCGATCGACGGCGCTGGCGCGCGGCGCCGCTTCTGGAGCATCACGCTGCCGCTGCTACGGCCGACGCTGTTCCTCTGCTTCGTGATCGGCATGCTCAATTCCTTCACCAGCTTCGATCTCGTCTATGTCATGACCGGCGGCGGTCCCGGCCGCGCGACCGAGCTGCTGATCACGTACATCTACAAGCTCGGCTTCTCGCAGACCCGTTTCGACTATGCGGCCGCCGTCACCGTCTTCTTCTTCCTGCTCCTCGTGTCCGTCACCTGGCTTGCGAACCGGATCTCCGGCCGCGATGCCGGCGCCATGCGGATGGACTGATGCACCGCTATCCCCGCTGGCCGATCCATTTGGCACTGCTCGCCGCCAGCTTCCTCATGCTGATCCCGTTCTACTGGGTGCTGAAGACCAGCGTCTCCGGCGAGAACATCTTCGCCTATCCGCCGAGCGTGGTGCCCAAGGAGCCGCATCTCTTCTATTACGTCGACGTCTGGTACTACATCCCGTTCGCGCGCTACTTCCTCAATAGCGTCGCGGTCTCCGCGATCGCGGTCGCGGCGAACGTCGTGCTCAACGCCATGGCGGGCTATGCGCTCACGCGCGACTTCGCGGGCAAGGGCCTCGTGCTGATGCTGTTCCTCTCCTGCATGATGGTGCCGTTCCAGGCGACGATCATCCCGGCCTATCTGATCACGGGACGCCTCGGCCTCCTCGATTCGTATCTCGGCCTGGCGCTCCCGCAATGCTCGACCATCGTCTGCATCTTCGTCTTCAAGGCGAGCTTCGAGGCGGTACCGCAATCCCTCATCGACGCCGCGCGCATCGACGGTCTATCCGAGTGGGGCATCATCTGGCGGATGATGATCCCACTCGCCAAGGCGGCGGTCGCCACCAACGTGATCCTCTCCTTCATCTGGTCCTGGAACAACTTCCTCTGGCCGCTGATCGTGACGCGCAGCGCCGACATGCAGACGCTGCCGCTCGGCCTCGCGCGCTTCCTCTCCTACCAGGAGGACACCACCGGCGCGCTCTATGCCTTCTGCATCATGGTCCTGGCGCCGGGCATCCTGCTCTTCCTGCTGGCCCAGAAGGAATTCATCCAGGGCCTCACCTCCGGAGCCGTCAAGGCATGATCGACCGGGAGTTCGGCCGCTCCCTCTGGTACCGCCTGCTCGTGAACCGGTTCATGATCGTGCTGGCGTCGATCGCCATCGTGGTCGCGATCTGGAACGTCTATGTCTCATTTCACGACCACGGCGTGGTCGAGGGCCGGGTGGTCGATACGGACGGGCGGCCCGTCGAGGGCGCCACCGTGGAGCTCTGGGTGCTGGACTTCACGACCTACGTCGAGAGGACGCGCGCGATCACGGGCGCCGACGGACGCTTCGTCATCCGCGGCAACGCTTCCCACAACATCCAGATCGGCGCCGAGAAGCCCGGCGTCGGGCGTGCCGCGCGCATCCCCGTGCGCCTCTATTTCAAAGCTGAGGACGTGAGCCTGGCGGCGCCGCTCGTCCTTTCGGGCGGGTAGATGGGACCGGCTCGCGGTTAAGTGAACATCGTGCGTGCTTGGCACGCTCTAGATTCCGTCGCTTTACCCACCACTGCCGAGGAGGCCTCACCATGCGCGCGTCACCATTGCGGTTCGCCAACCTGGCCTGCGCGCTTGCCGCGCTCGGCTGCGGGCTTGCTGGGCCCGCCCGTGCCGAGCTTCTGGCGCACCACGATCTTCCCTACGAGGTGGCGCTCACCATCGCCCAGGGTGCGGTCGAGAGCTGCGCCGCCAAGGGCTATGCCGAATCCGCGGTCGTGGTGGACCGCGACGGCGAGACGATCGTCTCGATTCGCGGGAACAACGCCGCGCCCCACACGGTCGAGAACGCGCGCCGCAAGGCCTATACCGCGATGAGCTTCCGCACACCCACCTCCGAGTACGCCAAGCGCTTCGCCGACAACAACCCCGTGGTGCGCCAGCAGGTGACGCTGCCCAACGTCATCGCCATCCCCGGCGGCTTGCCGATCAAGGTCGGTGACGAGGTCGTGGGCGGCATCGGCGCCTCGGGCTCGCCGGGCGTCGACGAGCCCTGCGTCCAGGCCGGCCCCGACAAGGTGGCCGACCAGCTCAAGTGAGCGGCTATTTGATGTAGCCGCGCTTGGTCATGAAGGTGACCGCCTTCTCCTGAAGGTCGGCGGCGGCCTGCTCGGGACTCTTGATCTTGGCGCAGGCGGCGTTCGTCTCGTCGTACATCATAATGTGGATCTGCTCGGATTCCTTGAGCGGGATGTAGCCGAAAGTGTCGCCGAGCATCGCCTGCTGCACCGCGGGGAAGTGTGGGTAGCGCTGGATCAGCGCGGGATCGCGTAGCGCCGAGAGCCGCGCCGGCGACATGCCGCCCGCCGCCGTCTTCATCACCGTGTCCTTCGAGCAGAGCCACGCCACGTAAAGCCGCGCCGCCTCGGGGTTCACGGACTTGCCGTTGACCGCGATCGACGTGCCGCCGAGCAGCGAGCCACCCGGCAGCGGCGTGATGCCGAACTTGCCGACAACCGCGGATTTCGCGGGATCATAGAGCGCCGCGAATCCGCCCGGCCACATGAGCCCCTGGGAGGATTGCCCGGTGAGAAAACTGTTCAGCATCTCGTTGTAGTCCCAGGTGAGATTGCCTGGCGGCGCAATCGGCTCGAGGTCGTTCGCCATGGTGCGCATGGCGGCGATCCCGGCCTCGCCGCCGAGGTCGGGCCGGCCGCTAGCGTCGAAATATTTGCCGCCGAAGGCATGATAGATCTGGATCCAGGTCACCGCGCATTGGATTGCCTTGGCCGCCGGCAGCGCGTAGCCGAACTTGGGATCCTTGGTCGTGCGCTTGCCGCGGTCGACGATATCGGCCCAGGTCTTGGGACCCGCCTCAGGATCGAGCCCGGCCGCACGGTAGGCCTCCTTGTTCCAGAGCATGAAAGCGACGTCGCCGATCATCGGCAGGCCGATCAGCCGGTTGTTGGCGCGGCTATAGATCTCCAGGAGCTTCGGCGGATAGTCGTCGAGGTCGAGCGGCGGCGCGCCGGGCACATCCTTCTCGAGGGTCGAGAGATCGGCGAGGTAGGGCTCAACCTCGTACTTCCACTGGTAGACGTACAGCGTCGCGTCGAAGGAATGCGCGCCGCTGGTGAGATCGAGGATCATCTTCTGGTACTGATCACCGGGCGCGATGCGCGTGTATTGCAGCTTGATGCCGGTCGCGGCCTCGAACTCGGGCCCAACCTGGATCGAGGCCTCCACCGACGGGCTCGAGCGCGAGAGGATGTTGAGCGTGGTGCCGGCATAGCGGCGCGGCAGCTCGGGCGCGGCGCTCGCCCGCCTGGGCAGGCTCGAAGCAAGACCGAGCGCCGACGCGCCCAGAAGCAGATTCCGACGTCCGATGGTGTGCATGGTTTCCTCCCTTGGATGTTTGTCTATTTGATCGAGCCCATGGTGAGACCACGGACGAGATAGCGCTGCATCAGGAGCGCGAAGGCGACCACCGGCGTCAACACCAGCAGCGCCGCCGCTCCGATGGCGCCCCACTGGATGCCGTATTCGGTGCGGAAGCCCAGGATGGCGAGCGGCGCCGTGGCGGCGTTGGAGTTGCTCAGCACCAGCGCGAACAGGAACTCGTTCCAGGCGGCGATGAATACGAAGACGCTGGTTGCCACCAGGCCGCCCGACGCCAGCGGCAGCATGATGCGGCGAAACACCGTGAACTCGCCGCAGCCGTCCACGATGGCGGCGTCGCGCAGCTCCGGCTGGATCTCGCGGAAGAAGCTGCGCAGGAGCCAGATCGCGAAGGGCAGGTTGAAGGCCGCATAGATCAGGATCAGCACCTGATAGGTGTCGAGCTGGCCGAGCTTCACGGCCGCGAGATAGATCGGCACCACGATCGCGATCCCCGGCACCATGCGCGCCACCAGGATCGAGAACAGGAAGGGCTGGCCGCGGACCTTGAGGTGCGTCAGCGCATAGGCGGCGGGCGCCGCGGCGGCGATCACCAGCGCGGTCGCGCTCACCGCCACGATCGCGCTGTTGAGGAGATAGTGCTGGAAGCCGGTGGTGCGGAAGATCGTGTCGAATCCCGCGAGCGTCGGATGGAACCAGAGGCGCGGCGGCAGCGCCAGGGTGTCGATGGGGTCGCGAATTCCCGTCATCACCATCCAGATGTACGGGAAGAGATAGACGAGACTGAGCGCGAACCACATCGCCGTGATCGTCGCTCGCTGGATGGCCCGGCGTCCGCGCGCGGCCATCAGTGCCGCTCCGCGAGCGTCGACTTGAAGAGATACCAGAGCAGCGGCGAGCTCACGGTCAGCACGATCGCCACGAAGAGCAGCGCGATCGCGCTGGTGCGGCCGATGTCGAAGGCGTTGAAGCCGGTCTGGTAGGCGAAGATGCTCATCGTGGTCGTGACGTCGCCGGGCCCGCCCGACGTCAGCAGGTAGATCTTGTCGAAGTCGCCCATGGACGAAATGATCCGGAACGACGCCGCGATCAGCATGTAGGGCACCAGGAACGGCAGCGTCACGTAGCGGAACAGCTGACGCGGGCTCGCGCCGTCGACGCGGGCCGCCGCGATCACGCTCTCGTCCATCGACTGCAGCCCCGCCAGGATCACCAGGATGAAGAACGGCGTGGTCTGCCACACGTCCATCAGGATGATCGACGGCAGCGACATCGTGAGGCCGAGCCAGGAGAGCTTCGGCAGGCCCAGGCTCGTCAGGACGTAGTTGAAGATGCCGGTCTCCTCCTCGAAGAGGAGACGCCAGAAGATGCCGATAACCGCGGGCGTGATCACCATCGGGATCACCATCACCGAGCGGAACAGGCTGCGGCAGAAAAAATCGAGGTTGAGCAGCAGCGCCAGCGCGGTGCCGAGCACCAGCTCGAGCGCGACCGCGGTCAGCGAGTAGGTGAGTGTCGTGCGTACCGCGTGCCAGTACTCTACGCTCGTCAGCACGTCGCGATAGTTGTCGAAGCCGATGTAGTCGTGCTCGCTGCCCGGCTGCACCAGGGACCAACCGGTCAAGCTGGCGTTGAAGGCGAAGGCCAGCGGGCCCGCGAACACCACGAGCAGTATCGCCCCTGCCGGCAACAGGAACCACGCGGCGGCTGGCACCCGCCACGAGCGCCTCGGTCTCGCCGTCTCGCGCGAGGCCGCAACGGAATATGCCACGGCCGCCGGGTCCTTGTCGGGTGGGATGCACGCGGGGAAACGCTCCCACACGCTCCGCCCGGCCGCAAGGGAAAACCTTTTCCTAGGCGATTTTCCGCTCTATTTTCGAATGACGAGAGGATGAGCTCCGCAAACGCGAGGAGAGAGGCCATGAAGATCAGCAAGGTCCAGCCCATCCTGGCGGATCGATTCCTGTTTGCGCGTATCGAGACCGACGCGGGCACTTCCGGCATCGGCGAATCCGGCGCCTGGGGCCATGTCGAGGCGAGTGCGGCCGCGATCCGCAAATTCGGCGAATATCTCGTCGGCAAGCCCGCGGGCGACATCGAGCACCACTGGAACGTGATGCAGCGCGCGCATCATTTCACGGGCGCCGCCATCACCGGCGCGATCTCCGCGATCGACATTGCGCTCTGGGACATCAAGGGGAAGCGCTTGGGTGTGCCGATCTACGAGCTGCTCGGCGGCGCCATCCGCCGCAAGGCGCGGCTCTACGCCCATGTACTCGGCGCCACCATCGACGAGCTCGTCGCACGGCTCAAGGCCCGCAGGGCCGAGGGCTATACCGCGGTCGGCCATCTCAATCCGTTTCTCGACGAGGATGAAGATAAGCCCTACTTCCGTCCGCACGCCGCGAAGATGGCGGAGGCGATCGAGAACGTGCGCCGCTTGCGCGAGGCCGCCGGCACCGAGGTCGATCTCTGCATCGAGATCCACCGCCGCCTCACGCCGCCCGAGGCGATCACCTTCGGTCGGGCGATCGAGCCGTTTCATCCGATGTTCTACGAGGATCCGCTCCGGCCCTACAGTCCCGACGCCATGGCGGCGGTCGCCGACCACATTCCGATTCCGGTTGCGACCGGCGAGCGCTTCACGAGCCTGCACACCTTTCAGACCCTCCTCGCCCGCGACGGCGTGCAGTTCCTGCGTCCCTGCGTCTGCATCTGCGGCGGCATCACCGCGGGCAAGAAGATCGCGGCGCTCGCCGAGGCTTATGACGCGCAGATCGTGCCGCACAATCCGCTCTCGCCACTCGGCCTCGCGGCCTCGCTCCAGCTCGCGGCCTGCATCCCGAATTTCGCCATTCAGGAATATCCCTGCGGCCCCGACGGCAAGCTGAAAGGGCACCCGATGTTCACGGGGCTGGCGGCGCCCCGCGACGGCTTCATCGAGATTCCCAAGGCACCCGGCCTCGGCATCGAGCTGATCCCCGATGTGGAGCGGCGCTTCCCGCCGGTCGCGCGGCCGATCCGGATGCGGCCGCACATCGACGGCTCGATGGTCGATCAGTGAGGCTCAGGCGCGCGAGCGCGGCACCCGGCCTTCGACCGGCTCCACGGGGTCGATATAGCCGGGCGTCGAGGGATGCCCGGGCGCCACGAGGGAGTCTACCAAGTCCTCGTCCTCGGCCGTGAGACGGCATGCGAGCGCGCTCACGTAATCGCCGAGCTGCGCCTCGGTGCGCGGCCCCGCGATCACCGAGGTTACCATGTTATTGTTGAGCACCCAGGCGACCGCGAATTGGCTCAGCGGAATCCCCCTGGCCGCCGCATGCGCCTTGAGCCTGGCGGTGATCGCGAGCGATTCCGGCCGCCATTCCGTCTGCATCATGCGCTTGTCCTGCCGGGCGGCACGGCTGTCGGCTGGCGGCGGTCCCGCAGGGTCGTATTTGCCGGTGAGCACGCCGCGGGCGAGGGGACTATAGGGCACGACGCCGAGGCCGTAATTGGCGCAAGCCGGCAGGTGCTCCACCTCGGCCATCCGGTTGAGCGCGTTGTAAAGCGGCTGGCTCGCCACCGGCCGGTCGATGCCGAGGTGATCGCAGACGTTGCAGATCTCGGCGACCCGCCAAGCCCGGTGATTGGAGAGCGCGAAATACCGGATCATCCCGGCGCGCTGGAGATCGGCCAGCGCACGGACGGACTCCGCGAGCGGCGTCTCCATGTCCTCGCGATGGAGGAAATAGACGTCGATATAGTCGGTGCCGAGCCGCTTCAGGCTTCGGCGCGCCGCCTCCAGGATCCATTTTCGCGACGAGCCGCGCTCGTTCGGGCCCTCGCCCATGATGCCGTTGAGCTTGGTCGCGATCACCCAGCGGTGCCGCTCGGCGCGCACCGCCTTGCCGACGACCTCCTCGGATCTGCCGGCGTTGTAGACGTCGGCGGTATCGATGAAGTTGATCCCGGCGTCGCGCGCCGCCGCCACGATCCTGAGTGACGACGCCTCGTCGGCGGCTCCGCCGAACATCATGGCACCCAAACACAGCGGCGAAACCTTGAGGCCACTCGAGCCGAGCCTGCGATATTCCATCGGATACTCCCTGGACTTACGTGTTGACGGCAACCGTGCCGACGCGCGCGGGGGTGATCCCCTCCCGATCGAGCCAGCGCTCGAGCCGGCGGCTCGACATCGACAGCGGCCAGCACAGGACAAAATAGAGCGCGGCCACGAGCGCGTAGGTTATGAACGGGCGGAACGTCGCGTTGTTCACCATCTGCGCGGCACGCGTGAGTTCCGTGAAGCCGATGATCGAGGCGAGCGACGTGCCCTTGAGCAGCTGGACCAGGAAGCCCACGGTCGGCGGGATCGCGATGCGGAGCGCTTGCGGCAGGATCACCAGGCGAAGCTGCAGGAAATGGCCGAGGGCGAGCGCCTGCGCGCCCTCCCACTGGACGCGCGGGATCGCCTGGATGCAGCCGCGCCAGATCTCGCCCAGGAATGCGCTGGCGTAGAGCGTGAGCGCGAGCGCCGCCGCGACCCACGCGTTGGCGCTCACCCCCAGCAGGTTCGCGCCGAAATAGACGAGATAGAGCTGCATCAGCAGCGGCGTCCCCTGCAGCACCTTGATGTAGGTCGCCGCCGCGCCGCGCAGCACGGACGATCGTGCGACACGGAGTACGGCGATGGCCGATCCACCTACGATGCCGCCGACGAAGGCGACCAGGGTCAGCAGCACGGTCCAGCGCAAGGCGAGCACCAGGAACCAGACCTCGCTCAGGGAGAACTCGCGGATCATGCGTGGTCCGCCCAACGCGCGAAGAGCGCGCGATCGATGCCCGCGAACAGCGCCTGAAACGCGAGCGACATCACGAGATAGATCCCGGTGATGACGAAATAGAATTCGAAGGAGCGGAAATTGCGCGCGACGATCGTGTCGGTGACCGCGGTGAGCTCTTCCGCCGAGATGACTGAGACCACGCTGGAGGCCAGCATCACCAGGATGAACTGGCTGCCGAGCGCCGGAAATACCGTCCTGAGCGCCGGCATCAGCACGATGAAGCGGAAGATCTGCCAGGGCTTGAGGCCGAGCGCACGGCCGGCCTCGATCTGTCCCTTTGGCACCGCCTCGATGCCGGCGCGCACGATCTCCGTCGCGTAGGCGCCGAGGTTCACCACCATCGCGAGGAGCGCCGCCTGGTCCGGCGTCAGGCGCAGGCCCAGCGACGGCAGGCCCAGATAGATCAGCAGCAGTTGGACCAGGAACGGCGTATTGCGGATGGCCTCGATGTAGCCTTGCACCAGTCCGCGCAGGAGCCTAGACGATGAGGCCTTGGCCTGCGCCCCCGCGATCCCCACGGCGAGGCCGAAGATCATCGCGAGAGCCGAGAGCCTCAGGGTGAGCCACGCTCCCAGCAGCAGGTGGTCGAACTCGCGCCAGACCGTGCTGAACTGGAAGACGTAGCTCACCGACTATGCGCTCCGGTCAGAAGACCGGCAGGTTCTCGAGCGGCAGCTCGCGCCACTTCCGGCTGATGGCGTCGAGCTCGCCATCGTTCTTGATGGTGTAGATGAAGGTGTTGAGCCATTGCAGCAGGTCGGTGGAGCCGCGCCGGACGCCGATGCCGAAATGCAGCTCGCGCAGCACGAGCTTCACCTGGTAGTCCTTGCCGGGATCGTTCCGATTGAGGGTGCGGTTGACCAGCAGGCCGGTGCCCGCGAGATCGGTCTGGCCGGAGATCAGCGCCTGCAGGTCCGTCGCCTCGTCGTCGAAGCGCATGAGGTTGATGCCCTTCTCCTGCGCGATCGGCGTCAGGATCAGATCCTGCATGGCGCCGCGGGGCACGCCGACGCGCAAGCCCTTGAGGTCGTCGATCGTCTTCACCTGCCGGCTTGCCGGCCCCACCAGCGTCGCCGCTTCGACGGCGTAGGGGATCGAGAACGACACTTGCAACGCCCGCTCCGGCGTGATGCCGAAGAGCGCGATCACCATGTCGATCTGGCCGCTCAGCAAATAAGGAATGCGGTTGGCGCCGGTGACCGACACGAACTCCACCGGCACGCCCATGTACTTGCCGACGAGGCGCGCGACGTCGGGATCATAGCCCTCGGGCTGGCCGTCCTTGCCCATGAGACCGAAGATCGGCGTCGTCGTGTTGACGCCGATCACGACCTTTCCCTTCTTGATGATGTCGTCCACGGTCTGCGCCGACGCTCGGTAGGGAATCGCGGTGATCGCGATGCTCGCGAGCAGCGCGACCGCGAAACCCAGCAGGCGTCCCATACGGTCTCTCATTTCATCCTCCCCTGTTATCGAATCGTTGATCTCCCCACGCGCCGAGGCCTAGGCCTCCGGCAGCCAAACCGCCATCTCCCCGGCCTCGCGGTGGTCCCAGAGGTGATAGGGGACGGCCTGAAAATTCGCGGGTTCCGTGGCCGAGCGTTGGATTCCGTAAAGCGCCTCGCTCGGCGGCTTCAACGCGACCGCCGCGCCCGAGAGCACCGTGCAGCCGCCGAGCAGGTTGGGCTCGAAGCGAGCCTCGATCGCGGTCTGACGCGGTAGATTGAGACGCTGCACCGGCGCCGCGTTGTCGATCGCCTCGAGGCAATAGACGATCGGCCCGCGTTTCAGCGCGACGCGCCCTTGATCCGCGCGGACATCGGGATGCGCATAGACGCGCTCCGGCGGCATCTCGAGCGTGAGCGAGACCTGGTCGCCCGGCCGCCATTGGCGCCGGATGTGCGCATACCCGCGGTCGACGATACCCGCGAGCTCCTGTGCCGCGCCATTGACGGCGATGCGCGCGGACCTGCACCAGCCGGGAATGCGCAGGCGCAGCGCGAATTCGGCCGGTTTGTCGGGATTGACGCGGAGTGCGACGGCGCCGTCCCAGGGATAGTTGGTGGTCTGAGCGAGCCGCACGCCGACGCCGTCCACCTCCGCGCGGGCCTCGCCCTCCGCGTAGAGGTGCACCGCGACCTCGCCCGGCGCCGTCGAGTAGAGATAGGAGCCGAGCGAGGCCACGAGCCGCGCGATGTTGGGTGGGCA
>Ga0209415_10014869_pt1 | contig 12675 bp, 8 predicted proteins | sample PeaSoiSIISIP2007_FD_187696 | JGI IMG/M metagenome (GOLD analysis project Ga0209415, IMG submission 187696) | Peat soil microbial communities from Weissenstadt, Germany - SII-SIP-2007 (SPAdes) (version 2) | ecosystem: Environmental > Terrestrial > Soil > Wetlands > Peat | place: Germany...
AACCCGCCCCAGCCACACGATGATGCTCACGCAACCCGACTAGGTGGTCCCTAGGTCGTGGCGGGCCGCTGGTCCCATGCCGCTGGCGGGTGACACTCAGCAGGACGATGATCGAAGCCGACCACCCGTCAACGGCCACCCCTGAAGCTCCGTACCCCGTGCTGGAGGCACACTCGCCGGGAACGTCACCGGTTAGGACGGGTGGTTCCAACCGTTGACGGTGGTGCGGCGTCGTCGGAGATGAGACCTCGGTGCGTTGCCTGGGCTGCGGGGAGGCGGAAATGTCGCGTCGGTCAGCATTCCGGGCGCTCACGGGGAGCGCGGTCCTTGCCGCGGGGGCGCTGCTGGCGGCGGCGTGTGGCCCGGCGTCCGTGCCCGGCGCGGCCACCCCGTCCAGCGTCCCCGCCTCGGGCGTGCTGCGCGGCCCTGCGCCCGCGCCGTACTTCACGGGCCTGGCCTTCCCCGACGCCGCGGACGGCTGGCTGCTCGGCGAGCCGGGCGCTGACGTCGCGGGGACGGGCTCGGCGTCGGCGGAGATCTGGCACACCGCCACCGGCGGGGCGACGTGGCAGGAGCAGTGGCACGGGCCGGGCAGCCCGCGGTCGGTCAGCGCGACCGACGCGGGTCACGCGTGGGCGCTGATCACCTGCCCGCCCGGAGGCGGCCACGTGTCCTGCCAGCCTGAACTGCTCGCCACCGCGGACAGCGGTCAGCACTGGCAGGCGGCCGCCGTCATGCCGCGCGAGGTGGACCAGGTCCAGTTCGTGACGGACAGGTTCGGCATCGCCACCGTGGACGGCTGCCTCAGCGACGTCAACGCCAGCCGGTGCCAGGGGCAGGTCCTGGTCAGTCATGACGGCGGCGCCACCTGGACGGCGGTGCTGGCCACGCATGGCCCGGTGTTCGCCGCCGCGGACGCGGCCGGCCGGCTCTGGGCGGCCGAGACGAAGCCGGGCAGCTCCGGGCAGCCGGGGCTGCTTGGTTCCGGTGTCACGTTCCTGACCAGCACGGACGGCGGGCGGAGCTGGCAGCAGCTGGGCAGGGCCGTGTCCGTGCCGGTGACGGCGCAGATCGACATCCGCCTCGCCGTCGGGCCGGCCGGGCTGGCCTGGGCGAGCCTGTTCGACGGGGGTAGCTGCGCCATGCACGGCTGCGGAGTGGCCGAGCTGCTGCACAGCACCGACGGCGGCCGGACCTGGAGCGCGGCGCCGCTCACATCCGGCGCCTCCGGCTGCGGCTGGGGCTCGCTGACGTACTCCGCGGCGCCGGATGGGACGGTGCTGGCCGCGTCCGGTGTGCCCGGAGGGGCCTGCGCGCCGCCGTTCGGCTTCTTGTTCCGGTACGGGCCATCCGGCTGGCAGCGGCTGCCGTCGTGGCCGCTGACCGGGGCGATCGCACTGTCCGTGGTCAGCCAGGATGTGGCCTATGCGATTACCCAGGGTGCGGTCGTGCGCACCGGCGACGGCGGGCGGTACTGGACCCAGCTGCTGCCCGCTCCGGCGCCGGCCGGGCAGGTCGCCGCGGTGAGCGCGACTACCGCGCTGGGCGATCAGGACACGGTCGGCGCGGCCGAGGCCGGCGCGGTCCTGCGCACCGAGGACGGCGGGCGGAGCTGGCAGCAGGTGGCGGACCTGCCCGGCATCGTCACCTGGCTGGACTTCCCGTCCGCCGCCGGCGGCATCGCCGTGACCTACCAGGCCGGCCCGGAACCGGTCTGGGGGCTGTGGACTAGCCGGGATCTGGGTTCGCGGTGGTCGCTGGCCGGCCGTCTGCCGGCCGGCGGCGGCGGCAACGGCGGGGTCTTCGGGCCGTGGATGTCCGCGGACGGGCACGGCCTGCTGCTGGCCGTGGCCGGAACCGAGCCATGGCAGGAGCTGAGCAGCGGCGCCTCCGGCCCGGCCCGGATCTGGACGACGAGCGACTGGGGAACGACGTGGACCGGGGGCGGCCCGCTGCCGCTCGATGGCGACACGCTGCAGGGGCCGGTCAGCTTCGCCTACGCTCCCGGATCGGCCGGCGGCCTGGCGCCGGGGCTGGCCGGCGGGCAGGCCGGATGGACCGGCTGGCTGGCCGTCTTCACCGCGGGCGTCCAGCTCGAGATGGTGGCCACGCGCGGTACGGCCCTGGTTCCGCTGAGCGTCCCGGCCGGCAGCGGCATCCAGCTGACCGGCCCCCGTACCGGGTTCACCTGGGGGATCTCGGGCCCGGGTCCCGGCGGCACCATCACGCTGTACCGGACCACGGATGGCGGTCGCGCCTGGCGGCGGGCCCAGGTCCGGCTCGAGCTGCCCGCGGGCTCGGCGGCCGGCATCCAGCTGGCCTTCACCGACGCGACCCACGGCTGGCTCGTGGTCGCGGGGGCGACCTGGCACACCGCCGACGGCGGCCGCACCTGGACGCCCGCATAGCTAGGCGGCCACCGGCCAGCAGCGGGACGCCCACCCGCGTTCCCTGAGCCGGCCGGCATAGAAACCGCCGATCACCCCCACGCGGTGATCAACCCCTTCATACCAGGCACCTCCGCCGTCATCGTGCGCACCAGAACAGCTGGCACCCCGGCCCGAAGGCCCCGCACCGGCAGCCAACCGTCCTGACCACCAGTCAGAACCACCGCCGGCCGGGCCGTCAGGACCCGTCGGGACCGCGCCCAGAAACCGGATGATCCGCCTGCTGCTGACCGCGCGGCGCCTCCGGCTGCAAGCCGCGCAGAGCCGGCAGGCGAGTGCCTGGCAACGGATGCACTCCCTCCAGCGATCACTCTGCGTAACGGGCAATCGTCGCCTGGCTGATTCCTGGCTGATCATCAGCAGGCAGATCGCGGCGGTCGCCGCACCCAGCAGTTGAGGAAAATGACAGATCAGCGAGAAAAAGCCGACGACAACTCGATGAGAAGGCTCTCATCGGGCCAGGTCAGCGCGGTGCTCAGTGACAAGAAAGTTGAGAACCTACACGCGCTAAGGGGACAGATGGGACACAGGTAGATCGGGAGCTCCGCGAGTGTCCTGTGTGTGGCAACGAATCTGAGCTATTGCCACCGTTTCAGGGCCATCTGCGGGTTTCTGCCATCGGGCCTGAGCCACCACCCCGGGGTGCGATTACTGAGGTTGGTCAGGTCTGGCGTGTCGTGGCGCTTACCCGGCCTGCGGGTTGGCCTGACGGGACCGCCGGGTGACCCGCCGCGCCCGCGAAAATGCGATCACGATCCGGCACCCGGCAAAATAGCATGTGGAACGTGACGGACGCGACGCAGCTGGAGCCTTTCGACGAAGACTCCTACTACCAGGACCCGCTGGGGTTCTTCGCGCGGCTACGCGAGTCCCGCCCGGTCGTGGCGACCGGGATCAGTCAAAAGGCAGCTCACTGCATCCTTGATTGCCGCCTGAGACCGTTACGCAAGGGTCCAGCTGTAGCCGCAGACTCGTTATAGCTAAGACGCCGTCGGGCGCCGCGTCCTCTTCCGCGAGATCGTCGTCGGCGTCCGTGGCGGCTACTGCCTTCCCGAGGCGGAGTCCAGTGAGACGCTGGACGATATCCCGGATCGCTTCGGCAGCGTCATGGACGCACTGGTCGATCGGCACGCCCTTGCGGAGCGGGAGCTGCCAGGCGACAGCCTCGCCCCAGCGAAACGCGCCGTGGCCGACCTCTCGCGATGCCTGCGTTACCACCTGTGCGGGAACGTTCTTATCGAGTTCCAGCTCGAAGACGAGCGGGCCTTCGCTTTCCTCGAAGGAGAACCTCAGGTCCACCCGCCAGCGGATCTTGTCGAGCGTCTCTCCGTAGCCATGGAGGAAGTGGTTGCCCCCATAACAATGCCACGCGGGAAGGTACCCAGAAGCCCCCCGCTTGCGCCGAAGGCTGTAGGTCTGGTGGACGTGGTTGCGCACCCTCGCCACGAGATCCATAAGCGACTCGGTGCGCGCGAGGCGATCTGGGCCGAGCACGGCGTCATCGATGAGGGCTGGGTCCGTTGCCCCGTAGACATCTACCAACGCTTCGAGCTCCTCTCTAGCGCGAGCTGTACTCCTCCGGCTCGTCTTGATCTCGAGAACGTCCGACCACTTGAGATAGGAGAGACGCTTGCCGCTATCCAGCACGTGCGACAGCTCGCGCACGTCATCGGGAGCGATGTCTGCGAGTGCGCACACCTCGGGCCAGAGCCACGTGGTCGTACCCTGATCGGGCCCCAGGATGACGAGCATCTCCTGGGCGCGCTTGAGGTACTCGAGCGGCTGCGAGCGCTGCAAGGAAGCCCAGAACTTCGCTTCGATGAGGACCACCTCCTGCCGTGTATCTCGCTCGATCGCGCGGAGGTCCGGCCGGATGCCGTCGCGCTGGACCTCGGGTTCGAACTCGAGCGCTCTCGACGGTCGGTCACCGTCCAGGCGTGCGAGCAGGGTACAGAACCACTGCCGTGCCACGGGATCCGTGACGAGGATCCAGTGGAGGACCTCCATGGCCACGACTTCGGCCTGGCGACGAAACCGCGACGCGAGGTGCGGGAGCAGAGCTGTCCCTATGACTGCCGCCGTCCTCAGACCGTCAGTCTCAGCGGAGTGCTTGGCCTGCTCGAGCGCCGCAGCACCCTCGACATGTTCCGCGGATGCCACGGTGCCGGCCGGTACGCCTGGGGAGCTGGCGAGGACGGCCCCGTTCGGCCCGTCGGCAAGTGCTTCGGATTGGAGGCGGGCCTCGCTGGACGAGCTCATGGTCGACACGGTAGCTCCTGGGCGTGATGCCGGGCGGTCAACGCGCGGCTTAGGCGCGACCAGGAAACGGGCTCGGGCGCATGCAGCCCTAGGTGCACATCCGAGCCGGTAGGGTCCAGTCCGTGACCCTCATCATCACATGCAAAGGACCCGAAGGGCTTGCGCTCGCGGCCGACAGCCGAGCCACGATAACAGTGACCACGGACAGCGGAGAGCAAGGCATCACATACGTCGATACTGCAACAAAGCTGTTCGCACTGGCCGACCAGCCCTATGTCGGCTTGCTGGCGTGGGGTCAGTACTTCTTTGGTAACGGCCGTTCGATCGCGGGGGCTATTCCTGACCTTGAGATGAGGCTCGCCAAGCGCAGTGGTGGCAGACGACTGACCGTTGCCGAGGTGACAGGCGAGGCCAGTTCATTCTTTGCAGAGCAATGGCGGGAATACGCGCAGCCCGCCGGAAACGGCCCAATGTGGTTTCAGGTGGCAGGTTTCGATGACGGCGATCACCAAGGACAACGCTACCAGGTTGGGATACCCGGCCGACCCGCTCCAGAGAAATTCGCCGACAATATCGGCATTAGCTGGGGTGGGCAAAGTGAGCTGGTAGCGCGTGTCATGAACGGTGTTGACCCCGCAGCCATTGAAATAGCAAAGAGCGAACTCACGCTAAGAAATAATCAAGTCCAGCGCCTGGATAGCCGCTGGCATAACGAGCTTGCGCTCAAACTTCGGCCTGATGGGCTTCCGCTGCAGTCAAGTATTGACCTGGCTGTGTACCTCGTGACTATGACGGTAGCTGCACAATCATTCACCTACGGGCGCATCCAGGGCGTAGGCGGTCCAATCGATGTAGCTACGATTACGCAGGCCGACGGCTTTCAGTGGGTCAGGCGCAAGCAGATCGAGGTCCGTCCGCCCTTCGCAATTCCTGACCCTGGTGACCTGGCGGCGTCTTCGTCGGCCTCCGACTCCTGACTCCTGCTCCCTATAGCTTCCGCCTTCCGCCGGCTGGCGCGTCCGAGAAGCGGGTAGTCAGCACCTGTTACATGGGTATGACGCTCTCGGCAGATCAGGCGCCGTGAGCTGACGCCGACCTGGCCTGCGCCCGCGGCTGCGGGACCCGCGAGGGCCTGACCGCCTGGCCGCACCCCACATAGAAGTCGCTCCATATAACCCGCCAGGTTCCCCCGCCAGAGGGCTGGGGAAGGCCGGGCCGGTTCGAGATGTCGCGCTCGCCCCGTCATCAACCCCGGCACGCTTCCAGCAACGCCCGGAACTCAGCTCGCAACACTGCTGCTGTCACTGGCCTTCCTGCTAGCTGCGGCAGAAGCGTGGCGAGATTCCACTGTGCCAGGTACCCGTACCGTGCGGAGAACAGTGCTACGTCGGTAATGGCGAACTCATCGACATAGTCCATGAGCACATAGCCGAGGATCTGCCACAGATCCGTCACCCCGAGAGATGGCTTCTTGCCTGTCGTCTTCAGCTCAGTCAGCAGGCCGCCCGCGATGAGGTCAGCGTCACCGCGCATAATCTCTGATCCCGCGAATGTCGGCCCGATTGCCCACAGCCCGTGCCTGGAACTGATGGCGGGCAGCAAGGCTGACTCCATCACACCACGGAGCGCGGCCATCTGCTCAAGTCCGGCACGCGGCGTCGCTTCCAGTAGCGACTGGGCTGACCTGTGTGGCAGACGGCCGATAGGCCCCATCGCTGCGATATCCGGGCCGCGACGGTAGACCTCCGTCAGCAGTGCCAGGCCCCAGCACGCTCGGTACACCAGGTCTGCCTCCGCGCCTGTGCCCCGCGTCGGCCCGGTGAACTGCTCCGCTCCGCCGTCGCGGAAGCCGAGCATGAAGGCCAGCTCCTTCAAGGCCGACAGCATTCCGCATAGTGAGGCTCCCTGCGCGGCGAGGCGCAGCGAGGGGTTCGGATGTACCAGGAAGCGCATCATCCAGTCGGCCGCAGTCCCGATCGTGCCCGCGTCGGCCGTCTCCCTGGGCACGGCCGGGACCAGAACCTGGCCAGCCACCGCACGGTAAGCGGCCTGCACATCCTTCAGGCCGGGAGCGAGCCGGTCATCAAAGAACTGCCGGATCGGGGAGTCCTTCTGCGCTAGCTCGTGTGTGAGCGGTCCACGGATCACATATCTGCTCATGACACTGATGATGCACCGCCGAGCCGATATGCCAGCCGTGACCAGCGCGCTACCCGGCTGATGGCCGCCATGCACCTGCAACACTCCGCGCGTCTATGCATGCGCTGGAGGCCCCGGAAAATGACAGACTCGTGAGAAAAGCCGATGACAGATCGGTAAGAAATTCCACAACAGTCCAGGTCAGGGAGGTGCCAGGCGACCTGAAAGATGAGAGCCTACAAAGACTGAGGGAGGAGGCGAGGGCTTCCGGTAGTGGCCACACGTACATACGTGCGGTACTAATTGGCGACGATGGGACCTCGCGGTGCAACCCGATTCACCGCTGCTTACAACGTAACGGTTGGGCTAGGGTGACGATAGTTTCCGCAAAGGAAGCTACCTGCGCGAGGAGCTTTGCAGGTGGAAGGTTGAGGTTGAGAGTGTGCGCGATGATCTCAACATCGGAGCCTCTGATCTGGTGGATGCAGTGCTCTCCAGTGACTCCTGGATAGACCAAGTGACCGCGTCGGAGGCCAAGCGAGGTGCAGTAAGCGAGCATCTGGTACATATCCTCGCGCGCTGGCCCTGCACTCTTGTACTTAGCGTCGATGACCGCGTTGGGCGCCTCCTGGCCGTCTTCATTCCGCCGGTCATAAACGAGGTCGGGCCGGAGTTGGAAGGCTCGCCCCACATCGAGGTGATGTCTCGGGTCCTGCTGGCGGACGCGTCCACCGTGCGTGCGCAGCGCCTCTCCGAGCGCCGTGGTGACAAAATCCTCGAAGATCTTCCACATCTGTACGATCAGGCCGTCGGCCCGGACCACGCGGCCGTCGTCAAGCTCATAGGCATTGCCGCGCAAGACCAGCTCTGCAAGTCCCAGCGCGGTGTGAAGGCGGGCATTGAGCCGCGTCGGCTTCCATTCGGGCAGGGACTGCGCCAGCGCTGGCCGTGAGACTCCGTCGAGCCTGACAGCAAGGTGCTGTAGTTGCGCTCGGGTGCTGGACGGTATCGCGGGCAGTCTCATGAGCCGTTCGGCGGCCATCAGGAGGATCTGGTTCTCCGGGATATCCACGGTGTAGTCATCAAACCGGATCTCGACCGGCAACGGGAACATGTAGTGCCTGCGCCACTGGTCGGCTGCCCGTATCCGACCTCGAATCACAGCGGCGGACTCGTCGGTCTCCCGGTAGCCGAGCAGCACCCCTTGCCGCAAGGCCCGATCGGCTGTACGAGCGAACGCGTGGGCAACGGCCGGAAGGACGTCGGTCGCCTCGCCGACATCGACCTCTTCTTCGCGCCAGTTGAGGCCGTCGACCCCGGAGCGCGCGTATCCGACGAGGAACAGCAGCCTGCTGACTTGGACCTTAGGGATTACACGTACTTCCAGGACGTCAGGTCTTTTCCCGAACCGTGCGACGCCAACCTTCCCTGCGTCGGGGTCTGCTCGGACCCGCCAGTGCCCCATGCGCGAGCCGCTGGTCACCTCGACCAGGCCGCAGCTCAGCAGCGTGGTTACCTGGCCGGACGTGAACTCGCGGTCTTGCCATGTGCCGTCCTCCGGCAGGCTGACGGAGAGCGTCACTGCATCCCGAGGTCATGTCGCAGTGTCTGCAGCCCGTACCTCTCCACCACCTCATCGTGGTCAAGTTCTCCGTAATGGTGCTCTTCCAGAAGCGGAAGGATCTGGGTCCGCCACACCCGATCCATCGCCTGGGGTGACTGGACGGCTGGCCGCATGAGGTAGGACGGCCCGATCTTGAAGTCACGCTCGTTGATCTCCTCATTTAGCCGATCCAGGAGCAGGGCGGCGTCGGGCGGATACCCATTACGGTCCAGCCAGGTCGCGAGCATGCCCTTCACCGGTGATATGTCCGGATGGAGTTCCTGGAACCAGAAGCGCCGGCGCATCGCGACGTCAACCAGTGCGATCGACCGGTCAGCGGTATTCATCGTGCCGAGGATGACGAGGTTGCGGGGCAGGTTAAAGCCCTGGCCCTCGTCCGAACCGTAGAGTAGATGGACGGCCTTGTTGCGGTACTCCAGCAGGAAGTACAGCTCTCCGAAGATCTTGGCGAGGTTGCCCCGGTTGATCTCGTCGATGATCAGCACGTGGGGCTCTCCTAGCCGCCTGCCCGCGGCATCTGCTAGCCGCCTCAGCGGCCCTTTCACCAAGTCGAAGACCACGGTTTCGTTGGCTTTAGCCGGCCGGTATCCCTCGAAGAAGTCCTCGTAGGTGTAGGCGGGGTGAAACTGCACGAGCTGGACGTTCTCTGGTTTCCCGCCAACGAGGTGACTGGCTAGCTCTTGCGCGAGGTAGGTCTTGCCCGTGCCCGGCGGACCGTAGAAGATGAGCTGCGGCCGGTCCCGCAGCAGCTCAACGCATTCTTGCAGCCAGTCCAGTGCATGTGGCAGGCAGAGTTTTTCCGCGAGCTCCTCGGTGACGTCGGGCATGCGGAATTCGCGGTCGGGAACTGGCTGCTCAGGTTCCTCGCCGAGCATGTGCTCTAGGTCGCCGATGAATTCAGTCAGCTCGATCAGCTCGGCATCGGGATTGCCGAGCCGCGCCGAGATCTCATCGGGCAGGTCTCCGTAGTCCACCGGGCTGTCCGGATTGCGCCAGCTAACCGTGTGCTGCAGGTTGGCCCGATTGTCGATGCTCGCCACGAAGGCCGACTGCCCGATCAGTACGCCGAGGTAGACGTCGGTGCCATCATTCGTCACGATGATGTCGCCATCCCGCATCCGTGACAGGAAGGCGTAGTAATCGGCTGTCATCCGCGCGCGCTCTTGCACGGTGGCATGCGAATAGTCCGAGTCCACGGCTGCCCGGACTAGATCCTGGGGCGAGTTGGAGGGCAGCTCACGGAGCCGCGACGCGGGCAGCGAGCACAGCCCTTGTGGCAGCCACAGGTCACGCACAAGGTTGGCCCCCTGTACGCTGGAGCCCCGAACCAGCCAGGCGCGACGCGGCGACTCGCCGAGGATGCCGTCGCCGACGAGCTGGCGGAGGTCGGTACCGCGGACGCGCTTTCCCGGGTCTGCCCGGCCGAAGACCATCGCCACGCCATCAGCGGTAAGCAGCCCGGTCCATTCGGCGCGCTCCTCCTCGTTGAGTGCCAGCTCGTCCGGCAAGCCGCCGTCGGCGTCGAGTGTCCGGAACCAGCCCTCCGGGCGCGTCCCTTGCAGCCACTGGACCAGCCGCGCCGACTGGAGGCCACATTGTTCCGCCAGATCGCTGACCGCTGACCAGGTCTCCTCGGGTATCGCCTCGATGAACCGGGCGACCATCTCGAACCGCGTCCGGTTCTGGTCCCAGTCGCGGTAAAGCTGACCCAAGCGCTCGTAAAAGGAGGTGTGGTCAGTGAACTCGGCAAGCGCCGAGCGCCCCACCGGCGTGAGATACCAGCGGCCACCAGACTTCCGGATCCAGCCAGCCTTGACCAGATTGATGCTATAGAAGTCGAAGTTGCGATAGGCGGTCGTCGTTCCGGCACTGGCGTTCGACCACTCGCTCTCAAGGTCGGGCAGTTGCTGGACGACTGTTGTCCACAAGTCCCGGCCGCGCATGCCCTCAGGATGCTTAGCCAGTATATGCGCGCCAGCAAGCAGCGTCTGTGCAGTGATCTCCCACGTCGCGGTCACAGTGTCCTCTGGTTGGGTGAGATCGAAGAAGTCTTCGTCGATTTCCTTGATCATGATTGTCTTGGCGTCGCGCACGCTGCAGCCATAGCTGACCGAGCCGCTGGCCATCGATGAGGATGATGCATGGCTCAGCCCTTCAGGGTGACCTTATGGGTAAAGGTGGCCCACGGCTCCTCTTCGATCACGACTCGCGATTCCACCTGGTTCCGGAAGTTGTCCAGTGCCTCCGACGACAACTCCCGTGGCGGGCCGCTTGGCTTAAGCACAGGCTTTAGATGCTTGTGCGCTAGTGGGGCGAGGACTTCCACGATGGGCCGCCAGTTCTTGACACACGTCACCGGCACTTGCTTGCCAACGAATTTTAGCTGGAAACTGTTGGCGATGCCCCGGTCAAGGATCGCCTCAATGCTCTCGGCGATCGCCGTCACCATAAGCGGAATCGCCCCAGGGTGATCGAAGTATTCCCGCTGCTCGTCCTTTCCCTTAGGTATCGGCTGGTCTTGGGGCAGGGAGCGAAGATGGGCTTTATGGCCCTCCACGGCCCTGATTAGGGACCAACAGAAGAGGATGTGCCGCGCGCTCGTCTGCTCAGAGAACAGACGTCGGTAGATCCGGTCGTCCTCCCATACCTGGCGCAACCCGTTGTAGGCGATCCCCGGCATGCCGTGATAGGCCGCCAGAGCGCGGCTCGCGGACTCTACATCCACCGCCTTTGACGGCCTGCTGACGTCATCGACGCCCCGGCCACGACGCCCGCCGGTATAGCCATCGATCTTCAGCCCCACAAACTCCTCCACCAGTCTGCGTTGCTCACGGTCGTTACTTCGGAAGTCGGCGGGGTCGACGGCATTCTGTCGATTGTTGTACCTGATGATCTTCTGCACGACCACGGGATCGCCACATTCGATGAACCGCGCGGTAACCTGGGCATCCCCGAGCGAGCCGCGGTCTCTGAACTTCGATACCGTTCCAGTTGTCTGTGCGCCGTTGACGATCGACAGGCCGCGGATAAGCAGCTCCTTCCTCTCCGCGTCGAATTGGACGGAATCGACAAGCGCAGTGATCCCGTTGTTGAAGACCCAGAAGTTGCCTGGCTCGGACTCCAGGGTCTCGCGCATACCGTTGTTGATGTTGTCCTTGGAGCGGCGCGTACCCAGGAAGCCGCGGACGTTCGCGGAGAAAAGCTTCTCCTCATACTTCCAGTAGATGGTGTTGAGCCACTCGGCCGCAACCGTCACCGTGTGAGCAGTCCAGCCGGGACCGTGAGCTGTCAGGCATTGGTCACCGACGACCGGCACCGCTATCTCGTCGTGAACCAGGATCGGCGTGCGCGAACTCTCATACCATTTCGCGATCGTGTCACGGCCGATCTCCTCGGCGCGGATGTCCGGTCTCAACTCTGGGTACCGGGCAGTAATGGCACTTTCGATGCCACTTCGTACAACTTGCAGTGCCCGCCGGTTGTTCTCCGTTTCTGGCAGATTGTGAACATACCAGACCCATATCTCGCGGATAGCGGCGTCGGCGAGCGCCGCCCTGGCCTCCTCTATCTTCGGCGCGAGCCTCTCCGGCACGTCATCCGTCGTGTGGGAGATTACCCAACTTACCGCGTGGCTTAGGGATGAGGCTTTCCATTCCGGCGCGCTTGGGCGATTCTTGGCCGACTCATACCCTTGAGCGAGCAGAAGGATCCCGCGATCCCGATCCACATGGATGAGATCCAGTCCTTTGTCGTCCGGCCCGTCGGTTAGCGCTTCGGCAGCCAAGCCGTCAATGTCGTCAACCTCTAGCCGCAGTTGCACGGCAAACAGCAGACGGTTGTTGTCGCCGTACATGGCGAGGTCTCTACGGCCCGCCAGTGCCTCTTCGACGGCCTTGAACTCGACTGGCTCTTCGGCGGTCACCGTGTCTCCGGCTTTTGTGTGGCGGGATGGCGGGCGCCCTGGCCGGGGGCGCGGTCAAGAGCCGACCGGTACGGTAGTCCGGTATCGATGGCGTCCGCCATCTCCTTGAAGATCCACAGGATCTCTCGCTTCGTCCGGCCCGCGTCGCGCTTGTTGACCGTCGGGAACGCGTCCATGATGTAGTCGACGTCGTCCAGCTTGACCCCGTATAGGTGAAAGTAGGCGGCGTCCAGCTCGGCTCGCAGCACGAACCGGCGCTTCTCGTCCCAGATGAACGGCGGGCC
>Ga0209415_10014870_pt1 | contig 12675 bp, 10 predicted proteins | sample PeaSoiSIISIP2007_FD_187696 | JGI IMG/M metagenome (GOLD analysis project Ga0209415, IMG submission 187696) | Peat soil microbial communities from Weissenstadt, Germany - SII-SIP-2007 (SPAdes) (version 2) | ecosystem: Environmental > Terrestrial > Soil > Wetlands > Peat | place: Germany...
GTCTGCACGGCCAGCCAGTGTTACCGCCGGCAGCCCTTTTCACGAACTGCGGCACGGGTTGCACCAGCTATAACACAGGCTCCGGATACTACATCTCCGGATCGGCCGCGGCAGACGGACCAGGTCAGACCTTGGCCCTGGGTTTCAGCGCCAAGGCGGCTACCAAGTTTGTCAAAGCCCTGTCACCCAATACCAATTACACCGCCGTATCAGGTGGCAAAATGTCAGCCTACCTGTTGCACGGCAGTTCAACCGGTGGTCCAACCACGGAACTCGCCAAGTTGGTCCAGCACGGCGCCATCCCGGATTACCCGTCGGTTAAGACAATCAGTTACACGCTCGCGAAGGGCGCAAACCCGGTCACATTCAAGAAGGGCGTGACCTACTTCTTGTGCGAGACTGAACCGGCTCCGACCGTCGTGCTGCTCTGGATGGTTTCGAACAGCGATGTGACCAGTCCTTTCTGGTTCCAGACTAGCGACACCTGCACCAAGAAGGGTACTGTTTGGAGCAACGCAACCGGCGCCGCGAACGGTGCTGCATTTGAGATTAACTAGTTGATTTGAAGTTTTACTGTGAGTCCGAGCAGGCCGCTGTAACTGGCGGCCTGTTTTTCTTGCGAGATTCACACCGAGAGCAAATCTTATCCGGTTTTTCGCCGCGAAATTTTCTCCTTGCCATCTGGTCAGATCAAAGCCCCATCATAGCTGTGTTAGCATTTCAGGTTCTCTGTCGGAGGTAGCATTCCAATGCGTTACTGGTGGCTCGTTTTCATGCTGTTCACCTCGCTCGCGTTAGGACGGCCGTCTGTCCAGGCGCAGGCCGTGCCAGCCGGAAATTCCGCGCCAGGCGATAAATCGGGGCTCTCATCGTCCAGCAATGTTCCGCCGGACGCTGCTGTAATCACAATTGATGGCCTTTGCGGCAGCGATTCTTTCTCGATAGCCGAGCCGGACGTGGCTTCCAAGACGCCGGGGTCAACCGATTCGAAAGCGAGCAGCTCAAGCGTCGCTTTGAACCCAAGCTGCCGCACAATCATTACCCGCGTGCAGTTTGAAAAGCTAGCTAGCGTGATTGCTCCCAACCAGCCTCCTCACGCTACCGCCGAACTTGCCCGCTTCTACTCCGAGCAACTCCTCTTCGCTCGCGAAGCCCGCGAACTCGGCCTCGATAAAGACCCACATTTCGACGAAATTTTGAAGTTCACCTACTTGCAGGTGCTGGCTCGCGCCCTGAACGAGCGCCTGGCCCGGCAGGCAAATATGACCGATGCGGAATTCACGAAATACTACAAAGAGCACGCCGCCGACTTCGAGCAGGTCGCGCTGCTGCAAATTTCCATTCCAAAGCAGAAGTCGCATGCTACCCAATCAGGCACGATGCCTCAAGCGAAGATGGACCCTGTCGCCGACGAAGCCGCAATGAAGGCGGAAGCGGAGAAGATTTACAGTCAGGCAGTTGCCGGCGGGGATTTTGCAACGTTGCAGGAGGAGGCTTACACCGTCGCGGGCGATCCCGATGACGCCCCAGACGCCGACATGGGTGTAGTCACCCGCTCTGAACTGGGAGACACTCAGGCGGAGGTGTTCGCGTTGCAACCGGGGCAAGTCTCCAAACTTATCTCCGGCAAAGAAGCGTGGCACATCTTTAAGGTAGTTTCCCGGCAGATGATGTCCGAAAGCGATGCCAAGAGACTCGTTACTGGACAACGCACGCAAGCCGCGGTCGACTCGCTTAAGAAGTCCGTCAAACCGCGGTTGAATGACGTTTACTTCGGGAGTTCCGCAGGCCCAGAACAAGCGCAATCCAGCGGAGGCGAGCAACACTAAGGCTCGCAGCTACGCGAGCGGGTAGGCGCCGGACGCCGGATTTCGCCGATCGTGCCAGAGGCCAAAGCCAACCATCCCATGGATCGAAGAGGCAAACGTCTCATCATCGTCTCCTGCCTGTTTCTGGCCATCGGCACGGCGGCTCTTTATAGCCCGGTGGTGCGCCACCCTTTTGTCGATTTCGACGATCAATACTACGTTACGAACAATGCCGTCATACATGCGGGACTGAGTTGGAAGGTCTTTCTCTGGTCCTTTAACGCAGGCTACGCACAAAATTGGCATCCTCTCACCTGGCTCTCCCATGCTCTGGATTGCCAACTCTACGGACTGAAACCGGCCGGCCATCACGTCACGAATCTTTTGCTTCATGTACTGGACGTCGTGATTCTGTTTCTCTTGCTGCTGTACGCAACGGGCGCAATGGGGCGCAGTTTATTTGTCGCCGCATTATTCGCTCTGCATCCTCTCAACGTGGAATCCGTGGCCTGGGTCGCGGAACGCAAGAACGTTCTGAGCACGCTCTTTTTCCTGCTCGCACTTGCCGCCTACGGCTGGTACGCTCGCAACTCGAACGTCAAACGTTACCTTGCCCTGGCCGCGTTGTTCGTTCTCGGACTGGCCGCGAAGCCGATGGTCATCACTCTCCCGTTCGTGCTTTTGCTCCTCGACTTCTGGCCATTGAGACGAATCCAGGGCTGGGACCAGACGTCTCCACCAAGCCGTCCAGGCCGCAAGAAGAATGGAAAAGTGGGATTCAAAAGTTCCGTCTCGGAGCCGGAATTCACCTTCACCCAGGCATCATTCTCACGGCTGGTGCTGGAAAAGCTACCTCTCTTAGCGTTCTGTGCCGGCAGCGCTGTGCTCACGATAATTGCCCAGCGAACCGTCGCAATCCAGACCCTGGAACGGTTTCCACTTGATGTTCGATTGGAGAACGCTGTCTACGCTTATGCCATGTACCTGTGGAAAGCATTCTGGCCCACGGGACTGGCCGTGTACTATCCCCATCCCGGCAACGCGCTCGCTGGGTGGCAGGTCGCAGTGGCCGCGATCGTCCTCGCGGGCGTCAGTATTCTGGCATGGACTCAACGCGCGACCCGCCCCTATCTTGTAACCGGATGGCTTTGGTATCTCGGAACATTGGTGCCGGTGATTGGGCTGGTGCAGGTCGGCAATCAGGCCATGGCCGATCGCTATGCTTACATCCCGCTGATCGGAATTTTCGTGATGGCAGTTTGGAGCGCGGCGGACTGGGCGGACAAAAAACGTATCGCTCCCCAATGGCGCATAGCAACTGCCACAATCATTCTCGCCGTCCTGTCATTCCTGACTATTCGCCAGATCCACTATTGGCGTAGCGAGTACGATCTCTGGGCACATGATTTGGAGGTGGCGCCCGACAATGCCTTGGGTGTCAGCAACCTTGGCGACGCTCTGCAGAAGATGGGGCGCGCCGAGGAAGCCCTGCCGTTTCTCGAGAAATCCGCCGAGCTTCTTCCGGCAGACCCGGTCAGGCATGGCAATCTGGCCGTCGGCTTGGTGGAGAGCGACCGCTTGCAGGACGCTATTTCAGAATACGAAACTGCCATTTCGCTAGCTTCTGATCCCGCAATGCAGTCCCACTTCTACGAGAGCCTCGCCGCGGTTTATGATGCGCTCGGAGATTACGGCAAAGTGCGCGAAAGTTACCAGCAGGCCTTGAAGGTTACCCCTCAGCGCAGCGTCGAAATGACCAATTGGCTGACCCAGAGTGTTGCTGCTCAACCTTCCCCTGCCCGTTACGTACAGCTTGGAATCCTGCTGCAGGAAACCGGCAAGCTGTCCGAAGCCCGCGCCGCCTACGAGCAAGCCCTCAAACTGGATCCGAACCAAACCGAACCGAAAGAATTCCTCAACAACCTGGCCCAGAACAAGAATTAGTGGCGCCGGCATGTTGCCGGCTGTCGCGAGGGCATCCTGCGCTCGCTCGCAGTGCTCCAGAGAAAACTTCCTTCGACCCACTGCTGACCAGCCCGATGCTACAATCACGCCGACCAAATGGATCGAAAGCATTCCTATTTTGCCGTCGTTGCCTGCCTCTGCCTCGCCGTCGGAACCGCAGCCATTTACAGTCGCGCCGCGCGCAATCCTTTCCTGCACGTGGACGATCAAAATTACGTTACGGAAAACCCTCACGTACAAGCAGGAGTGACCTGGCAGACGTTTACTTGGGCCTTGACCGCCACGGCAGCACAGAACTGGCATCCGCTCACCTGGCTTTCCCACGCATTGGATTGTCAGCTCTATGGCTCGAATCCTGTGGGCCATCATTCTACGAACATTCTGCTGCACACGCTCAATGTCGTGCTGCTCTTCCTTTTATTGTTACACGCCACCGGAGCGAAAGGGCGGAGCTTGCTGGTCGCCGCTTTATTTGGCCTGCATCCGCTGAACGTGGAATCCGTCGCCTGGATCGCCGAGCGCAAGAATCTGCTGAGCACTTTGTTTTTCTTGCTCACCCTCGGAGCCTATGGCTGGTACAGCAGAAAACCGGATGTGAAGCGCTATCTCGCCGTGGCCTCGCTGTTCGCCCTTGGACTCGCGGCGAAGCCAATGGTCATCACGCTTCCGTTTGTGCTTTTGCTGATCGACTTCTGGCCGTTGCAAAGAATCCAGGGGTGGGACCAGCCTTTATCGCCTGCTGTGAAAGGACGCAATCGCACGGCCCGATCAAAAGATGTAGCTCCGAAGAAAGTATTTCCCGTACCTCAGTTCCAATTCTGGCGACTGGTCCTCGAAAAATTGCCGCTATTGGTGCTTTGCATCGGCAGCGCCGCGATCACAATCATCGCCCAGCGGGCACAAGCGATTCAGTCTTTCGAGATCTATCCCTTTGCAGGACGGTTGGCGAACGCCATCTACTCTTATGCATCGTACGTATGGAAAACGATCTGGCCCATGCACCTCGCGTTTCTCTATCCCTATCCAAGAGAGGGACGCGCAGCGTGGCAACTCGGCTTGGCGCTGCTGTTTCTTATAAGGGTGAGCGGCCTGGTGTGGAAGCAGCGCTGGGCTCGCCCATATCTGGTGATCGGCTGGCTTTGGTATCTCGGAACCTTGGTGCCTGTGATCGGACTCGTCCAAGTCGGCGATCAGGCCATGGCCAACCGCTACGCGTACCTTCCATTGATCGGAATTTTTGTGATGATCGTCTGGGGCGCTGCTGATGCGGCTGACCGCAGACAAATCAATCTTCCATTGCGTGCCGCGATCGCGTTCGTAATCTTGGCGGCGTTGTCCTTTCTGACTTGGCGCCAAATCGGCTATTGGCAGAGCGACTACGAGCTGTGGTCGCATACAGTCAAGGTTACGAAACATAACGTAGTCGCCAACGAAAACCTGAGCAAGACGCTGATGCAGATTGGCCGGCCGCAAGAAGCTATCGCCGGCTTCGAGGAAGCCGCCAGCCTCAATCCCGGGGATCCGTTCCGGCACGTGAACCTGGCCGCCGCTCTTCTGGAATCCGAACGCCTGACCGACGCCATCGGAGAGTACGAGTTCACCATTCAGGTGACCGCCGATCCCACGATCAAGGCTCGCTGCTACGAAAGCATCGCCACCATCTACGACGAACTCGGCGAGTACGCAAAGGTGCGCGAGAACTACCGGCTGGCGTTGCAGGCTGACCCCACGCAAGGCCCGGGCATGATCGACCGGATTTCCCATGACGCGGCGGGTTCACCTTCAGCTCCGCGATACTTGCAGCTGGGAATGCTCCTTCAGGAAATGGGCAAGCTTTCCGAGGCCCGCGTCGCCTACCAGCAAGCGTTAGACGTTGACCCCACGCTAACTGAAGCAAGAGCATCGCTCGATGCCCTGAAGAGCCAATGACGCATGAATCTAACTGCGTCTCAACAGAAGATTTTGAGGGTTTCCTTTGTGCACCTTTGTGTCCTTTGTGGTTGATGAAGTGAGAATGTTGGAACACGAACAATGCCGCAAAAGGAACGGCGCAAAAACCCGCCCAAGCCAGTGCTACAATCGGTCTACTTGGATGCATCGAAAACGCGCGTACTTCGCGATCGTTTTTTGCCTGCTGCTGGCGCCACAACTTCCCGCCGCCGCGCGTAACTCTGTTGCCAAACGCATTGACACAATCCTTTCCACCCCCGATCTCGCCCGCGGATTCTGGGGCATCAAAGTAGTCTCACTCGCCACCGGAAAAATCATTTACGCCCAGAACGCGGACAAGCTTTTCACTCCGGCTTCCAACACCAAGCTGTTCACCACTGCCGCCGCGCTAGCGCTGATCGGGCCAGATTACACGTCACGCACCACCGTCGAAACCAGTGGAGTTCTCGACAAATATGGACGCCTTACCGGCGACCTCGTGCTAGTTGGCCGTGGCGATCCCAATCTTTCTGGCCGCGAATTGCCTTACAACCTGCGTACCTCGCGCAACGATCATCCAATTCAAGTGCTCGAGCAACTTGCCGACGCGTTGGTCCAAAAGGGCGTTAAGTATGTCGATGGCAACATCATCGCCGACGACTCCTATTTCGCCTTCGAGCGCTACGGAGAAGGTTGGAGTCAGGATGACTTGGTTCTCGCCGATGGCGCGCCAGTCTCCGCACTCACTATCAACGACAACGTAGTATTCGTGAATATTCTTCCCGCGGATCGCGCTGGCGAGCATGCCTTCGTCAACATCACGCCTTTCGCGGATTACTATCGCATCGACAATCGCATCATCACTACGCCGGCGGGCACAGGCCGCAAAATTTTCATCAACCGCGAACCCGGGTCCACGTTGGTTACCCTATGGGGCAACGTGCCGCTGGATGATGGCGGTACTAACGAAGCTCTCGCCATCGAAGACCCCGCGGAATTCGCCGCCGCGCTCTTCCACCAATTGCTGGAGAATCGCGGCATCGTTGTCTACGGCAAACAGCGCACGCGGCACACCGAATTGGCCAGTCTTTCCACTTTGACGGTCACGGCTTCCGCGCCGGCCCGCGGAGGTGATGAACCTTCGCGCACATTACCCAATCAGCCGCTTGTGCTGGCCAGCTACCAGTCCAAGCAGCTGATCGAAGATGTGCGGGTGATCAACAAGGTCAGCCAGAATCTGCATGCGGAAATTCTGCTGCGGTTGTTGGGCCGAGAGAAAGGAACCGCGGGTACAGTCGAAGGCGGGCTTGAAGTGCTGCGGGGCTTTCTGAACCAGGCCGGCGTGCCCAGTGACCAATACCTTTTTTACGACGGCTCCGGCCTCTCCCGTCAAAATCTGGTGACGCCCCATGCAGTTGTGCAACTGTTGCGCTATGCCGCAAGCCAGTCGTGGGGCGCCAGCTTTCGGGGAACGCTGCCGGTTGCCGGGATCGACGGTTCCCTGGCGGATCGCTTCGCGAATCTTGATCCGCGGACGCACGTTTATGCCAAGACTGGTTCGCTCGGCGGAGTCAAGGCGCTCTCCGGTTATGCGACGACAGTTCGCGGCCAGCAAATCGCGTTCTCCATTCTCACCAACAATTTCAACATTCCCAACAAACGCGTTCTCGATGCCATCGACAGCGTTGTCGAAGCGATTGTGGATGAGAAGTAGCTGTTAGCAGTTAGCATTCAGCACTTGACTCTGCAAGGGGCTCCTTCGCTGGAATCGTCGGGCAAAAACTAAATGCTGAGTGCTTCTTTTCACCTTCGTATTCTTTTTACTTGACGGTCGCGGACTGCTCGGACTCCTCCGGGGCCGGTGCCGGTTGGAGGCTTGCGCATTCCGTCCAGGAGATCTTTTAGAACCACGGCGTTGTTTTTTTCTTCATTCCTGGACGCGAAAAGCAGGGTCAGTTTCTTTCGTCGATTGGCCAAACGATAGAGTTCGTTGAGTGCCACCGCGGATTCTGGCCGGGCCAGCTCTTTGAGATAACGTTTGCGGAATACCTGCCAGGCTTCGGGGCGGGCATGGAACCACTTGCGCAGAGCGTCGGAGGGAGCTAAATCGCGCAGCCATTGATCCACTGCGGCGCGAGCTTTGCTCAGGCCGCGTGGCCAGAGGCGGTCGACCAGCACACGCGTCCCATCCCCGCGGGCGGGTTGTTCGTAGACTCGTTTTACCGTCACTCGCTTTGGCGTCACGTCGGTTCCCGCGCTGGGCATGGCTTTGCTTTATTATTGTAGCGGTTTAATTTCGGGTTTCGACGGACAAATGGAGCAATTTCGCATTCATCTTTTCATCAAGCGGGAGATCAGAATCAGGAATCTGAAACTGTTTGCTGTTTGTTTCCTGTTCTCTATCGTGGTGCTGACTGGTTGCGAGGTGCAACGGCGCAAGAGCGATGCGGAACTTGGACTCAATCCGCAGCAGATCGCGGGGCGCCGGATCTATGACAACTATTGCGACCGGTGCCATGCGCCTTACTCTTCGCGTGGACGGCAGGGGCCAAGCATGAAAGGCGTGTTCCAGCGGCAATACCTGCCAATGAGCGGAATGCCCGCCAATGACGATCGGGTCACCGACATCGTTCGTATGGGGCGGAACAAAATGCCCGCCTACACCCAGGTCCTCAGTCAGCAACAAATCAACGATCTGCTGGCGTATCTGCACACTTTGTAGGTTCAGTGAGCGTTGTCCTCTTGCTCCTGAGAGCGCATCTTGAAATGAAATTCAACCTCGGAGGCAGCGGACATGAGTGTCCGCTCTACACGTGCTTTACAGCGGAATATTTCCGTGCTTTTTCGGGGGGTTCTTGTCCCGCTTGGTTTCGAGCATCTCCAGGGCTTGGATTAGTTTTTTGCGGGTTTCGCGGGGTTGGATTACTGCGTCGACGAAGCCGCGGTCAGCAGCTACGTAGGGGTTGGCGAAGCGCTCGCGGAATTCTTCGATCTTTTTTTGGCGCGCCTCTACTCGGTTCGCGGCGTTCTCCAGTTCGCGCTTGTAGACGATGCCCACCGCGCCTTCCGGGCCCATGACTGCGATCTCTGCCGTGGGCCAGGCATAGTTTACGTCGGTGCGAATGTGTTTCGAAGCCATGACGCAATAGGCTCCGCCGTAGGCTTTGCGAGTTATGACGGTCACCTTTGGGACCGTGGCTTCGGCGAAGGCAAATAGCAGCTTGGCACCGTGTTTGATGATGCCTCCGTATTCCTGATTGGTTCCAGGGAGGAATCCGGGAACGTCTTCAAAGGTCACCAGCGGGATATTGAAGCAGTCGCAGAAGCGGACGAAGCGGGCGCCTTTGATCGAGGCGCTGATGTCCAGAGTGCCGGCAAGAAACGCTGGCTGGTTGGCTACGATCCCGACCGGCTTTCCATTCAGGCGTGCGAATCCTATAACGATGTTTTTTGCGTAGTGTTCCTGGACTTCGAAGAAGTAGCCGTCGTCCACCACGGTGTGGATTACGTCTTTGATGTCGTAGGGTAGGTTCGATTGGTCAGGGACAATCTTGTCCAGTGCTGCATCGGCTCGATCGATAGGATCGGTGCAGGGCTTGCGCGGCGGATCATCGAGATTGTTCGAGGGCATGAAGCTGAGCAACTCTCGGACCATCGATAAACACTCGGCATCGTCGTGCGCTTTGAAGTGGGCTACCCCTGAAGTTTCGTTGTGAGTTTCCGCGCCGCCTAGTTGATCTTTGGTGACTTCCTCGTGGGTCACAGTCTTGATTACGTCGGGGCCGGTGATGAACATGTAGGAAGTTTTGTCGACCATCAGAATGAAATCGGTAATCGCGGGCGAGTAGACTGCGCCTCCGGCGCACGGGCCCATAATGGCGGAAATCTGGGGAACGACTCCGCTATACAGCGTATTTCTTAAGAAGATGTCGGCATAGCCAGCCAGCGACATCACGCCTTCCTGAATACGGGCGCCGCCGGAATCGTTCAGGCCGATGACTGGCGCTCCCATCTTGGCGGCGAGATCCATGATCTTCACGATCTTGGCCGCGTTGGCTTCCGAGAGCGACCCTCCGAAGACTGTGAAATCCTGGGCGAAGACAAACACCAGGCGGCCTTCGATGCGGCCGTATCCTGTAATGAAGCCGTCGCCGTAGAATTTTTGCTCGGCCATGCCGAAGTCGTTGCAGCGATGGGTGACGAGTTTGTCGGTCTCTTCGAATGTGGCTTCGTCGAGCAAGAACTCAATGCGCTCTCGGGCCGACATTTTGCCTTCCTTGTGCTGTTTTTCACGGCGCCGCTCGCCGCCGCCGTCTTCGGCCAGGTGGTCGCGCTTCTTCAGTTCAGCCAATTTCTGTTCGAGGTTCATGGCGGGAGAATTATAGCGGGTCGCGGGGGACCAGGAATTACGTGGAGGTTGATGGTGGGTCTTTAGCACGACGGGCGGGACGCCCGTCCTCCATTGGACTGCGATTACTCCATGCTGGAACCGAGTGGCTGGTACTTATATTTCCTGCCATCCCAGAAAACTACGGAGGTTGCCTGATCGCCGCCAGTCTCTTCGGTGAAGATTCCCATGATCAATCTCTTTTTCTTGATGGCCAATTTCTTCACGACGACCTGCTTGAAGGGCAGATTTATAATGAGGAACTTCGCTTTGGGAGTGGCTGAGTGCCAGGCCTCGGCGCCGGCTCCATGAATCACCAACAAAGAGTAGCCGCGATGTTCCGGATCGTCCGAGGAAAATTGCGTGGTGATCTTGGGATTGCCGTAGCCAAAAAAGCTGTTGTATGGATCGACGACCACGAAGCTGTCTTCGACCTGGTCCATCATTGGATTGGTGCAGCGGGCCGGGATGACGATATCTTCAATGCCGTCGCTGTCCAGGTCGGCGATGAGCGGCTCGATTCCGATGAGGGAGCAGGTCGATCCAAATTGTTTCTGGACGAAAGCGTTGTCGACGGCGGGCTTGGCCACCGGAGGCAGGGACGCGGCTTGGGCGCTCAGCGTGACGCTTAAGAGGCACAACGCAGCGGGGAGCATGGAAAGTCGACGGAACATAAGAACACTCTAGACCGGTCGAGCGACCAGCGATAGAAGAAGATGAGGCTTTCGTAGCACGAAAGTCACATGCTTTAGAAAGCGGGATACTAGATTTGTTCGAGCGGGCGGGTCACAGACCCGCCGCAACCCAGTCGATATCCGGGCCTACCGTTTGAAATGCTCCCAGCCTTGGGGACGGAGTTCGAATCCCACGCCTTGATCATTCATGAGGATGATGTGCTTTTGGCGCGTGACGTGGCCGATTTGGGTGATGTCGACACCCGCGATTCGGGGAGGGACTTGCTTCCCGCGAGGCCCCGTGAAAAGCAGTTCGTAGTCGTCACCGCCATGCAGGGCAAGTTGCAGGTCGACTTCGTGAACTGGCTTGCCGACGCTGGCGCACGGTATAGCCGGAGCCTGGATCTCCGCGCCAACACCACTCTCTTCGCAGATATGCCCGAGGTCGGTGGAGAGGCCGTCGCTGAGATCGATCATGGCCGAGGCAAGACCTTTTTCCAGCAGAAACTGGCCAACCTCGATTCGAGGCACGGGATGGAAGTGCCGGGGGAAATCAGCCTGCCTAAGTTTCTTGCCAGCGAATAGCAACTTCAGCGCGGCGGCGGCGCCTCCGAGCGTGCCGGTCACGTAAATTCTGTCTCCCGAGCGGGCACCTGAGCGCCGGATTGCTTTCCCTTTTGGAATCGATCCGATGACAACAATGTCGGCCAGAATCCCGCCAGGGCTTTGTGCTGTATCTCCACCCGCGAGGGTCACGTTGAATCGGTCAGCCAGCCTGAGCAAGCCTTTGATGAACCGGTCAACCCAGGGCTGGCGCAGGTTTTGAGGCAGGGCGAGCGATAAGAATGCACCGACGGGCGTGCCTCCCATGGCAGCGATATCGCTAAGGCCGCGGGCCAGGCAGCGATGCCCGACGACTTCGGGGGGATGCCACTCGCGCCGGAAGTGAATCCCTTCCAGGCTGAAATCGGTGGTAACCAACGTTTGGTGACCGGGCGGGATTTGCAGGATGGCACAGTCATCCCCGATGCCCGCTACAATCCCTTTTCTTCGAGTCGCGCGACTTCGGATGCGAGAGATGAGCAGCTTTTCGGCGAGAGGCAAGATGGCTCAATCATATACAAGCAGAAAGGCCCGAGCGGGGCGAAAATGTTGGGTGACCGCTGAGATTGAGAATAAAGGCGATCACTGCCGACTCCGATCCATCCAACGAAAGCCTCCGACTGGTAGACGTTGCTGGCAGTTCAAGGGTTGCAACGCCTTATACCATGCCGGATTGTTCTTTACACTGCAGAAGTTGTACCGCTGGTAACCCGCCTAGGTACCGCGGATTCCATCTGTCTTTCGTAACCCGGAGCTGTGCTTTGGGTCGTTGACAGGACGAATCTACTTTGGTACCGTTGCGAAGCTACTTCCAAATACTCTGGCCGAGCTAAGTGCCGCATGCGGTTAGGATTGCAGGCACAGAGATTTCGGGCCTGACCCTGGTTCCGGTAGGACGGAGCGATTTACTGACCTTATTCCCAAAGCGGAAAAGGTAGGATCGCAGCAGGGATCGGGCTATAGGATCTACGCGGCGAACCTGCCGCGACCGTCGATCCGATTACTTAACGAAGGGGAAATATTGCGTAAACGTTTTTACATACTTTTCGTAGCGCGTGGCGACGATGGGCAACTCCGTAAGATACCCATCCCAGTTCACTATTTGTACGTATTAGTTGTGGGAGCGGCGATCGGGGTTCTGAGCCTGACCGGAATTGCCAGTTCCTACATGCGAATGCTTCTGAAGGTCTCCCGCTTTAATGAGCTGCGGACTCAAAAAGACGAGCTGAAAAATCGCTATTCGCGGCTGGAGCAGGTCGCGCAGGAAAGAGATATTCAGGTCGCGTCGCTGGGTTCATTGGCTAGCGAA
>Ga0209415_10014871_pt1 | contig 12675 bp, 11 predicted proteins | sample PeaSoiSIISIP2007_FD_187696 | JGI IMG/M metagenome (GOLD analysis project Ga0209415, IMG submission 187696) | Peat soil microbial communities from Weissenstadt, Germany - SII-SIP-2007 (SPAdes) (version 2) | ecosystem: Environmental > Terrestrial > Soil > Wetlands > Peat | place: Germany...
CAGGCGCCGGCGATGCAGGAGGTATTCCGCGTCATCGGCCGGCTGTCGCAGTCGCACGCCACGGTGCTGATCACCGGCGAATCAGGCACCGGCAAGGAACTGGTGGCGAGCGCGCTGCACCGACATAGCCCGCGCGCGGCAAAACCGTTCATCGCCATCAATACCGCGGCGATCCCGAAAGACCTGCTCGAGTCGGAATTGTTCGGGCACGAGCGCGGCGCGTTCACCGGCGCGCAGAACATGCGGCGCGGGCGCTTCGAGCAGGCCGACGGCGGTACGCTGTTCCTCGACGAAATCGGCGACATGCCGTCTGAGCTGCAAACGCGGCTGCTGCGCGTGCTGTCGGACGGCCAGTTCTATCGCGTCGGCGGCCACCAGCCGATCAAGGCCAACGTGCGCGTGATCGCGGCGACGCATCAGGATCTCGAAGCGCGAGTGAAACAGGGCCTGTTCCGTGAAGACTTGTTTCACCGGTTGAACGTGATCCGGTTGCGGCTGCCACCGCTCCGGGAGCGGCGCGAGGACATACCGCTGCTGGTCAGGCATTTTCTGGCCAAGAGCGCGCGCGAGCTCGGCGTCGAGGCGAAGCGGTTGTCGGATGCGGCATTGAAATTTCTGTCGGCGCAGGATTTGCCGGGCAATGTCCGGCAGCTCGAGAATTTGTGCCACTGGCTGACGGTAATGGCAGCCGGGGTCAACATCGAAGTCAAGGACCTGCCATCTGAAATGCGGTCGGACGCCGGCGCCGCGATCGAGCAGAACTGGATCGGCGCGCTTGAGCGCGAAGTCGCAAATGCGCTCAAGCGCGGCGAGTCAGGGCTGATGGACGTGCTTGGGCCGCAATTCGAAAAAGCGCTGATTACGCGCGCGCTTGCCCATACCGGCGGCCGGCGCATCGAGGCTGCCCAACTCCTGGGCCTCGGTCGCAATACGCTGACGCGCAAAATCCAGGAGCTTGGCCTAGACGCCGATAAAAATGGCGGCGAGGATTAGGTCACTTTTCCGGCGGTCTTGAGCGATAACGTTTACCCAAGCTTCGGGTTTTTCCTTACATCGATAACTCGGCCACGACGGGTGCGTGGTCGGATGGCCGCTCCGCCTTGCGCGGCTCAACATCGATAGTGCAGGCGCGACAGCACTGGGCAAGGTCATCACTGATCAGGATGTGGTCGATGCGCAATCCCATTTTGCGCTTGAAAGCATTCATGCGGTAATCCCACCACGTATATGCCTGGTCTGGTTGGTCGAATAAACGGAAGCTGTCCTTGAGCCCGACCGCGAGCAGATCCTGGAACACCCGGCGCTCCGGCGCGCTGAACAGTACCTGCCCCTCCCATGCCTTGGGGTCGTGCACGTCGCGTTCATCGGGTGCAATGTTGAAATCACCAACCACCGCGAGCCTGGAGTTCATTGCCAGTTCACGCTTGAGCCAGGCGATGGCAGCTGCCAGCCAGTCAAGTTTGTACCGGTATTTATCGGAATCGACGCTCTGGCCGTTAGGCACATACAGGCAAATCACGCGCAGCCCGGCGACATTGGCGGCGAGCACTCGCTTCTGCGGATCGATGAAGCCGGGTATCGCAGTCAGTGCGTCGACGACTTGCGTTTTGCATAGGATCGCGACGCCGTTGTAGGTTTTTTGGCCGCTGAAAAGCGCATGGTAGCCGGCGGCGCGAATATCCCGCACGGGGAAATTGGCGTCCTCGAGTTTGGTTTCCTGCAGGCACAGCACATCGGGCTGATGGGCAGCCAGCCACTGCAGAACCTGCGGCAGGCGAACCTTTAACGAGTTTACGTTCCAGGTCGCAAGCCGCATTATTTGCCGGCTGCGGGCTGGGCGGGAGGGATCGCCGCAGGCTTGGCGCCGGGAAGCACGGTGCTCGGATAGCCGGCCTGGTCAAGCGCCGCATCCCACTCCGATGCCTGAAAGCCTTTGATGGTCTTCAGTTGCCCGACTACGAGCAACGGTACTTCCATGCCGCCGCCGGTGAGTTTCTTGAACGCTTCGATCTCATCGGGATTCTGCGGATTTTTTTCCGCGTACGGAATGCCGCGCTTCTTCAGGTGCGCGCGCGCGTTATTGCAAAGATCGCCGCAGTCGGTGATGTAAAGCGTCACCGGGAAATTCTTGACTGCCAGTTGCACGCTGTACGGCGTCTCGCTGGTCTGAACCGCGTTGCCGCCAAGGTTTTTCTGCTCGACTTTCCTGATGTTCGCGGGCGGCGGGTAAGGGGTGTAGTTGACGACGCCTTTTTCATCGACCCAGCGGTACATTTCGGCGCAGTGGGCGACCGCCGCAATTCCCATCAATGTCAGAAACGCCCATGTTTTCATGATGTTGTTCCTCCAATCCGCAACACAACCCACTTTAGCATATCGCTTGCCGCGCCGGTAGGCATTACGTCATGCCACCGCCTCAGTTCACGCGTCGTAGATGCAACGTTATTGATTCGGCGGCGCTACGGCATTCGTCTTAATCGCATCCCAACGCTGAGGCGTTGGGTTCCCGCTCATGGACTCATGCCGCTATGCCTTAGCAGCGCGTCGATTGCCGGTTCGCGGCCGCGGAATGCGACGAACGACTCGAGCGCCGGACGACTGCCGCCGACCGCGAGGATTTCGTCGCGAAAGCGGTTGCCGGTCGCCGGATCGAGCACGCCGTGCTCCTCGAACATGCTGTAGACATCGGCTGACAATACCTCGGCCCACTTGTAGCTGTAGTAGCCGGCCGCATAGCCGCCGGCGAAGATATGCGTGAAGCTGTTGGCGAAGCGATTGAATGCGGGCGGGAATGTCACCGCGACCCGGCGCCGGACTTCGTCGAGCAGAGCGGAAACGGATTTGCCGCCTTGAGGATCAAAATCGTAATGCAGATGCATGTCGAACAGCGCGAACTCGAGCTGGCGCACCATCTGCATGCCGCTCTGAAAATTCTTCGCGGCCAGCATCTTGTCAAACAGCTCCCTCGGCAGCGGAGCGCCGGTTTCGACGTGTCGCGTCATTGGTTCGAGCACGCCCCATTCCCAGCAGAAATTTTCCATGAACTGGCTCGGCAACTCGACCGCGTCCCATTCGACGCCGTTGATGCCCGATACGCCGAGCTCCTCCATGCGCGTCAACAGATGATGCAGCCCATGACCGAATTCGTGGAACAGCGTGATCACTTCGTCGTGCGTGAACAGCGCCGGCCGTTTTTTCCCATCAATCTCGCCGACCGGCGCGGCGAAATTGCAGTTAAGGTACGCGACCGGCGTCTGGATGCCGTCCGCAATACGGCGGCGCGTGATTGCGTCGTCCATCCACGCCCCGCCGCGCTTTGATGGCCTTGCATACAGGTCGATATAAAATTGCCCGACCCGCTTGCGGTCGCCATCCAGTATCGTGAAAAAGCGCACGTCGGGATGCCAGCTCGGCGCCGTGTCGGGTTCAATCGTCAGGCCATAGAGCGTTTCGATCAGCCTGAACATGCCCGGCAGCACGCTGGACTCGGGAAAGTACTGCTTGACCTCCTGGTCGGAGAAGGCGTAGCGCGAAATACGCAGTTTTTCCGAGGCGTAAGCGATGTCCCATGCCGCAAGATCCGCCAGCTTGAGCTCTTCCCGGGTGAACGCCTTGAGCTCCGCGAGATCGCGTTCGGCGAACGGCTTGGCCTTGGCGGCGAGCTCGTTCAGAAATTCCAGTACCTGCCGTGGCGAATGCGCCATTTTCGGCTCGAGCGAATATTCAGCAAAGGCGGCAAAACCGAGTAATTGCGCGAGCTCGCGCCGCAACACGACGATTTCGGTGATCAGTTGCGTGTTGTCCAGCTCAGGACGCCCGAATTCGGCAGCGCGGGTGGAATAGGCGCGATACATGAGTTCGCGCAGGCTGCGATTGTCGGCATACTGCATCACCGGCTGATATGACGGTGCGTGCAGCGTGAGTTTCCAGCCCGGCTTGCCGTCGTGCTGTGCCGCCTCCTGCGCTGCCTGCAGCACGTCGTCCGGGATGCCCGCGAGCGTGGTCTTGTCCTCGACGTAGTGCGTGAATGCGTCGGTCGCATCGAGCAGATTGTCGGAAAAACGCGATTCCAGCTTTGACAGTTTTTCGCGCAGCGCGAGGAAACGCGCTTTTTTGTCTGCCGGCAGTTCCGCGCCACCGAGCCTGAAGTCGCGCAGCTCGTGCTCGACGATCGCACGCTGCGCGCCGCTAAGGCGGGTAAAATCCAGCCCGGCCTTGAGCTGTTTGAATTTTTCGAACAATCCCTGGTGCTGGCCGAGTTCGGTGTAATACTGCGTCACTTTCGGCAGGTTGGCGTTGTAAACCTCGCGCAGCTCGGGGCTGTTCATCACGGCATTGAGATGGCCGACCTGGCCCCATGCGCGGTTGAGCCGTTCGGTCGCATCCTCGAGCGGCGCGACAAAATTGTCCCAGGCAGGCGCAGCGGCGTTATTGGCAAGCGTAGCGACGAGCGCGCGGTTCGCCGCGAGCAGTTCGTCGACGGCGGGCGTTACATATTCGGGCTTGAACGCTTCGAAGCGCGGCAACCCGGTGAAATCGAGCAAAGGATTCATAAGGCTGGATGTGACCCGGGACTCAGCGGATGGCGACCGGTTGGACGCCGGAATCAGTATAAGGTTCAGGTGATCGGCTCAAGCCGATTCGTAAACGATCTGGCCTTCGACCAGCGTGTAACGCACTTTGCCTTGGACCTCGATGCCGATAAACGGCGTGTTCTTGCCCTGGCTTTTAAGCGCTTTCGGCTCGACTTTCCAGTACTGTTGAGGGTCAAACACGCAGATGTCGGCACTCACGCCTTGCGCGAGCCTGCCGGCCTCGATGCCGAGGACGCGCGCCGGGTCTGAAGTGATGCGCGCGAGCCCCTGCACGAGCGACAGCCTGGATTCCTCGCTCCATTTCAACGTCAGCGGCAGCAGCAGTTCGACGGCCGTGGCGCCGGTTTCAGCCTCGCCGAACGGCAATTGCTTGGCATCTTCGTCGACCGGCGTGTGATCGGAGCACAACGCATCAGCCGTGCCATCGGCCAGAGCGGTCCGCAGCGCATCGCGATCGCGCTGGCTTCGGAGCGGCGGCGTCAGGTTGCAGTTGGGGTCGAAATAACCGATGTCCATCTCTGACAAATGGGCGTGATGGATTGCGATATCGCACGTGACGCGAAGGCCGATTTGCTTGGCCTGCCGCGCCATGTCGACGCCTTCGGCGCTCGACAGCCGGCACAGATGGATGCGTGCGCCAGTCTCGCGCGCGAGCAGCAGGATCGTCGATAGCGCAACCGTCTCGGCGCACACCGGGATCGCCGCGAGCCCGAGCCGCGTTGCAACCTGGCCGTCGTGCGCGACGCCGCCGCGCGCGAGGTCCGCGTCCTGCGGCCGCAGCCATACCGGAAAATCGAAAGTTGCTGCATATTGCAACGCGCGCAGTAGCAGTTGCGTGTCGGTAAGCGGTGCATCGGCGTGCGAGAACGCCACGCAGCCGGCATCAGTGAGTTCCGCCATTTCGGTCAGATGCGTGCCCTTGAGCCCGAGCGTCAGCGCACCGACCGGATAGACATGCGCCTGGTGGAGATTCCTGGCGCGGAACTTGAGCATTTCGACCAGCCCCGGTTCATCGAGCGGCGGGTCGGTGTCGGGCGGGCAGGCGAGGCTGGTGACGCCGCCCGCTGCTGCCGCATCCATCTCCGATTCGAGCGTCGCCATGTATTCGAATCCCGGTTCGCGCAGGCGCACTGCGAGATCGACCAGGCCCGGGCATACCACGAGGCCGTTCGCGTCGATGGTGCGGTTGGCGGTGAAGCCGTTCGGCGCGGTGCCGATCCCGACGGTCTTGCCGGCGGCGATGAACACGTCTTGCTTCGCATCCGTGCCGCTCGCCGGATCGATCAGTCGGCCGTTCTTGATATGTATTTTCATTCGAGTTTAGTTGCCGGCGAGTATGCTCATGACCGCCATGCGGATCGCGATGCCGAACGTTACCTGCGGCAGGATTACCGACTGGCTGCCGTCGGCGACGTCGGAATCGATTTCGACGCCGCGGTTCATCGGCCCTGGATGCAGCACGATCGCGTCGGGCCTGGCGAGCGCGAGCTTGTCGGCGGTCAGGCCGTAAAATTTGAAAAACTCCTGCGGCGACGGCAGGAACGAGCCCTGCATGCGCTCGTTCTGCAGCCGCAGCATCATCACCACGTCGACGTCTTTAAGCCCCTTCGCCATGTCGTGATAAACGTGCACGCCGAGATTGTCGACATTGGACGGCAGCAGCGTCTTGGGGCCGATCACGCGCAGTTCCGGCACGCCGAGCGTCGTCAGCGCGTGGATCTGCGAGCGCGCCACGCGCGAGTGCAGGATGTCGCCGACGATCGCCACGCGCAGCCTGGTGAAGTCCTGCTTGTAGTGGCGGATGGTGAACATGTCGAGCAGTCCCTGCGTCGGGTGCGCGTGACGGCCGTCGCCGGCATTGATGACGTGTATGTCCTCGCCGACATGGCGCGCGATCAGGTACGGCGCGCCGCTTTGGCCGTGGCGCACGATAAACATGTCGGCCTGCATCGCCGCCAGATTGGCCACGGTATCGAGCACCGACTCGCCTTTGGATTGCGACGAAATATTGATCGCGAGATTGATGACGTCGGCCGACAGCCGCTTGGCGGCGATTTCGAACGTGGTGCGCGTGCGCGTCGAGGGCTCGAAGAACAGGTTGAAAATCGCCTTGCCGCGCAGCAGCGGCACTTTTTTGACTTCGCGTTGCGTCACGCCGACAAACGACTGCGCGGTGTCGAGGATCTGGCGCAGGATCTCAACGGGCAGCCCTTCGATCGACAGCAAGTGATGCAGTTCGCCGTTCTTGTTGAGCTGCGGGTTGCTGTTGAGAAACATCGCGCGCGTGTCCTGTATTATTTCTTCGGCTGCAGCACCAGTTGCAATCTGCCGCGTTCGTCCCGCTCCAGATCGATGCTGTATTGCGGCGATGCGTCGAGAGTCGTGCCCACGAATTGCGCCGCGATCGGCAGCTCGCGGCCGCCGCGGTCGACGAGCGCCGCCAGCCTGATGCTCGCCGGCCGGCCGTAGTCGAACAACTCGTTCATTGCCGCGCGTATCGTGCGCCCGGTGTAGAGCACGTCGTCGATCAGAATCAGGTCGCGGCCCTCGACTTCGAACGGAATTTCCGACGGCATGACCTTGTGCTTGAGCCCTTTGCCTTCGAAGTCGTCGCGGTAGAACGAGACATCGAGCGTGCCGAACGGCACCTTGAGCTTGAGTGAAGAGTGCAACCGCTCGGCGAGCCACGCGCCACCGGTGACGATGCCGATCAAGCCGGTCTGCGCCGACACATGCGGGCGCATCTGCGCCGTGAGCGCGGCGAGCAGCTTCTCGGCGTCGGGCAGCGCGATCGCGGTCATGGTTTGGTCCCGATTGCGCGCGCGTCGCGTGCCGTAGTGTCGAAGTAGGCCTGCAATATATGCTGCGCCGCGACCCGGTCGATGAGCGGCTTGCGTTTGCGTGATGCAACGCCGGCTTCCGCGAGGCTCGACTCAGCGGCGACCGAGGTCAGCCGCTCGTCGACGAGTTCGACCGGCAATCCGAAGCGCGCGCCGAGCTCGCTTGCGAATTTGCGCGCGAGACGCGACAACTCGTGTTCCATGCCGTCGAGATGAGCGGGCAACCCGACCACCAGCAGTGCTGGCTGCCATTCCCGGATCAATGCTGCGATAGCGGCGTAGCGCCGCGGCTTGTCCGTTGCCTCGAGTGTCGCCAGCGGATGCGCAATGCGGACAGCCCCGTCACCTACTGCCGCGCCAATGCGTTTTTCGCCGAAGTCGAATGCCAGAATAGTGCCGGTTCCGGGGTTGCTGGCTTGGGGTATCGAGTTTGGAGTTTTTTGAATCATGACGCCGGGATGTTCAACCTTGGACTTGAAATCTGAAACTCGAAACTGATCAAGCATGCCCGGCGTGCTCCGACAGGCTGGCATAGTTGACGCCCAGCATTTCCATTGCCGTGGCGAGCCGTTGCTCGGCCGGCAATTCGAAAATGACGTCGTCGCGCGCCGCGACGGTGAGCCAGGCGTTCTGCGCGAGTTCGTGCTCGAGCTGTCCCGGCGCCCAGCCGGCGTACCCGAGCGTGATCAGCATCTGGCGCGGACCTTTGCCGCAGGCTACCGCTTGCAGGATGTCTTTGGACGTGGTGAGACCGATTTCGGAGCTTACCGACAGTGTGGACTGCCATTTGCCGACCGGTTCGTGCAGCACAAAACCGCGGTCGGTTTGCACCGGGCCGCCAAAGTGGATCGGGATCGCCCCGCACTGCTCGGCTGATACCGGTATGCTGACCTGCTCGAGCAGCTTGGTCAGCATCATGTCGAGCGGGCGGTTGACCACCAGGCCGAGCGCGCCTTGCTCGTTGTGCTCGCAGATATACGTCAGGGTTTTGGAAAAATGCGGATCGGCCATGTTGGGCATGGCGATCAGGAAGTGGTGCGTGAGGTTCACCGATTGCATTTTTGGGTGTCGATTCCCGCCTGCCTCGCGCCGGACAACTAGACAACCCGTATTGTAAACGCGCCGCCGCCCCTTCACAATTGTTTCGCTTGGACGGCGCCCGCGCGGCGGACCGGCTAGCTCCTGAAAACCCGGGTGTATTACGGGAACCCCGGCCTGGCTCAGGCACGCTCTGCGCTGCCGTGACGCCGCTGCGCGGAGCGGCGCGTCAAGCCGGTCACGACGGGCGGAGCTACCTGCGCCAGAAGGCAGGCGTGAACAGGATCAGCAGGCTGAAGATTTCGATGCGGCCGAGGAACATCGCCAGCGTGCAGACCCAGGTCTGAAAATCCGACAGCGCAGCGTAGTTGGTCGCCGGCCCCACGACGTTTAATCCCGGGCCTGCATTGTTGATGCACGCGATTACGCCGCTCAAGGCCGAAATGAAGTCGAGGCCGCTTGCCATCAACGCAAACGTCAAGGTAACGACGCTGATGAAATAGACAAAAATAAAGCCGAGCACCGCGAGCACCACTTTGTTCGGTATCACGCTGCCGCCGATTTTCATCGGATTGACGATGTTGGGATGTATCAAAAACAGTATTTCGCGCATACTCTGACGCGCGATGATCAGAGTCCGGATCATCTTGATGCCGCCGCCGGTCGAGCCCGAACTTACGGCTATGCAACTCAGGAAAAGCATCCACATCGGGGCGAAGATCGGCCATTTGCCATAGTCAACGCTTGCGAATCCGCAGTCGGTCGCGATCGAAACCAGGTTGAAACTCACATGGCGCAGCGCAGTCCAGAAGCTGTCATAGGTTCCGGCGTGCCAAACATACAGCGTCACCATGACGCAGCTCCCAAGCACCAACGCGAGCATGCTTTTGGCTTCGGTGTCGCGGCGGTATGGGGCGAAACTTTTTTCATGCCATGCCAGAAAATGGGTGACAAAGTTCATCGCCGCCACCAGCATGAAGAAAATGAGGACGATCTCGATCACAACCGAATCGAAATGACCGATGTTTGCATCGTAAGTCGAGAATCCGCCCAGAGACATCGCGGCGAACGCATGGCATACCGCATCGAACCAGCTCATGCCCGCAAGCTTTAATGCAACAATGCATGCGGCGGTAATGCCGAAATACACGAGCCACAGGTTCTTCGCGGTTTCTGTAATGCGTGGCGTGAGCTTGGTGTCTTTTATGGGGCCCGGCGTTTCAGCCTTGTAGACCTGCATGCCACCGACGCCCAGCATGGGCAGGATCGCAACTGCGAGCACGATGATGCCCATTCCGCCGAGCCAGGTGAGCAAGTGCCGCCACAGGTTGATCGACTCGGGAAGGGTGTCGAGTCCGATCAAGATCGTAGCCCCGGTTGTCGTGAGACCGGACATGGTCTCGAAATAGGCGTCAGTAAATGAGAGATTGTGGATGACCAGCATCAGCGGAAGCGTGGCAAACGCCGCGCCACCCGACCATGCCAGGGACACCAGAAGGAAGCCGTCGCGCGGCCGGAGTTCGGCCTTGAAACGCCGCGTGGCCAGCCAAACAAGGAAACCGAACGCGAAATTGATGGCCATCGAGGAAACGAACGCCATCAGTGCGCCGTCGCCGAATATCAGGGAGGTGATGATCGGCAGCAGATAAGTGGTGCTCATCAACATCGCCATCAGCCCGAGCACATGGGCCACCGCCAGCATTTGAGGCATTTAGAGATACCCGGCGTCGACCTGGAACAGCTTTTCGACTTTTGACACCATTTGTTTGTTGACCACAAACACGATGACGTGGTCATTCGTCTCGATCACGATGTCGTGGTGAGCGATTACCACCCGCGTGCTGCGCTCGGCCGCGGCCATGTTGTCGCCGTGTTCTGCCGCGGGGTGTTCGAGACTCCGCACGATGGCGCCGATGGTGGCGCCCTTCGGCAGATTGATTTCGTCGACGCGGCGACCGACCACCCGCGACGATTTATAGTCGCCGTGCGCGATCAACTCGAGCGCCTCGGCCGCACCGCGCCGCAAGCTGTGTACCGCAACGCAATCGCCGCGCCGCACGCGCGCCAGCAATTTGCCGATCGTCGCCTGCGCCGGCGAAATCGCGATATCGATCTGGCCGGACTGAAGCAGGTTCACGTAGGAACTGCGGTTGATCAACGCCACCACCTTGCGCGCGCCCATGCGTTTCGCGAGCAGCGCCGACATGATGTTGTTTTCATCGTCGTTGGTAACCGCGCAGAACATGTCGACGTCATGAACATTTTCCTGCTCGAGCAATTCTTCATCCGTAACGTCGCCCGACAGCACCAGCCCGCGGTTGAGCTCGCCCGCAAGCGCCTCGGCGCCGGGCTTGCTGTACTCGATTATTTTGACTTCGTAATTTTTTTCGAGGGCCTTGGCCAGCCGGCGGCCGATATTGCCCCCCCCGCCGATCATCACGCGCCGGACCGGCTTGTCCATGCGCCGCAGTTCGCGCATTACGCCGCGGATGTTTTCGGTGGCGGCGATAAAGAATACCTCGTCGCCGGCTTCGATCACGGTGTGGCCTTCCGGTATGATCGGCGCGTCCTGGCGGAAGATCGCCGCGACACGCGTCTCGATGTTAGGCATATGGCGCCGGATGTCCTGCAATTCGTGTCCGACCATCGGCCCGCCGTGGATGGCACGCACCGCAACCAGGCTCACCATGCCGCCGGCGAACTCGAGCACCTGCAGCGCTTCCGGAAACTCGATCAGCTTGACGATGTAGTCGGTGATGATCTGCTCCGGGCAGATTGCGAAATCGACGGCGAAGCTCGCGTTGCTGAATATTTCCTGGTGTGAAAGATAGTCCGTGGCGCGGATGCGGGCGATGCGGGTCGGCGTGTTGAACAGCGTTGCTGCGAGCCTGCACGCGACCAGGTTGGTTTCGTCGCTGCGCGTGACGGCGAAAATCAGGTCGGCGTCCTCCGCGCCCGCCTGCTTCAGCACCGACGGGTGCGCGGCGTTGCCGACGACGGTGCGCAGGTCGAGACGGTCTTGCAGTTGCTTCAGGCGCGCGGCATCGGTATCGACTATCGTGATGTCATTGGCCTCGGAACACAGGCTCTCGGCTACCGAAGATCCGACCTGGCCCGCGCCGAGTATGATGATTTTCAAACCAACCGCCTTTCAGGCGCGCGCGAAAACCGCGATTTTAGTCCTGTTTGCGTACTGGGTAAAACGCCGGATTGCGGGAATTGCTATGGCATAATCGCCGCATGCGGCGCGCCGACGGCAATCTCACGCGCATTCATGTGCCGGGCGCGCTTGCGCCCGGCGCCGTGGTCCCGCTGCCGGCTGCGGCGGCGCATCACCTGTCTCGCGTGCTGCGCGCTTCGGTTGGCGATGTCGTCATCGTATTCAATGGCGGCATCGAATTCACAGCCGCTATTACCCGTATTGACAAGACCGGCGCCAGCGTCAAGGTTGCCGCCGGCAGCGCGGTCGAACGCGAATCGCCGCTCGCCTGCGTGCTGGCGCAGGCGATCTCGAGCGGTGAGCGGATGGACCTCACGCTGCAGAAAGCGGTCGAACTGGGCGTTGCGGGCGTGCAGCCTCTCTACAGCGAGCGCAGCATCGTGCGGCTCGACGCCGAGCGCGCGGTGAAACGCGCCGAACATTGGCGGCAGGTGATGGTTTCTGCGTGCGAGCAATGCGGCCGCAACGTCATTCCCGCGCTCGCTGCGCCACAACCCGTTATCGATTGGCTCGGCGGCCTGCCTGCGCCGCGCGCCGATGAATTACGCGCGCTGCTCTCGCCGCGCGCGACCGCGCGTCTCGCCGATTTTTCGCGTCCCGCGGCGGTGACGCTGCTGGCGGGGCCCGAGGGAGGATTCACCGGGATCGAAGCCGGGCTCGCGCAACAACGCGGTTTTGTCGCGCTGCGCCTGGGCCCGCGCGTACTGCGCACCGAAACCGCCGCGCTCGCGGCGCTCGCCGCAATGAATGTACTATGGGGTGACTTTTAACCGGCTGTTGCCGTAATTCCAACCCGCATCGTTCCGGCGGTAAATGAGCGATGGCATATTTAAAATCGCTTTCCCTGCCGTGGTTTCTCGCATAATATGTGCTTGAATATTAAGAGCGCATAACACAATGAAACACGTGTGCGTTGCGGTCCAGAATTGGTGATGGCGAGGCGCTCGATGCAGGCAATATCGGGACTATTGGCCAGTCGAGC
>Ga0209415_10014873_pt1 | contig 12673 bp, 8 predicted proteins | sample PeaSoiSIISIP2007_FD_187696 | JGI IMG/M metagenome (GOLD analysis project Ga0209415, IMG submission 187696) | Peat soil microbial communities from Weissenstadt, Germany - SII-SIP-2007 (SPAdes) (version 2) | ecosystem: Environmental > Terrestrial > Soil > Wetlands > Peat | place: Germany...
TTCGGGTGGTTGATGCGGGCGCTGACCTTCGCCTCCAGCAGGAACCGGCGCGCGGCCTCGGGGGTTCGCGCCACCTGGGGCAGCATGAACTTCATCGCGAACTCGCGTTCGGTGAAGACGTTGGTCGCAGACCAAACGGTCGCCATGCCGCCCGTCCCCAGCAGGGAGTTCAGGCGGTACTTGCCCGCTATCGTCTGACCAGCCTCCATCGCGCTTCTTCCCGCCCGGTGGACCCCTTCGCCTCGGGATCCGCTCTTATACGACCGTCAGGCCTCCGTCGATTACAAGTGTATGCCCCGTCAAGAAACTGGCCGAGTCGCTGGCCAGGTAAAGCGCCCCCCCGGCGATCTCTTCCGGCTCGCCGTAGCGGCCCATCGGCGTGCGGTCGAGGACGTGCTTGAGCAGCTCGTCGTTCTTCACGATGGCGCTCGCGAGGCGGGTGTCGAACAGGCCCGGAGCGATGGCGTTGACGCGGATCTTCGAGCGGGCAAGCTCGACCGCGAGCGTCTTCGTCATCGAGATGACGGCGGCCTTGGTCATCGCGTAGACGCCTTCCATTGGCGCCCCTTCGAGCGCCGCGACGCTGGCCACGTTGATGATCGCCCCCGGGGCGTTGCGTGCGATGCAGTGGTTCGCCACCTCGCGGGCGCACCAGAAGTACCCCTTGAGGTTGACGTCGAACGTCTTGTCCCATGCCCCGTTCTCGGCGCCGAGGAGCGGCCCGAAATGCGGGTTCGTCCCGGCGTTGTTGACGAGGACGTCCACCTTGCCGAAAGCCGCGACAGCCTCGCGAACCAGCCGGACACAGTCGTCCTCCTTGCCCGCATGAGCTGCCACGGCGACAATCCTGTCCGCGCCATGCTCCTTCGCGATCGACTCGGCGACGGCCTCGACGCCTTCCTTTTTCCGCGACGCGATGAGGACGCGGGCGCCGCTGGCGACGAACAGGCGCGCGATGGCCTCCCCTAGGCCCCTGCTGCCCCCCGTGACGATGGCCGCCTTTCCGCGCAGTGAAATGGCCGCACTCACAGGCCAGAAGTACCACATCATCGGCCCTGGCAGGCCAGATCAGGCTACGAACGCCCCGATCTTGCGGAATCGCCGGTAGCGGTCCTCGATCAACTCGGCCGGGGACATGGCCTCGAGCTCGCGCAGCGCGGCCGCGATCGCGGCATCGACGAGGCGAGCGGCCCCGTCGGGGTCCTGCTGGGCGCCGCCCGCGGGCTCCTCCACGATGGCATCCACGGCGCCCAGGCGCAGCAGATCTGGCGCCGTCATCTTGAGGCGGGCCGCCGCCTCGTCCTTGCGGCTCCCGTCTTTCCAGAGGATCGACGCGCACCCCTCGGGCGCGATGACGCTGTACGTCCCGTACTCGAGCACGAGAACGCGGTTGGCCACGCCGAGCGCGAGAGCGCCCCCGCTCCCGCCCTCGCCGATGATGGTGGCGACGATGGGGACAGGCGCTCGCGCCATCGCTGCGAGGCACGCCCCAATGGCCTGGGCCTGCCCGCGCTCCTCGGCGCCGATGCCCGGGTACGCTCCCGGTGTATCGATGAGCGTGAGGATCGGGAGCCCGAACCGGCCGGCCAGGTCGTAGAGGCGGAGCGCCTTCCTGTAGCCCTCGGGGTGGGGCATCCCGAAGTTTCGCTTCACGTTGTCCTTCGCGCCGCGCCCCTTCTGGTGGCCGATGACGACCACCGAGCGCCCGCGGAAGCGCGCGAGCCCCGCCACGATCGCGGGGTCTTCGCCGAACGTCCGGTCGCCGTGGAGCTCCAAGAAGCTCTCGAAGATGCGCTCGATGTAGTCGAGCGTGTACGGGCGGTTGGGGTGCCGCGATAGCTGGACTTTCTGCCAGGGTGTGAGCTCCGCGAAGAGCTCGCGTGCCAGCCGTCCCGCCTTGTCTTCGAGGCGCCTGAGCTCCGGCTCGAGGGCGGCGTCGCTCCTCGCCAGCTCGCGCAGCTCGCGCACGCGCGCGACGAGCTCGACCACGGGCTTCTCGAAGGGCAGGACGAAACCCGGGCCGGCCATTGTCGCCGGTGGCCACGCTAGCACACCGGAGGCGCGGGCTCAGCCCACCTTGGCGACGGTCGTCCTCTCGCGGAGCACGTTGAACCGGCGCATCGGCTTCTCCTTGCCCTTCAGCGACTGGCTCTCGATCTCCTCGATGTCGAAGCGCCCGCCGATGCACGCGAGTGTGGCCTCGCTGATGACGATCTGGCCCGCCGCCGCGGTCCCGCAGAGGCGCGCGCTCGTGTTCGCCGTGTCCCCGATGACGGTGTACGAGAGCGCCTTCGAGCTGCCGACATAGCCGACGACGCCGGGCCCCGTGTGGATGCCGACGCCGACGGCGAGCGGCGGCTTCCCGCTCGCGATGCGCTCGCGGTTGAAGCGGCCGAGCACCTCCATCTGATCGAGCGCGCACTGGACGCAGCGGATCGGGTCGTCCGGGTGGGCGAGGGGAGCGCCCCAGAAGGCCATGATCCCGTCGCCCATGAACTTGTCGAGGGTGCCCTCGTACTTGAACAGCGTCTCGACCATCAGCTCGAAGTACTCGTTCAGCATCTCGACGATCGTCTCGGCCGATGTGCCCTCGCTCATCGCGGTGAAGCCGCGGATGTCGCTGTTGAACACGGTCAGCTCCTGCGACTGGCCGCCCTTCTTGACCTCGAGCTTTCCGCTGATCATCAGGTCGGCGACGTTCGGCGCCACGAGGCGCGCGAACCGGTCGCGGAGTACGATCTCCTGCTCGACCTTCCTGGCGAGGATCGTGTTCTCGAGGAACATCGCCGCCTGCCCGGCGACGGACGTGATGATCTCGAGGTCCTTCGGCTGAAACTGCGCGATCGACTCGGCGTCCAGCCACACGGCGCCGAGCACCTCCTTCTCCTTCTCGTGCACGAGCGGCACCACCATCGCGCTCGAGATCCGGTTCAGGATCATCGATTTGCCCTTCGACGACGCGAAGTCCATCGACGCGTCGTGCGAAAGGACGCTGGCCCGCTCCTTGATGACATGATTGAGGATCGTCGAGCTTATCTGGATGGGCGCCTCGGTCCCGTCCCGGCGCCGCGCGGCGCGCGGATGCAGCGACCCGTCGTCGTCGCGAAGGAGGATGACCCCGCGGTCGGCCTTCGTGAACTTGAAGAGCGCGAGGAGGATCTTGTCGATGAGCTTGTCGAGATCGCGTTCGAGGCCGATGTCGCGCGTCAGCTCCCAGGTGATGCGGAGGCGCTCGTAGTCGAGGCGGAGCTGCTTGGGGTCGTTCGCGACCGCGTCGAACGCGAGGAACCCCTTGGCCTGCGCGGCGATCTGAGTGCCGATGGCGCGCGCTGCGTCGAGGACGTCGACGCGGGTGCCGCTGAAGCTGGGGGGGCGTCCGGACGGCGTCAGGTTGGGCGGGGGCTGCGGCGGGTACGGGCGCCCGTACTGGTCATGGTGGGCGGGCTGGGCTGGCTGCAGGGGCGGCGAGTACGGCTGGGCAGGCGGAGCGTATGGGTATTGCGGGTGTGGGCTGGTCGGAAGGTGCTGCTGCGCCTGGGCCGCTGCCATCCCGTGCGACGGCTGCGGCCACGGCGCCGGAGCGCCGGGATTGACGGGCGGGTTCTGGATGGCGCCCGGGCTCACCGGCGGCAGCGGCAACGCGACGCCCGATCCGTCGTCGTATCGCGCGCGCGTCGAGCCCAGCGAGATCTCGTCGCCGTGCTTGAGCCAGGCTTCTCCGCGCACTCGCTCCCCGTTGATGTATGTCCCGTTCAGGCTGCCGAGGTCGCGGAGCAGGAATCGCCCGTCACGCAGCTCGAGGATGCAGTGCTCCTTCGACACGATCTTGTCGAGGAGCTGGATCGTGTTGTTCGGATGGCGTCCGAGGCTGTTGACCGGCCGCAGATCGATGGCCTGCTGCCCTTCAGCCGTTGCGAGGATCAGCCTAGACATACGTGCCACGGGCAATGGTAGCGGTCTTCGGCCCGCCGGTCGAAAGCATCTTTCATGGGGGCCATGCTACGCTTTGCATGTCCCTGACTCGCCCGTGCCGAGACACCAGAAGCCAAACGCTCACACGAAGTCCAGAGCAGCCACGCGCGCGACGCGGGCGCGCGCCCCGGAAGAACCCCGGGCGGAGCGTCTGCTAGCGGGTGAGTCGAAGAGCGACAGGGGCGCAGGGGGCGCCCGCGCGGCTCACCGCGTGCCGTTCGAGGACGTGGTCGTGCGAACCTCCCCCGGCCTGCTTCCCGAGACCCCGCGGGAGAGCGGCGGCCTCCTCGAGCTGGTCTCGACCGTGGCGCGGCGCGCGCTCGCGCTCGGTCTCACGGCGCGTGAGCGGAGCTTCCACGTCTTCGTCGCCGCAGAGCCCGAGGTGATGATCGAGGACGACATCGTCCGCTTCGCCAGGCAGTACGCGTCCGATCGCGCCGCGCCCCAGGACATCGTGTACGTTCACGACTTCGACCACCCCGAGGCGCCTCGCCCCCTCGTCCTCCCCGCGGGCGCCGGCCCGGCGCTCGTGCAGGAAATGGCGGCGCTCATCGAGCGGCTGCAGGCGAAGATCCCGGCGGTCGTCGAGGGCGATGCGTTCAAGCGCGCCCAGAGAGACCTGGCCGCCGAGCTGGAGACGAAGAACCAGGCGGCCATCGTCGAGCTGGAGTCCCTGGCGAAGACGTTCGGCTTCGGCGTGCGGCCGGTCCACGGCGGCGTCCAGACCTTCCCGATCCTCCACGGAAAACCGCTGAGCGCGGAGCAATTCGACGTCCTCGACGACTCGACGAAGCGCGCGCTCAGCCGGTCCGAGCAGAAGCTGACGCGCGAGGTCGACCGGACGGCCCAGGCGGTGCGCGCCCAGAACGCGGGATTCGAGGCGGCCCGCGAGGAGGCGTTCGCGAAGGCCGCGACGGTGATCATCGACCAGGGCATCGAGGGGCTCCAGCGCTCGTTCGGGAGCCTCGGAGAAGACGTTCGGGCGTGGATCGATCGCGTGAGGCGCGCGCTCATCGAGGACTGGGACGACCTCGTCGAGATCGACGACGAGGACGAGCGCGAGGAGCGCTCGCGCGACGAGCGGGAGGACCCGGAGCTCGCCACCCGTCTCGCCCGCTTCAAGGTCAACCTGCTCGTCTCGCACGAGCCGGGATCCGACGCGCCGGTCGTCTACGACACGAACCCGACGTATCCGAGCCTCTTCGGATATCTCGAGCGGCGCGCGCGCTTCGGCGCGCTCCTGACCGACTTCACGCGCATCCGCGCGGGGTCGCTCCACAAGGCGAGCGGCGGCTTCCTCGTCGTGCGCGCGGCCGACCTGCTGATCGACCCGATCATCTGGGAGCGCATGAAGCGCGTCCTGCGCGAGCAGCGCATCGGCGCCGAGGACCCGCTCGGGCCGCTGGGCCTCTACGCGACGTCGCTGCGCCCGGTGCCGGTGCCCATCAACGTGCGCGTCGTCCTCGTCGGCCCGCCCGAGCTCTACGCGACGCTCCTCGAGGCCGACCCTGACTTCGCGTCGCTCTTTCGCGTCAAAGTCGAGGTGGATCCGATCATCCCGCGCTCCGCGAAGAGCCTCGCGGCGCTCGACGCGTACCTGATGGCGATGGCGACCGAGCGGCAATGGGGGGCGTTCGATCGCGAGGCTCGTGCGGAGCTGCTCGACCTCGCCACCCGCCTGTCGGGAGACCGGCTGAAGCTCGCCCTCATCCTGTCCCCGCTCGAGGAGACGATGGCGTTCGCGAGCGCGCTGGCCGCCGCGCGGGCGTCCGAGGACGACGGAGACGGGGTGCAGGACGAGGAAGGCGACGCGTCGGCGCCCGCGTTGCGTCGCCCGTTCCGTGCGTCGATCGCCCCGCCGGCCCTGAGCAAGGTCGGCGCGAGGGACATCCAGGCGGCGTGGCTCGAGCGACGCGATCGCGCGGGGAGCGCCGAGCGGCACTTCCGCGAGATCACGCTCCGGGGCGAGGTGGCGCTCGACACGAGCGGCGCGCGCGTCGGCGTCGTCAACGGCCTGAGCGTGTTCAGCGCCGGAGACGTCGAGTTCGGTCAGCCGATGCGGATCACCGCCGTCGTCGGCATCGGCCGCGAGGGCATCATCGACGTCGAGCGCGAGGCGCAGCTCGGCGGGAGCATCCACACCAAAGGGGTGGTCATCCTCCGGGGGTACCTGGCGCGGATGTTCGGGCAAGAGCGTCCGCTGAGCCTGCGGGCGCAGCTCGCGTTCGAGCAGAGCTACGGCGAGATCGACGGCGACAGCGCCAGCTCGAGCGAGCTCTTCGCGGTCCTGAGCGCGCTTGCGGACGTCGAGATCGACCAGGGGATCGCGGTCACGGGAAGCGTGAACCAGCTCGGAGAGATGCAGGCGATCGGCGGGGTCTGCGCCAAGATCGACGGCTTCTTCGATCTCTGTCGTGCCCGCGGGCTGACCGGCGATCAGGGCGTCCTCGTCCCGCGCGCGAACCTGCCGCACCTGGTACTTCGCGGCGAGGTCGCCGAGGCCGTCGCGCGCGGGCATTTTCACCTGTACGCGGTCGACAACGCAGCGCAGGGGATCGAGATCCTCACGGGGGTCCCCGCGGGCGAGCGCGACGAGAGCGGCCGCTTCTCGGCGTCGAGCGTCTTCGGGCGCGTCGAGCGCCGCCTCATCGAGATCGGCGAGAAGCTCCGCGAGGCGGAGGGGCACCACGTCGTCCATGCTGCCGCCGAGGCCATCGACGACGTCGCGGGGGGCGACGCGCTCGACGGGGGCAGCGCTCGACGGCGGTGAGTCAGAAGCTGACGGCCGCCGCGATCCGGAAGTAGCCGCCCTGCAAGGCGAGGGTCCCGAGGTCCACCCCCGTCACGCGTTCGGTGCTTCCCGAGGGGAGGGCCGGGGCGAGGGCGAGCTGCTGCTCGGCGACCCAGCCGTAACCGCCCTCCGCTTGCAACCACAACCGTGGCTCGACGGCGCTGCGCTGCCAGCGGGGAAAGATGAGCCATGCGTAGCCCGCGCTGATGTCAGTCGCGAATAGCCAGTTGCTCTTCGTGAGCGGGTCGGGCGACGACGGGTCGTCGATCTCGGCCTTCTGCATCGCGGCGCCGGGGGCCGCGCGCAGATACGCGTACCCCCACGGTCCGAAGCCCAGACGCCCTTCGAGCGTGACCGTCAGCCTCTGCACGCTCAGCGACGCGGAGTCGCCCCGCGCCGTCGCGTCGCTGCTCCCCTCGTCCCAGGCGATGCCGGACGCAAACGAGAAGCGGCCGCTCTTGAACAGCGTCCTCGACGCGGCGATCGAGACCTCGGGGAGAAAGCCGTTGTCCGAGAAGGGCTGGTATCCGGCGCTCCGGATGTAGGACCCGCGGTAGCCGAGCTCGACGCGCCAGTTCCCCTCGCGACGGTCGACGTTGTCGAGGGGCGCGGCCGGTCCGAGGGTGACCCGGTCCGGTTGCACGGGTGGCGCCTGATCCGCCGGTGGCAGCGGCTGCAGCGGCTGCGCCGGTTGCGCCAGCGCGCTCGTCGCGAAGGCCGTCGTCGCGAGGACGAACACTGTGATGGGCAGTTTCACGGGCCCTCCAGGAGCAGCGCGACGTCTTGGCGTGCGGTCGCTTGGGGTGAGAGAGCGTCGAACACCGTGGCTCCCAGAGTGCCCGTCGCGTTGATCGCGACGAGGGACCGGCAGAGAGGCATGCCGGACGGACACGCTCCTACGGGATTCGCGATGTCGTAGACGGCCGCGATGGCGGTCTCGGTCGTGAGCGGGATCGGGTTCAGCGTGGTGAAGTCGATCTGCGCGAGATCGAAGCCCTGGTCGTACGCCCACATCCGGAGGCCGTCGGGGGCGATGGTGAGGAGCGGAGAGCTCGTCGTGTGGATAGGGTTGGCGGTCCGCTGGACGAGGTCGAGGACGTAGAAGTCCCCGGCGCCCTGCCCGGCCGCGGTCGCGAGCACCTTGAGGTTGTCGTTCGGCGCGGGGACGTCCAGCACGGCCTGGATGGGTGCGTCGATCTGCAGGACCTCGATGCTGCGGTACGCTTGGCCGACGGCGTTGCCTAGTGCCCAGAGCGCGACGCCCGTGGCCGACGCGCGGCTGCCGGCGCTCCAGAGCAGCGTGACATCGGTGGGAGACGACGGGCCGTTCACGACGCTCGTCACGAGCGACATGCTCGAGTACGGCGACGGCAGGGCGACCTGCGTCGTCACGCTGGTGTCCGGCTCGACGAGCATCGCGCTCGACATCGCGGGCACGAGGGCGGCGACGCGCAGGCCGCTGTCGGTCCGCACGAACTGGATCGCCGACGGGGTGGAGCCGACGTCCGTCAGGTTGATCGACGGCGTGAAGTCGTTAAGAGGCGGCGTGGCGGTCGAGGGGACGAGCTGCAGGCTCCAGACGTTCGAGTCCCCCGTCGTAAAGAACGCGATGCGCCCGTCCGCCTCGGCGGGATCGATCACGAGGCCGGTGGGGCTCAGCGAGTCCGTCCCGGTGCCGCTCGTCAGGCGGACGGTGATCTCCTTGCGTCCGTAGGGATCCGCGATGACGGCGGGCGTGTCGAAGGCGTGCGTCAGGTCGACGATGCTGACGTCGAGGTTGGTCTCGATGAGCAGGAGGCGCCGCGCCGACGCCTCGACCCCGGGGGTCATCGCTGGGTTCGCGGGGAGCATGAGCGTCGGGCTGAACGTGAGCTGCTGCGGCGTGCCGCCGTAGCTGCGGATGCTGCGCGAGACCGGGTTCGGCGCCGCCTGGCTCAGCGACGTGGGCTGGGGCGCGGGGTCATTCGTCAGGTCGAAGATGACGATCTCGTTCGGGTTCTGCGCGAAGGCCGCGGCCGCTCCGGGCCCCTCGTAACCGACGGCGTAGTGGCCCAGAGGATCGATCGCGAGGTTCGAGACGGGCTCGGCCATCTGGTAGACCTTCGGGAACTTCGGCTGGACCTGGAACGTCATCGGGGCGAACTGGATGACCGTGAGCTGCGGGAGCTGGTCGCTCTTCGTCTGGACCGGCTGGTCTCCGGTCGTCAGGACGAACAGCGTCAGCCCGTCGGCCGACGTCGCCGCGCTCGCGAAGTTGTGACCGATCGCGAATGACTGCGACGCGAGCCCCTGATCGGCCGTGCCCGTGAGGATGACGACGCGGTGGTCCACGTCGTCGACGACGGCGACGCCGCCGGCGAGGCCGAACGTGACGCCCGACGTGGCGACGGGCTCGGTCCAGTACTTGGACTGCCCGCGACACGAGACCATCAGGCAGGCGCAGGCGACGCCGAGCAGAGTGAGGTTGCGCGCGATCATTGGTCGTTCTCGCTCCCGTTGACGATCCGCGCGCCGAGGTCGAACCCCGTGATCGTGCGCGCCTGCTCGCACGGCGACTGCGCGTCGCAGTCCTCCGTGCCGAGATCCACGAAGGTGATGCGCCCCTCGCTGTAGTCCTGGGCGACGTAGCCGCGCGCCGCCCCGGCCGCGATGCCCACGGCGATGGGGGGGCTGGCGAGCGTGTAGCTCACGACCTCGAGCGAAGGCAAAAGGCCGATGTAGAGGCCGTCGGTGCTCGTCGCGTCATTGCGGACGGTGACGAGCGCGTGGTCGCTCGCCGGCGAAAGCGCCACGGCCGTGGCGGGCGCGGGGAGCCCCACGATCTTGGGCGGGAGGCTGGCCGCGATGGGGACGATGCTGAACGCCCCCTCCACGCCCGCGTCCGGATCGGGCGTGACCGTGTGAAGCACGACCGCGTTCTGCGCGTCCGCCGTGGGGAACACCGCGAGCACGGGCGCGCGCAGGACGACGGTCCTGGGGGGCGCCGGCGTACCTGCGAGCGTCAGCACGGTCAGGTCATGATCGGTCGGCACAGCGGTCGTGAAGAGGAGCGCGTACTGCTGGCCGGCCTTCGTGCGCTGCGTCACGATCGCGCGCCCCACGATCTCGCCCGGGACGGTCGTCGTCGTGAACGACGTCGGGTCGCTGAAGATGCCGGGGATGGGGAGGGTCACCACCGCCGAGTTGTCCCGGAGGACGGCGAGGGCGAAGGTGCCGTCGGGGGACATCGTCAGATCAGTCGGAGGCGACGCGAGCGGGATCGGCGTCGCGGTGCCGTCCGCGAGCGAGACGATCGTGATCGCGGGCGCGCCCTCCGTCCGGACGAACGCGTACGAGGCGGTGGGCGTGAACGAGACCTCCGGGCCGGCGCTGATCGCCGCGCCCGCGTCCTCGTCGGTCACCGACACGATGGCGAGGGCATCGGACGACGCGTCCAGGGACGCGTCCGGCGACGAGGCATCCGTCGTCGCCGGTGCCACCGGTGCCGCGGGCGCCACGGGGGCGGACAGGGCGTAATTGGCGGTGATTGCCGGCTGGCCGCTTCCGGCGAGGTCGACGACCGAGATGCCGTCCTGCGTCACGGCGAATGCGTGCGACTCGTCGCCGGAGAAGGCGACCTGCGATGGTCTGTACCCGACCGTCAGGTCCTGGGGTGCGTGCACGCCCGATAGATCGAGGACTTCGATGTCCTGGAAGCCCTGTGTCGGGTCCGTGCTCGTGATGAGCGTCGAGTTGGTCCACGCGATCGCCCACCGCCCGCTGGTCGAGACCGCCCAGGCGTTCGCGGTCGCGGTCGACGGAAACGTCGTGGTGGTCAGCGTCCCCAGGTGGTCGCGCAGGAGCGTCGCGTCCTGGGAGAGAACGTTGATGACGATCGCGACGTCGTCGGTGGGGTCGGGGACGGCGGCGAGATAGGTGGGGCCATTCCCGGCCGCGACCGTCTGCACCTGGAACGTCGCCGCGTCGATGTAGGCCACGAGGCCGCTCGTCGGATTCGCGATCCAGACGATGTTGCCTGTCGCCACCGGCGACTCGTACTTGTTCTCGGCGGGGGGCATCTCGGGGGGCAGGGCGGGCACGCCGGTCATCAGGGTGGCGCCGGCATCCTCGGTTTCGCCGAACCCTCCGGCCGCGCCGCTGCTGGCCCCTCCCCCCGGGCTCTCGGTGGCGGCATTGTTCCCCTCGCCGCCGAACGCCGACGGGCTGCTCGCCCCCGAGCTGCATCCGCTGGTTGCTAGGATCATCGCCACCCCCGCCGCCGCTCGCGCGTATGACGCCCACGTCCGGCCTGGCGCAGCGTGGCACATCCTCCCTTCGGGCGATCTGGTGTTCGTGTCCCTCATTCGCGAGCGCCTCCGCGCTTCAGCCGTTCCCCCCAAGCAACGAAGGTGCCACCGGTCCGGCATGCTACATGACAGTGCGTCGTGCCCGACTGGTCATCACTTTTGCGCCCCGAGCTCGCCGATCTCTCCCCGTATGTCCCGGCGGACCCCCCTGACATCGAAGTCCGCCTCGATGCGAACGAGGCTCCACACAATCCGTCTCCCGCCGTGAGAGACGCCGTTGCTCGCGCCATTGCTCGCACGGCGTTCGAGCGCTACCCAGACGCGCGGATGCGCGAGCTCAAGTCGCGCATCGCGGAGCGGACGGGCGCGCGCGCCGACGAGCTGCTCGTGGGGACCGGGTCGGACGAAGTGATCGCGATCCTGCTCACCGCCCTGAGCCGCCCGCGCGACAAGGCGCCGCAGGCCACGGTGCTCGCTCCGACGCCGACGTTCGTCATGTACCGGGTCACCGCGCGCGGTCACGGGCAGAAGCCGGTCGAGGTCCCGCTTGATCGCGATTGGGACCTGGACGTGCCGGCGATGAAGCGCGCGATCGAGCTCACGCGACCGAACGTCATTTTCATCGCGAGCCCCAACAACCCGACCAGCAACCGCATGGCGGACGATCGGCTCATGGCCGTCCTCGACGTGGCGGCCGAGTCGCTGGTCGTGGTCGACGAGGCGTACGCGGACTACGCGGGAGCGTCCGTCCGCGGCTGGCGGGAGCGGTATCCCAACCTCGCGGTGCTCCGGACGCTGAGCAAGGTGGGCCTCGCCGCGCTCCGTATCGGCTGGCTCGAGGCGGACGCGGCGCTGGTCCGCGAGGTCGACAAGGTCCGGCAGCCGTACAACGTCAGCGCGACCAGCCAGGCGGCCGCGGCGGCGGTCCTCGCGGAGGCGTGGGACGACGTCCGCGCGCACGTGCAGATGGTCGTGCGCGAGCGGGGGCGCCTGATGGCGGCGCTGCGGGAGGTCTCCGGCGTGGACGTGGCGCCGAGCGACGCGAACTTCCTGTGGATCGCGACGCCGCAGCCCGCGGGCGAGGTGGCCCAGGCCCTCGCCGAACGGCGGGTGCTCGTGCGCAGCTTCGCCCGCTCGGGCGGGCGGCTGGCGAACCGGCTGCGCGTGACCATCGGCTCTGCTGCCGAGAACGATCGCTTCGTCGAGGCGCTCGCGCGGGTCCTCGGAGGTCGATGAAGGGCGCGGCTGCGCTCGCCCTCGTGCTCGTGGGGTGCGCCGCCTCCTCGCCGGTAGAGCGCCGGTACGACGGGCGCGTCCTGCAGGGCCGGTTCGTCGAACCGAAGGCGTACGCCGCGTTCCTGCGCGGCGCGATCGCCGAGGCGGGCGGTGGCGTCGCCGACGCGATCGCTGCATACGAGGCGGCCGCGGAGCTGGACGCCGGAGGGACGGAGAGTTGGACGCGCCTCGGGGCAGTCCGCTGCGGCGCGGATCCGCGTGACCGCCGGGCGGACGATGCCTTCGGCCGGGCATTGCGCCTGGACGGCCTCTCGGCCCGGACCTGGGAGGCCATGGCGAAGTGCGCGCACCTGCGGGGGGACGGCGCAGGAGCACGCGCGGCGGCCGA
>Ga0209415_10014874_pt1 | contig 12673 bp, 3 predicted proteins | sample PeaSoiSIISIP2007_FD_187696 | JGI IMG/M metagenome (GOLD analysis project Ga0209415, IMG submission 187696) | Peat soil microbial communities from Weissenstadt, Germany - SII-SIP-2007 (SPAdes) (version 2) | ecosystem: Environmental > Terrestrial > Soil > Wetlands > Peat | place: Germany...
AGAGCCCGTAGCTCAGGTGGTAGAGCACGAGACTTTTAATCTTGGGGCCGTGGGTTCGAGTCCCACCGGGCTCACCAGTTAAATCAGCGCGCTTCGGGACGATGCACGCGCGACGCCGCGGCGCGCACCCACGCCCTTCCCCTGAAACCACGCCCCCCGAGGCCGCCAATCGCCCGGTGGAACGGGCATCCCGCAGCCGCCGCGCGGCGACGCTTCGGATGAAAAAGGCTGGCCACGTTCCAGTGGTGCCGGCCTGGCACGTCGTCCAACCGGCGGCGCGCCGCCCGCCGCCCCGGCACACTCACCGCCAAACTTCCGCCCGAGGCGCCCACGGTCATCCGCCCGTGGCCGAGGCGATCAAGCCATGGCGCCAGCCCACATCGTCGGCGCCACCGGGCCACCGGGTGCCATGGCTCGGCCCGCCCGATGAAGCCGTTGTCCGTCTATTTATGCGTCAAATCGATCAGGTTTGACATACATCAACGCCGCGTGGATGGTTAACAACTAGTTCCCAAAAAATCCCACAGCAGGCGCCGCGCCTATGGCAAGCATCACCTGGAAAGGCGGCACCGACGACTTCAATGCCGCCTCCCGCTGGTCCAACGGCACCGTCCCACGTGTGGCAGACATCGCGGTCGTGGACACCGGTTCCGGCGCGTCGTCGATCACGCTGGATGGCGCGGAGTCCGTCGCCGGCCTGACGCTGAACGATCCGGCGGGGTCGCTGACGCTGTCCGGCGCGCTGTCCCTCAACGGCGGGGTGCTGAACCTTCAGGCCGGCTCGCTGACGGTCAGCGGCACCGTGTCGGACGGCACACTGACACCGGACGGCGGCGTGCTCACGGTTTCCGGCCCGTCAGCCGCGCTGCTGGGCGTGACGGTGGAGGGCACCCTCGATCTCGGCAACAGCGGGGCGGCCGTCGATGTCAGGGGCCTCGCCCAGTCGGGCCTGACGCAGCTCGACCTCGGCGCCAACACCCAGATCTATTTCCTGGATCCGGAAATCTTCGACGGCCAGACGATCGAGATGGCGGGCGGCGTGCTCGCCACCGACGGCCTCGATCCGAACGACGGCAGCCTGTTCTTCGGGCCCGATACGACCGTCATCCAGAACGCGGCGAGCACCACCGCGCGGATCGGCCCCGACACCGCGACCTCCCTGTTCGGCCTGGGTCAGGTGACCAACGAGGGCACGCTGATCGCCGCCGCGGGCACGCTCGACCTCGACTCCGAGGGCGGGGCGTTCGACAGCGTGCTGCATCAGGGGCCATTCACCAACGTCGGGACGATCGAGATCGATGCCGGCGCCACGGTGATCGACGATACCAACAGCACCCTCCCCGGATTGGGCACCATCCTCAACAGCGGCGGCCTGTTGGATCTGAAGGGCACCCTCACCAACACCGGCGCGACGATCGACATCGCGGCGTCGCGCCCGTTCAGCAACCTGCAGCTTGACGACACCGTCATTGGCGGCACCATCGAGGAGGATGGCGGCACGCTGGCGATCGGCACGGCGTCGCTGCAAGGCGTGACGCTGGAAGGCACCGGCGTCGCCTTCGACACGCTGACCATCGGCAGAGGCACGGAATTCGATCCCAGCGGCGCGCCATTCACGTTGACCGCGCTCGCCGCCGCCTACGGGCAGATCTACCTGAACAACGGCGCGGTGCTGGCGAACGCGTCCATCGCTTACGGCGGCACGCAATATCAGGCGAACCTGATCGTCCAGGGCGGTACCAATCCCGCCGACCGTGCCAATCCGGCCGCGACGCTGGCCGCCTCGACCACGCTGGATGTCGGGTCTGGGCAGATTCTGCGTTTGGATGCCGGGCAGAACGGCACGCTGGTCAACGACGCGGTCATCAACGTCGCCGCGGGCGGGCGGCTGGAGTTCGGCAACGCCGCGTCCTACGTGGCCGGCGGCACGATCAACGTGGCGCCGGGCGCGATAGTCGAACTCGACGGCGGCACGGACCTCTCCAGCGGGCTCATTGAAGCCGGGCTGACCGGCATCGGGCTCGCCGGGCTGACCAACGTCGTCGGCAGCGGCGCGACCCTCGTCAACCTGGGCTCATTGAACCTGGACGGCCAGACGCTCTCGGCCGCGGGCGATGCGAATTTCTCCACGTTCGTGAACGAGGGCGAGGTCGCCAACGGCACCTACGTCATGGCCCCCGGCCAGAACCCAAATCTCGGTCAGATCGATCCCGGCACGACGCTGGTGACCGGACCCGGCGTGTTTCCGGTCGACTCGGTGACGATGGCCGGTGGTGGGCTCCACGGCGCCGTTCAGATGGACGCCGACGGGACGTTCGACGTCACGGCCAACCTGAACCTGGCAAACGCGAACGGCACCGGGCCGGGCACGCTGATCCTCGACCAGCAGCCCACGCTCTTCGTCCTGGGCGTGGGTACGTCCGTGCAGTTCCTGCAATCGGTGACCGTGTCGAACGCCGTCGTGCTGCTGAGCGGTGTCACGACAGCCAACGAAGCGAGCGCCTTCTCCGGCGCCAGTTCCGATCTGGTGGTGGAAGGATATTACACTCTCACACTGGCGCCCAGTACCGAGATCATCGAAACGACGGTCAACGGGCCGCTCGGCGTGCTGGGCGGACCGGGCTTCGCCGTCAACCAAGGCACCATCGCGGTCACCCCGGGGGCGGATTTCCTGCTCGGCCTTTACGGGTCGGCAACCGAACAGAACTTCATCAACAATGGCCTGATCACCATCGCCGCGGGCGGCACCCTCGACGCCGCCTTGCAGGACAGCATCCAGTCCCTCGGCTCGATCGTCGGGCCCGGCGGTCTGCTGCGGCTCGACACGCCGGATGCCGGGACAAACACCTACGTCAACACCGGCACGATGTATGTCGGCGGACCGACCGGCGCGCCGAACCTGGAACTCGCCAGCACCGGCATCACCGGTGGCACGATCGTCAACGCGGGCGGACAGTTCACCGCGCTTGAGGGCAACCTCACCGGGGTCACGTATATCGGGCCGCTGGATTTGACCTCGGGTGTCAACCTCTACGGCGTCGCCGGCAACGGCTACCTCTATTTCAATGGCGGCACGCTGGACAGCCAGTCCGTCACGCTCTCGGCCGGCTCGGAGCTGATCCTGGGCATGTCCCAGGATTTCGTCGGCGCCACGCTGTCGCTGGGCGGGGAGCTCGCCGATACCGGCAACGCGCTCGGTTTCGATGCCAACACCACCGTCGATATCACTGGCAGCGTTTACATGCCGGTGGGCCATTTGCTGAACGCCGGAACGATCGACATCGGCCCAGGCGCGTCGCTGCAACTGGCCGACGCGGGGTCGGCATCGGGTCCCGAAACCTCCGAGCCCGGCACGATCTTCATCAATGACGGCAGCTTTTCTGCGGGCGTGCTCAACGCCGGCCAGACCGTCATTCTCGGGCCCGACAGCACGTTCAGCGCGAGCCGTTTCGATCCCGGCAGCGATGTCGTGTTCCAGGCGCCCAACACGCTCACGATCAATCAGGGCACGACCTTCGGCGCCTCGGCCGCCGTCTCGGATTTCGGCGTGGGCGACACGATCGTTCTCGGCGGATATGAGGACGGCATCCTGGCTCCGTATATCTACCACGATGCCAGTCCTCATTATACCGACCCGGCCATCACCTTCGCCTACGATGGCGAAACGTTGGACGTGATCCAGAGCGGCGCGACGACGATCGCGGCGATCCCGATCGGCCCCGGATATGACGTCAACGGCTTCGCGGTGTCGGAGGGACCCGACGCACCCTATATCGTGAACAGCTACGCCATCACCTACGCGCCGCCCGGCGCGCCCCCGCCATCCCTTCCCGTCATCTCCGGCACGCAAGCCGACCAGCCGACCACCGATCTCGCCGCGATCGATCCTTTCTCCAACGTCTCGATTACCGATGTGAACTCGGGCGCGGTGGACACCGCGATCGTGACGCTGATCGGGACCGTGGACGTGTCGGGGATCAACTATATCGGCACATACCCGACCGGCACGCTGTCCAATCCCGGCATCGGCACACTCATCGATGGCGGCGCGGGCTATATGGTGACGGGAAGCCCGGACGCGGTGCAGGCCGCGCTGCGCGGGCTGGTGTTCACCCCTCTCGCGCATCAGACCGCACCCGGCCTGCCGGTCACGACGAGCTTCACGATCGCACTCAACGATCAATTCGCCTCCGTCACCGACAGCACGACCTCGGTCGCCGCGACCGCGGCCGACGACCCGCTCCTGGTCTCCGGCGTCGCGTCGCCGGTTTACGTCAACAACAACGTCAACGCCGCGCAACCGTTCCACCACATCGCGCTGAGCGACCCCGACAACGCCACCTTCACCGCCACGGCGACGTTGGCCAGCAGCGACTACCTTTCGTTTGGGAAGTCGTACGGCGCGACGATTTCCACCAACGGAATCTGGAGCACCTCCGGCTCGCTCGCCTTCGTGGAGACGGCGCTGCAAGGCCTGGTCGCCTATGTCAACAGCGTGCCGCCGGGACCCAGCGGAACCACCGCGACGACCACGATGTCGATGTCGATCAACGACGGCGCCGCCGACACGGTGACAGCCGTTTCGACGATCGACATCGTGTCCGGCGGCTCCATCGTCGCCGGCGGCATCGAAATTCTCGGCGCCTCACCGGGCCAGACCACGTCGGATCAAACGCCGATCGACCCGTTCTCCGTGGTCGCCGTCGAGGATGCGAATGTCGGCGTCGTGGACACCGTGACCGTGACGATGTCGAACGCCGCGAACGGCACGTTCTCCGACGCCGTGGGCGGCACCGTGAACGGCGGGACGTTCACGGTGACCGGGACACCGGACCCCACGCAATTCGGTCTCATCGCCAACATCGACAGCGCGCTCGCCGGGCTGGTGTTCACGCCGACGCGCGGCCAGGTCCCCTCGGGCCAGAGCGTGACGACCTGGTTCCCGATCGTGGCGAACGACGGGTCGCATTCGGCGACTGACGCGTCGACCTCGGTGATCGCGACCGACGAGGGCGGGCAGTTGGCGATCAACGGCACGCAGGCGAACCAGGAGCTCACCGACGGCACGATCGTGCAGCCACTCGCCGGCGTAACGATCACCGACACGCAGCCCACCCCGGTCGATACGGCGACGGTGACCCTGTCCAACCCGGCCAGCGGTGGGCTGACCGCCGGGAACGGCGGCACCGTCGGCACCGACGGCGTCTTCCAGCTCACTGGTCCGCTGGCCGAGGTGCAGACCGCGCTGCAGGCGATCGGCTTCACCCCGGCAACGCTCGTCACCGGCCAGATGGCGACCTCCGGCATGACGATCAGCGTGACCGATGGCACGCTGAACGCGACGGACGCGACGACCAGCCTCGACGTGATCGGCACCGGCGCCGGTTCAATCGTCGCGGCGGTCAATCCGGCCGTCGCCGGACTGAGCAGTTCCGGCCCGGCGCTGGCGGCGGGGACGAGCGCGGACAGCTTCGTGCTCAACCTTGGTACGGTGCAGGTCGGGGCGGTCGTGGCGCCGATCGTGCTGGATGCGCTCAACACCGCCACGGGGCCGGCCGACGCGCTGGACGGCAGCTTCGCCATCAACGATCTCGGCGGCTTCCTCAACAGCGGCTTTGTCGGATTCACCACTCTCGCCGCGGGAACTTCCATAGCGGCGGGAACCATAACGCTCGACACCAGCCAGCCCGGTTCGTTCAGCGAAGCGATCACGTTGACCCCGACGGACGTGGGCGCCGGCGGATTCTCGGCCGCGCTGCCCACCGAGACGCTGACCATCACCGGAACGGTTGCCGCTGCCCCGGCCGGGGGCGGCGCCCCGGCCCCGGCGATCGCCGGCGTGGCGTCAGCGGGCACGATCGCTCTCTCCGCGGGCACGATCGATTTCGGCGCGGTGCACCTCGACGGCTCGGCGCAGCAGATGCTGGCGATCAGCAACACCGCCTCGGCCGGCACCGCCTCACTCGACGGCTCGGTGTCCGCCACGACCGGGGATGCGACCGCAAGCGGATCGTTCAGCGGTCTCGCGCCGGGGGCGCCCGCGTCGTCCGCCATCAGCGTCGGGATCAACACGGGCACGGTCGGCGTCAAGGACGGCACCGCGACGCTCGCCTTCGTCTCGGACGCCGGCACGCTGGGCCTTGCGGACCTGCTCAGCCAGGACATCACGGTGACCGGATCGGTCTACCGCGAGGCGGCCGCGACGTTGCTGCCGCTCAATGAGATCGTGCACGTGGGCGATCCCGGCACCGCATCGCTCGCGGTGTCGAACAGCGACCCGGCGGACGGCTATTCCGAGAGCCTGATCGCCGCGCTGATCGGCACCAGCGGCGGCATCAGCATCGACAGCGCCGGCCCGACCGGGGACATCCTCGCGGGCGCCACCAACGCCAGCGCGCTGGGCGTCGGCTTCTCCACCGCGCAGGCCGGGACGATCTCCGGGGCCGGAACGATCGCGCTGACCTCGGATGGCGGCATCGGCCCCGACAGCATCGACAACCTGGGCACCACCGCGCTCGGCGACCAGACGGTGGCGGTGAACGTCGCGGTGGACAATTATGCCGCGGCCGAACTGACCAGCAACGGCAACCTGACCTCGAACGGATCGAACGCGTTCACCCTGAACCTGGGCAGCACCACCGAGGGCACCGCGGCGCTGTCCGCCAATCTCGGCGTGCTGAACGACGTGGCGGGGCCGGCCGACTGGCTGAGCGGCACCCTCGCCGTCAGCGGCAGCGGCCAATTCAACAACGCCGGGTTCGGCGCCTTCGGCACGATCGGCGCCGGCGGGTCGGTGGCGGCGGGCGGCGTGACGTTGGCGACGAACCAGCTTGGTATGTTCAGCGAAATGATCGTGCTGACGCCGATGGACAGCAACGCCGACGGATTCTCCGAGATGCTGGCCGCCCAGACCGTGACGGTGGTCGGCACGATCACGCCGATCGGCACCGCGAACGGCGACGTCCACATGGTGACGTACGACGGCCTGCACTACGATTTCCAGGCCGACGGGGACTTCGTGCTGACCCGCTCGACGGCGCCGGGCAACGACTTCCAGATCCAGATCGCGACCGCGCCGGACGCGGCAAACAATGCCGTCAGCTACACGACGGAGGCGGCAGCCCAGGTCGGCGCCGACTGCGTGACGTTCGCCATCGCCCGCGCCAGCACGGTCTGGGTGGATGGCACGCCCGACACCGCGCTGAGTGCCGCCGATCCGGTGCAGACGCTCGACGGCGGCCAGCTTCGGGAACTGTCGTCGAACAGTTTCCAGTTGACCTGGGCGAGCGGGGAGGTGCTCACCATCACCGACCAGGGCTCGCACCTCGACAGTTCCGTGCTGCTTGGCGCGGCGAACGGGCCGGGATCCGTGCAGGGGCTGCTCGGCGGCGACAGCGGCCAGGCCAGTGATTTCCAGCTTCCGGACGGCAGTATCATTGCGCAACCGCTCAGTGGCAGCGAACTGTACGGTGCCTTCGCCGACGCCTGGAGTGTGACGCCGACCGACTCCCTGCTTGACGCCCCCGCAACGATCGGCGGCAGCGACCCGCCGGGCGCACCCCTCGCCATCGGCGCGACGCAAGCCCGCACGATGCAGTTCATCTACGCGGATGCCGGCGGGCAGACCGTGCTGCAGGCCGACGCGCCGGGCCAGGTGCTGAGCGCGACGGCGGGGGCGGACGTGCTGTCCGATGCCGGCGGCTTCGGCGTGATCTTCCAGGGCACGCTGGCGGACTTTGCCAACGCGCTGATCTCCGGGGCCTCGACCAAGGACCTGATCGACATTACCGACCTTGACAGCGCGACCGTCACCACCAGCCATGCCGGGTCCGCCAGCGCGGGCGTGCTGTACCTGACCGACGGGGCCCAGAACGGAGAGCTCTACCTGGCGGGGCAGCTCGCCGGGGGGAGTTTTCACGTCGCGTCCGACGGACACGGCGGAACGCAGATCGCGTTCGGCTGACCGGCGCCGATGCCCCAGGGTGTCGTTCCGTGATGGACGGCCCGTCCATTGACGACATGCGACGGCGTGGGGCTTCCCGCACGGTCCGAACCATGCACCGCATCCCCCGCTGTTTCCCCGGTGGTATCGATGGCAATGCCGGGGAACGTGGGCAAACAAGAGGATGGGGCAGGCCCGACGTCGGTCTGAAAGTGCCTGAAGCAGTTCGAAAACGGGTCGATTCGGGCCAATCGCCCGATGTGCTCTTCGAACTTTTGATCTTGGGGCCGTGGGTTCGAGTCCCACCGGGCTCACCAACCAAAACACCGGCCTATCGAAAGTGGCGGGCGTGCTCGGCAAGGCCCGCGGACAATCCCGCGACCGCGCCGTGCCTGCCCGCTATCACCGCGCCCGCGAAGCCGATGCCGATCGGAGATGCCGGCGTTCGAGGGCTTCGGCTGACCTGCCGGAACCCGCCGGCGCGCCTCATCCGGTGCCGGCAAAGGCTCCCCCACGCCGATAAATTCGGCTTGCCGAAGCAAGCCGCCGCGCTCTAAGTATCGGGACGCTATCGGATCGACGCAGCGTGGAGGCAGCGCGTTGATGCGTGCCCGGCGCGGCGTCGGGTGCAGGAGATCGCATGCAGCCAAGCACCGAACAGCGCGTCTGGGTCAGCCGCGTCATCGGCATCGAACCGGGCGCCGTCGAAACCGACGCGGCGCGCAAGCCGAACGGGGACGGGGCGGCACCCGCCGATGGCGGCGAGAGCGGATTCCTCGACAAGGTGAAGGACCTCGTGGCCGACGTCAGCGCGGTGGTCACCGGCTCGGATCCGCGCAAGGACACGAAAAAGAGCCTGCTGGACAAGCTGGCCAGGCTGGTCGACCCCGCCGACGCGACGACCGAGCAGAAAGCCGGCTTCAAGCAGGAACGCGACGCAATCGCGAAGGCGCTGGCCCCGGACGCGCCCCCGGCGCCCGATCTGGACATCGCGGCGAAGGCGATCGCCCGGCTCGCGCAGCTCATCGAGCTGTCGCAGCGACAAAAGGCGCTGTCCGCGCTGGACGCCAAGAACCCGGAAGCGGCCAAGCTGTCGCGCGCGGCGTTCGACAAGTTCGACCGCGTGCTGGGCGATGTCGAGGTCACCCCGGCGCTGGTCAAGCAGACCGGCGACGATCGCGCCGCGAAGGAGAAGGACCTCGCCGCCGCCCTGACGGTGCTGAAGAACGCCAGGAAGCTGCCGGACGACCACAAGCTGAAGGCCGCCGCCATCAAGAAGGCGGAGCAGAACTACAATGCCGCCAAGGCTGCCGCCGACCAGCTCGCCGAGCGCGAGAACGCGATGGTGGGCCGCACCTCGCTGACGCAGGCGATCAGCCACGGCCCGCTGTCGGCCGAGACCGGCAATCCCTTCAAGGATCCGCAGACGTCGCAGAAACTGATTGCGGCCTACAGCCAGGACGCACGCATGGCCGACGCCGCGGTCAGCGCGGCGGCGACGGCGAAGTATCCGGAAGCGATCGCCGACAACGTCGGCGCAATGATCACCCGGTCGCAGGGCGGCTTCGCCGCCGGGAACGGCGAGGCGTTCAGCGACCGCGATACGTCGCAGAAATATGGCCAGGACCTGCTCAAGATGGGCGGCAATGTCGGGCCGGACTACTTCGCCCGCCTGCCGGACTACATCGCCTCGGGCCATCAGTTCGCCAACAACCCGCTGGGCGACGCGGGCGCGAGCAGGTGGAACGAGCTGGCGCAGAAGCGCAGCCTGACGCTCGCCGGCAAGCTGATCAAGCCGGACGGCACGATCGACGCAAACAGCGGTGACGCGAAGACCGCGATCGGCGATCAGCTTTTCCACCCCGATGCGATGCGCAATCAGACGCCGGCCCTCGCGGGGCACATGCTCAAGACCGTCAACTTCCTCGCGGACCCGACGACCGGGCCGCAGGCGAGCACCGTGCTCAAGGGGGTTGCCGCGCCGACCAACCCCGCGGCGCAGAAGCTGGTGCGCAATTCGCTGGGCAAGGCTCCGACCGACGCACTCGACGACGCCGGCGCGCGCACCGCCGTGCTCGCCGCCATGCTCAAGCCGCTCGACCAGGGGCCGGTCGGGTCCTGCTTTGCAACCGCGCCGACCCGGCGGATGCGCGAGACCAAGCCGATGGACGCGATGAAGGCGTATGCCGACATCGCGTCAAAGGGGACCTACAAGCCGGCGTTCGGGCCGGAGGTGCCGGTCGTCACCAACCTGCCGCCCGGCGAGGACCCGATCATGCGCAGTTGGGAATACACCACCGCGACCTCGACGGCGCGCAACGCGAACAGCGAGGAGCGGACCACCCTCGCAACGAACGTCGCCAAGGGCACGGAGCTGCTGAAAGCGGTCGCCGTCAAGCACGAGAAGGCCAAGGACAAGAAGGGCGCCTGGACGACGAAGAAGCAGAAGCTCACCAAGGACGTCGCCGACGCGTTCACCTTCACCTACGATCCGATGTCCGTCATCACGACGGCGAGCGACGGCAAGTCGTCGCAAGGCCGCTACATCGTCGCGCGGGTTTCGAGCGGCAAGGAGATCCGCAGCCAGGCCGATTTCGAGGATGCGATCACGGAGGTCGCGCTCGCGTCGCTCGGTATCGACGCGGCATCGGCCGACGCGAAGGAGGTGACAAACCTGGTGAAGTCGCCGGCGTTCATCGCCGCCGTCTGCCCGGACGACTACAAGCCGTGGGCGCTGGCGAGCGGCGGGCAAACCACGGCGGCGACCAAGACGCTGTTCGGCGACACGCTGGCGCAAAAGGACATGCTGCCGGCCGTCGGGGACCCGAAGCCGAGCGAGGGCGACCGGACGAAGCAGGTGCTGGCGTCGTTCCTGAAAACCTTCAAGGGTGACCCGAGCCAGATGGCCACGATCCGCACGGTCGGGATGCACGGCTTCAACGCGTTGCCCAACGACCCGTCGCTCGCGCCGCTGAAGGGCAAGGACGATGCCGAGACCGCGCAGAAGGTGCAGGCCAACCTGGTCGACAAGGGACAGGCGATGAAGAACGCCGACCTGACGGCGGACCGTGCGGCGTGGCTGTTCGACCAGGCGATCCAGAACGAGGCCGCTGCCGAGAAGGACCCGGCGCTGAAGGAGCTGATCGAGACGGAGGCCGCCAAGCGCCGTCCCAAGGCGGCGATGAAGCCGGCGGCGTTGACAACGGCCATCGAGCAGACGCTGGATGCCTACCACGCCAAAACCGCCGAGAGCCAGGCCAATACCTGGAAATCGACCGAGCAGGCGGCGGGCCACGCGATCGATCCCGCCGCCCTGACGAAGAAGCAGGCCGACATCAAGAAGGCGCTGAACGAGCGCACGCAGGTCGGCGCGAAGAACGCGTTGATGAAGGACATGGGCGCACCGGAGTTCGTCATCGCCGACTCGAACTGGGGCGACGCGCGCGACCACACCTTCTTCGTCATCGCGCCCGATCCGACCACCGGCGAGCCGCTGTTGTGGGAGAAGACCGAGCCGCCCGGCACGCTGCGACCCGCCGGGCGCGAGTGGGTGGACAAGGAATGGGCAAGCATCCAGTGAACCGCCGCAGCAACAAGGAGCTCCGCGATGGCTGACGACGTTCCGCGTGTCGATCTGGGCCTGACGGGTACTGGCAAGCCCGTCGTCCTGCTGGGCAACCGCGGCGACCAGGCGACCGACATGGCGACGCTGCTCCGCCTCGCGCCCGGCCTGGCATCGTCCGCGCATGCGGGCGACCTGGCGCTCGCCGTCAATCACCTCGCCCACGGCGGCGAGTACCGGGTGATCACCGATCCGAAGGCGTTCGAGGCGGCATACCGCGCCCGCCTTGCCCGCGAGGCGCCGAACGCCGAGTGGCACGAGGGCGTCGTCCGCCTGCGCGACTACGGGGTGCCCGACTTCGCGCAAGTCCACGCCCCAAGCTTCGACGCCGGCCGGCTGACGTTCTGCGCGGTCGATATGTATCTGGGCGTGCCGTACCGGGTGGAGCTGTCGAACCTGCTGGCGTCTCCCACCTACACGCCGCTGCCGCTGACGCCGCTGCCCGGCCCCGAAAGGCCCGCGCCGGCGCCCGAACTGACGCCGCTGACGCCGGAGGAGCGCGCCGCGCGCCAGACGCATATGCCGAGCGACCTGCCCGCGCCGCGTTAGCCCGCATTTCTCACACTGTCGCGGGCAGTGCGCGTCGCACCGATCGTCGATCTCCTTGCTCTGCCGCCGCGGGCACTCACCGAGCAGCGCCCGGGTCAGCCCGGTTGGCTGGCCCCGACACGCCGCTTCCCGCAACCGGGGGCCAGGGCGCCAAGTTGATCTAGATCAACGACACACCAGCTAAAATTCGCTCGGGTAGCAATAAGGGATGGTGTGCCGCACGATCGATCGCGGCGCCCAGCCGAAGAATGTCCCCCACGGCGTCAGGAAATACGTGCATGGATGTTCAGCGCCTTCGACCCAAAGTCGAGTGAAGCGCTGACATCGAACCAACAACAGGAGGAATCGGCTGATGATCTCGCAACGGGACATCGAACGGTATAGCAACGCGTGCCATCGCATCGCGCGGGACGTGCACCAATGAGCCAGACAGCACCCGCGGTATCGCCGCACACGCTCCGCCACGTCATGCTGGCGGCCGCCGTCGGCTCGGCGCTCGAGTGGTACGACTTCTTCATCTACGGCACCGCGGCGGCGCTGGTGTTCGGCGAGCTGTTCTT
>Ga0209415_10014875_pt1 | contig 12673 bp, 12 predicted proteins | sample PeaSoiSIISIP2007_FD_187696 | JGI IMG/M metagenome (GOLD analysis project Ga0209415, IMG submission 187696) | Peat soil microbial communities from Weissenstadt, Germany - SII-SIP-2007 (SPAdes) (version 2) | ecosystem: Environmental > Terrestrial > Soil > Wetlands > Peat | place: Germany...
TGCGTGATGTCGCCGGCCGGCATGGTCAACACGGGGACCTGTGTCACCGAGCCCGAGTTTCCACGTATGCGTCCGCAACGCTCGTAGAGCGACGCCAGGTCGCTGTAGAGATACCCGGGATAGGCGCGTCTGCCGGGGATCTCCCCTCTCGCGGCCGATACCTCACGCACCGCTTCGCAGTAAGCGGTCATGTCTGCCAGCACCACGAGCACGTGCTGACCCAAGTCGAACGCGAGGTGCTCGGCGACGGTGAGAGCCACGCGTGGGGCGAGGACGCGCTGCACCACGGGGTCATCCGCGGTATCCAAGAAGAGAGCCAGGTCGCCGCTGGCGCTTCTGGTCTCGAGCACGTCACGTATCGCCGCGGCGTCGGCGTGGGTCAGGCCCATGGCGACCACGACTACCTTGAACGGCTCCCCGCCAACGCTTGCCTGGGCGGCGATCTGAGCGGCCAGCTCGAAGTGCGGAAGCCCCGCAGAAGAGAACACCGGCAGCTTCTGACCGCGCACGAGTGTGGTGAGCGCATCTATGACCGAGATCCCGGTCAGGATGGGATCTCGCGGGACGTCGCGCACGGTCGGGTTGAGCGGTGAGCCCGCCACTGGGCGAGTGACGGATCCGAGCATGGGTGGTCCACCGTCGAGCGGCTCTCCCATGCCGTTCCACACCCGGCCCAACCACCCCTCACCCACGGGGATTTCGAGTGGCCGCCCTTCGAACGCGACCGACACCGAAGCGGGGTCGATGCCGGACGTGCCTTGCAGGACCTGTACCACCGCCACGTCGCGGTGGACCTCGAGCACGAGCGCTCGGCGCAACTCACCCGAAGCCAGGCGCACTTCGGCGAGCTCGTCCCATCCGACTCCCTCGACTCCTCCGATCATGAGCAGGGGCCCTTCGGCATAGAGCGCGCCGCTGTACTCGACGGGGATCGGGGGCAGACCCAGCACAGGAACGGTCATGGCTCTTTTCCCAGGTGTTCCAGCATCTCCAGCACCTCGTCGCGTCGTCGCTCCACACCGGCGGCATCGTCGGGACCGACTTCGTCGCGCACCCGGGTGACACCTGACAGGTCGCTCTCTTCGACCACCGATGCGGCCATCCCCTGCTCGACGAGGGACAGGCAACGGTCAAAGACGCTGAGGACCATCTCCAAGAGCGCCGCCTGCTTGTCGGGCGAGCACGTGGCGTCGTTGGCGCTCAGAGCGCTCTGCTGCAGGACCGCCTCGCGAAGAAGCCGGGCCGCGAGCAGCACCACACGCTCGCGGCCAGGCAGTGCCGCGAGCCCCACGAGCTCGACCATGGGCTCCAGCCGGTCGGCCTCTGCGAGGACCGCGACTGCCCGGCTTCGGTCACGCGCCCAGCCGGGGCGACCTGCCGCAGCGTGCCATGCACCCACGGCCTCGGCGTCCCGGGAGAACGAGCGCCGCCACGTGATAGCCGGGTAGTGGCGGGCATAGGCGAGGTCCCGGTCCAAGGTCCACAGGCAGCGCACGAACCGTTCTGTGTGGGCGGTGACCGGTTCCGTCATGTCGCCACCGGGTGGGGACACGGCGCCGATGGCGGTCACCGAACCCTCCTTGCCACCGAGGGTCTCGAACCGGCCTGAGCGCTCGTAGAACGCGGCGAGCGCCGAGGCCAGGCCAGCCGGGTAACCCTCCTCGGCGGGCAGCGCCCCGCTTCGCGAAGAGAATTCGCGAAGGGCCTCCGCCCAGCGCGACGTGGAGTCAGCCAACAACACGGCGTGGTATCCCATGTCACGGTAGAACTCGGCCACGGTCATGCCGGTGTAGATGCTCGCCTCGCGGGCCATCACGGGCATGTTGGAGGTGTTGGCGATCACGACCGTGCGCTCGAGGAGGCGGCGACCGGTCCGCGGGTCCTCCAGCTCGGCGAGGTCCGCAAGTGCGTCAGCGAGCTCGTTGCCTCTCTCGCCGCAACCGACGAAGACGATCACGTCCGCCTCGCACCACTTGACTATCTGCTGCAAGAGCACGGTCTTACCGGTCCCGAAGCCGCCGGGAACCGCCGCCGTTGCTCCCGTCGCGATAGGGAAGAGCAGATCGACCACTCGCTGGCCCGTCCTGAGGGGGGCTGAGAGCTCGCGGCGCGCCGTCGCAGGGCGTGCACTACGAACGGGCCACAGCTCGCTCACCGCGAGCTCTTTGCCGCCGACGACTGCGATCGTCTCGGCCTCGGTGACCTCGCCGCCTTCGGCAACCCACTCGAGGTCCCCCGACACCCCCGGGGGGACGAGCACACGGTGCTCCAAGCCAGAGGATGTCGGGATACATCCGAGCACGGTTCCCGGACCTACCGCCGGGCCGGGCGACACCTCTGCCACGAACCTCCAGAGCGTGTTCGTTTCCTGCTCGAGCGAGCCGGCCGTGAGCCAAACAGGCCGCCCGGCCAGTGGGCGGAGCAAACCGTCGAAGATCCCGCCGAGCAGGCCCGGACCCAGGCGGGCCGACAGCGGCCGTCCCTTGCCGGTCGCCGGATCGCCGACTCTGAGCCCTCCCGTGTACTCGTAGACCTGGGCGGTGACCGTGCCGCTTCGGACCGAAACGACCTCGGCCGCCAGCGCCGCGTGGCCGACCTCCACCACGTCCGACACCGCCACCTCGTCGAGCCCCTCCACCTCGACGAGCGGGCCGTTCACGCGCACCACGCGGCCCGAGGGGACGTGACGTGCCGCGCTCTGCGTTGCCCCGTCCGTATGGCTCATGCCCACAAACCCTCGATCTCGCCGGTCATCGACAGCAGAACGTGGTCGACCAGGGACGTGGGCCCGATCGCCGCCCTACGTCTACCGGACCGCGCCTCCACCACCAGGGAATTGGGACCTGAACGATGAACCGATGCGTCGTCTCCGAGCCGCTCGCCCACGAGAGCCGACAACCGCTCGGCGAGCTTTCGGCCCTCTGTCGAGGTAGCACGTTGCACGAGGGCGTCAACGGCTTCACGTCGAAGGCGCTCGTACGCGCGTCGTCTGGCGTGGAGCACCGTCTCATGCGCCTCGCGACGTGCCGCGGCCAACTGCAGCGAGGCGATCCACTCCGCGGCGGAGATGCCTTCGGCGCGTGCTTGCCCGAGCAGACGGTCAGCCTCCGCGCGCGCCCTCGCCAGCTCGGCACGGGATTCCTCCATCGCCCTCGCCCGCACTTGCTCCGCGCGCTGAAGTGCCATCTCGACGAGCGCTTCGCGCACCGGGTCGAGGGCCCGCATGACGTCGTAGTCCGGCACGGCATCTGTCGTACTGTCAGAAGCAGAAGAGCGAGTCCTCGTCGTGGCATCCACCTCGGTCACGGCGGCATTACAGCGCTCAACACGTCCTGACGAAGCGCCGCCTCTCCGGCCAGAGCCGCAGCGGCCTTGGCCGTGAGCAGCACCACTGCCACGTCGCCGGGCAACGACGCCCAAGTGCGGCGCACGGCGTCGGCGTCGTCGGCCACGAGCACCGTGGCGCCTGCGAGGGCGAAGCCTTCGACGCGCACTGCCTCGCCGAGCACGACGAGGCGGCCCATCACAAAACCCCCGGAGGGCGAGTCGAGGGGGACAACTACACCTTCCCAATCAGGAGGATGGCGATTACGAGGCCGTAGATGGCGATCCCTTCGGCCAACCCGACGATCACCATGGCCCGGCCGAAGATCTCGGGGCGCTCGCTCATCGCCGCCAGGGCGGCCGAGCCGGTGTACGCCACGCCGATGCCCGACCCGATCGACGCTCCGGCCACCGCGATCCCCGCCCCGATGAGGGCCTGACCGCCATAGGACTTCGCCGCAGCGGCAGTGGTGGCCGCGGCACTCGGATTGGCGGAGGCCGCGAGCACTACGAGAACCCCCGCACCGACGAGCAGGATCAGGTTCAGGACCTTCACCAAGACGAGCGTCCGGCGCGGGCGGCGACGCAGCTGGATGCCGATACCCGCCGCGATGGCGGCGAGGATCGGAAGGCCGATCAGCCAAGCGAGCATGAATCCTCCTTAGACAACACCACGGGTATGTGCCAGGGACGGAACTTCCGGCCCTCGGCGGTGAAGATCCTGCTGAACATCTCGTAGTATTCGAGACGCATGGCCTGCACTCCGGCCACCAGGCCCTCGAGCGCGAAGGTGAGCGCGTTCCCCACCACCAGCACTACGAGGGCCACGATCGTGAAGACATTGCCTTTGTTCCACAGAGCGGTGGTCGCGTTCCACACGATCATGCACAAAGCGGCGTGGGTGAGGCCGAAAGCAGCAAGCCGGGCGAACGACACGGTGTTGGTTCCGATACGGACCACCGCGTCGAAGAGCTCGACGCCGGCCTGCACCACTCCCTCGGCGCGACCGCCGGCCGCCACATAGAGGCCGAGGAACCCGAACCCGAGGCCCGCCAGCGCGAACGCCCCACCTACGGCCTCTGCCACGATCAGGTGCCTGTACCATCCGATACCCACGACCGCGAGGCCCAGATAGAGACTCGTGCCCGCCAGCCCCGAGACGGCCAGAAGCGCATTGGCGACGCCGCCCTCGCGCCAACGGTTGATTGTCCCGAGCCCGTAGGAGACGGCGAGCAGACCGGCACCCGCCGCGATCGCGACCGCAAGCAGGGTGGTCGGATGGTCGAGAGGCCTCAGCCATAGGGTCGGGACGAGCCCCGTCGGGCCGAAGGCCTCGCCGTACAGAAGACCGAAGACCACGCTCGAGAGCCCCGCTCCGATCACGAACGGTGAGAGGTGGCGCAGACGGGCGAGCGCTTCCGACCGGCCCGAGCGCAGAAGCAGGCCCCCCGCCACCACGAACACGCCGTGCCCGACGTCGCCGAACATCATTCCGAACATCACGACATAGGCGAGCCCGGCCAGCGCTGACGGGTTGAGGTCCTTGTAATTGAGCGTCGCGTAGGTGTCTACGAGCGGCTGGAACGCTCCTGTCGCACCCTTGTCCACTACCAGCGTGGGGGGCTCTGCTCCACGAGGAGGCCTCAGGGACACAACAGCCCCGCCGAGGGGGGCAAGGTGGCTCCTGAGCACGCCCAAGGCCGACGTCGGGCTCCATCCCACGAGAGCGGCAACCGAGCCGCGCCGCGAAGCGCTCGCACTCACGCTCTCGAGCTCGGCCTCTCCGGCGAGCACTCCAAGGGGACCTTCGCGCTCGAGGGTTGCGATGTCGGGGGGGCCCGGGTCGAGCACCGCGTCGGGCCGAGAGGCGTCGAGCATCGACCGACGTGCCCGCTCCAACGCCTCGCCGGCAGGGCCGCGCGCCTTGTCGGCGACCGTTTCGATCTGCACGACCCCGGCGTCGGCAACAGCGACGAGGACGCTGCGCAGACGGTCGGTGGGTGCCACCACCGCCACCCGGTCCATCCTGGACGGCTCGAAGGCCTCAGGCCACCGCATCGAGCAGCTCCTCTATGTCCCCGCCGCCTCGTGCCGCGACCTGAAGCGCCGCGCGTGTGCGCCAGGCGTCCGCGGCCAAGAGGCCCACGACTCCCACGCTCGAGGACACGTCGAGCGTCGAGCGCGCCGCCATGGCCGCGCCGGAGGCCCCGAGGTTCGACCACCAGCGTGCCTCCGCCCGCCACAGCTCACTGGCTTGTGTAACGCCTTCGAGAGCCTTGGCCGCAGCCCCCGGCAGGCGCCCGGAGAGCTCAGCGGGCGAGGCCGACTCCTCCCATCGAGAACCGACGAGGCGCTGCGCGTCGCGGCGCGCCAGGGGGCCCAACGCCGACCCAGCACCGGCACAGAGCACCCTGCACAGCACCAGTGCAGCACCCGAGACGGCCCAGTCACCCGCACCGGGGACACCGTCGAGGACGCGGCGCGCCCAGCCCATCACAAGCGCCAAACGGACGGTCGCCAGGTCCTCCCCCCCGGGGTCTCCCCAGGACGAGGAGGCGAGCGCCGTACGAACCTCCGCCGGAGTCCTTGCCGCAGAGATGGCCGGCCAAGCGGTCGCCATGGAGCCCAGGACGAACGGGTCGTGTGCCTCATGGCCCTCGAGGCGGGCCAGGTGGCCGGTCACGTTGGCTATCTCGAAGCCGGCCGCCAGGAGCCTGAGCGGGCCGGCACCGAGCGGCGGGCCCCACCCGGCCAGGATCCGCATGTGCCACAGCAAGGTTGCGAACACCGCGTGCTCGGCTGTGGGCAGGTCCATCTCTGCGCTCACATCGCGCCCATAGGGTGTCCGCGCCACGACGCCAAGCGCGGCGGACAGAGAGTCGGATGCGGCGAGGTTGCGGGCCCCGTCGCGCCCGAGCTGTCGGCGGGCGAGACCCTTTGCCCGCACCGCTGCTGCGACCCAGCCGGCGCTCATGTCTGCGGCTCCCCCTGCCCCAGGAACAGGGCGCGTCGTACCAGTTCGTCGATCAGCCCCGGTGTCCGCTCTGGGGCGACGCGTGCGATGCGTTCCGCCTCCGATCGAGCCTCGGCGACGAGCGCACTCCTCTGTTGCTCGGCTCGGACTAGATGCTCGGCCGCCGAGTCTTCGCGTGCCGCGTCCGCGTCGAGCCGCGCCTGGGCAAGGATGCGGCGCGCGTGAGCGGCTGACTCTTCCAGCCGTCGCGCTGCCTCGGCAGTGGCCTCTTCGAGCACCTCCTCGGCGCGGTGCTGCGCGGTCTCGAGGAACGAAAAGACCGGTGCCAGCTCGGCCTCGATCTCGCTGGCTCGGTCGACGGGCACTCCGGCCGGTGCGGGCGCGCCGGGGACTCCGTGGAAGCGAAAACGCCGGAGGATCTCCCCCACCGATGCCACCGTCACCTCCGATTCATGGGCATCTACCTGGTTGGACGCTACGCCGGAGCGAGTGAACGTTCCAGCGTCATATGTCACGCCCCGGCATGACGCTGCCGGTGCCCGCCAGCAGTCGGGTCATCACGTCTCTGACTTGCATTGCCACCCTGCCTCCAACCGTCGTACTGATGGTGGATCCGAGGGCGGGCTGGGCGAGGGGAAGGTCCCATGGCGGGCGCCGGCCGACTGAGGACCTCCGACGGGGACGCCCCCTGCCGATCCGACAGATGTCGCCCGTAGGGCACTCGCGAATGTGGTCGAGAGGTAGTGGCGGTCGCACACGGCACCGGGTCGGTCCCACCGGGTACGAGCCGAGGACGCCCGGGCATAGGCCGCGGGACCTTGCTCGTCACTTGCTCGGGGTGTGCAGTGTGACCATCGTCCCTGGTGGGGCGACCAGGGGAGGGCGATACTGTCTTCATGCGCTCGACGCCGGGTTGTGGGGTGGTAGGTGACTATTGCTGTGCCATCACGGCCGAGGCGGGCGACTACGACGCACTTCTCGATCTCGTCGGTGACCGACGATTTGTTCTGATCGGCGAGGCGTCGCATGGCACCCATGAGTTCTACCGGGAGCGAGCCCGGATCACCCGTCGCCTCATCGACGAGTGCGGCTTCACCGCCGTAGCAGTCGAGGCCGATTGGCCCGATGCCTACAGAGTCAACCGCTACGTGATGGGGCTCTCTCATGACGAGGACGCCGACGCGGCATTGTCGGACTTCCGGCGCTTCCCGGCGTGGATGTGGCGAAATCGTGACGTCGTGGCCTTTGTGGAGTGGCTCCGGGCTCGCAACGATGCCCACGGCCACCCGGCGACCAAGGCCCGATTCTACGGGCTGGATCTCTACAGCCTCCGTGCATCGATGGAGGCCGTCGTGGAGTACCTCGACCGCATCGATCCCAACGAGGCCAGACGAGCTCGTGAGCGGTACTCCTGCTTCGATCAGGTCGGGGGCGAGGGGCAGGCATACGGCTATGGGCTCGCGTTCTCGGGAGCCATCCCGTGCGAGAACGAGGTCGTGGCCCAGCTGGTCGAACTGCGACGGCGCGCCGACGCATACATGCGTCGGGACGGCTGGATCGCTGACGATGAATTCTTCTTCGCAGAGCAAAATGCACGTCTGGTCCGGGACGCCGAGGAGTACTACCAGCAGATGTACCGGGCCGAGGTCTCGTCGTGGAACCTGCGAGACCGGCACATGGCGGGCACGCTCGATGCGCTGGTAGAGCATCTCGATCGCCAGGTTCCCCGAACGAAGATCGTCGTGTGGGAGCACAATTCTCATGTGGGCGACGCGCGCGCCACCCAGATGAGCGCACGAGGCGAACTGAACGTCGGGCAGCTCGCCCGTCAGCGTTACGCCAACGAATGCGTACTCGTGGGGTTCACCACATACGACGGCACGGTCACCGCGGCCTCCGACTGGGGAGGCCCCGCCGAGCGCAAGCGAGTGCGCCCTGCGTTGGCCAATAGCCACGAGGCACTTCTCCATGAGAGCGGAATGACGCGCTTCTGGCTGGACATGGCTCAGCCGGCCGTGCACGACGTCTTGGTTGTCCCGCGCCTGGAGCGGGCGATCGGGGTGATCTATCGGCCCCAGAGCGAACGCACCAGCCACTATTACGACGCTCGCCTCGCCGAGCAATTCGATGCGGTGATCCATTTCGACCACACCAGAGCGCTCGAGCCTCTCGAGCGCACCTCACTATGGGACCTGGGCGAGCCCGCGGAGACCTTTCCGAGCGGGATCTGAGGTTTGTGGCTTTCGATGACGCACGGCCGTCGTGTCAACCAGATGATGCCGTCAGATAACGTACGCAGCCCTCCACCGTCGAGAGTTCGGGATAGTCGTGCTCTGGGATCTCGAGCCCGGTCCGCTCGTGCAGGCCGGTCACGAAATTGAGGAAGTCGATGGAATCGAGGTCAAGTGCCTCTTGCATCGTCTCGTCAGGGCCAACGCTGTCGAGGTCGGCCTCGGGGGCTACTTCTCCCAACACGGCACGGATGAGGTCTCGGGCGTCGTCGTCGGTCATAGCTCCTCCGGATGTTGCAGCAGTCGATCGATTGTGCTGAGGAACCGACCACCGCGATGGCCGTCACTGACACGGTGGTCGGCAGACAGCGTAGCCGTGGCGCACGAACGCACCCCGACCATCCCGTCGACTGCCCAGGGGCGCTCCGCGACACGGCCGAAGCCGACCAAGGCCACCTGGGGCGGGTAGATCACGCCGAAGACCGAGTCGACGCCGAGATCGCCGAGATTTGTCACGGTGATGGTGGGATCGCTCATCTCCGAGCTCCGTAGGACGCCGCTGCGGGCGCGATTCACCAGGTCTCGCAGCGCTACCATCAGCGCGTCGACAGACAGCTGATCAGCATGATGGATGGCCGGCGCGATCACGCCGCCCGTGCGCAGAGAGACCGCCACCCCGACATGCACCTCCGCGCTTGGCTCGAATCTGTCGCCCGACATAAAACCGTTCATCTCCGGGACCGTGGCCACGGCGAGCGCCGTCGCTTTGATGAAAAGTGCCGGCATGACCAGGCGTGAAGTGACGGCGCGCTCGGTGTTGACTCGTTCCAACCAGGCGACGCAGTGGCTCATATCGATGTCGGTGCTCAGGTAGTAGTGGGGGATCTCGCGCTTGGACCGGGCCATCAAGGCACCGATCGCCCTCCGCATTGCCACCTGCCTCGTGTCGGCACCGGTCGTGCCCGAGGCCACCGCGGGTCCGGGTTGCCTGGGCGCCTCTCCCTCGCCCGACCATCCGAGTGGTGACGGCGCCACCACCGACGCCTCGCGATGAGTGGCACGGCGCACGTCGGCCTCGATGATCGCGCCACCGGGTCCCGTTCCTGGAATGCCCTCAATCTCGAGGCCGAGCTCGGCGGCCACACGACGCGCCAGCGGAGATGACCGCACACCGGTCAGAGAGGGGTACGCTCGATGCTCCGGTGGTGGGGACGGCCGACCACGCGGCACTGGAGCAGGCTGGCTCGCGTCGAGAGGTGAATGGCTCACGTCACGAAGGCGGGCCCCCGCGCTCTCGACGTCCGCCCTGGTGATCACCCCGCCCGCACCGCTGCCCTCGAGGGCGTGCACGTCCACTCCGAGCCGCTCGGCCAGATGCCTCACGACCGGCGAAACCACGAGCCGACGCGGCTGATCAACGTGTGTCGACGTCGTCGCCGGCTCCACGACCGCGGAGGCGGGGCGCGCCGCTGCAGAAGCAGGAATGGGGGCGGGAACGGAGGTGGAAGGAGTCACCCGGGGCCCCTCGGGCCCAGCGACCCGTGCAAGCGCTGTGCCCACCGGCACCTCCTCGCCCTCGGCGACGAGGAGTTCCTCGATCACGCCCGCCTCGAAGATCTCGACCTCGATGGTGGATTTCTCGGTCTCTACGACCGCCACCACGTCACCGCGCCGCACCACGTCACCAGGGCTGACCAACCACTTGGCGACTTTGCCCACGTCCATGTCGGCGCCGAGCGACGGCATCTTGAACTCGCCCATTCACGCCCCCAGGGCGTGGACGGCGACGACGACGTCTCGCACCTGCGGGGTGGCCTCGTCCTCGAGGTGCTTGGCGTAGGGCATGGGCACCTCAGCTGTGCAGACGCGCCCCACAGGAGCGTCGAGGTCGTAGAACGCCTCCTCGACGATGCGGGCCGACACTTCCGCAGAGAGGCTCCCGGTTCGCCAACCTTCGTCTACCACGACCGCCCTGTGGGTGTGGACAACGGACGAAATGATCGTGGCTGTGTCAAGCGGTCGCAGGCTGCGCAGATCGACCACCTCTGCCGAGACTCCCTCCGCGGCGAGCGCATCGGCGGCATCCAGCGCGACGCGGAGCATTCCGCCGTAAGTGACAAGGGTGACGTCGGATCCGTCGCGGCGCACGATCGCCGAGTCCAGATCGACCGGCCCGTCATCGTCGGCGAGCTCGCCCTCGATGTTGTAGAGGGCGCCATGCTCGAATAACAAGACGGGGTCGGGGTCGCACAGCGCGGGCCACAGCATGCCCCTGGCGTCCTCGATCGTCGCCGGTGCCAGCACGCGGATGCCCGGGATGTGGGTGTACCAGCCCTCAAGGCTGTGGGAGTGCTGTGCGCCGAGCTGGCGACCCGCGCCCGTCGTCATGCGGATCACGATCGGCACGTTGAACTGGCCACCGGACATGTAGAGCAGGGTCGCCGCGTTGTTCACAATTTGGTCGAGAGCGAGCAGGCTGAAATTCACCGTCATGATCTCGACGATGGGGCGCATCCCGCCGAGCGCGGCACCGATGCCTGCTCCCACGAAGCCCGATTCCGACAGCGGTGTGTCCCGAACGCGCTCGGGCCCGAATTCCTCGAGAAGTCCGAGGCTCACGGCATAGCAGCCGCCGTATTGCCCGACGTCCTCGCCCATGAGAAAGACCCGCTCGTCGCGTCGAAGCGCGTCGGCGAGCGCCATGCGCAGCGCCTCGCGATAGGTCACGGTGCTCACGGAACTGCCCCCGGGACGGGACGCTCCGTGACGACAAACCGCTCGAGATCCTCGACGGGCTCGAGCGTGCCGGCATCGGCGAAGGCGATGGCGTCGTCCACCTCGGCGTCGATCTCTCGTTCGATCTGCTCGAGCTCGCCTTCCCCGAGTGAGCCGGCGGTCGTCAACTGTTCCACCAGGTGGGGAATGGGGTCCCGGTGCCTCCACCCCTCGATCTCGGCTTTGTCGCGGTAGCGGTCCGGGTCGTACATCGAGTGAGCGCGGAACCGATAGGTACGGAGCTCGAGGAAGTGGGGCCCGCCGCCGCGCACCGCCTCGGTTGCCGTCCTGGCGGCCGCCTCGACCGCCATGACATCCATGCCGTCCACGTCCCATGCGGGCACCCGGTAGCTGGCCGCCTTCAGCGCGAGGTCGGTTTCCGACTCTGACCTGTCCAGCGCTGTGCCCATGGCATAGAGGTTGTTCTCGCAGCAGAAGAGCACGGGCAGATGCCAGAGCGCGGCGAGGTTCATCGACTCGTGGAATTCACCCTCGGCCACCGCCCCGTCGCCGAAGAAGCACGCGGTCACGTGGTTCAGCCCCTGCATGCGGTCGGCCAAGGCCAACCCGACGGCGAGCGGGAGCCCCCCGCCGACGATGGCGTTACCACCGAAGAAGCGCGTGGCCTTGTCGAATAGGTGCATCGACCCGCCACGACCCCGACTGCACCCCTCGACCTTCCCCTCGAGCTCGGCCATCGCCGACCGCATTGTCATGCCTCGCGCCAGCGCGTGACCGTGCTCGCGATAGGTGGCCACCACCGCGTCGCCGTCGTCGAGCCCCTGCATGACACCCACGGCGCATGCCTCCTCGCCGATGCCGAGATGGAGGAATCCCCGGATCCGCATGTCGCTGTAGAGCTCGACGCAGCGCTCTTCGAACCGGCGGATGCGCATCATCTCCCGCAGGAGGTGCAGGCCGTGGGCGGGCTCGGGCGGCGAGGCGCCGCTCGGAGTCGCGATGGTGTTGGTCACGACTCCGGCTCCAGCGTCGAGGTGTCACCTTCGGCGAGCCCGAGCTCCCTGGCCTTGAGCAGGCGCCGGAGGATCTTCCCGCTCTGGGTGTGGGGCAACCGGTCCGCGAATTCGATCTCCCGCGGCGCTACCGCCGCACCCAGCCGGACTCGGCAGAAGCCGATCAGCTCGCGGCGCAGTTCCTCTCCGGCGACGGCCCCGGGCCTCAGCGAGACGAAGGCCTTCACGACCTCGCCGGCCACCGGATCGGGCTTGCCGATGACCCCCGCCTCGGCCACGGCGGGGTGCTCCAGGAGGGTGGACTCGACTTCGAAGGGACCGATCAGGTGCCCGGCCGACTTGATCACGTCGTCGCCGCGCCCGACGAACCAGAAGTACCCGTCGGCGTCCCGGCG
>Ga0209415_10014876_pt1 | contig 12673 bp, 10 predicted proteins | sample PeaSoiSIISIP2007_FD_187696 | JGI IMG/M metagenome (GOLD analysis project Ga0209415, IMG submission 187696) | Peat soil microbial communities from Weissenstadt, Germany - SII-SIP-2007 (SPAdes) (version 2) | ecosystem: Environmental > Terrestrial > Soil > Wetlands > Peat | place: Germany...
ACCCTCGCCAGACCTGACACGGCAGCCCGCTCGGACGCTCAGGCTCATCCCCGCATTATGAGCGACTCAGGGCACTAGGGTCGCGGAGGCGCGACAGGGTTCAACAGGGCCGCGCCGTTGTTCCTCGGCGCGTTGACAGCGTGGCTGACCGGCCAGAACCGCAGGGTGCCCTCGGGTGCCGGACGCAGCAGAGCGGCTGGACTGGAGTCCGCCTCGCCCAACCAGGCCGGCCAGTCGGCGGCCTCCAGGATCACCGGCATGCGGCTGTGCAGCGGCGCCATCTCCGCACTGGCCTGCGTGGTGACAATGGTGAAGGTTCGCAGCACGGTGCCGTCGGGCGAGCGGTAGCCTTCCCACAGCCCGGCAAAGGCCAAGGGTTGCCCGTCGCGGCGGGCGATCGCGTAAGGCTGCTTGCCGGTCGGCTGGACCTGCCACTCGTAGAACGCGTCTGCCGGGACGAGGCAGCGCCGCTGGTCGAAGGCGGCGCGGAACATGCCCGAGGTGGCCACGGTCTCCGCCCGGGCGTTGATCGGGCGCTGCGCGTGCGCCGGGTCCTTCGTCCAGTGCGGCACGAGGCCCCACTTGAGCAGATCGAGGTGGCGTTCGCCGGTGTCCGGATGCCGGCGCACCACCATCGCGTTCTGGCTTGGCGCGATGTTCCAGGACGGTGCCACGTTCGGTAGCGGGTTGACCGTGTGGAACAGCCGGGCGACGGCCTCGGCGGGGAGGAAGGCAGCGTAGCGACCGCACATGGGGGGCTCTCGGGTCATGCGTTGGGGGGCGACGAGTGTAGCGGCGTTTTTCCGGGAGCGGTGCAGGGTCTGCAGGGGCCGGGTCGCGGGCGGCCGCGCCGGGGTCGAATGTTCATACTTCCGATCACTCACCGAATGCTTTATGATACTCATCAAGTAATCGACCGGCCAATGGTGTGATAGCGTTATATCCGCTTGTGCTCTTGTCAGGATATTCCTGTCGGTCTTCCAAGGCATCGTCTAAAACGGCCAGTAGACACTCGAGATCCCATCTGTACAGCCCGATGGGTCGCTTGCCATGGTAATTCTCGATCCGTGTATCGAGACCAAAGGATTCAGACATCTGCCACGTCATGCGCTTCAGTTCCGAGAGTTCCTCTCCGGAAATTAGTAAAGAGACCTTTCTGTCTTTTGATCCTGGCTTCATCGCGCCGGACTATCATGATGCATTGCGATCATGCGGTACTTCACGCCCGCCGCACATTCCACAACGCGGTGATCGGCGCGCGGACGAAGCCGGTGAGCCCGGTACGATAGGCATACGGAATAAAGTACTGGCCGAGCGGGATGAACGGCGGCTCCCGCAACCCCAGCGCCTGCATCTGTTCGGCGAGGCGCTGCTGTGCCGGCAGGTCGGGCGCATCGAACCAGGCGTCGCGGAGCGCCTCCATCGCCGGGTTGGGCCGCGCGCCGGAGAGCGGAATGTTGCTGCCCGGATTGGACGGCCACAGCCCGGCCCAGCCGACGCAATAGCAACTCCAGCCGGCGCGCACCGTCGGATCGGTGCTGCGCGCGCGGGCCGACAGCGTGCCCCAGTCCATCGCTTGCGAGTCGACGTTCAGCCCAAGCTGCTGCATCAGCGCGCCGGCGACTTCCCCCATCGCGCGGTACTCCGGCACTTCCGGTATCATCAACACGATCTTCTCGCCCTGGTAGCCGGACTCCGCGATCAGCTTCCTGGCCAGCGCTGGATCGCGCGGGCCGTCGAGGATGTTCATCCCGGCATCCGAAGCGAACGGCGAGCCCGGCGTGAACATCCCCATGCCGGCGCTCGACTGTTTCGGCAGGTCGCCGACCACCGCCGCCATGAAATCCTTCTGGTTGATCGCCGGCAGCAGGGCGTGGCGCAGCTTCGCGTTGTCGAACGGCGGCGCGGCGTCGTTCAGCCAGAGGATGCCGAAGAACCCCATTGGGTCCACTTGCTCAACGCTGACGCCGGCGGAGGATTTTAATTTCGCTATCAAATCCAGCAGGGGACGCTCGACCCAGTCGACCTCGGCGGTCTGCAGGGCGGCGGAGGCGGTGGCCGGGTCCGGAATGAACTTCCATTCGACCCGGTCGAAATTCGCGTGCTTGCCGCCGGCCCAGGATGAGGGCGTTTCCTGGCGCGGCACGTAGCCGGTATGGCGCGCATAGGCGGCGCGCGCGCCGGAGACGAACTCGTCGGCAAGGAAGCGGAACGGTCCGCTGCCGGTCTGGTCGGTGATCGGCTTGCCGATGTCGGTCTGCGCCAGGCGCTCGGGGCGGATGAAGCAGGTAGTGCCACCCAGGCCGTACGGCAGATGCGCGTGGGGACGCTTCAGGCGGATCTCGAAACTCTTGTCGTCCAGATCGCGCATCTCGTCGAGCAGCGTGGCCATGCGTTGGCCGAACGGGTCGCGTTTGGCCCAGCGGGCGATCGAGGCGACGCAGTCGGCGGCACGCACTTTCTCGCCGTCGTGGAAGGTCAGGTCGTCGCGCAAGGTGAAGCGCCAGCGGCGCTTGTCGTCGGAGAGTTCGTAGCCGGCGGCCATTTGCGGCTGCGGCACGTAGGATTCGTCCAGGCCGTAAAGCTGGTCGCAGGTCATGAAGGCGTGTTCCAGGCCGATGATGGAGATCGACCAGACCGGATCCATGACGATCAGGTTGGAGTAGGGCACGTAACGCAGCACGCGCTCCGCGGCGCGGCCGGTGATGGCGGGGAGCGCGGTCGCGGCGGCGCCGAGCAGTGGCAGCTTCAATGCGGTACGACGAGTGATGCGGTGCGCGCCGATCGGCATTGTGTGTTTCCCCCCGTCCGATGGCTGGACGCGGGGAGGGTAGGGGAGGGGGGCGCGCGGCGCCAGATACCTCTCCCGCAGCGCGGGAGAGGTTTTATTGTGCTACTCCACGTCCGCGGCGACCCGCAGTTGCACAATACGATCGGGGTCCCGCACCGTGCCGCTGCCGCCGGCACCGCGCTTGATCGCATCGACGAATTCCATCCCCTCCACCACCTGGCCCCAAATCGTGTACTGCCCGTCAAGATGCGACGCCGGCGCGAACATGATGAAGAACTGGCTGTTCGCACTGTTCGGGTCCGCAGTGCGCGCCATGCCGCAGGTGCCGCGCTCGAACCGGACCTCGCGGGTGAACTCGGCTGGGATGTTGCCGAGGTCGCTGCCGCCGCTGCCTGTGCCGGTCGGGTCGCCGCCCTGCGCCATGAAGCCCTCGATCACGCGGTGGAACGGCGTGTCGTCGTAGAAGCCGCGGCGCACCAGCGTCTTGATCTGTTGCACATGCGTCGGTGCGATGTCCGGCCGCAATCGGATCACCACCCGGCCCGCCTTGACGTCCAGGTACAGCGTGTGCTCAGGGTCGAGTGTCGTATCGCTCATTGCGAACTCCTGCGGAAATTGTGCCCGTCTTAGCCGCGCGGGTACGCTACTTGACGTCCGCTGCGACGCGCATGTGCACGATCCGGTCGGGATCGCTGGTCACCATGCCGTTTGGCCCCGTGCCGCGCTTGATCTGATCGACATACTCCATGCCGCGCACCACCTGTCCCCAGATCGTGTACTGTCCGTCCAGCGACGGCCCGGGCGCGAACATGATGAAGAACTGGCTGTTGCCGGTGTTCGGATCGGACGTCCGCGCCATGCCGCAGGCGCCGCGCAGGAAATGCCGCTTGGTGGTGAACTCCGCCGGCAGGTTGGGCAGCTTCGAGCCGCCGGTGCCGGTGCCGGTGGGATCGCCACCCTGCGCCATGAAGCCCTCGATCACCCGATGGAACCCAGAGTTGTCATAGAACCCCTGTCGTGCCAACGTCTTGATCTGCTCTACTGTTTTCGGCGCCAGGTCGGGAAACATTTCGATTACCACCCGGCCGTATTTCAGGTCCATATATAGTGTGTTTTGTGGATCGAGCGCCGGCTGGGCGCGAGCGCCCCCGGCGGCGGCCAACGAAACACCAGTCAAGAGCAGAGTGCGTCGGTCCATGGACAGTCTCCGGAAAACGCGTGGCGGTGGTCGCGGTTCAGCCGCGGATGCGCTGCAGCACGCGTTGCAGCGTGAGCGGCGGCACGAAGGAGGAAATGTCGCCGCCCAGCATCGCCACCTCCTTGACCAGACGCGACGCGATGAACTGGTGCGTTTCGCTGGCCATCAGGAACACGGTCTCGATGTCCGGGGCCATGCGATAATTCATTCCGGCCATCTGGAATTCGTAATCAAAATCCGACACAGCGCGCAGGCCGCGCACGATCATGCTGGCGCCGACCTTGCGGGCAAAGTCGATCAGCAGCGTGCCGAACGGCATCACCTCGATGACCATGCCGTTCTGCGTGGCGATGCCGGCGATTTCCGCCTGCACCAGCTCGACCCGCTCCTCCAGCGTCAGCAGCGGTCCCTTGCCGGTATTGATGGCGACGCCGACCACCAGCTTGTCGAGCAATCGCGCGGCGCGGGCGATCACGTCGAGATGGCCGTTGGTGACGGGATCGAACGTGCCGGGATACAGCCCAACGCGCCGCTTCTGCTCCGGCTCGGCCATGCCAAGACGCAGCGTCTGTTCGTGTTCAGCCATCTTGACCTTCGTTCTGCGGGGCGGAGTCAGGTCCGCCGTTCTCTTCGGTTTCGTCCTCGATCACCGGGAAGACGCTGGTCACGTGTTCGCCGGCGATAACCCGGAACAAGGTCACGCCCATCGCCTGCCGTCCGGTAATGCGCACCTGGTCGGCCGGCACGCGGATCAGTCGTCCGGCGTCGGTCACCAGCATCACGTCATCGCCAGTGCGCACCGGGAAGGTTGCGACCACTGCGGTGCCATTACGCGGTGCCAGGGTGATGTTGGCAATCCCTTGCCCGCCGCGGCCGGTGACGCGGTATTCATAAGCCGAGGACCGCTTGCCGAAGCCCATGTCAGTGACGGTGAGCAACAGCTCCTCCGCCGCTTCGAGTTCCGCGACGCGTTCGGCCGACAGCGCCACTTCCGCCGCCTGCTCTTCTCCTTCGACCACAGGGCCTTCAGGTCCCGAGCCCTCAAGCCCCGAGCCTTCAAGTCCCGAACTTTCAGAGGTCAATCCTTCAGAGGTCAAGCCTTCAACTCCGGGGGTGGCTTCCTCATCGCCGTTGCCATTGCCGCGGCGCTTCGCGTTGGCGATCCGCAGATAGGCGGCACGCTCCTCGATGGTGGAATCGACGTGGCGCAGCACGGACAGGCTGATCACCGCATCCTTGCCCAGCAGCCGGATGCCGCGCACGCCCGATGAATCGCGGCCGGCGAAGACCCGCACCGTCTCGTCGGAGAGCTGGAAGCGGATGCAACGGCCGTTGCGGGTCGCCAGCAGCACGTCGTCGCCTTCGCGGCAGGTGGCGACGCCGACGAGATGGTCGCCCTCGTCCAGCTTCATGGCGATCAGGCCGGTAGAACGCACGTTGCGGAAGTCCGACAGCTTGTTGCGGCGCACGTTGCCGAGCGCGGTGCCAAACACCAAATGCAGCGAGTCCCACAGGGTTTCGTCCTGCGGCAGCGGCAGCACGGTGGTGACCGTGTCGGCGCCGAGTTCCGGCAGCAGGTTGACCAGCGCGCGGCCCTTCGCATTCGGTCCGGCTTCCGGCAGGCGCCAGACCTTCTCGCGGAACACTTTTCCCCCGAGCGAGAAGAACAGCACCCATTGATGCGTGTGCGCATGGAAGCTGCGGGTGACGATGTCGTCGCCGCGGGTTCCCGCGCCGGTGCGCCCGCGGCCGCCACGGTTCTGCGCTCGGAACGTCTCCAACGGCGTGCGCTTGATGAAGCCGTCGCGCGTGATGGTCACCACCATCTGGCCCGGCTCGATCAGGTTCTCGTCGAGCTGGTCGGCAACCGCCTCGATGATGTCGGTCCGCCGCGGGGACGCGAGTTCGGCGCGCGCCTTGGCCAGCTCCCCGCGCATCACCTCCACGCGGCGCGGATGCGAGGCGAGAATCTGCAGCAGATCGCGAATCTCCTCGCCGATCTTGGTAAGGTCCGCCTGGATCTTCTCGCGTTCCAGGCCGGTCAGGCGCTGCAGCCGGATCTCCAATATGCCGCGCGCCTGTTCGTCGGTCAGGCGCACGGTGTTGTCCGGGCTGATCACGTTGCCCGGCTCGTCGATCAGCGCCAGCAGCGGGGCGATATCGGTCGCCGGCCAGTCGCGCGCGAGCAGGGCGGCACGCGCGGCGGGCGCGTCCGAGCTGGCACGGATCAGGCGGATCACCTCGTCGATATCGGCGACGGCGATGGCCAAGCCTACCAGGTTGTGTGCGCGCTTGCGCGCCTCCGACAATTCGTAGCGGGCACGGCGCTCGATCACTTCCTCGCGGAAGCGGATGAAACAGAACAGCGCGTCCTTCAGCCCGAGCTGCCGTGGCTGGCCGCCGTCCAGCGCCAGCATGTTGATGCCGAAGGTGATCTGCAACTGGGTGAAGCGGTAAAGCTGGTTCAGCACCACGTCCGGCGTGGCGTCGCGGCGCAGCTCGATCACGATGCGCATGCCAGAGCGATCGCTTTCGTCGCGCACCGCGGTAATGCCCTCGACCTGCTTCTCGCGCACCAGTTCGCCGATGCGCTCAAGCAGGGTCTTCTTGTTCACCTGGTAGGGGATCTCGGTGATGATGATCGCCTGACGGTCGCGCGCCATCTCCTCGATTTCGGAGCGGGCGCGGATGGTGATCGATTCACGGCCGGTCTCGTAGGCGGAGCGGATGCCGGAGCGGCCGAGGATGGTGGCGCCGGTGGGAAAATCCGGACCCGGCACGATCCGCATCAGGTCGTCGAGCGAGGTGTCCGGCTCGGCGAGCAATGCCAGAGTGGCGTCGATGATCTCGCCCGGGTTGTGCGGCGGAATATTGGTCGCCATGCCGACGGCAATGCCGTTGCCGCCGTTCACCAGCAGATTGGGAAAACTCGCCGGCAGAACCCGCGGCTCCTGCTCTTGCTCATCGTAGTTCGGCTGGAAATCGACGGTGTCCTTGTCGATGTCGGCCAGCAGCAGTGCGGCGGCCTTGGCGAGGCGCACCTCGGTGTAGCGCTCGGCCGCCGGGTTGTCGCCGTCCACCGAGCCGAAATTGCCCTGTCCGTCGATCAGCGGCACCCGCATGGAGAACGGCTGCACCATGCGTACCAGGGCGTCGTAGATCGCCAGGTTGCCGTGCGGGTGGTACTTGCCCATCACGTCGCCGACCACGCGGGCGGACTTGCGATACGGCTTGTCCGGCGTGTAGCCGGCCTCGTGCATGCCGTAGAGGATGCGGCGATGCACCGGCTTCAGCCCGTCGCGTGCATCCGGTAGCGCGCGAGCGACGATCACGCTCATGGCGTAGTCGAGGTAGGAGCGGCGCATCTCCTCCTCGATCGTCACAGGCTGTGTGTCTTCGGGCGGGCCGGGGGGCGGGGCCACCGGATCTTCAGGGGTGTCGCTCAAACGGGGCTCTATCGGTTCATCGGGCAGCGGCGGGCGGGCCGGAGCAGGCCCGGACGCTGCACTGCATCATGGGAGGGTAGATAGGCTGATTCGGACCGGAAGGCGAGGGGGGTAGTCCCCGAGAGGGCGTGTTATATTGCCGGCGGAGAGGGTTGCCGTGGACACGGCCGCAGCGGTCACGGCAGAGGAGGTCACCGCGATTCTGCGCGCGCATGAGTCGTGGCTGCGCGCCGCCGGGATCGGGACCCTGTCGCTGTTCGGATCGGTGGCCCGCGGCGAGGCCCGCCCCGACAGCAACATCGACCTGGTGGCCGAGTTCAACCCGGCCGCGACGATGGACCTGATCCACTTGGTGAGGCTGCAATGGGAACTGGCGGATTTGCTGGGCCGCGGAGGTGCAGATGCTGCCCGAGCCGATCAAGAAGCCGCGGCTGCGTGCAGAGGTGGAGCGAGACCGGGTCCGAGCGCATTAGACGGTATCGGCTCGCCGACTGTCTGGAAGACATCCTCGATAACGTTACGAGGGTCGAGGTCTATGAAGCGGATATCGATAAGGATGGCTTAGTGTGGGATGGTCTCCACCGCTATGCAATTGAACCGCACCTCGAACGCGTCTGTGAGGCAACGGCTCGGCTGGGCGACCAAGTTCAGGCGCTGATGCCCGAACAAACCTGGCGTGCCATCCGCGGGATAGGTAAATAGCGCGCCACCGCGTCGCGCACGATTGCGCCGGCGAGCGCCGTATCGGGCGACCCTTGCACGCTGTCCGGGCGGGACGCATCCTGCATCGCCGCTGCAACGGCTCGATCTGCGTCCGGTTGCCCGCAACCAGGCGCGTATCGCTCTTGCGCGGCACCGCGGGGTTGCCCCGCGCAACCAGGGGAAATTCGAATGTCGACGACAGTAACGAGGGACCAGGCGCTGGAAGCCGTGGTGATGCGGCGTGTGTCCTGGCGGTTGATGCCATTTCTGCTGGCAGCTTACCTGATCTGCTACATCGATCGGGTCAATGTCGGCTTCGCCGCGCTGCAAATGAACAAGGCGGTCGGCATCGACCCGAAGACCTACGGCCTCGGTGCCGGCATCTTCTTTGTCGGCTATTTCATCCTCGAGGTGCCAAGCAACCTGGCGCTGGAGCGGTTCGGGGCTCGTACGTGGATTGCCCGCATCATGATCACCTGGGGTCTGGTGTCGGCGGCCTTCGCGCTGATTGGCGGGCCGACCTCCTTCCTGGTCCTGCGTTTTCTGCTCGGTGCCGCGGAGGCCGGGTTCTTCCCGGGGGTGATCCTCTACATCACCTACTGGTACCCGGCGCATTATCGCGCGATCATGGTCGGCATCTTTATGGTGGCGATTCCCGTGGCTGGCCTGATCGGCTCGCCGATCTCCGGCGCGATCCTCTACATGGACGGCGTACTCGGCTTGGGCGGCTGGCAGTGGATCTTCCTGCTCGAGGCCACACCAGCAATTCTTCTTGGCATGGCGTCCTTCATCTGGCTTACCGACCGGCCAGAGCATGCGACATGGCTGAAGCCAGAGCAGAAGGCTTGGCTGATCGGCAAGCTGAAGGATGAGCGAACCCGGGCGCCGCGCATCTCGCACCCTTCCGTGTGGCGCATCATGACCAACAAATACGTGCTGATCATGGCGCTGGTATATTCCGGCGCCGCCGGTGCCTCCACGTCGTTGGCGCTATGGATGCCGCAACTGGTCAAGTCGTTCGGCCTGACCAACTGGCAGACCGGGTTGCTGAACGCGGTGCCGTTCGGCATCGCCTCGGTGTGGATGATCCTGTGGGGTCGCAACTCGGACCGCACCGGCGAACGGGTGTGGCACAATGCCTTGCCGCTTGGCTGGATGGTGCTCGCCATGGTCGCGACGTTCTTCGCGATCGGCAGCCTCTGGGCCATGATCCCGCTGTTGACGCTGATCGCCGCCGGCACTTACGCCAGCAAGGGGCCGTTCTGGGCACTGTCGTCGGAATGGCTCGGCGCGACATCCGCCGCGGCTGGTTTGGCGCAGATCAACGCGCTGGGCAACCTGGCCAGTTTCGTCTTCAACTACCTGATCGGCTGGATCCAGGCAGAGACCGGCAGCTACCCGCTAGCGATCATGCCAATCGCCGCCGTGTCCGCAATCGGCACGATCTGCGTGCTGGTGATCGGCCGCAACCAGCCGCGAACTGCTGCGATGACCGCATAATCCAACCGAGGAGTCTCCAATGCCCGACACCATGATGCTGAGTACGATCCGTGCCCGCGTCTCTGCTGCCGAGTGGCAGGCGCGGCTGGACTGCGCCGCGGTGTATCGCCTGATGGCACTGCACGGCTGGACCGATCTGATCTTCAACCACATCACCCTGCGCGTGCCGGGCGCGGAGGAGCGCATCCTGATCAACCCGTATGGCTGGACCTACGAGGAGATCACCGCGTCCTCGCTGGTGACGATCGATCTCGAGGGCAACGAAGTGCTCAATCCGCACGGCAGCGACGTCGGCGTGAACTTTGCGGGCTATGTGATCCACAGTGCGGTGCATGGCGCGCGGCCTGACGTGGCCTGCGTGATCCACACCCACACGCGCGCCGGCATGGCGGTGTCGTCGATGAAATGCGGCTTCCTGCCGATGACGCAGACGGCGATCAACTGCTTCCCGGTGGCATATCACGACTATGAAGGCCCTGCGGTCGATACTGCCGAGCGCGAGCGGCTGGTTGCAGATCTCGGCGACCGCAACTACCTGGTGCTGCGCAACCACGGCCTGCTGGTGTGCGATGCAACGGCGGCCGGTGCGTTCCGAGCGATCCACCAGTTCGAGGCGGCCTGCGCGGCGCAGGTGGACGCGATGACCTGCGGCAAGGACTTGGTGCTGCCGGCTGAGGACATTGTCGCGCGCAGCGTCGAACGCCGCCTCCGTGCGGCGGCGCGCGCCACACCCGTCGCGCTGCACTGGCCGGCGATGCTGCGGATGCTCGACCGGCGCGACCCGAGCTGGCGGGATTGACGCCAGAGAACCTCTCGCGCGCAGCGGGAGAGGTCGGTTGGGTCGCGAAGCGAGCCAACCGAAGCGACGACGGTAAGGATGATCGGGTCTCCTCACAGCACCCTCACCCTCGGTGCTAACGCACCTCGCGTCGATCCGCTTCGCGGCTCGACCCCGCTGCGCGGGAGAGGTTCTATGCCCGCCCGCCGTCGAAGAACTCCTTCACCTTGGCGAAGAAGCCCTCGTGCTCCGGGCTCCCCTTGGCGTGCTTCTGCGACTCGGCTTCGAACTCCTCCAGCAGTTCCCGCTGCCGGCGGGTCAGGTTCTGCGGCGTCTCCACCGCGACCTGGATATACATGTCGCCCCGCGCCGCGCTGCGCAGCACGGAGAACCCCTTGCCCCGCAGTCGGAACTGGTCGCCGGTCTGCGTGCCGGGTGGGATCTTCACCTTGGCGCGGCTGCCGTCGATCACCGGCACCTCGACGTCGCTGCCCAGCGCCGCCTGGCTCATGCGCAGCGGCACGCGCATGAGGATGTTCGACCCGTCACGCTGGAAGAACGGATGCGCCCGCACGGCGACGTGCACGTACAGGTCGCCGTTCGACGCACCCTGGCCGCCGGCCTCGCCCTCGCCGGCGAGCCGGATGCGCGTGCCGTCCTCCACGCCAGCCGGGATCGCGACCTGAAGGCTGCGCTCCCGCTGCACGGTGCCCACGCCCTGACAGGTGCGGCACGGTTTGCGGATCACCCGGCCCTGGCCACCGCAGGTCGAGCATGTGCGCTCGATCAGGAAGAAGCCCTGCTGTGTCCGCATTTTGCCGGTGCCCTGGCAGGTCGGGCAGGTGTCGGCCGCGCGCGCCTTGTCCTCCGAGCCGGTGCCGTTGCACGCCTCGCACGCCACACGCGTGGGTACGCGGAGGTTCACTTTGGCCCCGGCGAAGGCTTCGGTGAGGTCGATCTCCACCGCCTGGCGAATATCCGCGCCGGTGCGCTGTCGCCCCGCCCCGCCACCGCCGCGGCGTCCCATCATATCGCCGAACATCTGGTCGAAGATGTCGTTCAGCCCGCCGCCGGCCGAGAAATCGAAGCCGCCGGCAAAGCCACCCGGCCCACCGCCCTGCTCGAAGGCCGCATGGCCATAGCGGTCGTAGGCGGCGCGCTTCTGGTCGTCCTTCAGGACGTCGTAGGCCTCGCTGGCCTCCTTGAATTTTCCCTCAGCCTGCTTATCCCCCGGGTTGCGATCCGGGTGATGCTGCATGGCGAGCTTGCGATAGGCCTTCTTGATGTCGTCGGCGCCCGCATCGCGCGCCACCCCCAGCGTGGCGTAGTAATCCTGCTTCGCCATTCTCAGCCCTTTGTGCCGCGCTGCCGTCCCACACGAAAAACCGGCCTGCGCCCAACCGGAATAAAGTCGCGCCCGCCTTCACGTGAAGCGCGGGCGCGACCACTCATGCCTTGCCAGCCCCGATCGATCAGGCGGACCGCTTCTTCTTCTCGTCCACCTCTTCGAACTCGGCGTCCACCACCTTCTCGTCCGGCTTGCCGCCCGAAGCACCGGGGCCGGGGCCAGGTCCGCCCCCCTGGGCGTTGGCGCCAGCCGCCTGCTCGGCCGCCTGCGCCTTGTACATCGCCTCGCCGATCTTCATCGCGGCCTGGCTCAGCCGCTCGGTGGACTGCTTCAGCGCGGCCGGATCGTTGCTCTCCATGGCCGAGCGTGCCGCGGCCAGCGCCGCCTCGGCCTCGCCCTTCTCCTGCGGGCCGACCTTGTCGCCGAATTCCTTCAGATTCTTGTCCACCTGATGGATCAGCGCGTCGGCGTGGTTGCGCAGTTCGACGGTCTCGCGCCGCTGCTTGTCGGTCTCGGCGTTAGCCTCCGCCTCCTTCACCATGCGCTGGATATCGGCTTCCGATAGCCCGCCCGAGGCCTGGATGCGGATCTGCTGCTCCTTGCCGGTCGCCTTGTCCCGCGCCTGCACCGACACGATGCCGTTGGCGTCGATGTCGAAGGTCACCTCGATCTGCGGCATGCCGCGCGGCGACGGCGGGATGCCCATCAGGTCGAACTGGCCGAGCAACTTGTTGTCGGCGGCCATCTCGCGCTCGCCCTGGAAGACCTTGATGGTCACCGCCTGCTGGTTGTCGTCGGCAGTGGAGAACACCTGACTCTTCTTGGTCGGGATCGTGGTGTTGCGCTCGATCAGCCGGGTGAACACGCCGCCCAGCGTCTCGATGCCGAGCGACAGCGGCGTCACGTCGAG
>Ga0209415_10014877_pt1 | contig 12671 bp, 10 predicted proteins | sample PeaSoiSIISIP2007_FD_187696 | JGI IMG/M metagenome (GOLD analysis project Ga0209415, IMG submission 187696) | Peat soil microbial communities from Weissenstadt, Germany - SII-SIP-2007 (SPAdes) (version 2) | ecosystem: Environmental > Terrestrial > Soil > Wetlands > Peat | place: Germany...
ACCGAAGCGGAGCTGCAGCACGCGTCGTTCGCGCGGCGTCAACGTGTCGAGGACGTCCTCGACTTCGGTGCGCAGCATCACCGATGACACCGCGTCCGGCGGCGTGACCGCTTCCTTGTCCTCGACGAAATCACCCAGCTGGGTGTCGTCCTCGTCTCCCATGGGGCTACTGAGCGACAGTGGCTCCCTGGAGATCTTGAGCACCTCACGCACCCTTTCCGGCGTCAATCCTATCTCCTCAGCAATCTCCTCGTCGTCAGGCTCTCGGCCCAACTCCTGAAACAGACGCCTGGCGACGCGGGTGAGTCTGTTGATGACCTCCACAAGGTGCACCGGAATGCGGATAGTGCGGGACTGATCGGCCAGCGCACGGGTCAACGCCTGGCGAATCCACCAGGTCGCATAGGTCGAGAACTTGTAGCCCCGGTGGTGGTCAAACTTCTCAACCGCGCGCATCAAGCCGGTGTTGCCCTCTTGGATGAGGTCGAGGAAGGGCAGCCCGCGGCCAATGTATTTCTTGGCGATCGACACGACCAAGCGGAGGTTGGCCTCGGTGAGCTTGAGGCGCGCCTCGTCGTCGCCCAGCTCGATGCGCCGTGCGTACTCGACCTCCTCTTCCCTGCGCAAGAGGGCAATCCGGCCGATTTCCCTGAGATAGTTTCGGACCGGATCCTCAAACGAGAAGCTGTCGACCGCCTCCCTGGCGACCACCTCGTCGTCGCGCACGTCGGCGTCGTCGGCGTCGCCGTCGCCGATCTCGATGCCCATCTCCCGAAATACCTGGAAGACGCGCTCCAGTTGATCGGGTTCAGCTTCGACCACGGGAAGGCCCCGGAGGACATCGTCGGGGGATAGGCGCCCCTGCTCTTTGCCTCGAATGATGAGGATCTCAGCGGCGACGTCAACCTCGTCGCCGGATCTCCGGGATCCCACTGCCGCTCGCGCGTTCACTCTCCGGGGCCTCCATGCCTGTTCTGCGTTGCCGCTAAGAGACCAGCGGGGAGTCGGCGACGGTCGCCCTTGCTGCGAGGGCCGAGGAGTGCCTGCCGAGGCCGAGCATCGACCGTGCGGGCCACTCACTTTAGGGAACAGCCCACCCGATGGCGCAAATACCGTGGCTTCCTCCGGGTGGATCGTTGTGGGCAAGGTGAGACACGCCACTGCCACCGACATCGGCCGCTGAGGCTCATCCGTCGCCGTCGGTGTCCGCCACGCTGTCGGCAAGGCGGCGCATGAAGGAGCGAATGGTCGCCTCGGCCACCCGATGCAGGAGTAAGCGGTCAAGTCGCTGACCGACCACTCCCAGTGGAGGGTCGTAACTCCCGCGCAGGCTCAGGTGGGTGATCTGCGGACTCAGGGCAGCGACCTCAAGGTCAGCGCTCAAGACGGGAAAGATGCCCTGAGAGCCCGTGGCCCGCCACGTCAGCGGCACCACCGTGGCCTCCCCGCGCGCAATGGGCTGATCGGCGTGGAGCGTCACAGTCTTGCTCAACATCGGCAGTGATGCGATCGGGCCAACCCGGAGGCGAAGCGACTCGCCTTCGCGGGCGGCGCCTGCCGCGAGTCCAGAGAGCCACTCACCGCGGTCGGCGCTGATGCGCGCACACACCCACTCCGCGGGAACGGGCACGAACGCGTAGTCGTACAAGAGCACGGTGTGCCCCCTGAGCGGTCGAATTCGGCCATTATCCGAGAGGTGCGAACATCGGACTAGGGCACAACGTCACCACTCTCCGGCGTCTTGAGGTCGGGATCGTCCCCGCCACCGTCCACGACCGCCATCGGGCGGGTCAGTCCGCGAACTCGTGGGCGACGTCGGCGGGTGTGACACGCGCACTGCAGTTGGCAACCCCGTGAGGGAACGACTCTCTTGCGGCCCTTCCCATGGAGCCACACCGGGTGATCGGACAGACGCGAGGGTGACCGGAGATCGGCCTCTCAAAATCGATCACCCGATTCGATTGCGCTCGGTTTGTACGCGGATGCGTTCGAGAGATATCCCGGAGCGGAGACGATCGTCGACGACAGGGCCTGATCGTGCGCGGTCGCTACGGCGGTCCGATCGCCAACCCGGTTCGTGTCGAACTCGACCGCTGGGCGATGGACGACGAGGCGTCGCCTTTCCGTCGTTGAAGACCGCGAGCATGACGTCGATGGAATCGGGGAAACTCATTTCGCGCCGTTATCAGGCCTCCATTGCCGCGCCATAGATTCCACGCGAAGCGGCGGCGTTGCACGCGGCGCGCCGGACCAGCGCGGCCTGTGCCGCCGAGACGTTGGCCGAATCACCGGCCCAGGCGGCCAGGCAAGGGTCCTGCAGGGCGCGCCCGTATGAGAACGTGAGTCGCCAAGGATGCGGTCCCCGAACATTGATGGCGTTGAGATGCTCAGTCGCCAGTGACGCGCTTTGGCCGCCGCTGAGGAAAGCTATGCCCGCCACAGCTGCGGGCACGCTGCGCCGAAGACAGCGCAAGGTCGACTCCGCAACCTCGTCGACGCTCGGCTGCTGAAGGCATCGTTTGCCAGCGACGACCATGTTGGGCTTGAGGATGATTCCTTCCAGTGCAACCCGTTGCTCGACAAGTTCGTTGAACACGAGTCGCAAGGTCGCGGTTGTCACCTCCTCGCAGCGGTCCATATCGTGACCGCCCTCCATAAGCACTTCGGGCTCGACGATCGGGACGAGGCCACCCTCCTGGCAGAGCGCCGCATAGCGGCCGAGGGCATGGGCGTTGACCGCAAGCGCGGTGCGGCTCGGCAGCACGGCATCCACGCGGATGACCGCCCGCCACTTGGCGAAGCGGGCACCCAGTTCTGCGTATTCCGCGATGCGGTCCCGCAGGCCGTCCAGTCCTTCAGTGACCGTCTCGCTCGGGCAGCCAGCCAATTGCTTCGCCCCAGTGTCCACTTTGATACCGCAGATGACGCCGGCGGCACTGATTCCGGTCGGAAACGGCACCCCGTCGCTGGTTGTCTGGCGCAACGTCTCGTCGTAGAGGATGGCAACGCTGATGAACTCGCTGACCCCCGGACACATGAGCAGTGTCTCGCGATAGGCCCGACGCGACTCCGCCGTCGAGTCGATACCGAGCGCGGCGAACCGCTTGCTGATCGTGGCGACGCTTTCGTCGACGGCGAGAATGCCGTGGCCCGGGGCGACGAGCTCGCTCACGGTGTTCAGCAGGCGAGCATCCGTCACGAACGCTCTCTCAGCAGCAAGTAACGTTCGATCAACTTCGCGGACATCATGCTGCGCCGCCTTTGATCCCAGACCGCAGCCGGCGCCCCCCCGTCGGCGCCACCAGCAGTTCCGACGCGACCGGCCTCATCCGGGCCCGACCGCTGGCCGCCAGGGCGCGCAGCCTGGTCATGTTGTGAATTGCGTCGATGTAGCGGACGGTCCCCGTCCACGAGCGCATTACCACGCTCTGGGTCCGCGCCGTGGAGCCGGCGAACCGCACGCCTTCAAGTAATTCCCCGTCGGTGATGCCGGTGGCAGCGAAGAAAACGTTCTCGCCGGCGCACAGGTCGTCGAGCTGCAGGACGACTCCTGGGTCCTTGCCCTCGTCCGCGGCGGTGAGTCGCTCGGCCTCGCTCTGCGGAGCCAGCCGCGCCTGCATGCCGCCCCCGATGGCCTTGATGGCACAGGCGGTGAGCACGCCCTCGGGAGCACCGCCGATGCCCATGAGGACGTCGATGCCGGTGCGTTCTTCCATCGCCGCCATCAGCCCGGCGGCGACATCGCCGTCAGTGATCAGTTTGACCCGTGCGCCTGTGGCGCGGATGTCGCGGAGCAGCGCCTCATGACGGGGTCGGTCGAGCACCACGACCGTGAGGTCCTCGACGTCGCGGCCCTCGGCGCGCGCGATGCGGCGAAGGTTGTCGCGGACGGTGTCGGTGATGTCGATGACCCCGGCGGCGCGCGGACCGACGATCAGCTTCTCCATGTAGGCGCAGTGGGTGGCGTACAGGGTGCCGCGGTCGGACAGAGCAACCGTCGCGATGCCGCCGGGAAGTCCACGGGCGACTAATGTAGTGCCGTCGATCGGATCGACGGCGACGTCCACGCGCGGCGGGTTGCCGTTGCCCACGTGCTCGCCGATGTAGAGCATGGGCGCCTCGTCCTTCTCGCCTTCGCCAATGACCACTACTCCGTCCATGTCGACGTGGGCGAGCCGCTGACGCATGGCGTCCACGGCTGCTTGGTCGGCCTCCTCCTTCGCGTTGCGGCCCATCAGGCGGGCCGCGGCGATCGCCGCCCCTTCCGTGACCCGGACCAACTCCAAGGCAAGGTTGCGGTCGCTGGCAACGCCGATGGCATGCGACCGGGAGCGCTTAGCGGTCATCGCCTGCCCGGCCTCTTCGGCCCGTGCCCGCCCCGGCGGCGCCCACTCCGCCAGCCGTCCCCGCACCGCCGTGGCTCCCGGCGGATACGGCGAGCATCTGGGTCGCTCCGAGTTGATGCTCTCGTCGCCCTTGGTGAAATCGAGCCTGCCGCGCAGAGTTTCGTAGACGACCTGGGCGTGGTTGCGCGCTGGCAGGCCGAGCTTGGGCTTCACTGTGACACCGAGCCGCGGTCGACCGCGTCCGGTGTGCTCCTCGCGCTCGATGACACTCAGTTTCAACACCGGTCGGCGCCAGCAGGGTATCTGTCATGGCCTATTCCTCTGTGGTACGCGGCTGCGTCAACAGCCAGCCGCTGCTACAGCTGTGCAGACGGGCGGAAGAGCCGTTGAGAAGGCCAGCTACGCTTGGGCGCGTGTCAACTGGCCGCTGACCTCGACATCCTCGCGATAGATGTCGTAGGCAGCTGAGTACTCCATGACGCGGGCGACCTCAGCGATGAAGCCTTGGTCATACCCTGCCCGCTTCAGAAGATGAAAGCCCATCTCCATGCCCGACGCTATGCCGCCCGCCGTAATGATTCGGCCGGCATCCACGACGCGCGCCCGGCTGATTCGGCAGGCCGGGGCGATTTCGGCGAGCCGATCGATCGGAATCTTGCCGTTCGGGCCAGCCTCGAGACGGTCCGGTTCCTTGCGGTTGGTGGCGGGCAACCCATCGAGGAGGCCCATCCGCCCGTAAATCCACGAGCCCGTGCACACGCTCGTCAGCAGCGTTGCGTTCGGCAGGGCGCTGATGTACTCGTGCAGTCGTTGGTTGTACAGCTCTTGGCGGGTACCGAACCCACCCGGGATCAGGAACGCATCGACAGACGGTCGGTCACTGAAGCTGTAATTGGGCAGCACCGTGAATCCGGCTTGCGCCTGCACCGGCCTCTGCGAGTCGGCGATGAAGAACACATCCAGCTCCGGGTCGAAGCGGCGGGCGACCGAGAAGACACCGTAAGGCGCGGCGAAGTCGACGATCTCCGCGTCCTTGAATACATAGATTCCCAGCCGAAAACCTGCCATGTCGTACCTCCTCAAGAACCGAGGCTGCGGCCCCAAAGTCCAGTCGCCAATATCCAGCCTGACAGAGCCGCGGGAGGGCACACGCGACCCTGCCAGGCCGACCCCGATGCACTAGGGGATGGCGTTCCCCGTGACAAGGAACCAGGCAGGTATCCAGAACGTGTACACGGCTGTTGCAAGCAGGATCGCGCCGAGAATCCTGGGATTGAGCTTGCCGTAGGTGGTGGCACTGACGGCGAGGAAAGCGATCACCCACACCACGAGGATGGAGCGCAGCATCCAACCTCCTGTGAACACCTGCCAAAACGGCAGGGGGACGAGCGCCACCGCAAAGGCGACGTTGCCGATCGGCCGCAGATCGAGGCCGCGTATTTCGGTGATGCCAAGGAAGGTAAAAAACCCGGCATAGAAGATCACGAGACCGCTGATGAGCACCGACGCGCTGCCGAGTGGCGCTGGGCGGGCGGCCATGATGTAGAACGCCTGGACAAAGTCAGAGAGTCCCGCCAGCAGGGTGATCCAGCCAACCGCCACAAGTGGGTTCGAGGCGTCGTCGGAGGCGGGCTTGGAGCCAATCCCAAGGAAGAAGAGAGCGTTGGCCCAGACCGCGATTCCGGTGAGAAAGAAGACAATCGTAATTGGAAGTGCTGGCACCTTAGGTCTCCTCGAATGTGTCGGATGCTGAACATCCCACACCCTTCTGGCCGCCGCTCACAGCTGCGACGGTCGCGGTCCCCTGATTTGTGGCCTGCGTTGCCTCCGGTCCATGCGTCCTTGCAATCTGCCAGGACCGCTGACCGACCGTCTCCGGTTGCATCAGCGTCTGTGTCTCGCATAACAGATGCTTTGTGTCCGATAGTAGACAAGCCAGGGGTGCTTGTCAAGCCCTCGTGGTCCGATGTGCGGCTCCGCCGTGGTCCCCAATCACCTCACGGTCTGCCGCCTCGTGCCCCCCTCAGGCGACGCCGGTATCGCGGGCCGCCCTGAGCTCGCGGTAGATCACTCGGTGCCGTTGCGCACACGCGTCCCAGGTGAATCGGGTCGCCAGAGTCGCGCCGGCCCTGGCGAGGCGATGGCGCAGCGTGGGCACATCCATGAGCTGGCGCATCGCCGCTTCCAGAGCTGCCGCATCGCCGGCGGGGACCAGCATGGCCGTCTCGCTGTTGAGATATTCGCGAAACACTGCGATATCGGAGGTGATTACAGGCAACCCTGCGGCCAGTGCCTCGAGTACAACGAGTCCCCAGCCCTCGTTGATCGAGGGGAAGACAAAGGCATCGGCCGCGCGATACCAGGCGGTGACCTCGTCGTCGCTGACGGTCCCGAGAATTGCGAGATCGCGGCCGGCCGTCAGGCCCAAGACCTCAGCACGAGCCAAAACCTGGTCCCGGTAGGCGCTGTGGTCCTGGAAGGAGTGGCCGCCGATCACGACGAGTGCAGGGGGGGACGTGCAACTCTGGCGCAGTCGTCCCATCGCCTCGATGAGAACGGCGCTCCCCTTGCGGGGTTCGATGCCACCGATCGTGAGAAACGTGAAGCGATCGTCGAACCCGGTGCTCGCGCGCAGTGCCTTCGGATCGAGCGCCAAGTTGCGAGTGAAGCGGGTTACGTCGACCCCGTTGGTGACAAGGTCGGCTGACACTCCGAAGTCATGAGACAACCGGCGCTGCCAATAGCGGCTCACAACCAGGAGGTGGTCCGGCTCGGTGATGGCGAGGCGCTGACACTCGACCAGGGCCGGGGTCGTGAAGTCGTCGACATGGTGGACTGTGCGAACCACCACCACCGGGGCGCCCTGATCGCGCAGACGGCACGCAGCCCGGGCCGCGATGCAGTCCTGTGTGTGGAGAATGCACGGGGTGTCGGCGAACGGCGCCAACCCCGACACCAGTGCCTCCAGCGACTCAGCAACGCGCTCCTCGAGGGTCGCCGCGGGTTCGGGGGCGCGAACGATCGTCTGTGCGACCGTCGAGGTGCGAAAGAACCCGCGCTCGGGATCGCCAAGGGCCACCAGCCGGACCGGTTCGCGCAGGCGTTGGAGTGCATCAGCCAACTCCAGGGTGTGAACCACCCCTCCTCGCGGCTTGGTCGAGTAGGTGACCAACACCACCGGCAGATCCCTTCGGTTCGGAGGGATCACGCGCTCGCTTCGGCCACTTCGGGCTTGCGCGCGGCGATCGCGGCTGCGAGCAGTGCTGCGCGCGCTCCTGTAGGTGCAATCACGCATCCCGCTTCACTCAGACGCTGTCGCTGCTGGTTGGCGTTCTGGGGATCGTCGTCGGTACCGAGGACGTAAACGACGATCCGCGGGCCCTGTAAGCAAGCCTCGGCGAGTACCGGCGCGAGCACTCCGGCCGGGTCCGGATGCGAGCCGTAGCCCAGCACGATGTCCAGCAGGATGACTGCGACCAAGGGATCAGACGCCTCCCGGCGAATGTGCTCAGCACGGGCTTCGGCATCGATCATCGGATGGGGGCGTCCGCGGGTGAACTTCTCCTCACCCAAATCGAGGCAGACATGGCTGCCAGATGGAACCGGGAGGCCCCAGCCCGCGCGCAAGGGGGTGTTGGAATGTATCGCTCCGAGGTGCCGGGCGAGCAGGCCCATCGCCTCGAAGCACAGGGTGCCCCCGGCGAAGAGACCTCGGACTGCTTGCCTTGACGGTGCTAGCCCGTCCATGGCGGCACCTGCCAGCGCGGCGAGTCCCGATGCCAGCGCCGGAGGGGCGCCGCCGCTGAGCTCGACGGCGAGTACCGCTCCGCCTTCCAAGCTCCGCGCTAGGTGTACGCGATCCGTGGTCTCGATGGATTTGTCTAGGCCGATGAGAGCGGCCACCAAGGGCTTGGTGCCCGGTGCGGAAAGCACGGCGCTCGCGACTGCGGCCGAGGGCGGTTTGGACACGAGCAGGATCGTCGACGTCTTTGGATCATGCTCCAGCGCTTCAAGCGCCAGGCTGGTCATGGCGCCGCTGATGCCTGCGGACAGGTCACGCCCACCAACGCCGATCACCTGCGAACAGCCCAGGCCCCAGCGATGCACGAGGCTCATTACTTCCTGCGCACCGGTGCCAGCCGCAGCCACCACGCCCACAGAACCGGCACGCACCGCGTTAGCGAAGCCGAGCCCCACCCCACCAAGCATCGCCGTTCCGGCTCCGGGACCCATGACGAGCAAGTTGAGCTCGCGGCCCCGCTCCTTGAGTTCAAGCTCGTCAGCGGGGGCCACGTTGTCACTGAAGAGCAGCACGTGCAGCCCCGCTGTCAGGGCACGATGCGCCTCAAGGGCCGCGTACTCTCCGGGTACCGATATCACCGCCACGTTCGCTTCCTGGAGCAGCGTCACGGCCTCGGGGATGGCCCGGGCTCGCGTCCCCTCCTCACCAGACGCCGAAGGCCGCTCTCGATACAGGGCTGCGTGAGCCGCCTCGAGCGCAGCCGCTGCAGCGGCCTGCGACGCGGCGCGGACGGCAAGGACGAGGTCGTTCGCGCGAGCGCCAGCCAGGGCACTTGCATCGAAGCCGGCGGCCCGGATGACGTCCAGGTTGGCCGGCGTGCCCATGACCGCCGCCCCCCATTCCACACCCAGAGCTTCGAGCATCGTCCTCGAAGCCGAGAGCAAGAGCACAGAATCGAGGTAGGTGTCAGGACGGACCTCAACCAAGGAGGCCGCACTCATGCAACCGCCGCCGATTGTCCCGGCACGATTCGAGTGCCGTGGTTTCCGAGGACAGCTTCACGGATGTGGTCCGGCGACGTGATGACGGCGAGCTTGCCGCCCCTCGCCAGGAAATACAACCCGGCGGAAACTTTGGGGCCCATGCTGCCGGGAGGAAACTGGCCATCGGCGGCCAGTGCCGCTGCCTCGGCTACGGTCATCTCGTCAACGTTGCGCGCCTGCGGGGTACCCCAATCGACAAACACGTGGCTAACCCCGGTGACCATGGCCAGGACCTCAGCGCCGAGGTCGATGGCGAGCTGCTGCGCAGCGAGATCCTTATCGATGACCGCGTCGACACCGCGCAGGTGACCATCGACGACGGCCACCGGAACTCCCCCACCCCCGCAAGCGATCACCAGGCTGCCGCGGTCGATGAGCGTGCGGATGGCGGCCAGCTCGACGATGCCACGTGGATGTGGTGACGCCACTGCCCGGCGAAGCCCTCGACCACTGTCGTCTATCAGAGCCCAACCCCGTTCGGCGGCGAGGGCCTCGGCGCGATCTGGCTCGTAGAAGGGCCCGATCGGCTTGGTCGGGTTCTCGAATGCGGGATCCGCAGGGTCGACGAGCACGTGGGTCACCACCGCCACTGGGTCGACGCGCTCACCCATGAGGTTACGAACCGCGAGGCCGAGCAGACTACCAATCTCGCCCTGGGTCATGGAGTCGAGGACGAACAGGGGCAGGGTGGGCATCACGCCGGCGCTCTCTTCCTGTTGGTATGCGAGGTTGCCAACTTGGGGGCCGTTGCCGTGGACGATCACCACCCGCCACCCATCGCAGAGGAGGTCCTTGACCGAGCCCGCCATGCTTAGCGCATTCGCCTCAAGCTCGTCCATAGTGCCGGCCTGACCGGGCATGGTCAGCGCGTTCCCCCCGATGGCCAGGACGAGGGTTCGCTGCATGAACTGTTTCTCCTGCCTACACTGATCGGGGCGGGGCGGACTCAAGCCCCTGTCACATTTCTCTACGATGGAGGATATGTCGTCAAGTATAGTGGACGTACGGCTGGCAGGTAAACCCCCGCTTCGCCAACGAGGGCGGTTCGACCCAGAACCGGGCGCCAAGGAGGCACCGTTGAGCACGGACCAGATCGCCGATGCGATCCGCCGATGGCAGGCCGCCGAGTCCCGTCTCTATCCGGTCATCATGGTCCGACCCGATCTCTACGAGGCGGTCATCGCAACCGTCCGAGAGACCGTCAACAGCCTGCGGGATATCGGGGATGTCGAGGCTCTCGTCAGCGTCGAAGCAGAGACGCCAGCATCGGTCCTCAGGGCCCTGGCTCGCCTCGGATTACCTGCGGCCGAGCTCAACGTGGCCCTGATCGCTGCCGCGTCCCTGAGCATGCGAGCGGCTGAGATCGGATCGGCAACAGATCGCGCTCAGCGGACCGCCCTGATCGCTGCGGGGCGTGCCCTCGACGAGGTGTGGGTACTGCTGAACGAAACCGCGAAGCGGGACTCGCACGACCCCCCATACCCTCCCTACCACCGGCTCGAGATGCGACTTGCTGACGGGCTCGGTTTGCACCTCTATGTTGAGCTCGACCCCTCGACAGCGACCCCCGTGTACGGACTCGAGACCGTCCAACTCGACCTGATGACTGGGGAGTGGACCGGCGATGCGGGCGAGGCGGTCACAGCCCGTTACGACCACCCCCAACCGTGGGACACGCAAGCCCTCGAGCTGCGCCGGACCTGTGCCCCTGACTTCGCCGGAGGGAGGGCCGAATCGTCTTGACATCGCCTCCCACCCCAGCGCACTATTCGAGACGGCCGTCTCCTTTGATGGACGTGCATTTCGCAAGGTAGAGTGCCCCGGGCACTCCGTAGGAGGACAGCATGGCGGACGCCCCCAAGGTCAGTCGGCGGGTCATCGATGGGCACAGCCACCTCGGCGAAATGGCTGCGTGGAAGTTCTACGACCTCAAGGAAGCGGTCAAGCCCACGGTGTACGAGTTTGCCGATCAGAAAAGCTATATCCAGCGGCACCTTGACGCCCTCGGCCTCGAGCGCGGCCTGGTCATCTCAAACTATGGAATCCCGGTTCAAGAGCAGCCGTTTTCCCTGAACCCGCTCGTCATCGAGTCGGTGCAGGCATCGGAGCGGCTTTGTGGAGCGTTGTGGGTCTCCATCCTTCCCAAGAACCGCGAGCTGACTCTGGAGGCGCTCAAACACGCCGGCGAGCCACGCATCGTGGCCCTCAAGACGACGTTCCTGCTAGGGGGTAATCCCGATCCGGGAACCTGGGACGATGAGACGCGTGAGCTCGCGGACGCCTGTTTCGACGCGGCCGAAAAGCACGACCTCGTCTTCCACTTCCACACCAGTCCCGGTGGTGCGTCGGACATCAACAACTTCATCCCTCTGGTCGAGAAGTACGGCAAGCGGGTCAAGTTCTACCTGGTTCATTTCGGCGGCGGAGTCAGTGGACACATCAAGCTGGTGCCGCGTTTCCTCGACTGGGTCGAGCAGGGTTACAAGGTCTACACCGACACCACGTGGGCCATCGGCTTCGCGAGTCGTTGGCTTCTGACCGACATCGAACGCCGTGGCATCGGTCACGACAGGGTCATCTTCGCTTCCGACGAGCCCTGGAGCGACTTCTGGGGCGAGTACTGGAAGATCGAGGGGACAAAAGTCGGTGAGGAGTTGAAGGACCGCATCTTCTATCAGAACTTCGTCGACCTGTACGGCCACAAGTGGTGACGTGATGACCGCCACGGCTCAACTCGGCGAGTTGATCACCGACTTGCAGAGCCTTGGGCTCCGAGTCGAGTCCTCCGGCCTTGACTCGCGCCGCAGCGGCGCTGGGCCTTCGGACGCAGGCATGGTCTGGATCGAGGGAGTTGCGGTGACGGTGCCGGTGGCAGCCGAGTACGTCGCCGGCTCTCCGTTCGTGTTGCGCAAAGAGGACGACGGCTGGGGCATCTATCGCGAGGGGGCCCGAGTAGCCTCGGCAACGCTTGCTCCGCGGCCCCGCTTCTACGACCTCACCACGGCCGACGGCATTCCCTACTGGCAAATCGCTCTGCTCCATCTCGATTCGCTGGCGAGCACGGTCAATCAGCGATGCGCGTACTGGGATACAGACGATCAGTGCCGGTTCTGCGGCATCGAACTCTCCCTCCAAGCGGGTCGGACGGTCGCGGTCAAGCGGCCTGAGCACCTCGCGGAGGTTGCGGTCGCGGCGCGCGACCTCGACGGTGCGGTCGATATCACCCTCACCACCGGAAGTACCCGCAGTCCTGACCGTGGCGCCAATTACCTGGCACGATGCGCGAGGGCGATGAAGGAGGCCAGCGGCCTGCCCATCGAAGCGCAGTTCGAGCCTCCGTCCAACCTCGACGTTCTGGACCGCGTTCGCGATGCCGGTGTCGACTCGGTGGGCATCCATCTCGAGTCATTCGATCCGGCAGTGCTCGCGCGGGTCGCCCCCGCCAAAGCGCGAACGGGGATTGAGGGATACTTCCGCGCCTGGGAACGCGGGGTCGAAGTCTTCGGCCGGGGGCAGGTGTCGACGTACGTCATCCTTGGT
>Ga0209415_10014879_pt1 | contig 12671 bp, 13 predicted proteins | sample PeaSoiSIISIP2007_FD_187696 | JGI IMG/M metagenome (GOLD analysis project Ga0209415, IMG submission 187696) | Peat soil microbial communities from Weissenstadt, Germany - SII-SIP-2007 (SPAdes) (version 2) | ecosystem: Environmental > Terrestrial > Soil > Wetlands > Peat | place: Germany...
CACAACCCAGCCCGTACACCCATCCTGACCAGAGCAAACACGGCGAAGATCAACTTATCCAGGAAAGTCAGGCTAGGGCTCGGGGGCTTCCGGCGTGGCGCGGACGGAGCGTTCCCGCAGATCGGGCAGGTGCCGGGCCGCGACGGCGAAGTCGTGGTCGTCGTGCAGGACAGTGAGGTCGTGGTGCGTCGCGGTGGCGCAGATCAACAGGTCCACGGCCGGCAACGCGCGGTGGGCGCCGTGGCGCAGCAGGCGATATTGCGCGGACTCGATCCACCGCCACGCGCCCTTGGGGACCGCGGCATCGGGATACAGCGCGTTGAACATCCCCGACATCTGCTCGTACTCGTCGATGGTGCGGGCCGAACGGCGGAATTCCACCCGCTGGGGATGACAGGAACCGACCACGCCCAGGGAGACGACCTCGATCCAGGCCGACCGCAGCGCGGCGTCCCGCAGGATCCGCCACAAGGCGGATGAGTCGAGCAGATAGCGGATCACGCGGCCGGGTCTTTCTCAGCCGCCCGGCGCTGCTCCCATCCTTCGAAGTCCCACTCCGCCGCCAACTGTGCGTAGTGCTCCAACGCCGCGACCCGCCGGTGCCGGGCCGCGAACTCCCGCAACGCCAGGTTGACGGTTTCCTTTTTCGTCTTCGCCCCCGACAAGCGCATGGCCTCGGCGAGCGCGTCCTCATCGATGTCAATCTGCGTCAGCGCCACGGCCGCTTCCTCGGGGAGATTGATGATGTACATCGTCATCGTACATCATCAACATTGCTTGGTCCCGAGGCGACCGGGTCGGCCGGGTGGCCCGTTTGAGCGGCCTACGGGACGGTGAGGGTCGGGTAGACGCGGCGGGCGTTGCCGGCCAGGACGGCAGCGAGGGTGCCGTCGGGCAGGCCCAGGGCGGCTACGGCGCGCACGTTCCTGGCCACACCGGGAACGCCGGGCCAGTCGGTCCCGAAGATCCACCTGGTGGCCAGGGCGGGCAGGTCGAAGCCGGCGTAGTAGTCCGGAAGGCGCTTGGGCGGCAGCCCGGCCAGGTCGATCCACACGTTGTCCCGGGCCAGCGCCATCCGGGCGGCGTCGGCGTACCAGCCGCCGCGGCCGCCGTGAGCCAGGACGAACTGGACGGCGGGATAGGCGCCGACGATCGGGTCCATCAGCTTGGGATCCCCCGCTTCGGCCTGCGAACCGGGGAAGATGCTCGGCCCGGTGTGCACGATCACCGGCACGCCGCGTTCGGCGCACAGGTCGTAGACCGGGTACATGTCGTCGCGGTCGACCCGGAACGCGCCGTGCACCGGGTGCACCTTGACCGCGACGGCGCCCAGGTCCAGCTGGCGTTCGGCCTCGGCGGCGGGCGGGGTGTGCAGCCACGGGTTCACGTTGGCCACCAGGCGGTACCGCCGGGGATTGTGGGCGATGAGCGGCAGCAGGTCCTCGACCGGCTGGATGCCGGTCGAGGCGGGGCTGTACTCGGCGAACAGCAGCACGGTGTCCACGCCCTCGGCGTCGAGCAGCGCGTCCAGCCGGGCCGGGTCCGGGTCGCCCGCGGCGTCGAAGGCGTCCCGCCACCGGGAGCCCTGGCCGAAGTCGGCCGCCCACTCCAGCCACGCGGGCGACACGGTGCTCAGCCTCGGCACGTGCACGTGGGCGTCCACCACCGCCAGGCCGTCGATCATCGCATGCTTCAGGGGTTCCGGGGTTCCAGCCGGCGCAGCCCGGACCGGTACCTGCGGGCCGACTCGAGGTAGGTCTGCACGGCCCTGGCGGCCACGTCGCCGGGTACGCCGGTCCTCTTGATCGTCGCCGGGACGCCGACGGCCAGGGCGCGGGGCGGCACCTCGAAGGCCTCGGGGATCAGGGCGGCGGCGGCCACGATCGCGCCGGTCCCGACCCGGGCCCGGTTCAGCGTCACCGATCCGGAGCCGATCAGGCACCCGTCCGCCACCACGCAGCCCTCCAGGTGCGCGTTGTGGCCGACCACGCACTCGGCCCCGATCAGCGTCGGCCAGTCATGCGTGCAGTGGACGACGGTTCCGTCCTGCACCGAGGTCCGCGCCCCGATCTCGATCCGGCCGTGATCGCCGCGCAGTACCGCGCAGGGCCACACCGATGCCTCCGGGCCGATCCGCACCTGGCCGATGACGACGGCGTCGGGGTGCACGAACGCCGTTTCGTCGATGTCCGGCTCCAGGTCGCCCAGGGCGTAGATCGGCACCAGCAAACCCTACCGTACGTGTTTTCAGTACCGGCCCAGCGAGCACGGGCCGGTTGAGCCCGTGCGAGCGGCCGGTGCACGTAAGGTACGGCGAGGACCACAGCGAATCTGAATAACACGAACTATTGAATAAGTGCTGCGCGGGTTCGGCGCTCAGGTCGATGGCATCGAAGCGGTGCTGGTCCCACAGGTGCAGGGACGCTTCTTCCGGGTAGCTGGCGACGTCCGGCGGGTCGTCGAAGATGCGGGCCAGCCGGCGGCCGGGCGCGTAGGCCGGCCAGCCGGGGTCGCCGGCCGCGGCGAACGCCGCCCAGTGCTCGCGCATGGCCTGGCCCAGGGCCACGGCACCGGCGGGCGGCTCGGGACCGAACAGCATCTGCCCGAGCGCCAGGTAGGACCCGAACACCAGCGGCACGTCGATCGCGTGGCAGGCGCCGAGCCCCCCGACCGGGGCCGGATAGCGCAACTCGTACAGGAAGGTCCGGCCGCCGGCCGCGGCGTGCGCCTGGGCCAGGTGCAGGGTGGGCATCCGGAACAGCCAGTCGGAGTGGACCAGTTCGAACAGCGTCTCCGGGTCCGCGTCCGGGTAGGCGATCCGGTACGCCGCCTCGGCGTCCGCCGGCCCGTCGGGAGCCAGCCCGGCGAGCGCGGCGCTGGCCATCTCGGCGGTCACCTGCCCGCGGAGCCCGTAGACGTGCATGAACAGCCGGTACTCGTCCCGGGTGTGCCCGGCGATCAGGTCGACGCCCCGGGCGGCCCCGGCGGCCACCGGCCGCCACGGCGCGGCGGGCAGCACCTCGCCGTCGACCACCGGCGAGAACGGTGTGGGGGTGTACGCGACCGGTCCCCAGCGCCCAGCGTAGTCGCCGGGCCGCACCGCGTCGGCGGCGGCGGTCAGCCGGGCCGGGTCGGCGGTCTTGAAGGCCGCCGCAGTCGGCGGCAGCCCGGCCCGGGCGGCGATCGCCGCGGTGATGTCGGCGGCCAGCGCGGGCGAGAAGAACGTGCCGGGCACGCTCTGCGCGATCGCCCGGCGGAACAGGCCGACGGCGTCCGGCATGACCAGCAGGGCGGCGATCGCGCCGGCGCCGGCGGACTCGCCGAAGACGGTCACGCGATCCGGGTCGCCGCCGAAGGCGGCCACGTTCTCCCGGACCCAGCGCAGCGCCGCCACCTGGTCCAGCAGCCCGCGGTTGGCCGGCACGCCGGGCAGGTGCGCGTAGCCCTCCACGCCGACCCGGTGGTTGAAGGTGACCAGGACCAGGTTCTGCCGGGCCAGCGGCGTCCCGTCGTAGCCGGGCAGGCTGGAGGAGCCGGCCCGGTACGCGCCGCCGTAGATCCACACCAGCACCGGCAGCCCGGCCGCGCCCGGGTCGGGCGTGAACACGTTGACCGTCAGCCAGTCGTCCGGATCGGTGCCCGGCGCCGGCGCCGGGGCCGGGGTCAGCGCGTAGGCGGACTGCGGCGGCGGCGGGCCGAACGCGACCGCCTCCCGCACGCCGTCCCATCCCCGCGCCGGGCGCGGCGCGGCGAACCGCAGGTCACCCACGGGCGGCCGCGCGAACGGGATCCCGCGGAAGACGGCGATGCCTGCCGCGCCGCGCCGGCCGCGGACCAGGCCGCCGGCGGTCCGGACCACGGGCTCGGTGACGTCCATGGGCACCCCTTGCCGGCGGGCCTCGAGCCGGGCCGGATCGTTGCCCGTATGGACCCGTCTCGCCGCCAGGAGCGACGTTACGCCACGGGGCCGGGCGGCACGACGGGAATCTCGCGGCACGCGCGGGCTAGCTTTCCGCCGCAGCTGTACATGTCGCCCAAGACCGTGGAGACGCACGTCGGGAACCTGTTCGGCAAGCTCGGCCTGCTGCCCGCGGCGGAAGACCACCGCCGGGTCCTCGCGGTCCTGACCTACCTGCGCCGTTAACCGATGCCCCGGCCGCTGTCCGGCGCTAGAGTCGACCGCATGGCCGAGCGCACCCGGTTCGAGGGCCACCTGGAGCCGGACGAGGACTACGAGGGCCTGCGCTTCGCCGAGGTCACGTTCGGCGAAGCCACCGCGGGCGGCTGCCACTTCCTGGACTGCGAGTTCGGCAGCGTGTCGTTCGGCGGCGGGCGGCTGCGGAAGAGCCGGTTCACCGACGTCGCGATGCGGGAGGTCCGGTTCGTCGCCACCGACCTGGCCGAATCCGCCTGGCAGGACACGATCCTGGCCGGCTGCGCGCTGGCCGGGGTGCAGGCCTTCTCGGCCGCGCTGCGGCGCGTGGTGTTCACCGCCGGCAAGCTGGACTCGGTGAACTTCCGCAGCGCCGTGCTCACCGACGTGACCTTCGAGGACTGCGTGCTGCGCGACGCGGACTTCGGCGGCGCCACCCTGCTGCGGGTCAGCTTCGCCGGCTGCACCCTGGCCGGCGCGGATTTCACGAAGGCGGACTGCACGGAGGTGGACCTGCGGGGCGCCCGGCTCGGGATCACCGCTGGATACGAGTCGCTGCGCGGCGTCACCATCGACAGCGGCCAGCTCGTGACCCTCGCCCCCTACCTGGCCCGCCACCTCGGCATCACCGTGGCCGACTGAAAGGCACCCTCGTCGTCCGGCGAGGCGGAGCTGCCGGCCAGGATGCGCGCCGTGACCGGAGTCAGAACCTGACCCGGTGCCAGCTCGCGCCGGCGTCCGAGGTCAGGAACAGCTGCCCGGGCCGCTGGGTGGCGTTGCCGTCGCTGTCGGCGGGTCCGTACACGACCACCCCGTCGGTGGCGGTGGTGAAGCCGAGATCGGCCCAGCCCATCCCGCCGTCGTCCCATGTTCCCGTGATGCGCCAGCTGGCCCCGGCGTCGCCGGAGTAAAACAGCCAGCTCGCCGCGCTCTCGGTGGCGATGGCCAGCTGGCCGGGCGACGGGCACGGGATCGGGCGCACGGTGAACCCGGGGGCGCCCGGGCGGATGACGATCACGTCGCGGCTCACCACCGCGGCGGCCACCCCGGCCTGGGTGGCGATCAGGTCGTCGGGGTCGATCGCCCTGGTCGCGGCGGCGTTCGCCACGGCGGTCCAGATGCCGCCGCCCAGCGGCCGGCGCGCCAGGATGCCATACCGGCCGCCGCCAGCACGCCGGCCCATCGAGACGTCCGCATTCCCATCATCTCCCGCCTGCTAAGCAGTGAGACGATGCAGCGGCGGTTCGGTTGGGCCGGCCTAGGAAATCGCGCGCACCGCGTGGGCGAAGGCCTCGCTGCGGTCCCGGTAGTCGCGGAACCGGCCGAAGCTCGGCGCGGCGGGAGACAGCAGCACCACGCCGTCCGGCCGGGCCCAGCGGAACCCGGCCGCCACGGCTTGTTCGAGGCCGGGGCAGTCGGTCACGCTTACGCCCGCGGCCGCCCGCTCGATCTCGGCGCGGATGCGGGGCCCGCTGTCGGGAAGGGTCAGCACGTACGTCGGCGCGTCCCGGGCCAGCACGCCCGCGGCCAGCGGGGCGTAGTCGATGCCCCGGTCGTGCCCGCCCACGATCAGCGCGATTCTCCGGTCCGGGAACGCGTCCAGCGCGGCCAGCGTGGGCAGCACGTTGGTGGACAGGCTGTCGTCGACGAACGTGACCCCGGCGATCGTCCCGACCGGCGCGAGCCGGCTGGGCAGCCCCGGGTAACCCGCGGCAGCCGCGCGCAGCGCCCCTTCGTCACCGCTGCCGGGCACGCCGAGGGCGGCCAGGCACCGCCGGGCGATCAGCGCGTTGCGCCGGTTGTGCCGCCCGAGCAGGCCGAGCGGTGCCATCCAGTCCGCGCCGGGTTCGTCGTCCTGCGACACCCACTCCACCCGGGGCCCGAGCAGGCCCGCGTGCTGCCGCAGCAGGTCGCTGTCGCCGTTGGCCACGGTCAGGTCGGCCCCCGGCTGGGTGCACATCGACAGCTTGTCCCGGTAGTACTGCTCCACTCCGCCGTGCCAGTCGAGGTGATCGGGGTGCAGCGAGGTGACCGCGGTCACCGGCGGCGTGCACGGCAGGTCGGTGGCCTGGTAGCTGGACACCTCGATGACCCAGTAGTCGACGTCGGCCTTCTCGGCCGGGTCGTAGGGCACCACGCCGATGTTGCCCGCGACCAGGCACTGGAAGCCCAGCCCGGTGAGCAGGTGCCCGGTGACCGACGCGGTGGTGCTCTTGCCCTTCGTGCCGGTCACGCACAGGACCCTGTGCGGGTCGGTCTCGGCCAGCCACAAACCCAGGCCGCCGACCACCGGGATGCCCAGCCCGGTCAGCCGGGCCACCTCGGGCCGGTACCGGCTTAGGCCCGGGGTCTTGACCACCACGTCGCACCGCTCGAGGGCGGCCAGCCCGCCCTGGCCGGTGGCGAGCACGTCCGGGCCGTCCGGGTGGTCGTCCACGAGGACGGGTTCGACCCCGAGGGCCCGCAGCTTGCGCAGGTTGGCGTGGCCCTCGCGGCCGAGGCCCCAGACGCCGGCCCGGGCGCCGGGCAGGTCGGACCAGGAGAGTTTCGGGCGCGGATCGGTCATCGGTACCCGGCCGGGATGAAGTTCTCGCCCTGCTCATTTCCGGGCTCATTTCCGGGCTCATTTCCGGGCTCATTTCCGGCCGGGCGCAGCATGGCGGCGGCGTCCGCGGCCGACGGCGCGTCGGGCCAGCCGGCCACCTCGGCGGCCAGCTCCTGCAGCAGGCGGCCGCCGGCCCGGTCGTCCCGCCGCGCGGCCAGCAGGACCGCGGCCCGGCACTCGCTGACCTCGCCGACGCACTCGAACGGCTTGGCGCCCGCGCCGAGCAGGGCCCGGAACTTCCCGGCCAGTCCCGGATCCTCCAGCGGCTCGCCGGCCTGCCCGAAGATCCGCCGCAGCGCCTCGGCGGGCAGGAACGGCGCGAGGATCAGGTCGATGAAGCAGCACTTGTCGCACTCACCACACCAGTGGTCGAGCCTTCTGGCCCGTTCGGCATAAAAAGCCTTGTTGCAGCTGCGGAAGGATGCGTGATACGGACCGAGCGCCGCGAACTCCTGTCCGACCCACAGCTCGGTCCGGTCCCGCAGCCAGGAGAAGTACTCCGGCAGCGGGGCCTGGGTTCCGGCGAGCACGCCGCGGAAGGCCGCCTCGAAGCCGGCGCTCTTGGAGTACTGGTGGTTCACCGGACGGCCCTGGTACTGGAGCGTCGGGACGGACGCCGACCATTCGTTGGACATGACGACCGCGTCCCGGTCGTCGAGCACCGCGGCCAGGATCGCGATCGCGGACAGGATCCCGGTCACCGGGACGTGCCCGTTGCGGAAGCCGAGCTCGGCGGAGCGCAGCAACTGCGGATCGATCTCCCGCTCGGCCCGCACGACCGGCAGCCCGGTGACCGCGGCCGGCTCCTCGATCGCCGCGAACCGGTCGGCCGGCCTGCTCACCACGAACAGCGCGGCGTCGGCCAGCCGCCGGACCCGCTCCACCACCACGATCGAGTCGATCCCGCCGCCGAACGGGATGAGCGCGCGCTGGCCGACGGCGGGCTCCCGCGGGCCAGGAGCATGGTGGCCGGCGCGACCCGCTTCGATACGGAGCGGGGTGAGGTCCAGGTTGTTGCGGTAGGCGAACTCGCCGAGGCCCTGCAGGTAGAACTCGCGGAGGAAGGCCAGCTCGGTACTGGTCAGCGCGGTCGGGCCGAGGTCGATGACCGGCGGCGCCGCGGTCTTGTAGTAGGACACCCCGGCCAGCAGGAACACCAGGCGCGCGGCCGCCCGGGCCGCTTCGGTGTGCCACCGCGGGCCGGGCGCCAGCGTGACGCGTTCGGTGAACTCCCGCCCGTCCAGCGAGTACTCGCAGCTCAGCACCCCCCGCTCCGCGTCCGCGGTCCACGACCCGTACCGGAACACCCGCCCGCGAGCCAATGGGTGCGGCACCCTACCGGGAAGAGCCATTACAGGGTCACATCCATTGGTTGCGGGAGGCGGGCGACCAGGGCCAGGCGGCCGCACGGGCGGGCCGCGCGGTCACTGAAGAAGTAGCCGGGACCGGTGGGGAGTGTGGGGTCGATGGGGCTGATGGGGGCGGCGGGGGCGGTGGGATCTACGGGGCCGGTGGGGCCGGTGGGGAGGTTGGTGGCGTGGATCTGGGCGGCGGGGAGGCCCGCTTCGCGGAGGGCGTGGCGGTTGGCAGCCCACAGGTCGAGGAGCCAGCGGCCGGGGGCCTTGGAGCTCGCGGGGGCCTCGGGGTCCGGGCGGATGAAGGCGGCCGCGGCCGGGCCGAAGGCCTGGGTGACGGCGTGGTAGACGTCGGGGCCGACCTGGTAGCGGGCGGGCGACGCGGCCGGGCCGAGGCCGGCGATCACATGCGAGGGGCGGGAGCCGAGGGAGGTCATGGCGGCCACGGCCGCGGCGCACACCCGGGCCACGGTGCCGCGCCAGCCCGCGTGCACGCAGGCCAGCACGCCGGCCACCGGGTCGTGCAGGACGATCGGCACGCAGTCCGCGGTCAAGATGGCCAGCACCACGCCGCGGGTCGTGGTGACCAGGGCGTCGGTGTCCGCGATCGCGTCGTCGATCCCGAACGCGCCGCTCCCCCGGTCGGCTTCGCCGACGATCCGCACGCCGGCCCCGTGGACCTGGCGGGCGAAGACGAAGTCGGCGGGCCGGGCGCCGAGGGCGGTCGCGAGCCGGCGCCGGTTCTCCAGGACCAGAGCCGGGTCGTCGCCGACGCTCAGGCTCAGGTTCAGCGTGGCGTACGGCCCGGACGAGACCCCGCCGCCGCGGGCCGTGACGGCCGCGTCCACTCCGGACGCGTCCAGGGCCGGCCAGGTCAGCAGGCTCAGCGCCCCGGCCGCGCGGAGCTTGGCCGGGGCGGCCGGAACGGAGCCGACCGGAACGGAGCTGGCCGGGAGCGGCCGGGCGTGGGCGGTCATCGGCTGCGATCTTAGCGGCTCAGGCCTGCTGCTTCGCGGCGGCGGCTTCGGCGGCGCGCAGGACGCGCAGGACGTTGCCGCCGGCCAGGGCGGCGCAGTCGGGCTCGGTCCAGCCGCGGGCCAGGAGCTCGGCGAACAGGGCCGGGTAGGTGGACACGTCCTCCAGGCCGACGGTGACGTCCCGGGTGCCGTCGAAGTCGCCGCCGAGGCCGACGTGCCCGACGCCGGCCACGTCGCGGACGTGCTCAACGTGGTCCGCCACCTGGGCCAGCGTGGCCTGGGGCGGCGGGTGGGCCACAACCCACTCGTCACGCAAGCTGAACAGCTGGTCGAAGTCCTTCGGGTCCAAGCCGCGGCGCGCTGCCTCGGCCTTGAGGCCGGCCATCCAGTCCGCGCACTGCTGGGAGACGAAGGCGGGCACGAACGTCACCATGCAAACGCCGCCGTTGCCGGGCAGCCGGGTAAGCACGTCGTCGGGCACGTTGCGCGGGGAGTCGCAGAGCGCGCGGGCGCTGGAGTGCGAGAAGATCACCGGCGCCTGGGCCAGGTCCAGCGCATGGTGCATTGTGGAAACTGCGACGTGCGACAGGTCGACCAGCATGCCCATCCGCTGCATCTGGCGGACCACGTCGCGGCCGAAATCGGTCAGGCCGCCGGCCGCCTTCTGGTCGGTGGCCGAGTCGGCCCAGCCGACGTTGACGTTGTGGGTCAGGGTCATGTACCGCACGCCGAGCGCGTACAGCATGCGCAGCACGCCGAGTGACCCGGCGATGGCGTGGCCGCCTTCGGCGCCCAGCAGCGACGCCACCCGGCCGGAGGCGAAGATCCGCTCGACGTCGGCGGCGGTCAGCGCGAGCTCCAGGCCCCGGGGGTACGCCGCGATCAGCCGGCGGGCCAGGTCGATCTGCTCGAGCACCGTGGTGACCGCCTGGTCGCCGGCCAGCGAGGCCGGAACGAAGACCGACCAGAACTGGGCGCCGACGCCGCCGGCCTCCAGCCGCGGCAGGTCGGTATGCATACCTGGTACCGGCTCGGACAGGTCGACCGGGGCATCCCGCTCGCGCAGCGCCCAGGGCAGGTCGTTGTGCCCGTCGATCAGCGGGAACCGGCGCAGCAGGCCCCGCGCCCTGTGCATCGCCTCACTCATCCTGCCAGCCTAGGGGGGCGTGAGCCGGGGCCGGGAGGGTGCACCACGCTCCGTTCCGCCGAATTAATGATTTTTCGCTATTCCTGCTGGTTAGCGGCTTACCGGGTTACGCTTACCGTGGCGAGGGACGATGAGGCGATGCGCGATGGGCCTGGTCCGATGACGGCACAGTGGGCACCATCTCGCCATGTCGCGCTCGACGGCGCGGTGAACGTGCGGGACACGGGCGGCTACCGGACCAGCCACGGGCTCCAGGTCACGCGCGGGCGGCTGTACCGCGGCGACGCCCTCAGCCAGCTGACCGGCCCCGACGTGGAACGGCTCGGCCGGCTCGGGCTGCGCACCGTCATCGACTTCCGGACGCCGGGCGAGATCCTGCTGGCCGGCGCGGACCGGCTGCCGTTCGGCATCGAGCTCGTCAGCCTGCCGGTGGGCGGCGGCGACCTCGGCTCGGTCTACGAGGTGGTCGCCTGCGGCGACCACCAGCGGCAGCGCCGGGAACTCGGCGGCGGGCGCGCGGCGGAACTCATGGTGGAGATCAACCGGGGGTTCGTGGCGGATGCGCGGCAGCGGGAGGCGTTCGGCGCGGCGCTGCGGCTGGTGTGCTCGGCCGGGCGGCTGCCGCTGCTCTGCCACTGCTCGAGCGGGAAGGACCGGACCGGGTGGATGACCGCCATCGTGCTCACCACCCTCGGCGTGCCGCGCGAGATCGTGCTGCGGGACTACCTGCTGTCCAACGACTTCCACCGGACGGAGTACCAGAAGCTCCGCTTCGACCTGGTCAAGACCGGGATCGTGGCCGACCCCGAGCTGCTGCGGCCGATCATGGAACAGAGCGCCACGTACCTGGGCGCGGCGTTCGAGGAGGCGGAGCGGAGGTACTCCTCGTTCGGCCGGTTCGTGACGTACGGGCTGGAGACCGGCGGCGCGATGCTGGGCGAGCTGCGGCGGGCCCTGCTCGGTGACCCGGAGCGTTATGCAATACCGGTTCGCGAGTGCAGGCCTTCTGGGCCTGCGCAAGCGACCGGTGCAAGTAGCACGGGCAGCGACCAAAGCGGGTTCCTTGCATAACGCGACTTTGCAAAAAGTACCCGTGCCGCCCGACCTGGTGCCGCCCGAGCCGGTGCCGTGAGCGCGGTTTGCGCCGGTGCGCGGTTTAGCCCTGGCGTCAGCCCTTGCGGCGCCGGGGGCCGAGGCGGCGCAGCCAGAGCCAGGCCAGCAGCGTGAAGATGATCGCGAGCGCGGCCTGGCCGCCCATGTCACGCAGCCAGGTCCCGGCGGTGTGGTTCCACAGCGGGTCGGTGAAGTTACCACCGGCGGTGGGCGAGATGACGTTGAGGTTCGCCGTGGACGCCACCGCGCCGAACCCCCAGCGCGACGGCGCGATCATGGCCAGCTGGGACAGCCCGGCCTTGTGGACCAGTGAGATCACGCCGCCGGACAGGATGACCTGGATCATGGTCAGCAGGACCAGGAACGGCATGGCCTTCTCCGACGTGCTGACCAGGGCGGACACCAGCAGGCCGAGACACATCGAGGCCAGGGCGAGGACGGCCAGGGCGAGCAGGATCTCGACCAGCGGGAAGCTCTTGAGGAACGAGCCCTGCGGCGGCATCGGCCGGCCGGCGAGCCCGAGCAGGACCAGGACGACCGACTGCACCACGGCGATGACGCCGAGGACCAGCAGTTTGGACGACAGATAGGCGCCCGACGACAGGCCGGCCGCGCGTTCCCTGATGTAAATCGTGCGTTCCTTGACCAGCTCACGGACCGAGCTCGCGGTGCCGGCCAGGCAGGCGCAGACGACGAGCAGGAGCAGGGTCTCGCTGGCGTTCTGGTTGGTGCCGGGCGGCCCGGCCAGGCCCTGACTCGAGCCGACCAGGCGGATCAGCACGCCGAGGATGATCGGGAGCAGGCCCATGAACAGCAGGTAGCCGCGGTCGGCGGAGATGACCCGGATGTAGCGGCGGGTCAGCGTGCCCATCTGCTTCATCGCGCCGCGCGGCTGGGGCACCGCGTCGGGCATGTCGTCGGGGCCCTGGGGCGCGGGAGGCGGCTTCGTGCGCTGGCCCAGGACGTACTGGGCGTGGGCCTGGGAGGCGGCGTACTCGGCGGCCCAGTCGCGATCCGGGTAGCGCTCGAAGGCCTGGAACACCTCGGCCCAGCCGATCAGGCCGAAATACGTGAGTCCCTCGTCGGGCGGCCCGTAGTAGGCCACCTTCCCGCCGGGGACCAGCACCAGCAGCCGGTCGCAGGTGTCCAGGTTGGCGACGCTGTGCGTGACGACGATGACGGTGCGGCCGTCGTGGGCCAGGTCCCGCATCTGCTCCATGACGGACTTGTCCAGGCCGGGGTCCAGACCCGAGGTCGGCTCGTCGAGGAACAGCAGCGACGGCTTGGTCAGCAGCTCCTGCGCGACGTTGACCCGCTTGAG
>Ga0209415_10014881_pt1 | contig 12670 bp, 9 predicted proteins | sample PeaSoiSIISIP2007_FD_187696 | JGI IMG/M metagenome (GOLD analysis project Ga0209415, IMG submission 187696) | Peat soil microbial communities from Weissenstadt, Germany - SII-SIP-2007 (SPAdes) (version 2) | ecosystem: Environmental > Terrestrial > Soil > Wetlands > Peat | place: Germany...
GGCCGCAGATAAACGCAGATGGACGCGGATTCGCAAAACGGCAAGGACTTTGTTTTCAATCGGCGTTTATCCGTGTTTATCAGCGGCCAACCTTGTCCGAGACTTTTTCAGCAACCTCCTAGCGCTTTCGCTGTAGGATTCGCACAGACAACTGCAAATCTTGCGATGGGGACAGTCAGCTCTGTCCACTCGGCGCCGACGCCTTCGAGGGACGGAAGCTAAGGGGTCGCCTTGGGACAGAGAAGACTGTCCCCATCGCTCCGCCCATCGCTCCGGTTACGCTGCTTCGCCCTGCTCTTTCAGTTTCTCGGTTTGATAGTAGGTGGTCAGCGCCTCGACCACCGGCTCAAGTTTCCCGTCCATCACCAGGTTGAGCTGGTGGATCGTCAGCCCGATCCGATGATCGGTGAGCCGGTTCTGTGGGAAATTATACGTGCGGATCTTCTCGCTGCGATCGCCCGATCCGACCATCCCTCGCCGTTCCGCGCCGATCTTTTCCTGCTGTTTTTCGAGCTCCATTTCGTACAGCCGGGAACGCAACACGCGCATCGCCTTCGACAGGTTCTTGATCTGCGATTTCTCGTCCTGGCAGGAAACCACCAGCCCGGTGGGAAGGTGCGTCAGCCGGATAGCCGAATAAGTCGTATTCACGCTCTGGCCGCCGGGGCCCGAGGAACAGAACGTATCCTTGCGGATATCCTTCGCCTCGATGTTGATTTCCACCTCGTCCGCTTCGGGCAGCACGGCGACGGTGACGGCCGAGGTGTGCACGCGTCCCTGCTGCTCGGTGGAGGGAACGCGCTGCACGCGGTGCACGCCGCTTTCATACTTCAACTGGCTGTATACCTTGTCCCCGCTGATCAGCGCAATCACTTCCTTGAGGCCGCCTACCGACGATTCGCTGGCCGAGGTCACTTCGACGTTCCACTTGTGCGCTTCCGCGTAGCGGGTGTACATGCGGAACATTTCGGCCGCGAACAGCGTCGCCTCGTCGCCGCCGGTGCCGGCGCGGATCTCGAGCACGACGTTCTTTTCGTCGTTCGGATCCTTGGGCAGCAGCAGAAACTTCAGTTCTTCTTCAATCCGTGCGATCTGAGGTTCCAGCTTCGAGACTTCGTCCTGCGCCATCGAACGCAGTTCGGGATCGGACTCGGCGAGCATCGGCCGCGCCTCTTCCAGATTCCGCGTGGCGGTCTTCCATTCGCGATACTTGGCCGCGGTTTCCGAGAGATCGCTCTGCGCTTTGGCGGTCTTGCGGTACAGCGTGGAATCGGCGATGACGGCCGGATCGGCCATCTGCGCGGTCAGCTCCTCAAAACGCCGCTCGAGCTCGTCGAGTCTTGATTTGTATTCCATGTCTGTATTCCGTGTCCGTATCCCACGAGACTGCGGTTCCGCTATAGGTGCCGGAGCGCGCCTGAGAGCTACGCGATCACGAGTTCGCCGCCCTGCTTGGCTTCGAGCGCCATCGCGCCGTTCAGCGCATGAATGCTCACCGCCGTCTGGGAATCGTCGGGCGGCTTGGTGGTGATGCGTTGCAGCCACAGGCCGGGCGTCGAGAGCAGGCCCATCAGCGTTCCCTGTTTGCGCGCGGCGTAGCGGATCAGTTCATAGCTCAGTCCGGCGATCACCGGCAGCAGCGCGATGCGAGCCACCAATCTCGGTAGGAAACCATCAATCGGCAGCAGCGCGTAGAGGATCATCGAGATCGCCATCACGACGAACAGGAAGTTCGTCCCGCAGCGCGGATGGAAAGTGGTGAACTTCTGCGCGTTCTCCACCGTCACTGGCTGGCGGGATTCGAAATTGAAGACCACTTTATGTTCCGCGCCGTGATATTCAAACACGCGACGGATGTCCTTGAGGCGCGAGAGCAGGAACAGGAACCCCAGGAAGATCGCCATGCGGATCAATCCGTCGGACATGTTCGTCGCCAAGCGTCCCGACATCGCCGGAACCGCTTTGCCGAGGCGCGTGGCCAGAAACAGCGGGATGAACTTGTACATGAAGATGAACACGCCCAGCGAGAACAGCATGTTCAGCGTCATCATCCAGGACGAAATTTCCAATGGTTTCCCGGAGGCCGGCTGCGTACCGTCGTCGAGCGCGGCGTTGGCGGAAAACTTCAGCGCTTTGACGCCCAGCGTCATAGCCTGCCCCAGCGTTCCCAATCCTCTAAAAACGGGCAGCCGGAAGATCGGATACTTTTCCGACATCCGGTGGATGGGCTGCTCTTCCGTCACCAGCTCGCCATTGGCCTTGCGGACGGCCACACAATAGCTGTGAGGAGCGCGCATCATCACTCCCTCCATCACGGCCTGACCGCCGACCAGCGTCTCCTCGCCGCTCTCAAGGACGGGCAGCATTTGAAGATGCGCGGATAAACGCAGGAATCTTGCCAAAGACAAGGTGGATGGCTCCTCAGTAAACATCACGCACAACGCAGCGGGCCGCGATTGTTTTCACTCACCAGCGAGCGCGTCCCGCGCTGTGCGCTCCTAAACTTGATTATACCTCCACCGCGAAACGCCGTCTCGCTACTGGCCTGTCGAGCGGGCGATGAGGCCCGAGCTCGATACCCCGGCCCGCCGGTCTCCCTCATTCCACGCTAGGATATACCCATGCGACTGCTACTTTTCCCGACCATCATCGTTTCCGTATCTTTCATGCTCTCCGCTCAGAATGCAGGCCGCGGAGGTCAGCCCAAGGGCGGCGCCGCGCCTGCGCCCATGACTTTGACCATTCCGGAATTTCCCGACGGCGGCCAGTTTCCCGTTAAGTTCAGCCAGGCCGCTCCGGGCGTTGCCGTCGGCGAGGGAACTTCGCCCGCGATGAGCTGGGCCAACGTGCCCGCCGGCACGCAGAGTTTCTTCCTGCACATGCACGACATGGATCTTGCCCGCAACAAGACGACTGACGATCAGGTGCACTGGGTTTTCTGGAACATTCCGGCGACCCTGACCGGCTTGCCTGAAGGCGTACCCAAGGGATCGCAATTGCCCGACGGAAGTTATCAGATCAGCGCCACGGGGCCCATGTACCGCGGTCCGGGAGCCGGCGCCAACGGTCCGTTCCACCACTACGTGTTTGAGCTCTTCGCCCTGGACACCAAGCTGGACGTGAAGCCGACGGCCGACGCGTTCGAGACGCGCGCCAATGTGATGAAAGCGATTCAGGGTCACATCCTGGCGAAAGCGGTCTACGGGGGCCTGTTCCGGCGGCCGCAGTAATAACCGGGCCGGAAACTCGGGACGGTATACTCAAATACCGATAAGACCGAAGCCGAAGCATCGCTTTCGGAGGCCGGACTCCATTACGTTGCATTTAGGGACGCAAATGGTATTTGAGTGTACGGTCCCGAGTTTCATGCAAGGGAAACCGAGCCGTGACCGTCAGGGAGCGGTTCTTTAAATGAAAGCATCGTTTCAGAATTTCCGCTCCCTGACGGTCACGGCTCGGTAACGCCGAGTGCCGGGTGAGACGTGGAAGTTTCCACATAGCTCACTGGACTGTTCTCAACGCCGAAATGAAAATAGATTGGGGACCTGCAGTCTGGCCCCTTTTTCAATACAATAAGCGGACAGCATGAGCGAAAACCGCTGGCAGCGGGTTGAGGAGATCTTCCATCGGGCCGTCGAGCTTTCACCCGCAGCGCGAGCCGCTTTTCTCGACCAGGCCTGCGGCGGGGACGAATCGCTGCGCCGGGAAGTGGAGTCGCTGCTCGACCACGAATCCGAAAGCGGCAGCACGTTTGCGCACCCTGCAAGTGCGGGGTTGTTGGGGGGACCAGCGGGGAACCCGGCCGGGCCTGCGGGTTCTACAGGCGATGACGCCCCGAAGGCGATCGCGCACTATCGCATCACCGCGAAGCTCGGCCAAGGTGGGATGGGAGCGGTCTACCGCGCTACCGACACCAAGCTGGGACGCGAGGTCGCAATCAAAGTTCTGCCCGCTTTCTTCGCCGACGATCCCGATCGGTTGGCTCGCTTCTCCCGCGAAGCGAAGGTTCTCGCGTCGTTGAATCATCCCAACATCGCGCAGATTTACGGCATCGAAGAATCGAACGGCGTCCGTGCTCTGGTGATGGAGCTGGTGCCGGGCAAGACGCTCGCGTCTCATGTAAAGCCCGGGCCGCTCGCGATTGAAACCGCTCTGAACTACGCGAAGCAAATCGCGGACGCGTTCGAAGCGGCGCACGAGAAAGGCATCACCCATCGGGATCTGAAGCCCGCAAACGTAGTGGTCACGCCCGAGGGTGTCGTCAAGGTGCTTGACTTCGGGCTCGCGGCGGTGAGCCAGGCGACTGCGCCGAGCGAAGCCAGTCCCACCAACTCGCCGACGTTGACCATGCGCGCGACCCAGGCTGGAACGATCATGGGGACGGCGGCTTACATGAGTCCCGAGCAGGCGAGCGGCAAGCCGGTGGACAAACGCTCGGATATCTGGTCGTTCGGAGTGGTTCTGTTCGAGATGCTGGCTGGTAAACGCCTATTCGGTGGCGAGACGATCTCACACACGTTAGCCGACGTATTACGCGCACCGATCGATTTCGACCAGTTGCCGCGCGAAACTCCGGCGGCAATCCGAGGTTTGGTGCGCCGCTGCTTGGAACGCAACGTGAAAAATCGGCTGCGGGACATCGGCGACGCGCGGATCGTGATAGAGGAGTCGCTGAGCGGAGCACTGCCGGAAACGGTCCCAATTGGTATTTCACCAAGACGCACTCTGCTGCTTGGGGCACTGGCGGCCGCTGGGCTCGCTTCCGCGCTCGCTGTGAGCTTTGTCCACTTCCGCGAAAAGCCTCCCGCTCCGGCGGTGCCAATGCACTTTCAGATCCAGGCGCCGGAAAGCAGCACGCTCGGACCGTTAATCAAACTATCGCCCGATGGCCGCAAGCTGGCCTTCATTGCGGGAGACCGGCTGTGGGTGCATTTCTTTGAATCCGGAGAATCCCGCAATTTAACGGAAGCGACGGGTACGCCCTTCTGGTCCCCGGACAGCCGCTACATCGGCTATCCCGTGGGACCAGGAAAGCTTAAGAAGATCGAGGCGACTGGTGGTCTCCCACAGACTGTGACGGACCTACGTGGACCTTGGGGAGGGGCCACATGGAGCCAGGACGGCGTGATCGTCTTCTCCGACCGCGCGGTCGGATTGCTCCGCGTGCCCGCCTCCGGCGGCGTTCCAGTTCCAATTACCGCGTTCGATTCCGCGCGCCGGGAAACGGACCATGACTTTCCCTCCTTTCTGCCCGATGGGCGGCATTTCGTCTACACTCGCAGATCGGGTGACGCGACGAAGAGCGCCATCTATCTTGGCTCGGTGGACGCGAAACCCGAACAACAGAGTTCAAAGCCTTTGGCGAACAGCAACTGGCACACCGAGTGCGTGCCCTCGGCGGACCCAGGTATCGACTACCTGCTTTTCGTCAGCGGAGGCACGCTGATGGCCCAGCGGTTCGATAATCGCCGATTGGAGTTGACAGGGGAGGCTGCGCCGGTGGCCGAGCAGTTGAATGATGGCAGAGCTTTTTCGTCTTCGGCCAATAATATTTTGGTTTTCCAGCAAAGCCCAGCGTCAAACGTTCAGCTCGCCTGGTACGACCGGGAGGGCAAGATCCTGGGAACCACCGGGGACCCGGGCGATTACCAGGACTTGGCCCTCTCGTCGGATGGGAAGCACCTTGCCGTGACGAGGGGCAGATTGGTGGACACAACCAATATCTGGCTTCTGGATCTCTCCCGGAGCGTCGCGAGCATACGTTTTACGTTTGGTTCTCTCGTAGACCGAAGTCCGGTTTGGTCGCTGGATGGGAGCCGTATTATCTTTAGCTCGAATCGGGACGGCACGTATGACCTGTATCAGAAGCCCACGGACGGCAGTAAAGACGAGGAGGTCCTGCTCAAGACGAGCGAGGATAAATATCCCACGAGTTGGTCGCGCGACGGACGCTTTCTGCTTTATACGGTGACTCACCCCAGAACGAAGGGAGATATCTGGGTACTCCCGATGGAGGACAACAAGAAGCCAGTCCCGTTTCTGATCACGCAGTTCAACGAGCACCAGGCTCGCTTTTCTCCTGACGGCCATTGGGTGGCTTACACCTCGGATGAGTCCGGCCAAGACCAGGTTTACGTGCGGTCGTTTTCCATGAACTCTGCTGGGACGACTGTGGAGGTGAGCGGTAAGTGGCCAATTTCCAATGGCCCCGGAACTGAACCGCGCTGGCGCGGTGACGGCCGGGAACTTTTTTATCGTGCTCGCGGTGGAAGGGTAATGGCGGTCGAAATTGCGACCAACCCGGCGTTCCGGGCCGGGAGTCCCCAAAGCCTCGGGTCTTTACCTGGCACGTGGGATTCCGCCGCGGACGGCAAGCGTTTTCTTGTGCTGGCGAGTAAGAGTGGGCCGCAGCCGTACACGGTGATATTGAACTGGCAAGCGGGCTTGAAGAAGTAAGCTCGTGCTGCCCTGCCTGTACCGACTCGATGCGATTGTCGGCGGCGTGTTCCTGCGGGCAAGTAAAGTAGCGCCATCACTACTAAAGCAACCGGCGAAACTCTTCCGGCTTCAGGCCGGCGGCTCGCACAATCACAGCCATCGTGTTCGCATTCACTGGATCGTGTCTTGGGATCGTCACAATGCGAGTCCCATCGGTCATCACAATGTGCTTCCCCTGCCTTACGATACGGAAGCCCGCCTTCTCAAGCGCCCGAACGGTGCGTTGGTGTGCGACGCCGGCGATGGCCATGGACTACCGCTGTATGACGACTTCCCGCTTTTCGGCACCGCCGCTGAGTTCATCGGCCACGGCGAGGTATTCGTCAATCGCATCACGGATATTGTCCAGTGCCTCGGCCTCGGTCTGACCTTGAGACGCACAGCCTGGAAGACCGGGCACCCACACACTGAACCCCTCATCGGTATGCAGCAGCGAAACGGTGTAGCGGAGTTGAGTCATAGCAGCGAAAACGCGAAATCACGACTTCGCCTCCAGGCCACAAGTGTAACGCAGATAGATGGGAAACAAGCTGTCGCCGTGTAGCCTATTTGCCAGAAATGAATCGCGCGCGGCGAGGGTCCCGCGCCTCCGTGCAGGACGCCGTCCATCGCCTCGAGCACGGCCGCGAAGCGCCAAAATGTGTCGGATTCGGTTGCTGCCATCCTAAATGGCATTTGGTATTATGCACGGTATGGCGTTAAGGATCGATAAGGCGGGGCGGATTGTCGTTCCCAAACGTCTCCGGGAGCGCCTCGGATTCAAGGCGAACACGGAACTGGAGGCGATTGAACAACCCGGCGGCGTGCTTCTCAAGCGGGTCGAGCAACGGCCTGCCATGGTCAAGGTGGATGGTCTGTGGGTCCATCAGGGCAGCGCGGAACCGGGCGCCAACTGGGAGCGCGCCCTTAAGGATGTGCGCGAGAAGCGGATCGAGTCTGTCTTGAAAGCCTTCTAGACCACTTTTTGATTTAGCTTAGACCAGTTTCACCGTGATTGCCGCCGCCTATTTACCGAATATGAATCGCGCGCGGCGCGGGTCCGCTCCTCCGTGCAGGACGCCGTCCTTCGCCTCGATCACGGTGGGCGACGAGGTATTGCTCCATTCGCCGGTCAGCAGCACTTGATGGCCGCGCATCTTCAGCGTTTCGCCAGTCGCGCGCGGCATGCGGCCCTCCAGGTTCACCCGTCCGGGAATGAACTCGTGAAATCCGAAGGAACTGTAGTACTGCTCGGTCTGGAAGCGCGGCGCCTCTACCGCCTGCTGCGGCGTCATGTCGAACACGACGATGTTCAGCAGAACCTGCAGCAGCGCCTGGTCCTGGTTATCGCCGCCGGGGGTCGAGAACGCCAGGAAGAACTTGCCGTCCTTGGTGACGATGGTGGGGCTTAGCGTCACGCGAGGCCGCTTGCCCGGATCGAGCTGATTGGCGTGGCCCGGAGTAAGCACGAAGGACTGTAATCGAGTCGAAAAAGGTACGCCGGTGTCGCCAGCGATTAGCGAGGGCAGCCAGGCTCCGCTCGGGGTTGCCGAAAACGCGTTGCCTTGGCGATCCACTACGTTCACGCAGGTCGTGTCGTGGTCATAAGAAGTGCCATTGCCCGCCCGCATGGGCGCCGATGTCCCCAACTCTCCGGGACGGCTCGTCAAGGACGCATGCAGCGGATCGATCAACTTGCGGCGCTCCTCCGCGTAGGATTTCGAGAGCAGAATCCGCTCGGGAATCTTGCTGAACTTCGGATCGCCGTAGTAGTAATCCCGGTCGGCGAACGCCAGCTTCACGGCTTCGATTAACGTGTGCAGATAATCGACGCTGTTGTGACCCATCCCTTTCAGGTCGTAACCCTCCAGCAGATTAAGCGCTTCGAGCATCACCGGTCCCTGGGTCCAGAACCCCGGTTTGTAGACTTCGTATCCCTTATAGTTCACCGACTTCGGTTCGTCGGTCTCGGCCTTAAAGCCGGCCAGATCCTGATAGGAAATGAGGCCGCCGTGGGATTCTGAAAAATCGGCGATCCGGTGCGCGAGCGATCCTTTATAGAACAGATCGTGCACGGCCTGGAGCTTGGCCGCGCGATCCCCGTTCGCCTTGGTTTCAGCGGCAGCCATATCGCGCAGTGTTTGCGCGAGCGTGGGCATCCGCACCAGTTCGCCGGCCTTCGGAGGGATTCCGGCGGGATAGAAAAACTTGTGCGCGTCCGGCCATAACCGGATGATGTGCTGGAAATCGCGGAGCAATTCGGCGAACTCTTCTCCGGCGGGGAATCCGTCGGCGCACTCGATGGCGGGCGCAGCCACTTGGGCGAAGGACATGGTGCCGTACTTATCCAGGGCCAGCAGGACACCGTCCACCATGCCCGGCGTGATGGCCGATCGGATGCCTTCTTCCGGGATCGGAGGGATGCGCAGCGGATCTTCCCACGACTCGGGCTTGCGGTGGGTGTAGTAATCGACCGTGGCTTTCGCGGGCGCCACACCGATGCCGCTGATCGAGATCACCGGCTTGCCCGCCATCTTAATGAGGATCGGAATCTCACCGCCGAGTCCGAACCGGCCCTGCTCGGTCACCGCCGCCACCAGCACCGTCGCGACACCGGCGTCCACGGCGTTGCCCCCCAGCTCAAGCATCCGGAACCCGGCTTCCACTTCCAGATTGCCGGCCGCGCCCACCATTTCGCGCGTGCCATGCACGGGAGGAAACCGGCTGTCCTGCGCGTTTGCGGCGGGGCCGGTCGAGAGCAGCAATCCCACCAACGGCAATCCCACCAACGGCAATCCCACCAACGGCAATCCCACCAACAGCCGTCCCACGAACGCGAATCGGACGAGAAAAGGCATGTCTGCTATCTTCCTACGTTTTTGGGGCCGCCGCTTCGGGCTAGCCCGCAAAGGGTGCGGCACCCTCATTACAAGCCAAGTAACGCTCCGCCGCGCGGAGTTTACCCGCTCCCGGTCAGCCGGATTTGGCCGGCGGCGCCTCCACGGTTTTTGGATCTTACCTATCATGTTTCTAATCCACTGGTGTTCCATCATGACGTGGAAATCTTCATGGTGCCGGAATCCGCAATAGTCTAGACTCAAGGGATTGCATGCGTTGGTTGTATTTGTTTGGCGCACTTTTCCCCGCCGCATGGTGTGCCTCCAGCCCGGGAGAGTGGCAGGTGGACTCCCCACGAAACGGAGCGCGGATGCGTTCGTCGTTTGTGGTGCTTTCAGGCACCGCGCCGAAGGGCGAATGTGCGCGCGTGTGGGCGGCTGGCGCGGAGATTGGCAAGGTCTGCGCCGGTCAAACGGAGAACCAGTCCGCGAAGGCTGACCTTACAAGGATCGGGTTCCAGCGCATCTTGCGTTTGCCATCCGGCTTGACTTCGATCGAGGTACGGCCGGAACGCAACCCGGCCGGAAACATTTCCAGGATCGAGATCACCGTTGAACCACACTCGGCGAGCCCTCCCTCGGAGGTACATGGGGCGGCCGTACATTGGGAACGAATGCGCCCCGGCGACGTGGTGCTTTCACATTCTCTTAACAGCGAGCAAACCGACCTCTACAACGCCGTCTTTACGCACGCCGGTCTTTACTTCGGCCCCGGTTCCGACGGCGTCCCCCTGATGGCGGAGGCGGTCACCGCGGCGGACGCGGAAGGCCTGGGCGAGGTGCGCACCGTTCCGATTGAGCAATCGATGGCCTTCCGGCGCGGGCAGAGCGTCACGATCCTGCGCCCCGCCGTACCGCTGAATACAAGGGAGCGGCTGGCGCTCTTCGAGTTTCTCGGAAGCGTCGTGAACCGGGGGATACGGTACTGGAGCGCCGCGGAGGATTTCAGCAATCTCTACACGGCTTGGATTCTATGGGATCCTCGCGCGGATCGGCCCCGCGATCCCGCCCGCTTTTCGCATGTTCTCGAAAGCCTCGAATCCCGCAAATTCGCGACGGACCGTTTTACTTGCGCGGGCTTGGTCTGGAGAGCTTACTGGGCGGCCACACAAGGCCGCGTCGATCTTGCCTCGCCGAACCATACGGAAATCGGAGGGCGGCTGGCGGGCGCTTTCACTCCCGGGTTTCTCGGGCGCGTTCAGCCCTATTACATTTCGCCCGATTCGTTATATCGGAGCGGCAAACTTCTCGAGGTCGGGGAGTGAAGTGGGCGGGGATGCTTACCATGTGCTGCACCCTGGCGACGGGGGCCGCGCAAGACAACGCGCCACCGCCGGCGGTGGAGCAAAACGGCGTGGTCAATGCCGCCAGCGAAATGCCCGCGCAGTTCAGCGGCGGAAGCATCGCCCGGGGCTCGCTGTTCCGCATTCACGGCTGGCGGATGGGACCGGAACAAGCCGTCCGCCCGGCCGGCTATCCCCTCCCTGAAACGCTATCCGGACTGGGGGTAGAGCTACGGAAGGACAGCGTCCTTCTGCGCGCACTTCTTGTCTCGGTGAGCGCGAATGAGATCGAAGCCATTCTGCCATCGAGTGCCCCTCTGGGCGATGCTGAACTGGTAGTCGTGCGCGCGGGGTCGCGCAGTGAACCTTTTCGGTTCCGCATCGTCCCCAGCAGCTTCGGTGCATTTTACGCGTCGGAGCAGCGCTGGGGTCAAGGCCTGATTCGAAATGGCGCGCAAGCGGACGAGGGCTCCTGGAACGGGCTGAACGATACGGCGCGGCCCGGCCAGACCGTCACTCTGCTCGGAACGGGACTGGGCGCGGAGCCAGGATCGGACGCCTCGGCTCCGCATCGCGCTTCCGTCGCCGCGTCCACGCTCGGAATCACGGTCGCCGGCAAACGGGTGACGACCATACGTTACGCCGGCCGCAGCGCTAGCGGGATCGGCGTGGACGAACTCGCGTTCGACCTTCCCTCCGATGCGCCGGAGGGCTGTCACGTGCCGGTACAAGTGCGCTCAGGCGCGATCGCCGGCAACTTCGTCAGCATCGCAATCCACAAGGGAGGGGGCTCGTGCACGGATCCGGGAGACTGGATTCGTTCCGCCTCCGAGCAGGTACGGAGCGCCGGCCTGATCATCCTGAACCACGCCGATATGTGGTTCGACCTGGAGGACTCGGGCTCGACCCGCTTTCGCGTGGATAGCGCCTTCGCCAAGTTCGTGGAAGACCCTCCCGTGCACGGTTCCACCGATCGCATGCTCTCCTTCCCGCCGCCCGGAACGTGCACGGCCCAGGAGCGCATCACTCAACTGCGAGGGATGCTGACGACCCTCTCGCCCCTCGACCTGATCGAAGGCACGCCTCTCGACGGGGGCGAGCAACTGACCTTCCGCGGCGCTCGCGGCACGCGGCGCGTTGGCAGGCCCAAAGGCCCGCAAGGCACCTACGGGGGCGTGCTCGGCGGCAATTCCCCGGTGCCGTCGGGAGCCAAATTTCCGCTGTTCTTGCGTCCGGGAATCTATCGAGTGTCGGGGGACGGGCCCGGTACGGGAGCCTTCGAAGCGGAGGTCGAGGCTCTGAACCCCATCCGCTGGACCGACCGCGCCGGCATCACTTCCGTGGACCGTTCGCGCGGGGTCACCGTGCACTGGGCCGCGGCGCGCAAGGACAGCTACGTTCTGATCGCTGCCGTGAACATCGATCGTGACACGGGCGCGCTGGGCCGCGCATTGTGCGTGGCCCCGGCTCAACCGGGCGAGTTCACGATTCCTCCCTCGGTGCTCACCAACCTGCCCCCGACGAAGCCAGGTCCGGGCTTGCCGCTGCACACGCTGTGGATCATCGAGGTCCCCGGCCGCGCGCCGAAGCTCTTTCACGGCCCACGGCTCGACCGGGGCATCGCGTTGTACGTTTCGGCCAGCGTCCGCACCGTCTCCATCCGCTGATTCGCGGGCGCTTCCCTTCGAGACAAGTTACCGGGGCAAGGTAAACGTGCTGGCCGGCCGCCGGTTCTCCATTCTACAGGCCGGCAGGAAATGCCCCGTACCGTTCCGGCGTCTGGCCCCTGTGGCCCGGCGGTTACGGGCCCAGCGCCCGCAGCGACGTGAACGCCTGCGTCGGATTGAACCGCACTTCGACCACAGCGACCGGGGCGTTCGACGAAAACTCCGCGACCCCGGCTTTGCCGGTCGTGGCCGAAAAGAGACTCGACAGCAGATTCGCGTTGTAGTTCCGCGGCGATAGCATGAGCTGACCCGCGTTGGAACTCCCGTCCACGTAACGGAACGTGAC
>Ga0209415_10014882_pt1 | contig 12669 bp, 12 predicted proteins | sample PeaSoiSIISIP2007_FD_187696 | JGI IMG/M metagenome (GOLD analysis project Ga0209415, IMG submission 187696) | Peat soil microbial communities from Weissenstadt, Germany - SII-SIP-2007 (SPAdes) (version 2) | ecosystem: Environmental > Terrestrial > Soil > Wetlands > Peat | place: Germany...
TGGCCGTGTGGGTTCGAGCTGAACAACACGCCGCCCGCCTTCAAAGTGGCGTACAAGTCCCGCAACACGCGGGGCAACTCCTGGCTGGGTACATGAAACAGCGCGGCGTTGGCGAACACGCCATCGAAATGGTTGCCCGGCAGATCGAGCTTGAGGAAATCCTGTTGCCACACGTCGCACCCGCTGTGGGCGTGCGCCATTACAGCGAAGCGTGCCGTGCCTTCCAAACCCACCGCGACGTGACCGAGCTCGGCGAACGTCTTGAGGTCACGCCCCGGCCCGCATCCGAAATCGAGTATCGTGAAGGGCGGCTTACCCTCGATGTATTGCAACAGCGCCGCGATGTTCTGGCTGACGTCGTGATCGCGCGTGCCTTCCCAGAACTCTTCGGCACGCTGATCATAGTGTTCCAGTGTGCGGGCGGTGACTTTTTCCAGATCGAGTGAATTCAGTTTCATTAGGCGTACAGCACTGCGCGGTCCGTTTCTCCCCCTCATCCTGACCTTCTCCCTCCGGAGAGAAGGGACCCACGCTTGAACTGCGCCGTCGTAGTTGTGGCTCTACAGCCGCACCGGCACGCCACGCGCGGCCAGGTATTCCTTGCATTGGCGTACGGTGTACTCACGATAATGGAAGATCGACGCCGCCAGCGCGGCGGTGGCGCCGCCGGCGGTGAGACCTTCGTAGATGTGCTCCAGGGTGCCGACGCCGCCGGAGGCGATCACCGGCACGTGCACGGCGTCGGCGATCACCCGCGTCAGGGCGATGTCGTAGCCTTCTTTGGTGCCGTCACGGTCCATGCTGGTGAGCAGGATCTCCCCGGCGCCGTACGATTCCATGCGCTCCGCCCACTCGACCGCGTCCAGGCCGGTCGGCGTGCGCCCGCCGTGGATGAAGACTTCCCAGGAGGGCTGATGGCTGATGGCTGATGGCTGGTAGGAAGAGATCCGCTTGGCGTCGATCGCTACCACGATGCACTGGCTGCCGAACTGCTCCGCCGCCGCGCGCACGAAATCGGGGTGCTGCACCGCCGCCGTGTTGATCGAGACCTTGTCGGCGCCGGCGTTCAGGAGGTCACGCACGTCCTGCAGTTCACGGATCCCGCCGCCGACGGTCAACGGCATGAACACGGTCTCGGCGGTGCGCGCCACGACGTCGAGAATGATGCGGCGCCGTTCGTGCGAGGCCGTGATGTCGAGGAAGGTCAGCTCGTCGGCGCCCTCTGCGTCGTAGCGCTGCGCGACCTCCACCGGATCGCCGGCGTCACGCAACCCGACGAAGTTGACGCCCTTCACGACGCGCCCGTCTTTGACGTCGAGGCAGGGAATGATGCGTCTGGCGAGCATGGTCGGTGGTCTCAGCCCTCTCCAAGAAAGACAGAGACATCCATCACGCACAACCTCCCCCTGACCCCCTCCTTGGCAAGGAGGGGGCAAGGGGGAGGTTCCTTTGCTCGATGGCGGACATCATCGCTGCTCGTTCTGCGCTTCGCGGATCGCATCCGGCAGGCGGACCGCACCAGTGTACAGCGCACGGCCGACGATCACCGCGTCGATGCCCGCTACGCCGCAGTTTCTGAGCGCCGTGATGTCTGCCAGCGAGCCGACCCCACCGGACGCGGTGACCGGAATGCTGATGGCCTCGGCGATGGCGCGCGTCGCCGCGATGTTCACACCTTGTTGTGTCCCGTCACGGCTGATGTCGGTGTAGATGATCCGGCAGGCGCCGAGCGCTTCCACCTGACGGGCCAACACGGCCGCGTTGGTGTCGCTCGTCTGCGTCCACCCCTGCACGGCCACCTTGCCGTCCCGCGTATCGATGCCCACGGCGATGCGCCCCGGAAACCGCCGGCACGCGTCGCGCACCACCTCGGGCTCGGCGAGCGCCGCGGTGCCGAAGATGACCCGGTCCGCGCCCAGCTCCAGCAGCTGCGCCGCGCGCGCGACGGTGCGTACCCCACCACCGACTTCGATCGGGATTGGCAAGGCCCGGCACAATGCGGCGATGGCCTCGCCATTGACCGGGCTGCCGCTCACGGCACCGTCCAGATCGACGACGTGCAGATATTCCGCACCTTCGCGCACCCACCGTTGCCCGATCGCTACCGGGTCGTCGCCGTACACGGTCTCGGCGCTCATCTCACCGCGTAACAGGCGGACGCACTTGCCGCCTTTGAGGTCGATGGCCGGGACGATCAGCATGTGGCTGATAGCCGATGGCGGATGGCCGATGGCGGATAGCCGATGGCTGATGGCAACTGATGGCTCCACGGTTCTCCGGCCATATGCCAGAATGGCCGACGGCGGATGACCGATGGCCGATGGTGGTTCCACTTTTCTCTGACCATAGGCCACAAGCCATCTGCCATCAGCAGTTTCCCTGGACGATGCTTCCAAAGTTCGCGAGGATCTTCAGCCCGACGGCCTGGCTCTTCTCCGGATGATACTGCGTGGCGAAGACGTTGTCCTTCGCGATTGCGGAAACGAACTCGGCGCCGTACTCGGTGGTGGTTGCCGTCAACGACGGGTCCTTCGGGACGACGTAGTACGAGTGCACGAAGTAGACGAATGTTCCGTCCTCGATGCCACGCAGGTGCGGCGGATCCTGGCGCTTGCGGATCTGGTTCCAACCCATATGTGGAACCTTGAACTCCGGCGACTCGGCGAAGCGGACGACGCGGCCGGGAAAGATGCCCAGGCCGGGGACCGGTCCGAACTCTTCGCTCTCGTCGAACAGCAGCTGCATGCCGAGGCAGATGCCGAGGAACGGCGTGCCGCGCCGGATGACGTGGCGAACCGTGTCGACGAGACCGTAGGCGCGCAGGTTGTCCATGCACGCCCCAAAGGCGCCAACGCCGGGCAGGACGACGCCGGCTGCCGCCTCGATGTGTTCTCGATCACGGGTGACCTCGGCGGCAAACCCGACCCGCTCCAACCCCTTCTGCACGGAGCGCAGATTGCCCATGCCGTAGTCGATGATGGCGATTGGCGGTTGGCGTATGGCAGATGGCTTATGGTTTGTGGTCACGGAGACTCCACACGCGGGATCGCTACAGCGATCCCTTGGTCGACGGTACGCCTTCGACGCGCGGATCGACTTGCTTCGCTGTGTCGAGCGCGCGCGCGAACGCTTTGAAGCCGGCTTCGATGATGTGGTGCGGGTTGCGACCCTGCACTTGGTTGAGGTGCAGATTCATCCCGACCTGATTCGTCAGCGCCAGGAAGAAGTCGTGTACCAGCTCGGTGTCGAAGTTCCCGACGCGTGCCTGTTTGATGCGCAGGTTGTAGGCCAGATACGGCCGCCCGCTCAGGTCGACGACGGCGGTGACCAGCGCCTCGTCGAGCGGGCATGCCGCGTCGCCGAAGCGGCGGATGCCGGCCTTGTTTCCCAACGCTTCGCGCAGTGCCTGTCCCAGCGTCAGCCCGACGTCCTCGACGGTGTGGTGCTGATCGACGTCGAGATCACCGCGGGCCCGCACCGTGAGATCGAAGAAGCCGTGCCGCGCGAAGATGTCGAGCATGTGGTTCAGAAACGGGACACCCGTGTCCGCCTCCGAGCGGCCTCGTCCGTCCACATTCAGCTCCACGCTGATGTCGGTTTCCTTGGTGGTCCGCGTGACGCGCGCGCGCCGTCCATTGGCGCGCGGCCGCGACGCCGCCTTCAGCCGCGTCTGCCCCTTAATTCTTGCCATTCCGTCCTCCCTGACGTGTGGGGATGCCCTGATTCGTGAACCGGCAGCGTACGGCTGCCGCGTGCGCGTCGTATCCCTCCAACGCTGCCAAGCGCTCGACCGCCGGCGCCAGGCGGCGCAACCCGGTGCGCGTCGCCGAGACGACGCTGGTGCGTTTCACGAAATCATACACCCCGAGCGGCGAGAAGAAACGCGCCGTGCCGCCGGTCGGCAACACGTGGTTGGGCCCGGCGAGGTAGTCGCCCAACGGCGCCGGTGCGAACGGGCCGAGGAACAGGGCGCCGGCGTTCCGAATACGTCGAGCCCAGCGCGCCGCATCCCGCACCATCAACTCGAGGTGCTCCGGCGCGACCTGATCGGCCACCTCGACGGCCTCCGCCAGGTCGCGGACCACCACCAGCGCGCCGCGCCGCCGCAGGACGCGGGCAATGTCGCGGCGTCGCGGCAAGACGCGCAGCTGGCGCTCGATCTGCGCTTGCACCGCCATAGCGAGCCGCGGCGACGGTGTCAGCAAGACGGCGCACTCGTCGCCGCTGCCATGCTCGGCCTGGGCCAGGAGATCGGCGGCCACATACGCCGGCTCTGCCGTGGCGTCGGCGATGACCAACACCTCGCTCGGCCCGGCGATCTTGTCGATGTCCACGGTGCCGTACACGATCTTCTTGGCCGCCTGCACCCAGGCGTTGCCGGGGCCCACGATCTTGTCGACGGCGGGGACCGTCTGCGTGCCATAGGCGAGCGCAGCGACCGCCTGAGCGCCGCCGATGCGGAACACCGTATCGACACCGCCGATCACCGCTGCCGCCAGGACGGCGGGATGCACTCCGTCGCGTCCAGCGGGTGATACCATGATGACCTCCCGCACGCCGGCAACGCGCGCCGGAATGGCGTTCATCAACACGGACGATGGATAGACCGCGTGCCCGCCCGGCACGTACAGGCCGACACGGTCCAGCGCGATGATCTGCTGACCCAGGCGGAGACCGGCCGCATCGCGGTAACTCCAAGACTGCACCCGTTGATGGCGATGAAAGGCTGCGATGCGCCGCGCCGCCAGGCGCAAGGCCCGTAACGCGTCCGGAGCCACGGCGCGCACGGCGGCGCGCATCTCCGCGTCGGAGACGCGCAGCCGCGCCGCCGAGAGGGTGACGCCGTCGTACCGCCGGGTATACTCGAGGACGGCTCGATCGCCGCCGCGGCGTACGGCAGCGACGATGCGGCGCGCTTGCGCTTCCACCGCCGCGGGGGCGTCCGCCCCGCGCTGGCGGATGGCGGCAAACTGGCGCGTGAAGTCCGGCGCGCGCGTCGAGAGCAAGCGGATCATCCGCGCTGCTCCTTCACGCGGCGGACGTCGGCGCCGAGTACCGAGAGCTTGTCCTCGATGCGGGTATAGCCGCGATCGAGATGGTACACGCGCGACACTTCGGTGATGCCGTCGGCTGCCAGGCCGGCTAAAACCAGACAGACGCTGGCGCGCAGATCGGTGGCCATGACCGGCGCGCCGCTCAGCATAGCGACGCCGCGGACGATGGCGCTGTTGCCTTCGACCTTGACGTCGGCGCCCATGCGATTGAGCTCCAGGACATGCATGAAGCGGTTCTCGAAGATCGTTTCCGAAATCACGCTGCGCCCGTCGGCCAATGCCATCGCGGCCATCATTTGCGCCTGCAGATCCGTCGGAAAGCCCGGGTAGGGCATGGTCTTCACATCGACGCCGCGCAACCGTCCGTCGGCGATCACACGGACGCCGTCGCTGTCTTCGCGTACCTCGACGCCCGCTTCCCGCAGTTTCAGGATCACCGCGTGTAAGTGGTCGGCGCGGGCACCACGGATGTACACATCACCCGCGGTGATAGCCGCGGCGATCATGAACGTGCCGGCTTCGATGCGGTCCGGGATGACGGTGAAGTCGACGCCGCGCAACGCCGCGACGCCTTCGATGGTAATGAGATCCTCTCCGGCGCCCTTGATCTGCGCGCCCATGGCGGTGAGCGCCCGCGCCAGATCGACCACCTCGGGCTCGCGTGCGGCGTGTTCGATCGTTGTGGTGCCCTCGGCCAACGTGGCCACCATCATCAGGTGCTCGGTCGCACCCACGGACGGGACATCGAGGTACATGCGTGCCCCGTGCAGCCGCTCGGCCTCGGCCTCCACGTAGCCGTGCACGATCTGGACGCGCGCGCCCATCTTCTGCAGGCCCTCGAGATGCAGATCGACGGGGCGGCTGCCGATGGCGCAGCCGCCTGGGGTGGACACGCGGGCACGGCCGAACCGCGCCAGCAGCGGTCCGAGCGCGAGAAACGAGGCACGCATGGTCTTGACCAGCTCGTAGCGCGCTTCGAGACGCACCAGTCGTTCCGCCTGCACGCTGACGGCGCCGGCGTCTTCTCCGATCGTGGCGCCGAGATCGGCGAGGAGCCGCAACGTCGTGCGCACGTCGACCACATGCGGGACGTTTCGGAACGTGCACCGTTCAGGCGTCAGCAAGGCGGAGAGGATGATCGGCAGCGCGGCGTTTTTCGCGCCGTCCACGCTGACCTCACCCTTGAGTCGCCGCCCACCGCGAATGACGATCTTGTCCATGCCCTACCGCCGTGCGAGCACGACCCGGGGAAGCCCGGCGTAGTCGGTGCGTACGGACACCTGGCTGAACCCCGCGCCCCGCACCAGCGCGCTGACCGCAGCGTCCTGGTCGGCGCCGATCTCCATCAGTAACCAGCCGCCGTCGACGAGATGCTCGGGCGCCGTCTTCAGCACGCGCTCGATGACGCCGCGGCCCGTGCTACCGCCGTCCAGAGCCTGGCGCGGCTCCCATCGGACCTCGGGCTGTAGACGCTCCACGTCGGCCGAGCACACGTACGGTGGGTTGGCGACGATCGCGTCGAAGCGCACGCCGCCTGCAGATGCGAACAGATCGCTGTGGAGGAAACGAATCCGGTCTGCGACGCCGTGCCTCTGCGCATTGGTCGCGGCGATGTGCAGCGCCGCAGGAGAGTTGTCCACCGCCCACACTTCTGCGCGCGGCAGTTCGCGCGCCAACGCCACGGCGATGCACCCGCTGCCGGTGCCGAGGTCGCACAGGAGCGGATTTGTGTTGTGCACAACGGCCCCGAGCGCCAGCTCCACGAGCAACTCGGTCTCCGGCCGCGGGATCAGCACGTCCGCTGTCACCTGGAAATCCAGTGACCAGAACTCTTGACGCCCGACGATGTATGCGAGCGGCTCGCGGGCCGTGCGCCGCGCGAGCATGGTCCGAAAGGTTGCGTGGTCGCGATTGGAGACCGGTTCGTGGCCGCGTCCGTAGAGTGCGGTCCGGTCCATGCCGCACGCCGCCGCCAACAGCACCTCCGCGTCGAGGCGTGGCGTGCCGACATCGGCGGCGGCCAGCGTTGCGGCGGCCTCCACAAGGAGCTGCGCAATGGACGTGGCCACTTCGGTGGCGGTCGGTCCCGTGTCCATCAGCTCGCGGCCTTCAGCGCGGCGCTCTGGTGATGCGTGATGAGCGCGTCGATGAGGGGCTCGATCTGTCCTTCGATGACGCGATCGAGCGAGTAGAGCGTGAGATTGATGCGGTGATCGGTCACGCGTCCCTGTGGAAAATTGTAGGTGCGGATGCGCTCGGAGCGTTCGCCCGTCCCCACCATGCTGCGGCGGCTTTCCGCGACCTCGGCCTGCTGCTCGGCCTGGGCCCGCTCGAGCAGCCGGGCGCGCAGGATCTTGAGCCCCTTCGCCTTGTTTTTGTGTTGCGATTTCTCGTCCTGGCAGGCGACGACGAGGCCGGTCGGCAGGTGGGTGATGCGCACCGCCGAGTCGGTGGTGTTGACGCTCTGCCCCCCGGGACCCGATGAGCGGTACACGTCGATGCGCAGGTCCTTCGCCTCGTCGATGTGGACGTCCACCTCGTCGGCTTCGGGAAGCACGGCGACGGTGACGGTCGAGGTGTGGATCCGTCCGGAGCCTTCGGTGACCGGCACGCGTTGCACGCGGTGCACGCCGCCTTCGAACTTCAGCCGGCTGTACACGCCGCGGCCTTCGATCAAACCGATGACCTCTTTGAAGCCGCCGATGCCCGTCGGGTTGGCGCTCATCGTGTCGACGCGCCACCCGTGCTCCTCGGCATAGCGGCTGTACATGCGAAAGAGCTGGGCGGCGAACAAGCCGGCTTCGTCGCCGCCGGTGCCGGCACGAATTTCGAGGATGACGTTGCGTTCGTCGTTCGGGTCACGCGGCAGCAGCAAGCGTTTGAGATCCTCTTCGAGCGCCTCGCGTTGTGCGCGCAGCGCCGGCAGTTCCGCCTTGGCGAGATCGCGGATCTCCGGATCGGTCTCCTCGAGGAGTTCCTTGTGGCCCTCGATCTCCGCAGACAATCGCTTCCAGTCGCGGTAGCGGTGGACGATCTCTTCGAGATCGGCGCGCTCTTTCGAGAGGCGCGCGTACTCCTTGCGGTTGCCGATCACCACCGGGTCGACGAGGGAGGTCTCGAGCTCATTATAGCGGCGCTCGACGTCTTCGAGTTTCTGGAACATGTCAGACCGTGAGTCGTGCCCGGGAGTCGTGCGCGTCCGCGGACACACACGCAAAAAAAAGGGCGCGGGAGCCTACCTCCCTCGCCCTTTCGACCTGTTCGAGCCGCAGAGCAGTTGCTCGGCGGACGCTACTGCGGCATGCCGTACTTGCGCTTGAAGCGCTCGACGCGCCCCGCCGTATCCATAAGCTTCTGCTTGCCGGTGAAAAACGGATGGCAGCTTGAACAGATTTCCACATGGATCTTCGGCACCGTCGAGCGCGTCTCGATCACATTACCACACGCGCAGATGACCTGCGCCGCCTCGTACTTCGGATGTATACCCTCTTTCATTCAGTTGGGCCCCGGTTAGCGAGGGGTCTATAGCATCCACCCCTCGGGGTCGCAAGGCGATGCGTGGAGACAATCGTGAATCGTGCTCACGATCCCAGCGAACGCACTGCGGCCACCGCCCGGCGCCAGCCCTGGTAGAGCGCCTCGCGTTGTTCGGGCGCCATGCGCGGGCGGAAGACGCGGTCGGTCTTGCGCAGGCGCGCGAGGTCGTGTGCGGATTTCCACAGTCCGACCCCGAGGCCCGCGAGCAACGCCGCGCCCAACGCCGTCGTCTCCACGACCGTTGGGCGGTCGACGATGGTGCCCAGCAGATCCGCTTGGAACTGCATCAGGAAATTGTTGGCGGCGGCGCCGCCATCGACCCGGAGCCCGGTGAGCGGCCGGCCCGACTCGGCGACCATCGTGTCGACCACGTCGCGCGTCTGATAGGCCAGCGCTTCCAGCGCCGCGCGTACCACGTGCGCCTTGGTGACACCGCGTGTGAGCCCGACGAGGGCGCCGCGCGCCGCGGCGTCCCAGTATGGGGCACCGAGGCCGACGAACGCCGGCACCAGGTAGACGCCGAGGTTCGACTCGGCCTGGCGCGCCATGCGCTCCGACTCCTTCGCGTGCTTGAGCAGCCCGAGGCCGTCGCGCAGCCATTGGACCGCGGCGCCGGCGATGAACACGGATCCTTCGATGGCGTACGCCGGCTGGCCGTCGGCCGCGCACGCTATGGTGGTCAGCAGGCCGCGCTGCGAGTCCACGGCTTGGTTGCCGGTGTACATCAGCAAGAAACAGCCGGTGCCGTAGGTGTTCTTGACCAAGCCTGGCGTGAAGCATGCCTGTCCGAACAAGGCGGCTTGCTGGTCACCGGCGATGCCGGCGATCGGCACCTCGGCGCCGAAGCTGCGGGCAGTGGTGGTGCCGATCACGCCGGCGGAGGGTACCACGCGCGGCAAGACCTCTGCCGGTACGTTGAGCAGGCGTAGCAGTTCGTCGTCCCAGCGGCGCTCATGGATGTTGAACAACAACGTGCGTGACGCGTTGGTGAAATCCGTCACATGGGTGTGTCCGTCCGTCAGTTTCCAGATCAGCCAGCTGTCGATGGTGCCGAACGCCAGCCGCGACGCGCGCTGTCGCGCCTTGCTCACGTGGTCGAACAGCCACTGGAGCTTGGTTCCCGAAAAGTACGGATCGGTGACCAGCCCGGTCTTTGCATGGATCGTCGCCGCGGCGCCGTGTGACGTGAGCGCGTCGCAGATCGGCGCCGTGCGCCGGTCTTGCCAGACAATGGCGCGGTGCACCGGCTTGCCGCTGACGCGGTCCCACAACACCGTGGTCTCGCGCTGATTGGTGATGCCGATCGCCGCAATGTCCGCTGGCCGCAGGCGCGCACTGCGCAACGCGGCGCGCATGACGCGTACGGTCACTCGCCAGATCTCTTCGGGATCGTGCTCCACCCAGCCCGGCCGCGGGTAGTATTGCCGAAACTCCGAGTAGCCGCGGCCGCGCACGTGCCCCCTGGCATCGAAGATCATGACCGTCGTGCCCGTGGTGCCCTGATCGATGGCGAGAACGTGGCTTGGCATGCGCGCCGGCTCCTTTCCGCGTGCGCACCTTTGCCCTGTCCGCGCGGGAAATTCAAACTCGACGGCGGTAGGGCTTGCGGCCCGTGGGCGCCGCCTTGCAAATTCCAGTGATCGTCATATGAGAACTGCGGTGTATGAGGACGTACGTGACTCGTTGTCGAGGGCAGAGGGTGATCGATGCGGGAGCGGCGAGATGACGCATTCGTCGGGGGCATCACCGACGGTCGTCTTCCTCTTAGACGTCGACAATACGCTGCTCGACAACGACCGCATCATCAGCGACCTGAGAGGCCATCTCGATCGCGAGATCGGGCAGGAACACCGGCAACGCTACTTCGCCATCTTCGAGAACCTGCGGGCAGAGCTTGGCTACGCAGACTACTTGGGCGCCTTGCAACGCTATCGTCTCGAAAACCCCCGTGAGGCGCATCTGTTCACGATCTCGTCCTTCCTGGTGAACTATCCGTTCGCGAATCGTCTGTTTCCCGGCGCGCTCGACGTGGTGAAGCGGTTCAAGGAGTGGGGGCGCACCGTTCTGCTCACCGATGGCGACGTGGTGTTCCAGCCGCGCAAGATCGAGCGCTCGGGATTGTTCGAAGCGGTCGACAAGCAGGTATTGATCTACGTGCACAAGGAGCGCGAGCTCGAAGATGTCGAACGCCGTTATCCGGCCGAGCACTATGTGATGGTCGACGACAAGCTGCGGATTCTGACGACGATCAAGCAGTCGTGGGGCCGCCGCGTGACGAGCGTATTCCCGCGCCAAGGGCACTATGCGCAGGATGCGGACGTGCTGGCGAATTGTCCGCCGGCGGACGTGAGCGTCGATCGCATCGCCGCGCTACTCGACTACGATCTGCCGGCGTTGCTCGCCGCTGCGAGTGCGGGAGCTTCGGTTCACCGGAGCAGCTAGACGCCTGCGGAGGCTGCCTACGAGTCGAAGGCGAACACCACCTTCACGGCGCCGTGCTCGCCCTGATGATGGTTGTACAGGAACGCGTCCCTATAGTCGTCGAGCTGGAAGCGGTGCGTGATGATCGGCGTGACGTCGATGTGCCGCTCCCGGATCAGATCGAAATAGTGGCGCATCGCGTGCTGCCGCTTGCCGTTCCATTCTTCGACGCCGAACGCGTTTGAGCCGACCAGGTTGATCTCCTTGAAGTAATGCGGCGACCACTCGAAGCGTCCGGGCGTGTCGACGCCCGACAACACGACCGTTGAGCGCGGGCCGGCGATACGCACCGACACCTCGAGGCTCTCCGGCGTGCCGACGGTGTTGTACACGACGCGTACCCCGCGCGTGCCGTGCAGCATCGGCAGCCCGTCGACGCCTTCAACCGGCGGCAGCACCTCCGTAGCACCGGTGATTTCCTTGAAGCGGGTGATGATGTCCTGCGTGGGCCGCCACGCAATCGTGTCGATGGCCCCGAGCTGCTTGGCGAGACGGGCCTGATGATCGAAGCGCGTGATCGCGTAGATCCGTACGTCGAACAGCTTGTGCAGGATCTCGATGGCGCACAACCCGAGCGTCCCGCAGCCGTACACCACGACGAGGTCGCCGGGACCCGGCGGGTGGCGCAGGATCGAGTGCAGGCTCACCGAAAACGGATCGGCCAGGACCGCCGCTTCGTCGCTGATCCCGTCGGGGACAGGGATGGCCATGCTCTCGTGCGCCGGCAGATACGGCGCATAGCCGCCGGAGGCGTCGCGACAGGTCCCGGTGTGAATGCCCGGAGCCAGGCGGCCGCGCTTGAAGTTGATGCACAGCGAGTACTGCCCGTCCTGACAGGCCTCGCACAGCGGCGTGACGCCGCGCGGGGCGCATGAGAGCCAGGGGTTGAGGACGACGCGCTGCCCGACCCGCAGGCCCTTTACCGCGGCACCGACCGCCGCGATGGTTCCGACGACCTCGTGCCCCATCACCTGCGGAAAGGTCGCGAGTGTGGCCAACGGGCTGTCGATGCCCTCGAAGTCGATGAACACCTGCTTGTAGTCGCTGCCGCAGATGCCGCACAGGCGCGTCTTGATCAGCACCCAATCCGGAAACAAGACCTGTGCATCGGGGATCTCGGTGAGTTGCAGCGGCGAATGCTCGCCCAGGTACGCTTCTTTGTTCTCTCTTGCTTCCTGGATGAGATGGATGATTTCGTTGACGTTCACATCGAAGACCAGGGCCTTCATGAAACCTCCTCAAGAGACAACAGACAACAGACGACAGATCCCGGACGGGAAAATGCAGATCTCTTGTCTGTGCTCTGTCTTCATCGCAGTGCGTCGTAGACTTCGTACATCAGGCCGAAGCCGCGCGCGTCGCCGGCCAGCCCCATTTGCATCTGGTTCATGACGTAGGCGAACCCGAGGCGCGTATCGGGGTCGGCAAAGGCGACCGAGCCGCCGGCGCCGGGATGCCCGAACGCGCGCGGATTCGGTCCGAACGGGATCATGGAGTGCGTGAGAAAGAAGCCCAGGCCGAAGCGCGTCTGCAACGGGGCGAGCACGGCATCGGTTCCAAAGACCTGCTCGGTAGTGGCCCGTTCGATTGCCTCCGG